>Ga0207695_10004908_pt1 | contig 18021 bp, 13 predicted proteins | sample KBSC54metaG_FD_184354 | JGI IMG/M metagenome (GOLD analysis project Ga0207695, IMG submission 184354) | Corn rhizosphere microbial communities from Kellogg Biological Station, Michigan, USA - KBS C5-4 metaG (SPAdes) (version 2) | ecosystem: Host-associated > Plants > Roots > Rhizosphere > Soil... | reverse complement strand
GGATTGAAGACGTTGTGGGACCTTGCCGCGAGCAATGCCGGCGCGACGGCCGCCGCGTTGCCGCCGCAGCCGCCTGCGTGGGCACTGAAATTCGCGGACAAGGTGGCGCGGGACAAGGGCGGCGCCGCGGAAATGCAGGCCGACTGGAAGCGCTCGATCGAGCAGTCCCGGCGAGCGGCGATCCAGGACGAGGAAGTCATGCCGGCGTGAGGCGCGCCAAGCGCTTGCAACATGGGAAGCAGGATCGGGCGTGCGGTATTCGATTCAACGTCTGCAGACCGGCGGCGACCGCATCGCGTAGGATAGGCACATGGACCGCTACGAACGCATTCTCTCGCTGCACCGCATCCTCAAGATCGCGCGCTATCCGGTGCCGCTCAAGCGCCTGATGGACGAGCTCGAATGCTCGCGCGCGACGGTCTATCGCGACATCGCGTTCCTGCGCGATGCGCTCGGCGCGCCGATCGACAGCGACGGCGAGAACGCCGCGTTCTTCTACGCCGCCGACGAGGCCGAGCGCTTCGAATTGCCGGGGCTGTGGCTGAGCAGCGAAGAACTGCAGGCGCTGCTGGCGCTGAACGAGCTGGTCGGCCGCACCGGCCCGGGCATTCTTTCCAGCGCGCTGGCGCCGCTGCGTTCGCGCATCGACCGGCTGCTGTCGGACCAGACCGACGGCAAGAGCTTTCCGATCGAACGCATCCGCGTGATCGGCAGCGGCACGCGCCGCGTCGACGAGCAGACGTTTCGCCACGTCGCGAGCGCCACGCTTGGCCGCAGGCAGCTGAAGTTCGACTATCGCGCGCGCTCGACCAACGAAGGCACGCAGCGCACCGTCTCGCCGCAGCGCCTGACCCACTACCGCGACAATTGGTATGTCGACGCCTGGGACCCGGCGCGCGAGGGCCTGCGCAGCTTCGCGCTCGACCGCATCGCGCGCGCCGAAGTGCTCGATGCGCCTGCGGAAGATCGCGACAACGCCGAACTCAACCAGCACCTGGCTTCGAGCTACGGCATCTTTTCCGGGCCGCCGAAGGCATGGGCCACGTTGCGCTTCTCGCCGCACGCCGCACGCTGGGTGGCCGACGAGCACTGGCACTCGCAGCAACAGGGACAATGGCTCAAGGACGGCCGCTACGAGTTGAAAGTGCCGTACAGCAACTCGCGCGAACTGCTGATGGACGTGCTCAAGTACGGACCCGATGCCGAAGTCGTCGCGCCGGTTTCACTGCGCGAGGAAATGAAGATCATGCTGCAGCTGGCGGTCGGGGCGTATCAGTAACCCTGGCAGGGTGCGGCGAGCTCGCGAACGACGCCATCTATCCTCCAGTCGTGCCCACCGGCAGTTGCGGGCCCGATGACGGCGGCGTGGCCGCATCGCGCGCCTTCTGCGTCAACGTGCGGAACTTGGCCGACATCGATTCGAGCTTGGCCGTCCATTCCGGATTCGGCGCCTGGCCGGCCGTGATCTTGTCGTAGACCTGGATCAGTGCGACCGTCGCGAACGGATCGATCAGCGCGGCCTTCAGGCTCAGTGCCGCGATGACGGCCAGGGCGAATGTCCAGAATCCCGCGTGCACGTGGAACAGGCCTATCAGCGCCGCGATCGGCGCGGCGACCAGCGCCAGGAGCAGCAGCGTCAGTGCCCAGATCATGAAGGTCAGGAACGCCGCGTTCTTCAGCACGCCCTTGTAGTTCTGCGCGTACAGCACGGTGCTGTCGCGCGCGATCGCCCACGGGTTTTCGCCGCTGTCGGCCTTGCGGCGCAGGATCTGCGCGAGGATGACGAGGTCGAAGTGCGTCAGCGAGGTGTTGATGATCGCGTCGACGAGCTTGACCAGCACATCCAGGCCGGGAATCGGCAGCCACGAGGCGATGCTCACGGTCAGGCGGTTGAACACGCGCAGGATGCCGCGGATCAGCTGGTGCAGGCCGAACAGGATCGACGACGTGGCGAAATGCTGCTTGACGATGTTCGTCGCGTAGTCGATCTGGCCCTTGCCGGCCGGGATCTGGCGGCCGTCGAGCAGTTCGACCAGCACGGCGACGTGGCCGGCCTTGACCAGGTACAGCAGGTACTGGCGCGCCCAGTACAGGATACCGCTGACGATGCCGAAGCCGATCAGGCCGCCGATGCCGGCGCCGCCGCCGCCATTGTCGCCGATCTTGCCGAACAGCAGGCCGATGCCGCCGCCGACGCCGACCGCGAGCACGTAGGCGAGCGTGATGCCGACATACACGGCAATGCGCAAAAGCAGGAACGGCAGCGTGCGCAGCAGCAATCCGAAAATCTGTCCGGTGCGAAAATCGAGCATGGGCAACTGCGCTCCTGTCGTGGTTGTCGGTGCGGACCGATCGTGCCTATGGTAATGCGCGGCGCACCGATGAAGAATGCACGGGTGAGCACGGAACATCCAGCCTTTGCACGGCAGATACGATAAAGGGCGCGCCCAGATGACAGCAACCACGGTTTCCCTCGTGCTCGGCTCCGGCGGCGCGCGCGGCTATGCGCACATCGGCGCGATCGAGGAACTGGTCGCCCAGGGCTTCGACATACGCAGCGTGGCCGGCTCGTCGATGGGCGCGCTGGTCGGCGGCGTCTACGCGGCCGGCAAGCTCGATGGGTATCGCGACTGGGTCACGCCGCTGCAGCGTTTCGACGTGCTGCGCCTGCTCGACTGGACGTTTTCCGGCGGCGGCCTGATCAAGGGCGACCGCATCATCGAAAAGCTGCGCGAGCTGATCGGCGAGATCCGCATCGAGGACTTGCCGATCAGCTACACCGCGGTCGCGGTCGACCTGCTCGCGCAGCGCGAAATATGGTTCAGCCGCGGCAGCCTGTTCGATGCGATCCGTGCGTCGATCGCGATTCCGACCGTGCTGCGCCCGCACCACTACGAAGGCCGCACGCTGGTCGACGGCGGCCTGCTCAACCCGGTGCCGATCACGCCGACGCTGCGCGACCTGACCGACTGCACGATCGCGGTCGATGTCAATGCGCCGGCAGAATCGCCGCACGCGATGGCGGGGGCGACCGCCGTCGCCGGCGCGGCCTCGCCGGAGGAGCCGTGCGTCGACGTGACGTTCGGCAGTGTCGCCGGCGTGCTGACCGATCCGGTTGCGACAGCGCCGGCAGCGGACGCGCCGGAGTCGGAACGGCCGCTGGCCGCAGCGGCCGACGGGGAAGCGCAGGGCATGCGCCACCGCATCGCCGAATTCATCAACGGCCTGATCGACAAACGCGAAAGCCGGCATGAACACGTGGCTGAACCGGGCATGCTCGAATTGTTTGCGCGCTCGCTCGACGTGATCCAGGAAACGATCACGCGCTTCAAGCTTGCCGCGCAACCGCCCGACCTCATCATCCGCGTGCCGCGCAACGTCGGTGCGTTCTACGAATTCCATCGCGCCACCGAACTCATCGAAGTCGGCCGGCAGCGCACGCGCGAAGCGTTGCGCTACTGGCAGCCGCCGTCACCGCGCTGAGCGGCAATTGCGCGCGGATCCGCGCGCGACGGGTGGCATCGCCTGCGGCGCATCCGCGGCACAAAACGCCAGCTAAATGAAAATCGCGCCGCGTCAACCGGCCGCGTCGACGCGCATTACACTCGGACAGGCGGCGGCATCGCATCGATTGCGGCCGCTGCATATCTTCCGTCCATCGTAAAGGAGCGATGCACATGCGTATCACAACGGTCGTTTGCAGTCTCGGATTGGTGCTGGCGACGATGCTGGCGCCGAACACGAGCCAGGCGCGCGTCAATGTCGTCGTCGGCGTCGCGCCACCGGTCGCACGCGTCGAGGTCGTGCCGCGGGCGCGCGTCGGCTATGTCTGGGCGCCGGGCTACTGGCGCTGGAACGGGCGTCACTACGTCTGGGCCGGCGGCTACTGGGTGCGCGCGCGGCCCGGCTATCACTGGGTGGCGCCGCGCTGGTCGCCGTATGGCGCGCGCTGGCGTTATGCGCCGGGCTATTGGGCACGCTGATCGGATCGTTTGCGCAGCGGCGCGAAAATCGTCGCGGGAAATCGCGGCAGCGCCGGCGTTCAATCGGCCGCGCAAGCGCCACAAAGAAAAACGGCCCGCCTGGGGGAGCGGGCCGTTTTGGGGTCGCGATGGGGCGTCGGGGGAACGACGTGGGGAGTCCGCCACCGCGCCGCTAGCATACGTGCAACTACCTTGCATTAACCTGACAAACGAGTGATGGTTACCTGCAAAGTTGCAAATAAACGAAAACTAAGTGGCCGCGCGCCGCGGATCGACGCGTGGCCGTGCCGAAGTGCGACGCGAATCACTGCTCCGCCGCCGCCGGAAACGTGACGCGGACGCGCGCGCCGACGCCGTGTGCACCGGCGCCGATCTTGAGTTCGGCGCGATGCGCGCGCGCGATTTCCTCGACGATCGCCAGGCCCAGCCCGCAACCGTCGCCGACGGTTCCGGGCGCGCGATAGAAGCGCTCCACCACGCGGCTGCGCTGCTCGGGCGCGATGCCGGGACCGTCGTCCTCGACTTCGATGAACGCCTGCGGCACGGCCGCGTCGGACGGCCCGCAGCGCACGGTGACGCGGCCGTTTGCCGGCGTGTAGGCCAGGGCGTTGTCGACCAGGTTCGACAGCAGTTCGCGCAGCAGCCAGCGGCTGCCGAGGATGCGTGCGCCGGCGGCCTCGACGCCGAGGTCGATATGGCGCCGCAGGGCAAGGTCGAACTGCCCGGCCACAGCCTCTTCGGCCAGCTCGCGCAGGTCCAGCGCGTGAAAGTCGGCTGCCGCCGCGGCCGTCGGCTCGGCGCGCGCGAGTGCCAGCAGCTGGTTGGCCGTGTGTCCGAGACGACGCGTTCCATCGAGCATGCCCTTCAACGGGGCGTGCAGCTGGGCGGCGGCCGGATCCTGGATCAGCAACTCGATCTGCGTCTGCAATCCGGCCAGCGGCGTGCGCAGCTGATGCGCTGCGTTGGCGAGAAACTGCAGTTGTCCCTGCGCCGAGGCATGTACCGTGGCGAACAGGCGATTCAGGGCGCGTGTCAGCGGGCGTACTTCGCCCGGCACATCGGTTTCGTCGAGCGGCGCGAGGTCCCGTGCCGAGCGCTTGTCGATCTGCGCGCGCAACGACAGCAGCGGGCGCAGGCCCAAGCGCACGCCGAGCCATACCAGCGCGAGGATGCCGGCCAGCTGCACCATGTCGCTCAGGATGATGCTGGTCAACATGCGCCGTTGCGCGTGCTGGCGCTTGTGCGTGGTTTCGGCGACCGTGACGGCGACCGGTCCGGCCGGCGTCGCCGCGCGATACGTCGCGGCGCGTATGGCGTGGCCGGCGAACTGCGCGTCGCGGAAGGCCGGATTGGCCGCGCCTGTCTCGACCACCGGTAAGCCGTCGTCGCCGCCGAAGAATTCGCCGTTTGCGCCGAGCACCAGGAAATAGACCGAGTCGTACTTGTCCGAACGCAGCACTTCGATCGCCTGCGGCGACAGGTTGAACTCGATCCTGCCGTCGGCGCGCGGATGCAGCTGCGCGGCGACGGCAAGCGCCTCGTTGGCCAGCGCCTGATCGAAGGCGGCGTGCAGCGGCGCCGTGCCGGCCGCATAGTCGAGTGCGATGCCGAGCGACAGCAGCAGCGTGAGCGGCGCGAGCAGGATCAGCAGCAGCCGCCGGCGGATCGTCATGCTGCCGGTGGCGCCGCCCGGGTGCGTCTGGCCATTCACGGCGCGGTTCACGCCACCGTTTCGTCGAGCCGATAGCCGAGGCCGCGCACGGTGCGGATCGCGACGTCGTCGCCGAGCTTGCCGCGCAGCCGGGAAATGTATACTTCGACCGCATTGGTCGTGATGCCGTCTTCCCAGCTCGAGATCGCCTGCTGCAGGCGATCCTTGGCCACGACCTGGCCCGCGTGCAGAGCCAGGCATTCGAGGATCGCCCATTCGCGCCGGGTCAGGTCGACCGGACGCGCATGCACCTTGGTCTCGCGCCGCGAAATGTCCAGGCGCAGCGGGCCGATGCTCAGGTCCGAGTTGCTCGACGACTTCGAGCGGCGGATCAGCGCGCGGCAGCGTGCCGCCAGCTCCGGCAGCGCGAACGGTTTCACCAGGTAGTCGTCGGCGCCGAGGTCGAGTGCGCTGACCCGGTCGGCGAGCGCATCGCGCGCCGTGACGATCAGCACCGGCGCGCTGTTGCCGCCGCGACGCAGGCGCTTGATGAGGTCAAAGCCGTCCGCGCCCGGCAGGCCGAGGTCGACCAGCAGCAGGTCGAAGTTCTCCTGCGTCAGCGCGGCCTCGGCCAGTTCGGCGCTGGAGACATGGTCGACGGCGAAGCCGGATTGCGACAGGCCCCGGCGCATGCCGTCGGCGACCAGGGCGTCGTCTTCGATGATCAGTATGCGCATACGGGAGAAGGGAGAGGGGAGAGGGTAGAAGGAAAGAGGTCGAGCGGCCGCATGGCCTTTCATCCAGCGCAAGGATAGGACAACGCCGACGTGAGGAGAATGGCGACGAAAGGAGGAACGCTTTCGCTCCTGCTCGTTCCCTCTCCCTTCTCCCGTACTTCGCGCCATTGACTTGGCGGGCGCGCACCGCCACCTGACGTCTGGAATAATAGGCGCGCCCCGTTAAGGAACCCCATGAACGCAAGCTCGCTCGCGGCGCGCGCCGAAAGGCCCACCGGCACCGCGCTGGCCGTACTCGGCGCGGTCAGCGCCAGCCACTTCCTCAACGACATGATCCAGTCGCTGTTGCCGGCGGTCTACCCGCTGCTGAAGGTCCGCTATGCGCTGGACTTCGGCCAGATCGGCCTGATCACGCTGGTGTTCCAGGTCACCGCGTCGCTGCTGCAACCGGTGGTCGGCGCGTTCACCGACCGCAGGCCGACCTGGTTCTCGCTGCCGCTGGGCATGACCTTCACACTGTGCGGACTGCTGCTGCTGTCGCAGGCGACCTATCCTCTGCTGCTGCTCGCGGCGGCGCTGATCGGCACCGGTTCGTCGGTGTTCCATCCGGAATCCTCGCGCATCGCCCGGCTCGCCTCGGGTGGACGCCATGGCTTCGCGCAGTCGTTCTTCCAGGTCGGCGGCAACCTGGGTTCGGCGACCGGACCGCTGCTCGCCGCGTTCGTCGTGCTGCCGCGCGGCCAGGGCAGCATCGCCTGGTTCGCCGTGGCGGCGCTGGTCGCGATCGTGCTGCTGCTGCAGGTCGGCGCGTGGTACCGCCGCCATGCGCTGGTGAAAAAGGCGCCGGTCGCGGCGCCGGCGCCCTCGGCGTTGCCGCGGCGCAAGGTCGTGATCGCGATCGCGGTATTGCTTGCGCTGATCTTCTCCAAGTACTTCTACCTGGCCAGCCTGAGCACCTACTACACGTTCTACCTGATGGAGCGCTTCGCGCTGACGGCGCAAGATGCACAAATCCACTTGTTCTATTTCCTCGGCGCGGTCGCGCTCGGCACGCTGGTCGGCGGCCCGGTCGGCGACCGCTTCGGCCGCAAGTACGTGATCTGGGTGTCGATCCTGGGCGTGCTGCCGTTCACGCTGCTGCTGCCGCATGTCGACCTGTTCTGGACCTCGGTGCTGAGCGTCGTCATCGGCCTGATCCTGTCGTCGGCATTCTCGGCGATCCTGGTCTATGCGCAGGAACTGCTGCCCGGCAACGTCGGCATGATCGCCGGCCTGTTCTTCGGCTTCGCCTTCGGCATGGGAGGCCTCGGCGCCGCGCTGCTCGGCGAGCTGGCCGACGCACGCGGTATCGAATACGTCTACCACCTGTGCGCATACCTGCCGGCGATCGGCCTGCTCACGGCGTTCCTGCCGAACCTGCACCGGCGTGCGGCGACTACGGCGACCTGACCAAAGCCGAGCAGAAAGGTTGAACCACGGAGAACACGGAGCAGGGCAGACCGGGGGTTTCAGAGTGGATCGTGACCGCTCGCGTGTCGAATGGACTTGTTGGTCGCAGGCACCCTGGTCGCTGTTCGACCCGCGTTTTTTCTGAATCCTTTCTCCGTGTTCTCCGTGGTCCGGGCTTGTCGCTTTGCTCCTGGCGCCGTGGTCATTCGGGCGATTCGACCGTGTAGCCGCGCGCGGCGAGCATGGCCAGGCGCCCGTCGGCCTTGAGCAGCTCGGTCATCGGCAGCACGGCCAGCGTGCTGGTGTTCCGATCCAGGGCCCTTTCCGCGGCGGCGATCCACGCGGCGTCGATTTCGGTCAGCGCCGCGTCAAGGCGCTGGCGCAGTTCGACGTTGCTCTCGAGCGCCGCCCTGCAGGTCTCGCGCTGGTCCGGATACGGCAGGCGGCGCAACGCGTCGATGTCGCCGACCGCCCAGGCATTCGCGCGCTGTCGCATGGCATCCAGGTCGGTTTCCAGGCGGCGCATCGTCGCGTCGAGGCAGTCGATGTCGAGCTTGCCGGCCGTGCTGCGAAAATCCTGCAGCGCCTGTTTCGGATCGTCGACCTCGATGCGCACTTCCGGCTCGACGATGGGCACGTGCTGGCGCTTTGCGCTCTTCTCGACGGTCTTCCAGATTTCCTTGTTGCGGATCAGGCCGGACCGGTCGAGCGCCTTGTCGTACAACTCGTTCGCCGCGAGCATGGGCCGCAATTTCTCGACACCGCTGTCGCGGCCGATGTACTTGGCCTTGAGCGCGAGCCAGCGCGCATACATGGCTGCCGGAAGAATATCCTTCAGCGTCGCGCCGTCGGCGTTCTTGCGCGCGCCCAGCACCGAGGGAACCAGGGTCAGCGCGCGAAAGAAGCCGACATGCAGCTGCGCCGAGGTGTCGGCCAGCACCGCCTGCGACTGCCCGATCGTCTGCTCGACCTCGCGCCCGCGCCAGATCATCTTCTTCGGCAACGGATATTGCGCGCCGAGGATCCACAGCACGTGGTCGCCCTTGCTGACCTTCCACAATCCTGGCCCCGGCTGCTCGCCGGTGACGAGCACGGTGTCGAGCGTGGTGGTCTCCGGCGGCGCGGCCGGCGGCTCCTGCGCGCCAGCCGAAATGCCGCCCAGCAGACAGCATGCCAGCACGAGAAAGCGCGAGGCGGAATTCACAGAAAGCCCGCGAATGGTGTCGCTGCCACAGCGTCGGCGCAGCAAGAACATTTGACGGTGTCTTGCAGGCTCTTGCCGTTGCCGGCTGCCGGTCCTAGCCGCGCTTCATCGAGTTGAAGAACTCGTCGTTCGACTTCGTGTTCTTCATCTTCTCGAGCATGAACTCGATTGCGGCAAGCTCGTCCATCGGATGGATCAGCTTGCGCAGGATCCAGATCTTCTGCAGCAGGTCGGGCTCGATCAGCAGTTCTTCGCGGCGCGTGCCGGAGCGGTTGATGTTGAGCGCCGGGTAGACGCGCTTCTCGGCGATGCGGCGATCCAGGTGCACCTCGGCATTGCCGGTGCCCTTGAATTCCTCGTAGATCACCTCGTCCATCTTCGAGCCGGTGTCGACCAGTGCGGTGGCAAGGATGGTCAGCGAGCCGCCTTCCTCGACGTTGCGCGCGGCGCCGAAGAAGCGCTTCGGCCGCTGCAGCGCGTTGGCGTCGACGCCGCCGGTCAGCACCTTGCCGGAGGCCGGCACGACGGTGTTGTAGGCGCGCGCCAGGCGCGTGATCGAATCGAGCAGGATCACGACGTCCTTCTTGTGCTCGACCAGGCGCTTGGCGCGCTCGATCACCATCTCGGCGACCTGCACGTGACGCACGGCCGGTTCGTCGAACGTCGAGCTGATCACCTCGGCGCGCACCGAGCGCTGCATCTCGGTAACTTCCTCGGGACGCTCGTCGATCAACAGGATGATCAGGTGCGCATCCGGATGGTTGTGCACGATCGCCTGGGCGACGTTCTGCAGCATCATCGTCTTGCCGGCCTTCGGCGGTGACACGATCAGCCCGCGCTGGCCTTTGCCGACCGGCGCGATCAGATCCATGATCCTGCCGGTGATGTCCTCGCTCGAGCCGTTGCCGCGCTCCAGGTGGAACATCTTGCGCGGGAACAGCGGCGTGAGGTTCTCGAACAGGATCTTGTTCTTCGACGCTTCCGGCGGCTCGCCGTTGATGTTGTCGACCTTGAGCAGTGCGAAGTAGCGCTCGCCTTCCTTCGGCGGGCGGATGCGGCCGGTGATGTAGTCGCCGGTGCGCAGGTTGAAACGGCGGATCTGCGACGGCGAGATGTAGATGTCGTCCGGGCCGGCGAGGTACGACTCTTCCGGGCCGCGCAGGAAGCCGAAGCCGTCCTGCAGGATCTCGAGCACGCCCTCGCCGTAGATGCCGCCGCCGGCGCGCGCATGCGCCTTCAGGATCAGGAAGATGACGTCCTGCTTGCGCGCACGCGCCACGCCTTCCTGCACGCCGAGTTCTTCGGCCAGGGCCAGCAGCTGGGTCGGCGGCTTGCGCTTGAGTTCGTTCAGGTCGATGACGATGCCGCTGCGCGGCCCTTCGCGCGTCTCGTAGGTCTCGTCGTCCTGCTGCTGCGCGGCCTGTCCCTGCGGGTGATGATGGCGCTGGCCGCGCTGCGGGCGCGGGCCACGGTCGCGGCGACCGCCATCGTGCCGCGGCTGGCGACCGTTGTTGTTGTCGCCATCGCCGCGCTCGCCGCCTTCGGGCGCCGCGGTATTGCCGTTCTCGCCGGCCGGCGCGTTGTCTGACGCCTGCGCTGCATTGCGCTGCGGGCGCTGGCGCGGCTCGGAGCGGGAGTCGTTATTGCGGCTGTCGCCGCCGTCTTTCGATTCGGTTTCGGACACAGTCCAACCTCTTGGGCGCCGTGGGCGCAGGGGATGTTGCGGGGTGGGGGTCTTGCGGAATGGGGCGCTTGCCGCCCCTTGAATAAGTATACCCTAGCACTTCATGGGAGCTTCGTCCAGCGTTCACGCCGCTACGTTCAGCAGGCGTGCACGACCATGAATCGACCGGGCCTCAGCCGGCAACCGGCGGCCGATCGCCGGGCAGCAGGAGAAGGCGCGGAAGATCCTGACGCTGCGGCAGGATCCCGTTGCGACAGGAAACGGCCATCACGTTCGCCGCCTAGCGGCTGCCGGCTACCGGCATCGCGGCGGAGATCGTCTTGTCGATCAGCTGCGTCAGCTGGGTCTTGCTGATCGCGCCGATCTGCGTGGCCTGCACCTTGCCGTCCTTGAAGATCATCAGCGTCGGGATGCCGCGCACGTTGTAGTTGCGTGGTGTCTTCTGGTTGTGGTCGATGTTGACCTTCGCCACGCGCAGCTTGCCGGCATAACTGGTGGCCACCTCGTCGAGGATCGGCGCGATCATCTTGCACGGTCCGCACCACTCGGCCCAGAAATCCACCAGCACCGGTTCGCTGGACTTCAGCACTTGTTCGTCGAATTGGTCGTCGCTGACGTGGGCGATGCTCGTGTTCACTGATGGTTCTCCACGGGTGGGGCGGCACGTGCCGCCGGTCAAAAAGCGCAAAATACGAAGCGAAAGCAGCGCCCGCGGCGCGCTTGAGCTAAACTCTTGGGGTTACGCGGGGCGCGGGCAGGTCTTGCAGGTTCGCCGGAGCGGACCCATTTGAGCCCAAGCGCCGGCATATTTCAAGCCACCAACGTTGGGCTTGCCGGACAGCGATTCAAGGCGCCGCCGCGCCGCCCTCTCCTTCACCGGCCGCCGGAAGCGGCCACAGCCCTTATTGCATGGACAATCATTCACAACCCCTCACCGATATCTTCTTCGACAGCTTCGAGCTGCATCCGGCACTTCTGTCCGGGCTGCATGCTGCCGGGTTCACGCGCTGCACGCCGATCCAGGCGCTGACGCTGCCGCTCGCGCTCGCCGGCAAGGACGTCGCCGGCCAGGCGCAGACCGGCACCGGCAAGACCGCCGCGTTCCTCGTCGCCCTCGTGCAGCGCCTGCTGACGCAGCCGGCCATGGCCGAGCGCGGGCCGTCCGATCCGCGCGCGCTGATCATCGCGCCGACGCGCGAACTGGCGATCCAGATCGACAAGGATTTTCGCGCGATCGCCGCCGGCACCGGCGTCAAGTCGGCATTGATCTACGGCGGCGTGGACTACGACAAGCAGCGCGACACGCTGCGCGGAGGCGTCGACATCATCGTCGCGACACCGGGCCGCCTGCTCGACTACTTCAAGCAGCACGTGTTCTCGTTCCGCGCGGTCGAGGTCATGGTCATCGACGAAGCCGACCGCATGTTCGACCTGGGCTTCATCGCCGACGTGCGCTTCATCATGCGCCGCCTGCCCGAACGCGAGCGGCGCCAGTGCCTGCTGTTTTCCGCGACGCTGAGCCATCGCGTGCTCGAGCTGGCCTACGAGCACATGAACGAGGCCGAGAAGATCACGATCGAGAGCGAATTCGTCACCGCCGACCGCGTGCGCCAGCTGATCTATTTCCCGGCCAGTGAAGAGAAGATCCCGCTGCTGATCGGCCTGCTGTCGCGCGTCGACGCCAAGCGCAGCATGATCTTCGTCAACATGAAGGTGGCCGCCGAGAAAGTCTCGCGGCGCCTCGAGCGCCAGGGCTTCCTGGTCGGCATGCTGTCCGGCGACGTGCCGCAGAAGAAGCGCCAGAGCCTGCTCGGCAAGTTCCAGCGCGGCGAGATCGAGATCCTGATCGCGACCGACGTGGCCGCGCGCGGCCTGCACATTCCCGACGTCAGCCACGTCTACAACTACGACCTGCCGCAGGACGCCGAGGATTACGTGCATCGCATCGGCCGCACCGCGCGCCTCGGCGCCGAGGGCGACGCGATCAGCTTCGCCTGCGACATGTACGCGCAGAGCCTGCCCGAGATCGAGCAATACATCGGCCAGAAGATCCCGGTCGGTACGATCGATCCGGCCTTGCTCGCGTTGCCGCCGCCGCGGCATCGGCCCGAATCAGCCGTGCCGGTGGTCGAGGAAGACGACGGCAGCATCGAGACGCGTCCGCCGCCGCGCAAGTCGGGCCCCGGGGCGCGCCGACCGGAACGCCGCCCCGAACGCCGTCCTGAGCGCCCGCGGCCGAGCGGGCACGTGCGACCGGCCGCCGCTGTTGCGCCGACCGCAGCCGTACCCGCGCACATCAACGGCGGCGAAGCCCCCGGGACGTCGGGTGCGCCGGCCGGCAGTGATCGGCGGCGCCGCCGCGGTGGTCGCGGCCGTCGTGGCGGCGGCGATGCGCGTCCGCCGCGCGAAGGAGTGTCGGCAACAGTCGCCAAATCCGGCCGCGCCGAAACACAACACGCCGAGCCGCGCCCCGCGGCACACGCGCGCAGCGACAAACGCTCGATCGCCACGGACGCCGCGCCGCCCGCCGCGGCGAAGCATGAAAAGCCCGGCTTCTTCCGGCGCCTGGGCCGCCTGTTCAAGCGCTCCTGAGAGGGAGCGCCGCCGGCAATTTCCGATCGACCGACGATACGGCTGCCGACCTCGCCGCAGGCGGGAGGCATCAGCCCCGACGCGTCCCTGTGCCGACGGCGCAGGGCTGCCGCGCGAGGATGGCAGTTTCGCGTCATCCTGCTAGAGTGCGCCATCGGGGACTTCCCCAGCCGCCTCCGGCCGCCGTTGCATGCTGAATACGTTGAGTCCGACCGATCACGAGCGCCTGTCGCGTTTCGCGGCGCTCGCGGTTTGTGCGGTTGCCGCTGCCGCCTGCCTCTATCTGCTCGTACGGCTGACGTGGCTGCTGCTGCCGCGCCACGCCGACGGCGTCATCCCGGCCAGCCCGCCGGCTCCGGCGGTTGCCACGGCCTCGGTCGCGAAATGGCACCTGTTCGGCAACCCGCAGGGCGTCATCGCCGCAACGCCGGCGTCGACGCTCGCGACCGTGCTCAAACTCGGCCTGCGCGGCACGCTGGCATTGCCTGATCCCAAGGATGAGCGTGCGATCGCGATCATTGCCAACGAGCAGGGCCTGGAAAGCAGCGCGCGGATCGGCGACGAAGTCGCGCCGGGCGCGCACCTGGCCGAGGTTTACGCCGATCATGTCGTGCTCGACCACCAGGGCGTGGCCGAGACACTGACGCTGCCGCGCCCGGAGCAGCACGCGCCGCCGCTGCCGGCGAAGAACCAGCAGAATCTCGCCAGCGCCGCGGCATCATCGAGCGTGCCGCCGGGCTATCTGCCGAAATCGGCCGCTGCGCCAGTCGGTGCGGGCGCATCGCAGGGTGCCGCGCCGGCGCGCCTGGATCCGCAGGAATTCGCGCGCCAGATCCGGCCGGTGTTCGCGGCCGACGGCAGGATCGTCGGCGCCGACATCAGCGGCGCCGATGCAGCGACGCTCGGCCGCGTCGGCCTGAAGCCGACCGACGTCGTCACCGCGATCAACGGCACGCCGCTGACCAGCGTATCGAACCCGCAGGCGTTGATGACGCAGTTGCAGAACTCGAGCAGCATCCAGGTCACCGTGCAGCGCGACGGCAAGCCGGCGACGCTGACGTTGAGTCTGCGTTGACCCGTCCGCCCGGCGAAGAATTCAGCACAGGACGTGCTGACGCGACAAGCAAGGCGCTTGCTTGCCGCGCGAAGGTGGCGCGGCTTGGCCGCGGCCGTTTGCTTGCCGACTGCGGCGGGATGCCCGGTTTTGCAAGAACGAAAACGTGTAGAGAATCATTGCAGTGATCATCCGCCCCGCATTGCTCGCGCTCCTTGCCCTGGCCACCGCCGCCGCTCTGGCGCAGCCCGGCGCCAATCCGCCCGGTTCGGCCAGGGCAGCAGCGGCCAATCCACCCGGAACGCATACGCTGAACCTCAAGGATGCCGACATCCAGGTGCTGATCGCGACGGTGTCGGAAATCACCGGCAAGAACTTCATCATCGGCCCGAACGTGCAGGGCAAGGTCACGGTCGTGTCGGCTACGCCGATGAAGCCGGACGAGATCTACGACACGTTCCTGTCGGTGCTGCGCGTCAACGGTTATGCCGCGATTCCGTCCGGCAGCATGATCAAGATCGTGCCCGAAGCGACCGCGCAGCAGGACGGCTCGGGCGGCCTCGACGGCGGCCGCGCACATGAAATGGACGAACTGGTCACGCAGATCGTGCCGGTCAGGCACGTGTCGGCCAGCGAGCTGGTGCCGATCCTGCGCCCGCTGATGCCGCAGGGCGCGCAGCTGATCGCGCATCCCGGCTCCAATTCGCTGGTCATCTCCGACCGCGCCGGCAACGTGCAGCGTCTGGCCAGCATCATCGCGCGCATCGACACGGTGTCTGACAACAGCGTCGAGGTGATTCCGCTGCAGCATGCCAGCGCCGCGGAACTTGCGCGCACGCTGACCCAGCTGGCCGACGTCAAGGGTGCCGAGCTGCAGGCCGAGGCGCCGAAGGTGTTCGCCGACGAGCGCACCAATTCGATCCTGCTGTCCGGTGCCAAGAGCGGCCGGCTGCGCATGCGCGCGCTGATCACGCACCTGGACACGCCGATCGCGAACGGCGGCGATACCAACGTCGTCTATCTGCATTACGCGAATGCCAAGGACCTCGTGCCGATCCTGCGCGGTGTCGCGGCGACGCTGACCAACGAGGCGCCAGCCGGCAAGGTCGCCGCTGCGGAGGCTGGCGCGGGCGGCGCGGGCGGCGCCAGCGGTGCGGGCAATTCGTCGATCGCGACGATCCAGGCGCACGAGGACAACAACGCGCTGATCATCAGCGCGCCGCCGGTCGTGTTCCGTTCGCTGCAGGAAGTGATCCGCCGCCTCGACGTAAGGCGCGCGCAGGTGCTGATCGAGGCGGTGATCGCCGAGGTGTCCGAGGAGACCGCCAACGAACTGGGCGTGCAGTGGCAGCTGCCGCTCGGCGGCGCCGGCGATCATGTCGTCGGCGGCACCAACTTCAGCAGCGGCAATTCATCGGCCGCCGGCAACAACATCCTCAGTGCCGCGCTCAACCCGCTCGGCGTCGGCAACGGCTTCAATCTGGGCTACATCAACGGCAGCGTCACGATCGGCAACACCAAGATCTTCCAGCTCGGCGCGCTCGTCACGGCGCTGCGCAGCAACGGCAAGAACGACGTGCTGTCGACGCCGTCGGTCATGACCCTGGACAACCAGCAGGCGATCATCAAGGTCGGCCAGGAAGTGCCGTTCCTGACCGGCGCGTATCAGACCACCGCGAGTTCGACGGTAACGAGCGGCAGCCCCGGCAGTTCGACTACCGGTATCGCCAATCCGTTCCAGACGATCCAGCGCAAGGACGTCGGACTCACGCTGACCGTAACGCCGCACATCAACGAAGGCGATTCGGTCAAGCTGGAGATCCACCAGGAAGTCTCGTCGCTGGCGCCGCCTGTATCCGGCGCGTCCGACCTCGTCACGAACAAGCGCGAAGTGCAGACCACCGTGCTGATCAAGGACGACTCGGTGTTCGTCATCGGCGGCCTGATCTCCGACAGCGTCAAGGACAACGCGCAGTCGGTGCCGGGCCTCGGCGCGATTCCGTTCATCGGCAACCTGTTCCGCTACCGCAGCAACGATCACCAGAAGCAGAACCTGATGGTGTTCCTGCATCCGCGCATCCTGCGCGACGCTGCGAGCGAGGCGTCGGTGTCGAGCGAGAAGTACAACTTCATCCGCACCCAGCTGCTGGAGATGCGCCAGAGCGACGAAATCGTCACGCCGCGCCGCGACATGCCGATGCTGCCGGATGTGCACGACTTCCTCTCCAGCCCGGCGCTCGATGTCGCGCCGAAGGATGCGCCGCTGAAGCATTGAGGCCTCGAGATCAAAAGATTGAACCACGAAGAACACGGAGAACATGGAGAAGAGCGACAAAGAAGATTGATCGCTCCTTCATTCGAGCTCGTGCGCATCCAATCCGGTTCTATGCGGCTTGTCGCGCGGCACACAGCTTGCTGATTTCGTTTCGTCTGACTTTTTCCAGTATTGCTTTGCTTACCTCCGTGTTCTCCGTGGTTCAGTCTTTTCTTTTGGTACATATGCATGAGTAGCGTGACGCAGCACCCGCCCCGGCCCGGCTTCGGCTTCGCCCGGCGCAACGGCGCAACGCTGACCGGGTGGCGCGACAACGTCGCCGAGATCGCCTATCGCGACGGCGCGAAACCCGAAGTGCTGGCCGAGTTGCGCCGCTATTTCGATGCACCGCTGAACCTTACCCGCCATGACGCGGCGGGCTTCGAGCGCCTGCTGCGCACGCTGTACGAGCAGGGCGACGATGCACGCGCGATGGTGGCCGATCTCGACGGCGACTTCGATCTGAAGGCGCTGGCCGACGACCTGCCGGAGCCGGAGGACCTGGCCGAATCCGAGGACGATGCGCCGATCATCCGCCTGATCAACGCGCTGCTGACGGAAGGCGTCAAGGAAGGCGCGTCCGACATCCATATCGAACCGTTCGAAAGCCGCCTGGTGGTGCGCTTTCGCATCGACGGCGTGCTGCGCGAGGTGCTGAGTCCGCAGAAGGGCATAGCCAACGCGGTCGTTTCGCGCATCAAGGTCATGGCGCGGCTCGATATCGCCGAAAAGCGCCTGCCGCAGGACGGCCGCATCGGCCTGCGCATCGCCGGCAGCCCGGTCGACGTGCGCGTGTCCACCATTCCGGCCGGCTACGGCGAGCGCGTCGTGCTGCGCCTGCTCGACAAGCGCGCCGGCAAGCTCGATCTGGCGCAACTGGGCATGGCACCCGGTTCGATGCAGGCGCTGGCCGAAGCGATCGAGCGCCCGCACGGCATCCTGCTCGCGACCGGACCGACCGGCTCGGGCAAGACGACGACCCTGTACGCATCGCTGCTGCGCCTGAACGACCGCAGCCGCAACATCATGACGGTCGAGGATCCGATCGAGTACTACATCGACGGCGTCGGCCAGACCCAGGTCAACACCAAAGTGGAAATGACGTTCGCGCGCGGCCTGCGCGCGATCCTGCGCCAGGATCCCGACGTCGTCATGGTTGGCGAAATCCGCGACCTGGAAACCGCGCAGATCGCGGTGCAGGCGTCGCTGACCGGGCACCTGGTGCTGTCGACGCTGCACACGAATTCCGCCGTCGGCGCCATCACGCGCCTGCGCGACATGGGCGTCGAGCCATTCCTGCTGTCCTCGTCGCTGATCGGCCTGCTCGCGCAACGCCTGGTACGCGTGCTCGAT
>Ga0207695_10004905_pt1 | contig 18026 bp, 15 predicted proteins | sample KBSC54metaG_FD_184354 | JGI IMG/M metagenome (GOLD analysis project Ga0207695, IMG submission 184354) | Corn rhizosphere microbial communities from Kellogg Biological Station, Michigan, USA - KBS C5-4 metaG (SPAdes) (version 2) | ecosystem: Host-associated > Plants > Roots > Rhizosphere > Soil... | reverse complement strand
CATTTAAGCTGGTAAAGTAAGCTTTCCGGGGCCAATCGGTATCTTGCGGCCTTCTTAAGGTCTGGAGGAAAACGGAATGCAGATTGCGGTAATCGGTTCTGGATACGTGGGATTGGTGGCGGGCGCATGTTTCGCGGACCTCGGGCATGACGTCATTGTGGTGGACAATGACGACAAAAAATTGGCGGCCTTGAACCGCGGCGAGGTGCCGATCCACGAAAACTTTTTGCCGGAACTGCTGCATCGCCATCGAGGCGCGCGGCTCAAATTTTCCGATGATCTGGAGACCGCAGTACGGGCAAGCACCGCGATTTTCGTTGCCGTGGGCACGCCGCCCACGGAACATGGCGAGGCCGATCTTTCCTACGTGGAATCGGTTGCGCGCGGCATTTCAGGGGCAATCAACAGCTACAAGGTGGTGGTCGAGAAAAGCACGGTACCGGTTTACACCAGCGACTGGGTGCGGAAGATCATTCTGCGCAACGGCGCCGAGCCGGAAGAGTTCGACATCGCCTCGAATCCGGAGTTTTTGCGCGAAGGCACCGCAGTGACAGATTTTCTGTACCCGGATCGGATTGTGGTTGGCGTAGACACCCCACGATGCGCCGCCGTACTCCGTGAAATCTACGCGCCGCTGGCGGATGGAACTTATTATCTGAAACCGGACGCAATTCCCCGTCCCGATCGCGCGCAGATTCCGCCGCCGCTCATCGTGACCAGCGCGAAAAGTGCGGAGCTGATTAAACACGCATCAAATGCTTTTCTAGCAATGAAGATTTCGTTCATCAATGCGGTGGCCTCGATCTGCGAAAGTGTCGGCGCGAATGTGCAGCAGGTTTGCCAGGGTATTGGTACCGACAGCCGTATTGGCGCACGATTCCTCAACCCCGGCGTAGGTTATGGAGGCTCTTGTTTTCCCAAGGACCTGTTGGCGTTTCGCGCAGTAGCTCGGGAGTGCGGGTACGAGTTCCGCCTGCTCGACGAAGTTATGCGCATCAACGAAGAACAACGTAGCCGGTTCATCCGCAAAGTGCGCAGCGCACTGTGGACGCTACGCGGCAAAAAACTCGGCGTGCTCGGACTGGCTTTCAAAGGCGGCACCGATGATATTCGCGAATCGCCAGCAATACTGCTGATCCAGTCCCTGTTGCAAGAGGGGTGCCAGATTTCGGCTTACGATCCCGCAGCCCGGGAACGAGCGCGGGAAGCGCTCAACTCGAGCGTCACGATGACTGAAGACGCGTATGAGGCGGCGCGCGGCGCCGATGCGTTGTTGATCCTTACCGAGTGGGAGGAATTTGCCGCGCTGGACTTGACAAGGCTTAAGACGGAGCTGAGGTACCCCATTATTATCGACGGCAGAAACTTGTACGATCCCGACATTATGGCGGCGGAGGGGTTTACCTATTACAGCGTGGGACGGCCTGCGGCCAGCCCAGAGCCGACACCCACTCCGGCGGCGGACACGCGGCCAAGAAAGGGCGCTCGTTCATGAAATCCCGCGCGCTGGTCACCGGCGGAGCTGGATTTCTTGGCTCGCATTTGTGTGACGCATTGTTGGCTGAAGGCTATTCAGTTGTCGCCGTCGATAACTTGCTGACCGGGCGCATGTCTAACATTGAGCACTTGCGGCGGGAGGGAAATTTCGAGTTCCTTCAATTAGATATAAACCGGCCGTTTGAATGTGGTGAGGTCCATTACGTTTTTCACTTCGCTTCGCCTGCCAGCCCGGTGGATTATACGGTCCACGGCATCGAGACGTTGAAGGTGGGATCGCTGGGGACGATGCACGCGCTGGAAATTGCGCACAAGTATCGCGCCAAATATCTGTTTGCTTCAACCTCGGAATGCTACGGCGATCCATTGGAACATCCGCAAAAAGAAACCTACTGGGGAAATGTCAACACCATTGGGCCGAGATCGGTCTATGACGAAGCCAAACGATTCAGCGAAGCTCTGACTATGGCGTATCACCGTTACCACGCTGTGGACACACGATTGGTGCGAATCTTCAACACCTATGGTCCTCGAATGCAGTTGAATGACGGCCGCGTGATTCCGAACTTTATGAAACAGGCGCTGCGCGGCGAAGACCTTACGGTTTATGGCGACGGCAAACAGACTCGAAGTTTTTGCTACGTCACAGATGAGATTGACGGATTTCTGCGATTATCAAAAACGGATGAACATTTTCCCGTGAACATTGGGAACCCCAATGAGTTCACCGTGCTGGAGTGCGCGAAGCGAGTAATAGCGGTCACAGGATCAAAGAGCAAGATCAGGTTTGAGAAACTGCCTCAGGACGATCCGAAGCAGCGTCGGCCGGACATCAGCAAAGCCAGAAAACTGCTAGGGTGGGAGCCGAAGGTTGGGCTCGATGATGGGTTGCAAATGTCGCTCGAATATTTCCGCGTGGCAGTCGCGGCAGAGGCGCCGGTAAAGGCGTAAGCGCGGCATTCTGCACGAAATTTTCTTCACGAAGGCGCCACAACTTCGGGTCGCATCTTAGTTTCGACCTGTGTCATCAATCCATGAATTCTCGGAGCCATGGTGAAACCAATTCGAACGCTATTTTGGGATGTTGGCGGAGTGCTGCTTACCAACGCGTGGGACCATAACGAGCGGGACCGCGCGGTTGAAAAGTTTCAGTTGCAAAAAGCCGATTTCGAAGCGCGCCACAAAGAAGTGGTGGCCACGTTCGAGGGGGGCAAAATCACGCTGGATCAGTATCTGGATCGGACAGTTTTTTTTCAGGCGCGAAGGTTCAGCAAGGAAGAATTCAAAAATTATATGTTTTCGCTCTCGCAGCCGAAGGTCGAGGTGCTGGAATTTGCTCGCAGTCTTGCCGGCAAATACCTGATGGCGACCATCAACAATGAATCGCGCGAGATGAATGAGTACCGCATCAAGCAGTTTGGCCTCTTACAAATCTTTGATCTATTCGTAAGCTCGTGCTATGTAGGAATGCGCAAGCCGGATGAGAAGATATATCGCCTAGCCCTGGACCTGATCCAGAAAGCACCTGACGAGTGCTGTTTTATTGACGATCGCCTTGCGAATATTGAAGGCGCCGCCAAGGTTGGCATACGTACGGTCCTGATGCGTGATCCAGCCCAATTGAAGAAAGATCTGCAAATCCTTGGCGTGTCGTAACGCGACAAATCTGCGATAAGCTATTTTCTTCTTTCCACTCCATGCCCGAAACAAGACAACTGAACATTGCCATGATCGGCAGTGGATTTATTGCGCGCGCCCATTCAAACGCATTTCACCAGGTGGGACGATTTTTTGACGTTCCTTATTCACTCAACCTGAAGGTCATCTGCGGACGCAATCAGCAGAAACTGCAGGCATTCGCGCGCCAATGGGGCTGGGCGGAGACAGCTGCTGACTGGCAAGAGGTCGTGGGCCGCAAAGACATTGACGTGGTTGATATCGCTGTACCCAACGCATTGCATGCACCAATCGTTATGGCCGCGGCAAAGGCGGGTAAGATGATCTTCTGCGAGAAGCCGCTGGCACTATCGCTGGGGGAGGCACAGGCCATGGCTGCCGCCGCCAAAAGCCTACCTAATCTGGTGTGGTTCAACTACCGCCGGGTGCCGGCAGTCGCATTCGCCAAGCAGCTCATTACAGAAGGCAAACTGGGGAAAATCTATCACTACCGGTCTTATTACTTCAATCAATCGGGCGTCGACCCGACGAAGGGGCAAACCTGGCGATATCGTACGGCTGAAGCGGGTTCGGGAGCGATCGGCGATCTGCTTTCCCATTCCGTCGACATGGCGATTTACCTGAATGGCGAGATTGCGGAATTTTCGGCGATGAAGCACACATTCATTCCGGGGCGCGAAGTTGACGACGCGGTGGCTCTAATGGCGCGGTTTGATAACGGCAGCCTGGGCACCTTCGAAGCCAGCCGTTTCGGTGTAGGCCGCCGAAACGGGATAGGCTTTGAGATGTATGGCGAGAAAGGCAGTCTGGCTTTTGACCTGGAGGACATGAACCACTTGCGGTCTTACGACGCCACGGAACCGTCGAACCTTCAGGCTTATCGAAATATTCTGGTCACCGGACCCGATCATCCTTACTCGGATAACTTCTGGAAACCGGGCCATCTGATCGGATACGAACACACGTGCATCGCAACTTTAGGAGACTTTCTGCAAAATCTCGCCAAAGACGAGCCCTTTCATCCAAATTTCGACGATGCGGTGCGGACGCAGGCTGTTCTGGAGGCGGTGGAAACATCGGCTGCCGCAAAAAACTGGATCAGGCTGCAGTCAAAGTAACCAAAACTGACTTCGGTAACTTGTCGTAACTTATGCACCTGCCTAGCATTAACTGCAGGTATGCTCCACAGTTTACTACTTAGCAACGATCCAGATACGATCCGGGTAGTGAGTCGGGTATTTAAGGACCTGGAAGTAGAGCTCGATCACTGCGGCGAAACGTTCACTGCGCTTTCGCAGGCGATCGAGCACCATTACGACTCCATCATCATTGATGATTCGATGGAAGAGCCGCACGTCGCTTTGCAGAAACTGATTGCACTTCCTTCGTGCAGCACTTCGGTCCGGATTGTTTTGGCCGATCCTTCAACCGCATTGCATCCGGTGTTCCGCGCGAGCACTCAAGTTGTTATCTATAAGCCGCTTTCGCCGGATCGGGTGCGGCATGGCCTGCGCGCGGTGCGAAACTTGATGACTCGGGAACGCCGCCGCGGGAACTCGCGGATTACTACCACCTTGACAGCAAGGATGAGCCCGGCCCACTCCAGAGCTGCGGGGAAGCAGATTACGATTACGGATTTGAGCGAGACTGGCGCCGCAATACGCTGTGACTTAGATCAACTTCCGGCCTCCGGGGGCGTGACCCTGGACTTCTCGTTGCCCAACGAACCTGAGATTATCCACGCCACGGGGGAGCTTGTCTGGCAGGACAATAAGGAACGCGCCGGAATTCGCTTCCTAGATATGCCCAGCCATGCGCGCAAACAGCTGGCAAGGTGGATTAAAGAACATCCGTCAAAAGCCGGGCGGTCGATTGCAGCACGCGCGGGGAAATAGATTCGGATCTTGCTTTCTGATTCAAAAGCTTTTAATCGCAGAGAGCGCGGAGAACTCGCGGAGCAGGTAGAGAAAACCCAGTCGTCGTTCTTGCAAGCCTGCTAAAGAAAGAGTTCTGCGTCTTTGAGGAGCTTGCCTTTCTTATCTTTTTCTGAAAGCAATGGCTCACCAGTCTTCTTCCAAGCAATATTCAGATCAGGATCGTTCCACAGCACGGTGCGCTCCAGCTCAGGAAAATAAAATTCGTTGGCCTTGTAGACAACGTTCGCGCTCTCCGATAACACCTGGAAGCCGTGGGCAAATCCGGCCGGGATCCATGCCAGAAACCGGTTTTCACCGGAAAGCATGACGCCGTGCCAGCGTCCGAATGTGGAAGAATTCCTGCGCAGATCGACGAATACATCGAACACTTCGCCGCTTACTACACGTACAAGTTTGCCTTGTGGTTTTTCCACCTGGTAATGCAGTCCACGCAAAACACTGCGTTTGGAAAATGAATGGTTGTCCTGAACGAATTTGTCGGGAATGCCAATTTCACGAAAGACCTTTTCGTTATAGCTTTCCAGAAAAAAGCCGCGGTCGTCAGCAAAGACTTTGGGTTCCAAGATCAACGCGCCGGCGAGAGGAGTTTTGAGGACTTTCATGACAGAGCGATTTAGAAGACCTGTTCTTTAAGCATCTGCAGCAGGTAAGCTCCGTACCCATTATTTTTCATGGCGACGGCGGCGCGTTCAACCTGATCTGAGGTGATATAGCCGTAACGATAAGCAATTTCTTCGGGGCAGGCCACCATCAGGCCTTGGCGGGTCTCAATGGTCTGAATAAATAGAGAAGCTTCGAGCATGGCTTCGTGGGTACCGGTATCGAGCCAAGCCATGCCTCGGCCCATGACCGCAACTTCAAGAGTCCCGCGCTTCAGATATTCGCGGTTGACGTCGGTGATTTCAAGTTCGCCGCGAGCGGAAGGCTTCAGCGCTCCAGCGATGTCGACAACCTGAGAATCATAAAAGTACAACCCGGTGACCGCATAACGCGACTTCGGTTTCTGAGGTTTTTCTTCCAGACTGATCGCTTTGCCATGCGAATTGAACTCGACCACGCCGTAGCGTTCAGGATCGTGCACGGGATAGGCGAAGATGCGAGCGCCCTTTTCACATTCGGCTGCGTCCTTAACGCTTTTAGCGAGATCGTGTCCATGGAAGATATTGTCGCCGAGCACCAAGGCGCAGCAATGTCCGTTAATGAAGTTTTTCGCGATCAGAAAAGCCTGGGCGATGCCTTCCGGTTTAGGCTGTGCGGCATAGGACAGAGTTAACCCAAAACGTGAACCATCACCCAAAAGGTGCTGAAATTTAGGCAGATCGTCAGGCGTGGAAATAAGCATGATTTCCCGGATCCCGGCCAGCATCAGGGTCGAGAGCGGGTAATACACCATCGGCTTGTCATAGATGGGAAGCAGGCTCTTGCCCACGGCATGGGTGACAGGATAGAGACGTGTGCCTGATCCACCCGCCAGAATGATGCCTTTGTATTTTGATGATTTGAGAATCGGGAGATTAGGCATTCGGTTCGGATTGTAACTTATCGAAATTTAAAGTGAGTACTGGGTTGCCATCCATTGTCGATAGGCGCCGCTGGTGACCGATTGGATCCAAGCCTGGTTGTCCAGATACCACTGAATGGTCTTGCGCATCCCGCTTTCAAAAGTCTCTTTCGGGCGCCAGCCTAACTCACTTTCGATTTTGGTTGCGTCCATTGCATAACGACGATCGTGCCCGGGTCGGTCCTTTACAAATGTGATCAGGTTCTTGTGCGGAACCACTGGATTATTGGGGCGAAGCTCGTCAAGTACCGAACAGATCGTGTTCACAACATCGAGATTCTTGATTTCATTGCTTCCGCCAATGTTGTAGGTCTCACCCGGCCTTCCCCGCTTCAGGACCGTGCGGATGGCTTGGCAATGATCGGCAACGTATAACCAATCGCGAACATTCATGCCGTCACCATAAACCGGAATCGGCTTCCCGTTGAGAGCATGCAAGATGACCAGAGGAATCAATTTCTCTGGGAACTGAAATGGGCCGTAGTTGTTGGAGCAATTTGTGGTCAGCACCGGCAATCCGTAGGTGTGGTGATAAGCGCGCACCAAATGGTCAGAAGCCGCCTTGGACGCGGAGTACGGGCTATTAGGTGCATAGCGCGTGATCTCAGAAAATGCTGGGTCAGCAGCCGCGAGTGAGCCATAAACCTCATCGGTTGAAACATGCAGAAAGCGGAATGCGCCTTTTTCATCGCTGGGCATTGCGGACCAGTAGGCCCGGGCCTCTTCCAGCAGACTGAAAGTTCCGTTCACGTTGGTGCGGACGAAGTCATCGGGCCCGTGAATTGAGCGATCGACGTGGCTTTCGGCGGCGAAGTGGACGATGGCGCGCGGGCGATCCGCCGGGAGCATGTCGGCCAGGATCTGACGGTCGCAGATATCCCCTTGCACGAACCTGTATCTGCGGTCTGAAGCGATGGAGGCGAGGTTCGACGGGTTTCCCGCGTAGGTCAATTTGTCGAGATTAATAACGCTTGAGGACTCGTTCGCGAGCCACTGCAGAATGAAGTTGGAGCCGATGAATCCGGCGCCGCCAGTTACCAGAATGGTGTCAGACTGATTTTTCAAAGTTGATCCGCTCACAAGTCAAAAACACTAACCACGAAGGACACGGTACACGAAGGAAAACCGTCACCCCTATTGCTTTGTTCTTTTGCGTGGTGCGCTGAGAATTATTATCGGGTATTTTGCTGGATTTGTCCGGTAGCAGCTTATGGACATTGAATGCAACAGGACTACGAAGCGACTACCATAGCCGACTGAGGCGCAACATCTCGCTCCGCGAGAACCTTCGCGAAAACATCGCGATCCACGTTGCCGCCGGTTGCGATGAGAGCGATACGTTTTCCGCCCAGTGAGTTTTTTTCTTTCAGAGCAGCGGCTAAAGATGCCGCGCCCGCACCTTCAATCAGGTTATGGGTGTCCGAAAAATAGATCCGCATGGCATGGCGAATTTCATCATCGCTGACTTGCACCATGTGATCGACGTTCTTCTGCATGATCTGAAGCGCGTCGTCATCAGGCACGCGGCAAGCCATACCGTCAGCAATCAAAGTTGTTACTATCGCCGCAATGTTACGTCCAGCGTCGAAAGAAAGCGCATACGCGGGCGCGCCTTCAGCAGCAACTCCGATGATCTTGGTTTTCAGCTTCATGCCATTGCGCACAGCACATGCGGCACAAATCCCCGATCCCATTCCAATCGGAGCGTACACTGCGTCGAGATCGGGAACGGCGGTGAACAATTCCATCCAATAGGTCGCGACTCCGGTAACTATGTCGCGATGAAAGGGTGGGACAAAGTGCAGGGTTTGTTCTTGGGACAGCCTTTCCGCATGCTCGCGGGATTCCTGGAAATCGTCGCCGAACTCGATCAGATGCGCGCCCTGGCCCCGCATGGCCGCATTTTTCTCCACGCTGTTCCCGTGTGGCACCACAATCGTCACCGGGACGTTGAAACGTTGACCGGCCAGAGCAACTGACTGGCCGTGATTACCGCGCGTGGCGGTAATCATTCCCCGAACTCCGCTACGCGCGCGAAAAAGTTGGGCCGCATAAAAAACGGCGGAGCGCGCCTTGAATGCGCTAATCGGGGTGTGGTTCTCATGCTTTATCCATACGCGAGCGTCAAGTTTCTGGTTGAGCAAAGGCCAGGAAATCTGCGGCGTCGGAACCATCAACTGGTAGACAAGTTTTTGCGCCTCGGCGATTTCTTGCAGCGTGGGTAGTTGGATTGCCATTCTCGTAATTCGATGTCCAATGTACATTGAAATGACTCACAAATTTTGTAGCCGATCGGGTCGAGTCACGGGAACTTTGAATTCAGCAGGAACGTAGTCGTGAGTGCGGCATAATCTTGGTTCGCACGTTCGCAGGTTTCGCATCAGCGGAGAGAATAACTTGAAAACAATGCAATCTCTTACGTTTCCGGTCGCCTCGCTGCTTCTCATGATGGGACTGCTGGCGGGAGGAGCGGCGTGGCGGGAGTCGGTGACGATTGATGAAATCGCCCACACTGGCGCAGGCGTCGGTTACCTGCAAAAGCTTGACATGCGAATGAACGAGGAGCACCCGCCACTGGCGAAAATGCTGGCTGCGCTGCCATTGGTTTTGCGCCGAGCGCATGCCGACTATTCTGATGTTTCGTGGACCTTCAGCGGCGACAGGATGTTCAACGAATATCTCGGCGAGTGGGTATTTGGCCACTCATTTTTATTGCGCTGGAATGATCCGATCTCAACTCTTAGATGGGCGCGCGCCCCCATGTTACTGGTCATGTTGCTCTTGGGATACGTTTTGTACGGTTGCGGCACGCGTTTGGGAGGCAGCCCTTGGGCAGGTTTGCTTTGCCTGATTGCATACGCGGCCATGCCTGTCTTCCTGGCGTTCGGGCCGCTGGTGATCACCGACATTCTGGTGAGCTTGTTTTGGGTTTTGGCAATCTGGCAACTGCCGCAGATGTGGAAGTCACCCAGCCGAAGACAGGTGCTTTATTTCAGTCTCGCCATGGCCGGAGCTTTTCTTTCGAAGTTTTCGTCGGGACTGTTGTTCTTCGTATTTCCCGCAGTCGCGGTAAGCATGAGATTTTGGCCGCTGCCGGAGCAGCCAAATGAAAAGCGAGAACGCCGTGCCTGGCGATGGCGCGCCTGGGGCAACATTGCTAAAGCTACGCTCTGGGCGTCGCTCTTGGTTTACCTCGTATACCTGATTTTTTCGTGGAACGAGCCGACGGATTCCTTCAGCATGATTCCACATTTTCCAGTGTCGCCATTTCTGCGCCGAATGCTGATGCCCATGTGGAAGTACCTGCGCGGCCTAATCGGATTCGCTGTCGGCGCGGGAAGCCGACCAACGTATATTCTTGGCCATCCTTACTCGCACGGCGTTTGGTTTTACTTCCCTGTCCTGACTCTGTTGAAATCGCCGCTCGCGTTTCTGCTTTTGTTGGCATTAGCTATTGCAATTGCATTGGTAATTAAGACGCGCCGTAGAACGCCATTCTCCGCGATTCCCGTCGGAATGGAATTGCACTGGCGCTGTCTCTGGGTATCGCTGGTGATCTTTACCGTCGCGTGTATGCTCAATCGGCTGGATATCAGTATCCGTCATTTCTCGATTCCGCTGACGCTGATGATCCTGTTGTTAGTGCCATTGCCCCGAATGCTGGAACATCTGCAGAGCGAAAACTGGCGTACAGCGCGGGTCGCGAGTTGGGTCACGATCACTCTCGCGGCATCTATGATGTTCACTGCAATTCGCGCCTATCCAAATTATTTTTCATTCATCAACTCACTCAGCATGGGTCGTCCAGGGTACGCACTTGTGAACGATTCAAACCTTGACTGGAACCATGCATTGCCGGAAGTTGAATCCTTCGTCAAAGGGCAGGAGTTGAAGCTCGTACTGCTTGACGAATACGGTTTCTCCGATCCCTATGCTTACGTTCCGCAAGCGCAACTGTGGAATTGCCAAAAGCCGACATCTGCCGACGCCGGCCAGTGGGCAGTCGTGTCGGCCAATCTGATAGCGGATGGCAGCAATTGCGGCTGGCTAATGGATTACCCGCATCAGGAGCTGGCGGGAGGTAGCATGTACGCATTTCAACTGCCCAGGATTATTCCCGCGGCCGGTGCGCCCGGAGGGCCACCAACGCCGGAACACTACAGGTATTTTGGAGGCATGGGAGTCGACGGAATGGATTTTCGAACAATCATCGGGAACTGCATTCGCGATCCGCAGCAACTTGGCCCAACAATGCGTCGCTTCCAAGAGATGGGGCAGAACCAGAAACAACAGTGAGAGTAGATGAGCTTCGGATAGGGAAAATACAAAGGGTGGCGGTTGCCGCCACCCCTGAAGTGATTGGTTATTTCGGTGGAGGTTGAGAGTTGCTCGGCGGCGTAGCTGGCTGACTCTCCTGCTGTTGCTGCCGGGCGCGATCCTGCTGCAATTGCGCGAGCTTCTGTAACTGCTCAGGAGTAAGAACTGCCTTGATTTTCGGCGAGGCCTGGGCGCGGATCTGGTTGGCCTTGTCGATCTTTTGTGCCTGACTCATCGAATTGTCGTTGCGCAGCGCCTCCATCTGCTGATTCTCGTCCGCAATGATAGGGCGCAGCTTGGCTTTTTGATCGTCGGTCAGGCTCAACGGATTGTCTTCGTTGGCTTGGGATTGCGCGCTGTTTGGACTGGCCGTTGACGGCGTACTCTGCTGCGTGGAGGACGGCGGTGCTGGCGCGGCCTGCGTAGGGGCTGATTGTGATGAGGGGTTGGTCGCCGATGATTGCGCCGCGGCCGGCAGACTTATCGCCAACGCTAGTGCAAGCGACAATATAGGTGCTGAAAATTTTAGAATTCGCATTTTGCTCCTTGGTGGTTGACGAGTGGTCTAAGCTCAAACGCCGCGGGAAACTCATCCGCGGCATGAGTCTGTCAGATGAGTATTGCGGACTCGAAGGTTGCCGCAGGGTTGTAAAGTCAGGGCAATCAACTCTCGATTAAGGCTAGTAGTGTGCGCTTGGTGAATACCCGGATCGTTTCGCGCCGGTACTCAGGAGTCAATGTTCATCGAAAACCATTGGTTCTACTTAGAACCAGCTTAGGTTAGAATCCGCCCTACTGCTTATTGGCTTCGGACAACCGGGAAGAAGCTAGTTGGATACTTAGCGGTAGGACCAGATGCGTTCTGCAACGCCACTCTGCGCAATTTTGATACGTATTTGTGGAACAATTTTTGCGCAAACCAGCACACCGGGCGGAACCACCTCTTCGTCCCCCAATTATTCAGACAGCCAAGCGACTTTCCGCGTCACCACTCGTATGGTCCTAGTGGACGCAGTCGTAACCGGAAAGAAAGGTGATTTTATTCGCAAGCTTGCTTCTTCGGATTTTGAAATCCTGGAGGATGGCAAAGCGCAACGTATTACGGCTTTTGCCGAACACGCAGAGTCCAAGGCGACGCAGCGAGAGGATGTAACGCCGCTGCCGCCTCACCATTTCACTAACTTCAGCGCCCCGGCTCCCGATCATCCGATCACCATCATTCTGCTGGATATGTTGAACACGGTTATTCTTGAGCGTGACTATGCCAGGCAGCAGATGCTGAAGTTCTTAGCCTCAATGCCGCCGGGGCAACCGATTGCTCTATTTGTCATGAGCAAAGATCTCAAGATGTTGCAGGGATTCACGCAAAGCTCCGACGCCCTGATAAATGCCGCGAAATCACTGAGAGACAAAAATGAACATGTGCATCTCAATACCACTGAGGGCGAAGTAGAGCAGGCCGAAGAAATAGATCACGAACTTGCGGCGATGGCAGGCCGCTCACCGGCGTCCGCAGTTTCGCTCGCGCAAGCGCTGCAATCCGAGCAGGATTTTCAGGTAGATGTGCGGGTACGGGCGACGCTGAGGGCCCTGCAAGCGTTATCACAAGCGGTTGCCGGATACGCTGGACGCAAAAATCTCATTTGGCTTTCGGGTGAATTTCCCATTGGATTCGGGCCGGAATCGGAACGAAATTCACGCTTACCGAATTATTTGCTCTATCAAGACGAAATTCATCAGACTTCGGGATTATTGTCTTCTTCCCAGATAGCGGTTTATCCCATCGATGTGCGCGGTTTGGAAATAGGCGGTGGCTTTAGCTCTTCGCGCGGCGACGGTCAATCCGAAATCCAAAGAGGTCGAGAAGTCAACTCTCGGTGGAGTACAGAGTTCACAATGGACGAGATTGCTAGAGATACCGGAGGCGAAGCCTTCTACAACCAGAATAATCTCAGCAAGTTGATGCAACGCAGCCTCGACGAAGGCACGAACTATTACACCCTTGCCTATTCTCCGCAGAATAGCAATTGGAATGGAAAGTATCGAACAATCGAAGTAAAGGTCAAAGTAGGAGGGGCGAAAATTCGACACCGGAATGGATATTATGGGCTGCCGTCACCCACTTCGGACCGAACCACCGCTGGGCATTTGCTGGCCGCGGCGATGCAGCCCACGGTGCCAGAGGGCACAGGGATCATGATGATGGTGAAGGTGCTGCCCCCCGAGGGGGAGCGTAAAACCGCGAGTATCGATTTTGCGCTCAGTCCTGATGACCTGGTTTTTGAGGAAGGTTCCGATCACCACAAAAACACAAAATTGGACTTCATGGCAGTGGCGGTCGACAAGAACTTGCAGGAAGCCGGCGTAGTGGCCGATACAGTTGACGCTACCTTGCGGGCAGAAGCTTTTCAACAAGTTCTCAAGACTGGTTTCCCCGCGCACCTGGAACTGGAACTGAAGCCTGGCAAATACGTGCTGCGGCTTGGAACGATTGATCGGAATAGTGAAAGGATAGGCACAGTAGATGTGCCGCTCGACGTTCCTATCGAAACTGCGAAAAAATAGACAGCTACTCCGTATCGGAGATCAGAGTAAAGAGAGTAAGGCCCTCTTAGTGGATATTCCGATCATCTCGCGCCGGTACTCGGGAGTCAGCGCAGACGTTGTAAGCGGTTTTGCGGTACGGCCAGCGAGTGTAGCGGCCTGCTCTACCGCTCTCTCGTCGATGCGACCATTGGTTAGGAGAACGCTCAAACCGTCGACCAGCACAGGCGCCGGATTCACCGCAGTCAACGCGATCTGAATGTCGTCGATGTGGCCATTTGATCGTTTGACTACGACGGCTATGCCCGCGAGGGGATAGTCGATGGACCCTCGAACCCTCAGCTTGCGATATGTACCGCGATATCCGGATCTAGAGCGCGGGAGAATAACCTTCGTGACCAGCTCGCTGGGCTGCAGGCGACGATAGTCATCGCCTTCGCCGGTATAAAAATCGCGCAGCGGTATTTGCCTAGCTGCAGTGGCGTTGGCAATTTCGATCTCAGCATTGAGGCAGAGCAGCGCAGGAGGAGTGTCCGCGGAAAATGCCGCCCAGCACTTGGTGCTTCCTGGAGCAACGTGGCAGAGGTCCCCATCTTTCTTAATGCAAAAGCCGCAGGACTTGCGCCAGCTAAGCGATTGGTTGTACCAGAGGCAGCGCGTATCGAGGCAGACATTGCCACCGATCGTGCCCATGTGGCGGATCAGGGGTGAGGCAACGGTTCGGGCGGCGTCAACCAGAACCGGGTAAAGCTCCCGTAGAAGCGCAGAATGTTCGATTTCGTGCAGAGTGGTCAGCGCACCGATTTCAATTCCCTGTTCGGTTTCGCGAATTCCTTTGAGCTGTTGTATCTGACGAAGATCTAAGACATGCTCCGGCTCGAAAAGTTTCTGCTGCATGGATGGGATCAGGTCAGTGCCTCCGGCGAGGACGCGGACGTTGCCGGCATGGTCGGTCAAATATGCCAGGGCGTCGGGGAGAGCGCGCGGACGGGATAATCTGAAGTCGGGGAGACTCACCGCTCACCCCTGGCGGGCGAGGGCGCCCACGCCACATGATTTTCGTGACGCTTTGGCCCCTTGCCTTTAAACCAAAGCGCGCCCCCATGCTCACGAAACTTCTTCGGCGCAGTTGGATCGACACCCTCGGTAAGGTTCATTGGTTTGGCATTTTTCTTCGCTCGCAACGCTGCGAGAACACGCTCGGGCGTAAATGGCGACTCGTGTAAGCGAATTCCGACTGCATCGTAAATGGCATTAGAGATTGCTGGAATGGTCGCGGCCAGCGCACCTTCGCTACATTCTTTGGCGCCGAAGGGTCCTTCGGGATCGATGCTCTCGACGATGATGGCTTCGACTTCCGGCGATTCGGCCGACGACGGGCTGCGATATTCGAGCAAACCGGGATTCATCAGTAAGCCGTCTTTCCAGATCATCTCTTCAGTCAGCGCCTGCCCCATCCCCATCCAGACGGAACCGATGACCTGGCCTTCGACGGCAACAGGATTTAGTGCACGGCCACAATCGTGCGCCGCCCAGACTTTATGGACGGTGACTTCGCCGGTGTCTTCGTCAACGCTGACTTCCGCGACTTGCGCTGAATATGAATAGGCGGGCGATGGGCCCACGCCTCCGCCTTTGTACTTGCCTCCGCGGGCTTCAAGTGGAGGAGCATAAGATCCGGTGCCGGTGAGCGCGCCGTGAAAGTCGATGGCAGCAACCACGGCTTCTTCGAATGACATTGACTTTTTAGGCGAATCATCTTCTTTACGTTTTTGCTGTAGCGAGCCGCGTAAGATCTGGCCTTCGACGCGCCCGGAGACGCTTGCCGAAGGAGAATCAACATCCCCGCCCTCTCGCATAAAACGCGAGAAGGATGGGGCACCCTCCAGATCTTTTTTGGTCACAAGATCATTGCCGAAACTTAAATCTTCGGGGGCGCACACCATCTTCTTAGCGGCGGCGGCGGTGATTTGTGTCTTGACGGCTTCGGCAGCGCGCAGCGTCGCATTTCCCGCCATGAACGTAACGCGGCTGGAGTAGGAGCCGATGTCGATGGGAGTGAGATCAGTGTCGGCGGCCACTACTTTGACACGTGCGAGTGAACAGCCGAGCACCTCGGCGGCGATCTGCGCCGTCATAGTATCGGAACCCTGGCCGATTTCCGAAGCACCTGTGTAAACCACAACCCCACCGTCGCGGTCGATCTTGATGTTCACCGTCGAGTGCGGCATGTCAGAGCGGATAATCGAATTGGCCGCGCCGCTCACGTAGTGGCTACATGCGACGCCCAGTCCGCGTCCCTTGGGCATTTTGCCTTTGCGATCTTTCCATCCCGAGCGCTCGATCACTTTTTCGATACACTCCGGCAGTCCGTAACTTTGCACCCGCAATCCGTTCACAGTGATGCATGGCGGCTGCAATAGATTACGTCGGCGAATTTCGCCAGAATCGATTTTCAGCTTAACGGCAAGTTCATCGAGTTGCGATTCGAAGGCGAAGCGGACGTTGACCGTCCCATGGCCGCGCATCGCTCCACAAGCGGGCTTGTTGGTTAGCACCCGATAGCCGTCATATTGAATATTGGGAATGTCGTAGAGGGCGCCAAGCAGCGCGCCGGAATAAAGAATGGTCACCACGCCATAAGAGCAGTAACCGCCGCCGTCTTGTACGACGCGGGCTCTGACAGCGGTGATGCGGCCGTCATCTTTCACGCCAGTCTTCAGGTCAATGATGGTGCGCGGGCGTCCGCGATGTGCCCAGAAAACTTCTTCACGGGTGTAGGTGATTTTCACCGGGCGTTGAGTTTTGCGCGCGGCCACAGCTGCGATGATCTCAAGCGGGATCACTTCGCTCTTGCCCCCGAAGCCGCCGCCGACCAGCGGTTTGATCACGCGAATTTGCGACATCGGCATGTCAAGGACAAGCGAAAGCTTGTGCTGCAGGTAATACGGCACCTGGGTTGATGACCAGACGGTCAGCCGCCCGGGCATGCCGGTTTGCGAATCTATTTCGAAGCTGGCGAGTGTCGAATGCGGCTCCATGGCGGCGTGCGTGACTTCGTTCGCGATGAATCGAGCTTCTTCGATGTGGTCGGCATCGGCAAAACCTTGGTCAGGATCGCCAAAGGCGTGGTGGTAATCCTTCTCGAGGTTGTGCGGCTTGTTGTCGTGAATGAGATCCTGCTCCGCTTTCATCGACTCTTCGGGATCAAAGTACGCGGGCAGAAGTTCGTATTCGACGTCGATTAATTCGATGGCGCGTTCAGCAGTGGACTCGTCTTCAGCGGCAACGCAGGCCACGTTGTCTCCGACGTAGCGAACCTTGTCGATGGCGAGCGCATGCTCGTCATGACCGACGGGCAGAATGCCATAAGGATTAGGAGCGTCCGATCCAACAATGACGCCGACGACTCCGGGAAGTTTCTCGGCGCGACTGGTGTCAATGCGCTTGATGCGCGCGTGCGGATGCGGCGAATGAAGGATTTTGCCGGCCAACATTCCGGGAACAGAGAGGTCGTCGGTGTACTTGCCAGCGCCGGTGGTCTTGCCGGCGGCATCGACCATAGCGACAGGACGGCCGATGATGGAGAAATCTGGCATCACCTTTGCACGAGATGGCTTTATTTAGCCAGCAGCGACTTCTTCCAGAAGTTTCTGATCAATGTCGAAGTTGGAGTGCACACTCTGCACGTCGTCATGCTCTTCGAAAGCTTCGACCAGACGGATCATTTGTGTTGCCTGGGAACCTTCCAACTTAATGTAATTCTGCGGGATCATCGCTACTTCTGCAGTGGTCGGTTGAATGCCGGCTTTTTTCACCGCTTCGACCACGGCCTCGAATACAGAAGGTTCGGTGAGCACTTCCCAATTTTCGCCGTCATCGCGAAGATCGTCGGCTCCGGCTTCAAGCACAATGCCCATCAGATCATCTTCTTTGGCGGCGGTTTTGGGAATAACGATATCGCCTTTCTTGTGGAACAGATACGCGACGGCGCCGGCTGCAGCCATGTTGCCGCCGTTCTTGCCGAAGGCGTGGCGGATTTCGCTTACCGTGCGATTGCGATTGTCAGTGTTGATATCGAGCAGAATGGCGACGCCGCCGGGACCGTAACCCTCAAGTGAAAATTCTTCGTAGTTGACTCCGGGAAGTTCGCCGGTGCCGCGTTGGATCGCGCGCTTGATATTGTCGGCGGGCATGTTCTCAGCCTTGGCAGCGGCAATGGCAGTGCGCAGGCGCGGATTGGTATCGGGATCGCCGCCATTTTTTGCGGCAATGCTGATTTCCTTGATGAGGCGCGTGAAAATTTTGCCACGCTTGGCGTCGAGCGCGCCTTTTTTGTGCTTAATTGTGGCCCATTTTGAATGGCCAGACATAGCGATACCTCGTCTTCGTTACAGCGAATTTTGCTGATTCGTGATCAGGACTTGCCCGTAAGAGGGGATCACGTCATTGCCTCGAAACCAAGCAGGCGAAAAGCGATTATAGCATAGGGG
>Ga0207695_10004902_pt1 | contig 18030 bp, 24 predicted proteins | sample KBSC54metaG_FD_184354 | JGI IMG/M metagenome (GOLD analysis project Ga0207695, IMG submission 184354) | Corn rhizosphere microbial communities from Kellogg Biological Station, Michigan, USA - KBS C5-4 metaG (SPAdes) (version 2) | ecosystem: Host-associated > Plants > Roots > Rhizosphere > Soil... | reverse complement strand
CGACTGGAATCGGGGATCACCGATCTGCTTTCAAGGTCGGTGATTCCTCCATCGTGATCCACCGATTGCTCCCCGTCCTCCAGTGCCGCCAATGCTGTGAGACTGTTGATCAGGCGGAAGCTCTCGTTGGTAGGAGCGATTCCGACACTCACCGCGTGAACATTGACCGCTGTAAGGCGGCGGTGCTTACTGGCTCTCAGAGTATGCCTGTTGCAGATGAAAGGCGGAGCGGGCAAAGCAAGACATCACGGAAATCGACGCGAAGCTCAAATCTGGACAGTAATCGGGGCCGATTGTACTGCGACGGGCCCACGAGCGGTAGATCGAATTCCGTGCACCTGGGCAGCTCTGCTCTAGACCAGTTCGATTGTCACGCGGCGGCCCACCATCGCCGCCGCCCGTTGCAGACTCGACAGCGTGATGTCGTCTTTTGCGCTGAGCAGCCTGTCAACCTGCGTTCGACTTGTCTTCAGTAACGTTGCCATTTTGTTCTTCGAGATTTTTTTCTTCTTCATGGCCTCGGCGAGCTGCCAAGCCACGACCTCCTTGACAGCTTGCGCTTGCGCCTCCTCGAAAATGCCCTCCTCTTTGAGAAAGTCATCGACGCTCGAACCCATGTGTTTCTTGCTCATTGCTCCAACTCCTTCTTGCGCTTCCGCGCCAGCGCCAAATCCTCATCTGACGTCGTGCGGGTCTTCTCGATGAACCCGTGCACTGCGATCAGGTGTTCACGGTAAACGCAAAGCAACACGCGCGCCGTGCGCTTCGTCGGCAGATCCGTCCGAATTTCCCAGAGGCCGCTTCCCATCGCGCGGCACAACGGCATCCCTACCGGCCAACGCCATTGCGCTCGCAACAGATCCCTGCCTATCGCCTGCCTTTCCTCCTCTGGCAGTTCCTTCAGCCATTCCCGAACCGGCTCGCTGCCGGTTAGCGTGCGGAAGAAGGTCAGCGGAATTTTTTGCGGCTGAGGATTGTCCGCCATCTCATGCACCGTACTTAGTGCATTGTACCTTAAAATGTGCACCAAGCCGTTACGTTCGCTCGAGATCGCCGACAAGGTCTTCCATTGCCAGCTTGGATTCGCCGACCATGGCACGCCCGGTGCTCTTAATTAGCCTGTCGTAGCGCTCTTTGGCGCATGCGACGGCTCGCGGCCTCGCTTCGGCCGGCGCCTCCGGCACGCAGGTCAGCAGGGCTTTCGCCAGAGTGTCTACATACGCGAATAGCGCCTGTTGCGCCCGCCCAACGCGGAACACATCCTTTCTCACCTGGATCAGGGTCGCGGCTATGCGTTCCTCCGCCCCCGTTAAACCCTCCTGTCGCTCTGATAATTCCTGCTTGACGGCGTATCGAATGAAAGCCGTCGGAGACACGAAACCGCGCGTCCGTGAAACCGTATCGACCTCCTTCAATACGCGCTCAGAGAATCTGATTGATCCTGGGCCACTCGAATATCAAGATGACCGACGCTATGCCAAGCTGGCGCGGAAGCATATCGCGAAGACCGGCAGTACAACTCGGGAAATCTGGAAGCTGATGGAGCAGGAGAAATGCGACAAGGCGAACATCGGCTGACGATGTTCGCGTATTGTTCGCGCGAATCTTATGTTTCTGGCAATCGCTAAGTTGTTTGGAATGTGGTGGCCAGGGACGGACTTGAACCGCCGACGCCAGCCTTTTCAGGGCCAACATCAGCCATTCATATCTATCTGATTCCGTGTGACTTCATGTCTTTTCGGCCATCAAAACCGCCCGATTATTGGAACCATAATGGAACCAGAATCGGAACCACACTCAATTGATCCTGCCCGACCCGCCAAGCAGCGCCAACCGCTCAGCCGCTTTGCGTTGGGACTCTGGTACAAACTGCTGATAAACATCTAGCGTCGTGCTCGCCCTACTGTGCCGCATTAAGCCCTGCGCGTCCTTCACATCTGCACCGGACAACTTCAGCCACGTTGCGAAAGACCGCCGCAACACTTGCCAATTCACCCAAGGAAGCGCCAGTTTCTTTGCAGCTGGCTTAATGTGCCGAACAAGGATATTGTTGTCCCGCATTGGCACTCCCGTTACCAGCGACTGGAAAACTAAATCTTCCGGGCCTGATACCCTCACTACTTTATAGTGCCGGGTCGCCCTACCTGCCTTCACTGCAACCGTCATGCACTTCAAAGCTTCAATCCGTTGAATCACACTTTCATCTACCGGAATCGTGGCATTGCTAGCGTCACTCTTCGGAGCGCCCCAATCCCCCCGGCAGTACCGCTCATCAATCGTTATCGAATTGCTCTGAAGATCTCCCCACTTCAACCCCACCAATTCACTCACCCTCAGACCCGTATATACTGCAACGTAAACCATTGTTGCGTACGGCTCCCGAATCAACTGAATCATTCCCTGAAACTGTTGGGGCGTCACGTAGGGCTTAATCCGCTTGCCCCTTTTCTCTGGAGGCAGCTTTAAGCCTTCAACCGGATTCTTAACCAAGTACTGGTAATTCACTGCTGAAACCATAATGCTAGAAAGGGTATCTCTGATCTTGTCTCTTGACTCATGCGAGAGCTTGGACGTTGAAAACTCCGACAACCACCGCTGAACTACCACTGGGCTAATATCCCTTAATGCCACCTGACCAAACTTCGGCATCAAGTGAAGATTAATTACACTCTCATACCGATTCTGTGTACTGGCAGCAAACAACGGCATAACGACTGGAACGTAAACACCTTTTACGTAGTCTTCAAAGGTGCTTGCCGAGCCCAAACTCAATAAGCCCTGATTCATCCCCCGTAATCGCTCTGCTGCAATCTTCTTAGCTTCACGTTCCGGTAATGATGACGGGCCTATTTTTTCCCGCTTACGTTTCCTGATCCTCCTTCCATCAATAATCTGATCCTCCCAATACAGGAGGTACCACCATTGCCCTCGGCGTTTTGGCTTCGGGTCTTGAAATCTCCGTTTTGCCATCCTGTCGAAATCTCCGACTGATGGCACACCAGAATTCGTCTCGGCCAAAACTATACCACACCCGTTTAGCTCTCGGGTTTCCGTGTTTTGGCCCTCTGAAGTCATAAACGTTAACCAGCATTTTGCTAGTAGTTCTTAACAGGCTGGTTCTCCTGCCTGTATTGCTCAACCTCTGCCAGCACTTCTGCCGTTGCCTGCCATCCACAGGCCTTGCTATTTTCCAGCCGCCCAATATCTGCCAACAACTCTTCAATGATGCCTGTCTTCTCTAGATCCACTTCTCTGTAATCCGTTTGCTGGTATGACTCCAACAGTTGCTGGATTTCTCTCTTACGATCTGCTCTCATCAGTCGCCTCCCCTGCGCTCCCATCAGCTTCCAACTCCACTTCCTCCGCACACCATACGAACTCCGCAACATCGCCCCATCGACGGTAAGGCTTGCAGTTGCAGCACAGTAGAGCGCCGCCGGGCTTCTGACACCAGAATTCATCGGAGCCGCAACCCGGACACACGTCTATGTCCATGAACCTGCTTGGCTTAGGAGGTTCTGACACATCTGACGCGTTTCTCTTCAAAGTCTTTTTCCTAGTCCTTTTTCCTGGGGGACTTTTCAGCTTGGAAGTGTCAGAAGTGTCAGAGAGGTCTTCTCTCAGGCCGATGCCGACATAAGTCCTGTCACCCCTAGCCGTTTTAGCCCGGCCTCGCTTTATCCCCATCGCTTGCAAAAGGGCGACGAACTTCTTAGAGCCAACAGGATACCGATTCCCGTTCGCATTGCACCACTCTAGGTAGTTGCCATAGAGCACACCAGAAAGGACCGTTAAACCTTCATCAACTACGCATTCATCCTCTACGAATTCGCTCAACTGGTTCATTCCCTTTCTGTACTCTTCCTTGCTCAACCGCACACATTCAGGGGGATTCAAGCCCTCCTTCTGCCACATAATGCACCCTTGCACTGCCCATGCAAGTATTCCTTGCAGTTCTTTCGGTAATCGCTCTTTTAAGGTTCTATCCTCTCGACCCTCAAAAGACACATCGAACGGTATCACTATCAATCTTGTCCATATCGCTTGATCTGTGAAGCTTACTATCGGCCTATGATTAACTGATAACCATAATTTCCAAGTGGGTTCGATCTCCGAGCTATTGCTGTACAGTTTTCTGGCTCTTACTAGATCTCCACCTGTCAGCCATTTGATTAACTCTTCAGCGAGTCGTGATCCTTCCGCGTTCTCCTGCGCCGTCACAAAACGCATCCCCTTCATATTGGCAATATCATCTTTTGGCCCCGTATAATTATGCTTTGCTACCAACGAAGCAAAATCTATCGTGCAACCATACTCGCCAATCACCTTAGACAATGTTCCGGTTAATGTACTCTTACCATTTCGATGTGTACCGACCAGTAAGAACAAACACTCCTCGCGCACGCTACCAGTAAGAGAATACCCAACAGCCTTCTGAATGAACGGAATTAGATCTAAATGTGGCGCAAAGACTTCATGCAAAAAGTTCACGAAGGTCGGGCACTTCGCCTCAGCATCGTAATCAATTGGAATCAGTGCCGTAATCAGATCATCACGGTTGTGCTGCCTCAATCTTCCGTCTCTTAAGTCAATTGTGCCATTCTCGCAGTTCAGTAATAGAGGATCTCTATCAAAGTTGCCTACTTCAAAAGCTAGTCTGCCTTTTGCTAGTTCAATCATCGCTGTTAGCCGTTCTCTTGCCTGCGATGTTTTGGCCCAACACTGTAGCTCTCCACTTCGCTTGGTGTCGCTGGCAATCTCCTTTTCTATTTCACGAGCCACCTTAGTAGCAACGTTTAACATTTGCTCACTGGCTACTTTTTGCCATCGTTTACCGTTCCATCCGTACCAACTCTTTTCGACCGTACAGAACTTGAACAGCCTCCCACACCGAGCCACGAATCGGTCAGCGTTCCCGGCGTCGGTGCATTCGAAGGTGTTGATTGGGTTGGGGAATTGTGGTAACTTGTCCATGTAGATTATTCCTTTCTTGGCCCGGTCTGACACGCCGGGCCTTTCCTTTTTTTAGGCAGGCACTCGCTCCTGAAGTCCCGTAGGCTCCACCCGGCACGATGTAATCCAGGTCGATAAGTCAGCCTCTCGATACCTCACAAGCCTACCCAGGCGAACGTACGACGGCCCCCGCCCTTCTTTGCGCCACAGTTCTAGCCCAGCCTCCGTACACCCTAGGATTCGGGCTGCCTCTTTGCTGTCTAATAATTGGTCAATCATAAGCTTCCGTAGGCCGGTATCCTTTCGAGCCCGGCTATCTATGCCTGACTCTACTTAGTTTGGTCTTGTTTCGCCAGCCGTTTCGCTGTAACCTTGGTGTCAGGTGGACTTATGAGACCGACTGCGACTGAGCTAACGGTATGGCTATTCAGAGCCATTGCCCGGCGACAAACTAATAGTGGAGAGGTTCCGCCTAGGGGGAGAAGGCGTTATTACAACGGAAAGCAACTATTAATTCACAGCAGAGAAGTGTTGGAGATCGGAGCACACGCGGAAGTATGGGGTATTTGCTACCAGAAGGATGATAAACGGGTGAGAGGAAATGACATGTTGTATCGTCTTGCGCTAGCAGTGACAGCATTTGAAAGGGAGGGCTACAGCATGGAAGCAGCGTGCAATCTGGTAGTGGGTCAGACTGAGGTAATGCAGAAGTGTGGCTATACAGGTAGCGCTAAGGACCTTGATAGCCTGCGGGTAAGAGTGATTCAATATCGGAAGCGATGCAAAAAGAACGGGGTTGTTTTAGACCATGATCTTCATTGCATGCAGGAGTATTGGAGATGGTTACACATTGCGGACCTTCGGAAAACAGAATGGCGCAGGGAATACTTGACGGAACTCGAACAACGTGTGGAATCCATTGAAGCAGCAATACAACTGTGTGGTGATGGCGGTCTACGGGCATCGCTTGTTCAACTCCGAGCGCAGCACGTAGTAAACCTTGCGACTGAATTGCATGATAGTGGAAAATACCAGGAGGCAAGGAAGTGGTACGGATTAGCAATTGAGAGCTACGGGAACGATGGAGAAATGCCGAATTGGTTGAGAGGACAGTGCGAACGTTGTAACGCCGGAGAGGGCCGGGCGCACTCACCTGCCCTGATCGGATCATCAGTCGTGCCCATAAACAGCAATTCTTAGGGCGCTCCCCCGCCAACATCAGCGCCCCATATAATATACCCTACACTACAGCCGGTCCAGGCCGTTTTGGATTCGGCGACATATTGAGGTTTCAGCTTACGAATAGTTGGTGAATGGCGGTTGAAGTTCAGGACTTGGATTAGCGATTCGGCGGATCAAACCGGAGGAATTGAGGTTGGCAGTGTAGGGGCCTTCGTTCCTTTGCGCGTACGCACCGCTGATTCCGTCCGAGCAATCAGTTCTGCTGCCGGGACGTTGAGAATCTCCGAAATCTTAAATAGCACGGTAATATTTGGACTCTGAATTCCCCTTTCAACCATGCTGATGAATGATCTGTCCAATTCGGCGGCTGCTGCAAGCTGCTCCTGAGACAGGCCCTTTCCTTGTCGGGCTTCCCTTAGAACACTTCCGAAGGCCCACTTTGGGCCAGCATTGGGCTGTACCTGTCGTGGTCGCTTGCGAATGGTCTTTTTGCTTGCCAAATCAACATGTTGCGGTGTACCCTCGATCTGATGTCGTAGATTTAAATCCGAATTGCAAGCGCTGGCTCTCTGATCGAGTGTCGGAGTGTGCCAGCACCCGCAAGGTGACGCATGAAATCGAGTTCCGCGATCGGCAGCAGAATTAGAACGCAACGCTTCGCCAATGGCCTCACGCAGGCGCAGCTAGCGGCAAAACTCCATGTTAAACAGCCAACTATTGCTGTCTGGGAGAGCGGGAAGCAGACTCCACCTGAGAGCAGAATTGAAGAGCTTGAGCGGGTAATCGGACACCTATCGTCGGGGCAGGAGTCGGAGCCATACGAGACGCCCTCAATTCTCGGGAAGTGGCTATCCCAGAACCTTAGTAAGAAAAACATGACGGTGGCGGAATTGGCGGACAAATCTGGCGTGAGTTCGGCAACGATTTATAATTTGCAAAACGGTAGAGCGGAAAACGCCCGGCAGTCCACGATCGAAAAGCTAGAATTCGCTCTAGGTGAACGGTTTCCAAAAGAGTTTAGGAACGAGATCGAAGCAGATAGCAAGGTTCAAGGTTTCGGTGAGTTCCTGGATTTTAATCCGAATGAGGCATCAGAGTGGCCTTCAGATCCGGGAATCTATGTGCTGTACGACATCGCCAACCGTCCTACTTACGTGGGGCAAGGGACCAGTATTGCTCAACGAATTAGGGACCATCAGAATCAAAAATGGTTCATCACCCCGTTCGTCCAGAGCGCCTCATACATCAAGATCACAGATAAGCAGCAGAGGCTGAATATTGAAAAGCTGCTGATTAAGTTCCTCAAGAATAACGCTGTTGTAAATCGACAAAATGTAGATCGCAAGGAATGAACACAGGTAGGTGTTATGGCAGAGAAGAATCGCGTCATCAGGTGCCTTACGATAGCAGTGGTAATAGTCTTCAGCATTCTACTGTCTGGCTGTGACGTTGGCGACATGGTTGACTCTAAAGTGCTGACCAATGTGCAGGAGTATTTTCCCTTAGCTGAAGTCCGGCACACTCAGAAGGGCGTATTAAACGTAGATACTCGCGTTGGTAATGTGACGGAGAAGTTTGGTGCTAAGGTGTTTCAAAGTATGTTGAGTGAGAATTCCACCCAACTACAGTTCGGTCTTGGTCTGGCAGGATACACAACCTTAATAGTAGGATTTGAGGATTTCGTTTGTTTCTGGAGTCCTGAGCAGAGAGCTAATCAGTTTACATGTATAGCTAGATTTGCGAAAACAGGTAGGGTGTATAGGATAAATGAACATCTAAGCCCGTTTGTTAGATAAGGAAACGCTCAGAAAGGCACTTCTCGATCCGTCCCACGCGCCTTCCGCCTTTCCCAAATTTGCCGGGCAAACTCCGACCTCGTGTCTGTTGGCGTGGCCCGGATCATTTCCACCGCTGCCGGTACGGTCATCTGGTCCGATTCCCCTTTCATGCTCATTACGGCTGTGAGCCATTGCCCCAAGCTGGTAGCACCCTGAGTGCCTGGGTTGTACTGCCGGGTGCGCCTGCCGATCTCTAAGCGTTTGTAGACCACACCCAATTTGGTATTGCAGGCTCGGCAATTCCAGATCAGGTTTTCCGGCGCGGTGTTCTCTTCGTGGCCGTCCAGGTGGCCCACTTCCACATTTCGCCCGGAACCGCACAGGGCGCAGATTCGTTCGCCCGGCGGCGGGCAGGCATTGGCCCGATAACGGAGGGCACGGTCACTAACCTGACTGGCTTCCTTGCGCCAACGCCTCCCACAGTTCCGGGCCTGGGTCAGTCCGAGTCTGTACCGCTTTGGTCGTCTTCCTCTTCGTCGTCCTCCCCGTCTTCATCCGGATCGTCGTCTTCTTCTTCCTCATCATCGGGGTTCACGATATCGGCCACTGCGTCCAACTGGTCCTGTAATGCTTGATTCTCTTCCTGTAGATCCGCTATTTCTGCTTCCAATTCTGCTTTCGTCTTTACTGTTGCCATGATTGCTTTTCTCCTAATAGATGGATTCGGTAATTGGATTTTGCGCCTTTCGGCGTAGTCCTCCAGACTCTCCTCCTCGATCTCTTCGGCCCGTTCTGGATCTCCAAGCACGTCACGAACGAATCGGACGGCTTGTTCCTTGCGGGATTGGAGTTGTTCGCGGGTGAGGGCCTTCATATTAGGAGAGTGGCACAAATCCGGTGTGTCTTCCGAGATGGAGAAATCGATGGGAGTTTTACGTGGCATCACAGTACGGGATTTCTAGAGAGTGGCGCGATGCTAAAATAAGCGGGCTATGGCTCCTGAACAGAGTACAACGGTAAATGAGCCCCAAAATAGATTGCCCGCAAACGTCAGGCCGGAAGACCGCACACAAGCGTTGAAGAGCGTTCTTGAATTCAAGTCCTTGGCGTGGCCTGTTGCAGTTGCAATAGTTGTCGGCTTTTTTCACTATGTGGGCCGTGCTGCCGCAGTTGGTAAAATTAGTGCCTTAGGCATTCACCACTTGGTGCAGATCACTTCTCCTCAAGACAACGTATTCCTAGGCGTACTTATAGTTTCACATCTAGCTCTGTTTGTGGCGATGGCTTTCGTATTCGGCATACTTATGTTTCGGCTTCTGAAGTTGATTGTGCAGCAACTTCCCACTAGTATTTACCTCCGCGTACAAGTGTTCAGACGGAGCCAAATAGCAACAATAGTGCTAGGAGTCGCGGCTCTAATTGTTGCTGTGGCCATAGGCAGCATGGCGAGTGGTATGGTTAAGGAATGCGACAGTATAGTACTGAAAACACCAACTGAAGTTGGTACAACTTGGCTGACGATTTCGATGGATGAAGAGCAGGATTGGGCCATAGCTTACGAGTTACTTCTGGCTGTTGGATTGACATTATTCCTGTTCTTGAGCTTCCAGATTTTCACGAGGCTCACTCAGCTTACTTGGAAAATTCTGTACTCTGGCTGGGCGGTAATTCAAACCATAGCCATAGTCTTTTGCTTTGCAACCGTTATTGGAGTAGTCAGCACGATAGAACCTTATCCACTTGTGGCGTTTTCGAACGTTAAGGAACTAGTTGGGGAACATGTTCTGCCATTGCTCTTAGGATCAGATGACAAAATGTTCGCTCTGCTTATTGTAAATGTTGATGATACGAATCAAAACAAAGTTCCGAAAACTATACTATATCTCCCGCGAACAGAGGTAAAATGGATGACGGTCATAAGGATGATGCCGCTGCATTTAGTATCACATGCCAAGGAAATCAAAGATCTCATCGGTAAGCAGTCGCCCACGGTCACACGGTGATCGTGCCATTAGCAGCGTCCTGGTGTCTTAGGGCAGCCTTCGGGCTCTTAGGCGCCAGCGCACCCTTTCCCTCAATTCCTGCCGGGCGTCGGACTGCTCCAATTCGCTCATTGTGGCGTAGGCGGGAATGGCCAAAGGGTAAACCCGGCTCCAGATCTGCTCTGCTCTTTCTCCTGGGCACTGCCGTCTAAATTTACCTATTAGCCTAATGGCTTGCGTCACACTCTGGATTCCGGGCCTCCCGCGCCTCCGCGGTTTCGGTGGGAGTAGAGCTATTAGAAATTGCCCGGCGCGTTTCCTCAGATTAGGATTACCGGCGAACAGCACGCGGTGTTCACGGTTCAACTTGCGGGCAAGGCTGGCTAGTTCCTTGCGGATGGCGCGGGGGAGTTCTGTTGCGGGTTCTAACGCTGGTTTAGCTGCCTTACCTGAGCTTATCGAAAACATCTTGATACCCACCCCCTCTTACTCCACGATTGCCTGGGTTGCCTGGATTGCCGGGGTTGCCAGGATTTCCAGGATTTCCGATATTTCCATAATTTCCGCAGTGTTTATCCACCACCATGCCGCCGTCAAGTTCTCCAACATACTCGCCGGATAATCTATGTACATGGCTTCCATTCAGCTGCCCGATTGCGTCACCATTGATCGAGTGAATGTAACTGCCGTTAACATACCCGACGGCGTTCCCGTTTTGGTCGTATACGTAATTGGCCATTTTGCTAATTCTCCATACAGCTTCATTTTAGACACGTATGAGCGATGTTTGGCAATTCGCAAGAATCGGCATACTCACTGTTGCCCATTTGCGCCACAACCTTGAATTATTGGCGGGCCTGCCGGTGCGGGTGTAAGGTCTTTGGATTCACCTTGGCTCATAGTATTCCCGCTGTATGGTTTTGGCGCGGTGCTGTGGCCACTGGTTTAGCCCGGAGAACCCTTCGGACCGTACCCTCTCCCAAGTCCAACGCGGTGGCAATCTGGCGGTAGCTGTGGCCCTGGCTACGCAGTTCCGCCACCCTCTGCCGGTCAAAGACCCGCTTCGGCCTGCCGGGGGGAAGGTCCTTTCCAGAGCGGCTGTGTACTTCCTTACCCACCTTCCCGGCGCGGTAGTCCTGACCGTAGCGCTTCAATCCGGCCTGGGCACGTTCCCGGATCAATTCTCGCTCGAATTCCGCTGCTGCCATTAGCATGTGTAGCAGGAACCGCGCGGCGGGGTTCGATTCGTCAGTGTCGATATTCTGGCTGGTCGCAATGAAACGGACACCGTTACTCTGAAGTTGCTGTAATGCTGTTTTGCAATTCAGCAATGATCTGCCGAATCTATCCAGCTTCCAACAGATCACCAGATCGAATTTTCTTTCTCCCGCGTCATCCATCAGCCTGTTGAGTTCCGGTCTGCTGGCCTTAGCGCCACTCCATCCGGTATCCACGTATTCCCCGGCATTCTCCCAACCTTGGCGGGTGATGTATTCCCGGAGTGCCGTTAACTGCAATTCGCAGTTTTGATCTGTTGTAGAGACTCTTGCGTAGATTGCTGCTTTCACCGATTTCCTCTCTGTTCTCCCTGAGCAATAGTCTTTTGCTGTGGAGCTAAACTGAGCGAATCGGGCAGGCTGTTTTGAGTGTGGGTTTGAGACGAATCCCGGTGTGCCGGGTTTTAGTTTTGGAACCAAATGGAACCAAACCGGTACGTGTGATGGCTGTAAGTCTTTGAAAACATGGTGGCCAGGGACGGACTTGAACCGCCGACGCCAGCCTTTTCAGGGCTGCGCTCTACCAACTGAGCTACCTGGCCATCTAGAGGAATCTTCAGTCTACCAGTCCCCTCACGCGTTCTGCAACGCGGCCAGCGATTCTCCCGTCGATTTCTCGACATCCGCATGCAAACTATTCCCGTGCGCGTCCATCGTGACGATCGCCGCGAAGTTCCTCACCCGCAAATGCCACATCGCCTCCGGGATCCCAAACTCCATCAACTCCACCCCCAGCACCCTCTCCACCGTCCGCGCATAATACTGCGCCGCCCCGCCGATCCCGTTCAAATACACCGCGCCGCATTCCTTCAGCGCCGCCAGCGTCCTCGGACCCATGCCGCCCTTCCCGATCACCGCCCGCACCCCGTACCGCTTGATCACGTCCGCCTGGTAAGGCTCTTCGCGGATGCTGGTCGTCGGACCCGCGGCCTTCACCTTCCACTCGCCGCCCTCCTGCAACATCACCGGACCGCAGTGGTACAGCGCCGCCCCATGCAGATCGAACGGCGGTGCATTCTTCATCAGATACGAATGGACGTTGTCGCGCCCCGTGAACATCTCGCCCGAAATCAGCACCACGTCCCCGACCTTAAGCGCCCGCATCTGCTCTTCAGTCAGCGGTGGATTCAGCACGATCTCGCGCCCCGTCAGCGGGAAACCTTCGCCCCGCGCCATCCGCTCCACCGGACGCGCCGGATCGCGATACAGCCACCGCGTGATCGCGCCATTCGCCGCATCCAGCCGCACGCCCAGCCGCCGGAACGCCCAGCACTCGTACGCCACCGACACGAAGAAACTCGCCGGCAGCCGGTTCGCCGCCGTAATCTTGCACCCGATCAGCGACACTTTCCCGCCGAATCCCATCGCGCCGACGCCCAGCCGGTTCGCCTCGTCCATAATGTCGGTTTCCAGCTTCGCCAGCACCGGATCGGCATTCACATCGTCCAGCGTCCGGAACAACTGCTGCTTCGCCAGATCGTACCCGTGCGCGCGATCGCTCCCGATGCACACGCCGAGAGCGCCCGGCGCGCAGCCCTGTCCCTGCGCCTGCCAGACCGCATGCAGCAGGCACTTGCGCACGCCTTCCAGATTGCGGTCCGCGCGACCCAGATGGTCGAGGTTGCACGGCACCGAATACTGAATGTTCTTGTTCTCGCAGCCGCCGCCCTTCAGCATCAGTTTCACTTCGATGTCGTCCTGCTCCCACTGGTCGAAATGAATCACCGGCGTCTCGACGCCCAGATTGTTGCCGCTGTTCTTCCCGGTGATCGAATCCACCGAGTTCGGCCGCAGCTTGCCCAGCCGCGTGGCTTCCGCGACCGCTTCCACAATCGCCTTGCGAATGCGGATCTGGTTGACTCCGACCGGCGTATGCACGAAGAACGTCGGCATGCCCGTGTCCTGGCAGATCGGGCCCGAATCGTCGACGGCCATATCCACGTTCGAGAGGATGATGTCGAGCGCCTGTGAGGACTGCGTCCCCGGCGTCTCCGTGTTCGCGGCCATGCCGATGGCGGCGCGCACGTCGGGCGGCAAATTGGTCGAGGTCTGCGTAATCAGTTCAAGCAAGCTGCTGGCAAGAAATTCCATAAAAGGTTCCGGAACTTCCATTCTACCTGTTGTAACTGGGCGTGATGCCGCGTAGATTATTCCACACCTGATCGACGGCCTGAACCACGTCCGCAGGCAGCGGACCGCGCTCGAACGCATCCAGATTCTGCTGCAATTGCTCCATCGTGGATGCGCCCAGTATGATGCAGTCGGCGGGCGTGTGGTGCCGCAGCCAGTTCAGCGAAATATCGATAATGGTCCGCCCGGCGCGCTGCGCGATCCCCTGCAACTCATCCACCGCGTCGAAGTACGCCGGATGCCAGTAGCGATTCAGATACAGCGGATTGTTATCGAACCGCGTCCCCGCGATCGGCCGATCGCGATGCTGCTTTCCCGTGAGCAGTCCGCCCGCCAGCGGGTTGTACACGATCGTCGAAACGCCGTACGCCTTGCACATGGCCAGGTATTCCTGCTCGATGCCGCGCGCCAGCAGGTTATACATCGGCTGCGACACGTATGGCGGCTTGTAACCCCGCTGCTCGCTGATCGAAATCATCTGCGCCACCTGCCAGCTCGCGTAATTGGAACAGGCCGGGTACCGTACCTTTCCCGCACGCACGAACTCGTCCATCGTCTCGAGCGTCTCCTCGATCGGCGTGTGCCAATCGGGCAAGTGCAAATAATAAAGGTCCAGGTAATCGGTCTGCAGCCGCTGCAGCGTCCCGTCGATCGCCTTGCGCATCGCGGCGCGCGAGTGTCCCTGCTCATCGGCAGCGTCACCCACCTTGAACCCCACCTTGCTGGCCAGAATCACGCGGTCGCGCCGTCCCTTCAGAACGTTCCCGGTGATGGCCTCGGCCTTCCCGCCGTTGTAGCTGTTGGCCGTATCGAAAAAATTGATGCCGCGGTCGATACAAAGGTCGAACATGCGCCGCGCGTCCGATTCGTCCGCTTGCGTGCCGAACGGCATCGTGCCGAAACAGGCGCGCGAGACCATCAGGTCCGTGTGAGCAAGTGTGCGGGTTTCCATGAAGCTCATAGTATCGTAGGGAAATGGCAAAATCGCGAATCGGACTCCTGCTGGCCGTCGCCGCGCTCGCGCACGCGCAGGATCGTCCCGCCATCGAGCGCTGGGTGGCCGCCCATCAGCGCCAGGTGATGGCGGAATTCACGGAGCTGCTGTCGATCCCCGACGTCGGCACCGACCGCCAAAACATTCGCCGCAATGCCGAGTTCATCCGCGCCATGCTCGAGCGCCACGGACTCAAATCCGAACTGCTGGAGACCACCGGCAACCCGCTCGTCTATGGCGAGCGCAACGTCCCCAGCGCCACGCGCACCATCCTCTTCTATATCCACTACGACGGCCAGCCGGTGGATCTGCCCAAGTGGAAACAGGAGAGCCCGTTCCATCCCATCATGCGCGACGGCCGCATGGAGGATGGCGCCAAGACCGTGCCCAACTTCAATTCGCTCGACAAACTCCCCGACGATTGGCGCATCTACGCTCGCTCCGCGTCCGACGACAAGGCGCCCATCGTGGCGCTCTGTGCGGCGCTCGACGCACTGCAGGGCAAGACTCGCAGCAACATCCACGTCGTAATCGATGGCGAAGAGGAGATGAATTCGCCCAGCCTGACCGCCGCCATCGCCCGTTATCGCGACAAGCTGAAGGCTTCCGTCCTGCTGATTCTCGATGGCCCCGTCCACGCGTCGGGACGTCCCACGCTGGCCTTCGGCGCCCGCGGCATCGTCACGGTCGACCTGACTTTGTACGGACCCAAGATGGCGCTGCACAGCGGCCACTATGGCAACTGGATTCCTAACCCCGGCATGCGCCTGGCCCAACTCATGGCCACGATGAAAGACGAGCAGGGCCGCACCACCATCGCCGGATTTTACGATTCCGTTCCGCCGCTCACCGCCCAACAGCGGCAGGTGCTCAAGGGCGTTCCCGACGACGAACCCGCCCTGCTCAAACTCTTCGGCGTCGCCCGCCCCGATGCGGTGGGCGAGAGCCTGCAGGAGGCCATCCAGTATCCCAGCCTCAATATTCGTGGCATGCAAAGCGGCTACGTCGACGAGCCCCGCACCATTATTCCTCCCGACGCCAGGGCCGCCATCGACATCCGCCTGGTCAAAGAGACGCCGCCCGCCCGCATGGTCCAACTGCTGCGCGCGCACATCGAAAAGCAGGGCTATCACGTCGTGGATCGCGACCCAGATGACGCCACACGCATGCGCTATCCCAAGCTCATTCGCCTGAAGACGGGCGAGGGCACGGAAGCATACCGCACCGAGCCGGAATCGCCCGAAGGCGTGGCGACGACTCAGGCGCTCACCCGCATCTGGGGCGCGGAGCCCGTCCGCATCCGCACCATGGGCGGCACCGTCCCCATCGCCCCCTTCATCCGCGAGCTAGGCGTGCCCGCCGTCGGCGTCCCCGTCGTGAACTTCGACAACAACCAGCACGGCGATAACGAAAACCTCCGCCTCGGCAATCTCTGGACCGGCATCGTAACCCTCTCGGCCATGCTGCGGATGTAACATCCGCTCCGAGAGAGTGGAACAGGCCATCGTTTCTCAGTGGCCTGTTGGGCCTGTCCGAAGATGACTAGTGCCGGCGAGCGTCAGCTCGGCCGCTAAGCCCTTGTCCCTGGCCCCTGGCCCCCGGCCCCCGTTCTTCCCCCCGCCATTTCCCGCAACGATGTCATCAACTCCCCCCACCAAAGCCCCATCATCCGCAGGAACGCCGCGCCGTCCTTGCCGTGACGCACGGGATGATCGCTTCGCAGCGTCGACCAGCCCGAGTGTCGCACCGTCACGCGCGTTCCCGTCGGCACGGCCTCAAATACGACCTGCACCTGCGTACTCTCGCCCGCCGCAAAGTTCACTCCCCGCCACTCGAACTGGAATCGCTCCGGCGGCTGCCACTCCGTAATCGTTCCCTGCGTGAACACCTTCGGTCCCGACGCAGATTCGACATCTTCCATCAATCGGCCCCCCAGCCACGGCTCGAACCGCACCACTCCCGGCTGCTTTCCCGCGATCCGATACTTCGGCCCCGACCGCCACCACAGATCCGTCTCCGTCGTAAAAATGGCGAACGCCGTTGCCGGATCCACCGACACCGTTACGCTCACGGTCACGCTATCTGAAGCCGGCATCACTTTTTTCCGGACCCCCGCCGCCGGCTCTTCGACGCTTCCACGTGATCGCGAAACGCCGCCAGTTCCCCGGTCCAGAAGGACTCCACTTCGTCCAGCCACCCGCGAAGCTCGTCGAATGGTTCCTTCCGCAGATGGTAGATCCGCACCCTCGCGTCTTCTTCCACTCCTTGCTCGTGGATCAATCCGCTGCGCCGCAGTACTCGCAGATGCCGGCTCAGCGCTGGGGGTGTTAACGAGAGTGCGGCGGCAATCTCCCCGGCGCGCCGCGGCTCGTCCTTCAGAAGGTCCACCACCGCCCTGCGGTTCCGATCCGCCAGTGCGGCAAGAGTGGCGTTCAGTTCGGTTTTCGGCACGCGTCACTCACCCGCATTTCGCACGCGTTCGGTGAACCACCAGAGATGGCCTTCCGGATCCAGCGCGCCATAGCTGCGGTCCGCCCAGTAGTCGGCGCCGTAATCATGAACGGCAGGTTCTTCGACCACCGTCGCGCCAGCCGCACGAGCCCGCGCGCAGTGCTCGTCTACACTATCCACGAACAGCATCAGGAATTGAGTATTCACTCCGCCGGCCGAGCGTGGACTCGCGCCGCGCGGAATCTTCGGACGTCCCGGCCTGTCCCCGCTCTGGCCCACCATCACGAGCGCCTCGCCATACACGAGTTCGCTATGCTCAATGCGCCCGCCGCCGCCCTCGACTCTGAGCTGCACCTCAAATCCGAACGCGCGGCAAAGCCAGTCAATCGCGCCCGCAGCATCGTCATAAGAGATCGCAGCCGATAATCGAGGCCAACCCTTTGGTGTCGGTTTCATGTACAATGTTTAACGCAATACGATACTATTGTCAATATCGGAAACATTATGAGCCTCTGGGTCGCAAAGGTAATCATTCTCCTGGCGAGCATCGTAATGGTCGCCATCCGCGCGCCTCACGGGAGCCGCAGCCAGCGCATCGCCGTGGCAACCAGCCGAAAGGGCAAACTGGAGATGCTCCTGCTGGCCCTGGCCTGGGTCGGATTTCTCCTTCCCCTGACTTGGATCGTCACGCCGCTGCTCCCTGCCGCGGACTTTCCACTTCGCCCCCTCCCGCTTATCGCCGGCGCCGTGTGCCTGACCGCCGGGTTGTGGCTTTTCCACCTATCGCACGCCGACCTCGGCGCCAACTGGTCGATCACCCTTGAGGTGCGCGAGAAGCACACGCTGGTCACGCAGGGCGTCTACTGCCGCGTCCGCCACCCCATGTACACGGCTCTCTTGCTATATTCGCTGGGCCAGGCGCTCGTTCTCCCCAACTACGTCGCGGGCCTGTTCTCCGGCGTCGCGATGGTTCTCCTCGTCGCGCTCCGCCTTGGACCCGAAGAGCGGATGATGCTCGCCGAATTTGGGAAGGACTACCAGGACTATATGGCTCTCACGAAGCGCCTGATCCCCGGCCTGTGGTAGGCGCCGGCCTTCAATTCGCCGTCGGCGTTTTCTCCATGTGATCGATCACCATCACGTCTACCGGAATCTTCTTCGGCGCCAGCTTGAGGCCGAGTTTCGACTGCGACGCGCCGAATACGGTCGGAAGTGTTTCGGCGTCGGGCGTGCCATCGCGCGAATACGTCAATAAGAAATCGTACTTCGCCGTGAGTCCGATC
>Ga0207695_10004899_pt1 | contig 18042 bp, 15 predicted proteins | sample KBSC54metaG_FD_184354 | JGI IMG/M metagenome (GOLD analysis project Ga0207695, IMG submission 184354) | Corn rhizosphere microbial communities from Kellogg Biological Station, Michigan, USA - KBS C5-4 metaG (SPAdes) (version 2) | ecosystem: Host-associated > Plants > Roots > Rhizosphere > Soil... | reverse complement strand
CCACAGCAGCAGCACATGATCTTCATCGGCAAGGCGTGCGACATGGGCCATGACTTCGGCGTCGCCCGCGACACCCGACTTGGTGCGGCTATAACTGCGCTCGACCAGTTTTCGGCCATGGATGCCGCCGGCATCATTGACCGCGCGGATCACCAGCCGCATGCCGAGATTCTCGGCCGTTCCGGATGGCGAAAGCATGGTGGGCGCTTCGATTCCGATGGGAATCTCACCGCCTGGCGCTTGGGCCGCAGCCGTTTGCGCCGCCAATCCAAAGATCACCGCCAGCACTAAGCGCATCTGTTTCCAGCCCCGGAGTCGAGGGAGTGGATCATGACACTGGCCATCGATGCAAATGAACGGCTTCAGGCCACCGATCCGGCGAGACGCAAAGTCTCTTCCTCGGCCGAGATGTGAACTGCCTGGATCGCCGATTGCTCGAGAACCCCCGGAAGATGCCAGCGGCCTTCAGGCCGTATGATCATGTAGGGATCATCGCCGATCGAGACCGCCTTCGCGTCGGCTTCGATGTCGGCGACGACTTCGACATAATCATAGCCGGAGAACACGAAGCTCTTTCCGCCTTCCAGGACCTGGAATCCGAAGCGCTTCCAGAAATCGACCAGCCTTGTCTGCGAATGGGCATAGATGCGCCCATAGCCTTTTTTCTGGCAGAATTTGAAGGCGGCGCGGACCAGCTGGAAGGCCGCCCGCGATTTGCGGAATTCCTTGCGAATGGCCAGCCGCTCCAGCTTCGCGAAACCGGCGAAGAAGCGCAGGCGCAAACATCCGATCGGCTCGTCGCCCATATAGGCGAGCAAATGCGTGGCCGACAGGTCGTTGCCGTCATATTCCTCGTAATAGGGGCATTCCTGCTCGCCCATATAGACGACGTTGCGGATGGCAGCGACGCGCATCATGTCTTCGAGCGTACGGACGACTGTGACACCAATCTCCCGCTGGCCGGCGCCCGGAACATAACTGTCATAGAGCGGCACCGGAGGTTTGCGCTGAAACACCCAGATGTTGGGAGCGTCAATGGGGCCGACCTGGACGCCCTGGGTCAACCCGACGGTTTCATTGAAGCGCCGTCCGACCTCTGTGTTGGGGCGAGAATAGAAATTCACACCGGCATAACGCGGCGCCAGCATTTCGCGCATGAAGAGCGCAACGCCTGGCGCAAGGGGCCCGGGCGCAAGCAACCCCCAGATGTATATGCCGGCGGGACGTTCATGCGGCTTCGCCAGCAGGCGAAGATCCGGGTCGGGACCGTTGAAGGTGCCCAGCGCCAACTGCATCAGGCCGATCTCGTTCAAAAGAAGAATGAGGACGAAGCCTTCGGCGACGGGAGCCTCGCCGCTGGAACGGGGTTTGCGCGCGATGGCATGCATCTCGCCCAGCTGTTGATGCAGGACGTTCTGAATGACGTCGGTCTTGCCGAAGCCCGGAATGCTCGCACGGGCCTTGGCCAAAAGCCGTTCGACCGTGGAATCGTTGGGACGGAATAGGACCAGATGCTTGGCCACCCGGCCGGCGTCCATCTCGTCCAGATTGTGCTTGCCTTGCTTTACGCTCGATACGCCACCGTCTCGGGGTACCTCCCCTTGTGCATGTGACATTCTACCCGCCGTACCTTGTTAATACCTCATAAACCATAAGTGCTTCGGGTCCGGAGATAAATATCAATCTGCCCGGAAGTTCCTCGCGAGTGCGAAGACAGTTAATTTCACATCGAGAGCGCCAGACCATCCACAGCGCGCGTTTGCCACCGCCGGGGCCGACGCTTGATGCGCGCCGGGAACAATGGCGGGAGCCGTCAACTTCTCGGAAACGATTCTCTTTGCCGTTTTTTTACTATGCACCCAATAGACAAAGGACAGTTGGTTTACCGGCAATTTAAGTTTCCGGTCAAAAATCGGAGCATGGATGTAATCGCGGCAGCCAGGGCTCTGAATCGGAAGGCAGTTCAAAAGAACTGGCACCACTTCTGCGACCCGACTTTGGCGTTCATCGACCCCGGTTACGAAAATCTGCTCGCGCTGTGGCGAGCCAAGTCAGGAAGTCGAAAAATGCCGTCGCGTTCCGATATCACTCCCAGGGATCTGAAGGACATTCTCCGGACTGTTCTTCTGTTCGAGCGTGTCTCGCAGAATCCGTCTCACTATCGTTGGCGGCTGATTGGCACCGGCCTCACCAGCATCTTGGGCGAGAACACCGGCAAGACGCTGGAAGAAAGCCTGCCGCCTGAACATATCGAGCGGTGGACGGAATGCGGCGACATGATTCTGGAAGGTGCGCAGCCTTTGCGCTTTCTGGGGCGCGTTCATATCAATGGCCGCGAATATCTGGATGCCGAAAATCTCTTCGTGCCGTTGGCCAATGACAATGGCGAGCCGAGCTTCATCTTGGGCCAATGCCGCTACACGCCGCGCCGGTCCGAAACCGAAGACATTTGGGAAAACCAGATGGCGTCGCTTCCGGGCGGCCTGCTCTGACGTCTGACGGACGCGCCGGATTTCCAGCCGGTTGATCCTCAAGCGATTCCATTTCGTCTGCTCGCGGCGCGAGCCGGCTATTTCTTTGACCGCTGCCCCATGGCATAAAACCCGAAGCGGCGTTCGCTGCTGCATGGGGGATTTCAGATGCGAGGCTGGCGATGAAGAATTCCGCAGTGCCGGCTTCTGCGACGCCTTTCTATTATGGCTGGGTGATCTTGGCAGCGACCGCGGTGTCCGAAATGCTCGCCCAGGGCGCTACCAGTTACGCCGCGGGCCTGTTCGTGCTGCCGTTGCAGGCCGAATTTCACATCTCCCGGGCGGTGGCCAACACACCGGTCCTCATTGTGTTCCTGGGTGCCGCATTCGTTTCGCCCTTGGTAGGCAGGGCCCTGGATCGCTTTCCGATCCGTCTGGTTTTGCCGCTGGGCGCCATTCTGTTCAGTCTGGCACTGGTCGGCGTCGCACTTAGCCAATCCTTGTTGGTGATGGCGGCATTGCTTTTTCTGCCCACTGCCATCGGTTTCATGAGCATCGGCCCCCTGACCACGGCCGCCATGGCGTCGCGCTGGTTCAATCGGCGCCGGGGCTTGGCGCTGGGGCTGGCGGCGGTCGCGACCTCGGGTGGCGCTTTCACGGTTGTACCGCTGCTGAGCCGCGCCATTCAGCAATACGGTTGGCGCCAGGCTCTGATCTACGAAGCTGGCATCATCGCTCTCATTATCGTGGTGCTGGCCTTGTTGTTCCTGCGTGACAAGCCGTCCGATATGGGTCTGGACACCCACCCGGAAAACCAGGCACGCGATACCGCGCGAGCTGGCGGCGATCCGCCCGTTTCCCGGCTGCGCTGGCAGGAAATTCTCACCAGCCGCGCCTTCTGGATTCCCAGCATCGTGCTGGCGATGGTGTCCGGCACCTCCCAGGCGCTGGTGATCACATTGGCGCCCTATGGCGTGAGCTTGGGCCTCGCGCAGCCGTCCGCGGCCGGGCTGATCTCGGCGTTCGGAGCGGCGGCGGCCATCACCAAGATTTTGGCCGGCGTAATGGCCGATCGCATCCCTCAAAGATTTCTATTGATCGCGGCGGCAGCCCTGATGACCTTGGCGTGGCTCACGCTCAGCTTCTCCAGTGACCATGCGGCGTTGTACGCCAGCGCTTGTCTGGCGGGAGTGGGATTGGGATGCGCACTACCGACGACCGCGGCGCTAATCGCGGGATATTATGGCCCGGCGCGCTTCGGCGCAGTGATGGGCTGGACCTATAGTCTTTTGGGCGTCATCACGATCGCATCGAGCATTTCGATCGGCATCATGTTCGATCGCCTGGGTGGCTATCACGGGGCCTTCCTGGTCTTCTCCGCGCTGCTGGCCTGCGTGCTGGCGGCGACGCTTCTGTTCCCACCGGCGCGGAAGGTTGCGTGAGCGGGCCCGGGCAGGGCAGCGCGACGCGGCAGGAGATATTCCAGCAGCCGGAGCTGTGGCCCACGACGCTGGCGCGGGTCGATGAGGCTTGCACGCAGCTCGACCTGGGAAAGCGGCTGGCAGGGAAGCGGGTTCTGTTCACGGGCGCCGGCACGTCCGCCTATGCCGCCCATGCTGCCTCGGTGGCGGGGGCGGGCTCTGTGGCGGTTCCGACCACGGATCTGCTGATCGATGCCGAACGCCATTTGGCCGGTGTCGATGTCGTGGTGTCGCTGGCCCGTTCCGGTGGAAGTCCCGAAAGCGCGGCCGTGGTGGAGCGGGTCCGGGCCCTCAGGCCCGATATTTTTCAGCTGGCCATCACCTGCAATCCCCAGAGCGCGCTCACGCGTTCGGCGCTGGACGGCATTCTGTTTCTGGATCCCCGCACCAACGATCGCAGTCTGGTGATGACCAGTTCCTTTTCGAACCTGGTGCTGGCTGGGCAGGCGCTGTTGCGGCGTGGGGCCGTTGGCGAGGGGGTCGATATCGGTGCCCGTCACGGCCAGTCGTTGCTGCCGGCCATCGAGGATGCGTGCCGGTCTGTTGCCAGGGCGGTCCGCGATCGGATCGTCATTCTGTCTTCGTCGCCCCTCCAGGCCTGGGGACAGGAAGCGGGACTGAAGGCTCTGGAGATGACGGCAGGCGCCTTTCCCGTCGTCACGGAGACATTCCTGGGTCTGCGGCATGGCCCGATGTCTTTTGTGCGCGGCGACACGCTGGTGATCGCGCTTCTTTCGAGTGACCCGTTGCGCCGCCTTTACGAGCAGGATCTTTTGCGCGAGCTGCGCGCCAAGAGGATCGGCTATCTGGTCGGCATCGCGGACATGGGTGATCCGGATGGCCTGTTCGACGCCGTCATTCCCGCCATGGCGCCGCGGCTGCCGGATGAATTGCGCACGCCGTTCGAAATCGTCGCGGCCCAGCTCTTCGGCTATCACCTGTCTCTTTCAAAAGGCATCGATCCGGACAATCCCAGCCCGGGTGGAGTGATCAACCGGGTGGTTCAGGGCGTGACCATCCATCCCGCGCGGCAGTCCTGATGGGTGGCGAGGGTCAGCCGCGTCTGCGCCGCGCGCTGACTCTGTGGAATCTCATTTTCATCGGCATGGTGATCATCCAGCCGACGGCGCCCATGGGTATTTATGGGGTGATCAGCAATACCGCGAACGGCCATGTGGTCACCACCATCCTGATCGCCATGGTGGCAATGCTGTTCACTGCCATCAGCTACGGCCGCATGGCGCGCATCTATCCCAGCGCAGGATCCGCCTATACCTATGTGGGACGCGAGATCCATCCTGCCCTGGGTTATGTCACCGGCTGGGGCATGGTGATGGACTATCTGCTCAATCCCCTGATCTGCACCGCCTTCTCGGCCAAGGCGGCGATGAATATCGTGCCGGGGATACCTTTTTATGCCTGGCTGGTGGTCTTTGCCGGCTTCTTCACCTGGGTCAATCTGCACGGCATTCGCACCTCGGCGAAGCTGAATGAAGTTCTTTGCGCCGCGATGGTGCTGGTGGTGCTGATTTTCTTTGGCGCGGTGGTGAACTTTCTCTGGCGGATGGATCACGACGCAGCGTTCTTCCTGCATCCTTTCTACGAGGCTCAGAAATTCCATGCCGACAATATCTTCGCCGGCACCTCCGTCGCGGTTCTGACGTATATCGGGTTCGACGCCATATCGACCCTTTCCGAAGAGGCGGAAAATCCGCGCCGCAATCTTCTTCTGGCCACCGTACTGGTCTGCCTGTTCGCGGGCTTGTTGTCCGGGCTGGAAGTCTATGCGGCGCAGCTGGTGTGGGGATCAAAACCCTTTCCGCCGGCCCAGGTTGAATCCGCCTTTGCGATGGTCTCGCAGCAGGTCGGCGGCCTTCTGCTCTTTCAAGTGATGAACTTCACCCTGCTGATAGCCAATATGGGCACGGCGATCGCGGCACAGTTGGCTGCGGGGCGCTTGCTCTATGGCATGGGGAAGGGCAATGCGCTGCCCAAATCCTTTTTCGGGGTCATCGAACCGCGTCACCGGGTGCCCCGCAACGGCATTATCCTGGTCGGCGTGCTGGCATTGATCGGCGCCGCCACGATGGAATTTTTCTCGGATGCGCTGGGCGGCAGCGCTTATGCCGTTGGGGCACAGGCGCTTAATTTCGGCGCCTTCATCGCCTTCATGGGCGTCAATGCCGCATCCTTCGTGCATTATTGGTGGCGCGGTGCGAGCCGGACCTGGAGTCATTTCCTGGTACCGCTGCTGGGGTTGGTGATCTGCGGCTTCATCTGGATTCATCTGAGCCGCGCGGCGATGATCTTGGGCGCGGTCTGGATGACGGCGGGAATCCTTTATGGCGCCATCCGCACCCGGGGTTTCCGCGCCGATCTGGTCAATTTCGAATTGCCGCCGGAAGAAGTTTAACGCCCCCTCCGGCCTTCGCACCTAGTCGGTGCTACGGCCAACTCCCCCGCCAGCGCGCTTCGCGCGCAGGGGAGGCGGACCTGGCCCATTATGATTTACATGCAGCCGCATAAGGCCGGAGCGCATCGCGTATCCGGTCCAGGATCAGGGCCACAGGGTCGCGAGCTAGCCGGCCTTCCCGGACCCGCCGGTATTGGGATGGTAGATAGCGGCTCAGCAATATGTCCGGAGCCGGGGTCGCCGAGAGATTGGCGATCAGCTTGGCCGTGGCGGCTTCGATCCTGGGATCGGGCCAATAATAGCGGATGCGGTCGCTATAGCTGTTGAAGAGCAGTAGATCCTGCTCCGCCTGTGTGCCCGCATAATAGTCGCGCCAATGTCCGGGATTTTCGTGCATGACGGCGCGGATCACGTCCAGAAGTCCGGATTGCATGCCCGGCGCGATGGCCCATTTCTCGATCTCTGCCAAGGCGCAGATCGCTTCGCGCATGGCAAAGGTCACCCCGGGTCCTACTTTCAGAATGGCGAAGCCGTCCCGGACCAGGGCGGCGTAAGCTTCGTCACGCTGAAAATCCGTGGAATGGGCTTCGAACACCAACCCCTCGGCGCTTTCTTGGCGCCAGCGCGTCAATTGCACCGCTTCGTCGGGCCGATAGTCGATGACCGAGATATTGTCGAACTCCACTCCCGGCTGGACCACCAGGCCCACCACACGCGACCAGGCATCGCCAAGCCCCGCGGCGGCAAAGGCCCTTTTGTGCGCCGCCAGGGTACGCGCCGCCGCCTGTGGCGTGGTGACCGACAGCGCATGGCCTTGAGAGGCGCCGCCCGGCACCGGGACTTCCGTGCCCACGATATAGAAGGGGGGCATGCCATCCTGGCGTGCATCTTCTGCGGCAGAAGCCAGCCGGGCCGCCCGGCCTGCGATGATGTCGTCAGACAGAATGTCGGGGTCGCCGGCGCACGGCATGCTGGCATCCAGATGGATTTTGACGAAGCCCGCGCGCACATACTGTGCAATCATCTCTTCGGCTCGGCCCATCGCCTCTTCCGCCGGCAGCTTGCGCCAGACATGCGGGCCAAGATGATCGCCGCCCAGCATCAGCTTGCCAGGGGGCAGGCCCGCGTCGGTAACCAGTTTGCGTACAAAGTCGCGAAACCCTTCCGGCCGCATGCCGGTATAGCCGCCATCCTGATTGACCTGGTTACAGGTGGCTTCGATCAGGAGCAGGCTGCCATCGGCCACAGCCTGGTCAGCGGCGGCCCGGATCGCCCAGGGATGCGCCGAACACACGGATGCGATGCCGCGTTGACCATGGGTCGACAGCAGGTCCGAAAATCCATTATGCGCCGCCAAGCCCGCCCCAATCGTTCTTGTGGATGATTTCGATCCACGCATTTGATGCTATCATCCTGGCCGGGGCGGGCAAAGGGATGGAGCCGCATGGACGCGTCTTCGCCGCATTTCGATATCGCTGTCGCGGGTGAAATCAATCTCGATCTGGTGCTGGACGGCATTCCCTATCCGATGCCGCTGGAGCGGGAGCTTTTGGCCTCTTCGTTCCGGGTCACCCTGGGCAGCTCGGCGGCGATCTTGGCGCACAATCTCTCTGCGCTGGGCATGCGGGTCGGTTTCTCAAGCCTGGCGGCGCGGGACGACTTTTCCAGGTTGGCTCTGAACTATCTGACGGATCGCAGAGTCGATATTTCCGGTGTCCAATATAGCGAGGATGGAAAATCCGGCGTCACCGTGCTGGTCAACCATGGCGGCGTGCGCCACATCCTCACCTATCCCGGCACGGCATTCGATATGCGGGCGGGGCATCTCGACCTTGACCATATTTGCAGGGCTCGGCATTTCCACCTTTCGTCCCTGTTTTTGCTGAGGGGGCTGCACAAGGACCTCCCGGAAATGTTCCGCAAGATCCGGCAACACGGATTGACCATCTCCCTGGACACCAATGACGACCCGGACGATGTCTGGGGCGGCGTGCTGGGCGACCTTCTTCCCCTGATCGATGTGTTGTTGCCCAATGAACGCGAATTGCTGCGCATGACGGAAGCCGCGAGCGTCGAAGAAGGACTTGCCGCGATGGCCGGAAAAGTGCCGTTGCTGGTGGTCAAACGGGGCGCACAAGGCTCCATCATTCAGCAAGGCAAGGATCGCCATGTCATCCCCCCGGTCCAGGTGACGCCGGTGGATCTGATCGGCGCCGGGGACAGTTTCAATGCGGGCTTTCTGGCCTGCTATGTGCGCGGCCTGCCTGCCGAGACCTGTGCCGCCGTGGGGAATGTCATCGGTGCGGTCTCCACGCTCAAGCCCGGCGGAATCGAAGCATTCCGTGACGACATTTTCTGGCGGCATGCCGTCAAGGATCTGGCGCCGGACCTGCCCCTGTTGGATCGGCTGCTTCAGTAGGCCTGGTCGCGCCAGCCCTTGTTGGCATGGTCCTCGGCCGCTTTCACTTGAAATTCGCAGATCGCCTGACCTTGCATGCCCACCACCAGGGGGCAGGACTTTTCCAGATGACGGACATAGCGGAGCCATTTCGCGTCATCGGCGCCAAAAAGCCGGGGCCGGTCCCGCAGACAACGCTCCAGTGCGCGCGGACCGGTGCCGAAAAGCCCGGCATAGACCGGCTCCAGGCAGGCGCGGGTTTCCATGTCGTCGGATCGGACCGTCTGGCCATCGAGCAGGATGGCGGCGGCTATCAGGCAGACACCAGCTGGCAGGGCATAGCGCCAGCGTGACCGCCTGTTGCGCCCATCGGTGTAGCGGACAAAAGGAAGAGCTGCCGGAGCGTCGCCTGCCATCTGCGTTCCTGTTTGCGGCAGCTTAGCGGATTGGCGGTCTGCCGGTATCGGGAATCCGGGCGGACATGCAAAAGGCCCAGACCGTGGCGGGCCTGAGCCTTTGAATAACCTTAGCCTTGATCGGGTATCAGCCGGCCAGCAGCGAAACTTGAGCCGCCATTTCGCCTTTGGGGCCCTGACCGATCCGGACCCGGACCCGCTGCCCCTCGCGCAATTCCGAGATCTCGCAGCGTCTCAGGGTTTCCATATGCACGAACACGTCGGGCGTGCCGGTTCCACGGGAGATGAAGCCATATCCTTTGGACCGGTTGAACCATTTGACCACGCCGTCGAAGGCCGGGCCACTGGGTTCGGCGATATAGCGGGTTGCCTGGTCCTGAGTCGCGGGCATGGTCCGCGCGGTCGAATTATCGACCGAGATCAATTTGGTGGCTTGCCAGCCGCGCGTTCCCATAACGGTTTCGCAAACGACAGTCGCCCCTTCCTGGACGGTTCGAAAGCCGGATTGGCGCACGCAGACTTGGTGCAGCAGAATGTCGTCGGGCTTTTCGGACGATGTGATGAAGCCATAACCCTTGATGAAATCGAACCATTTGATCTGTCCGGCGATCCGGGCCGACCCGGCCTCCCCCGGGCGGTGGCCTGGAAGGGGGTTTTCCCTGATTGCTGAATGCTGATGCACTTTTAACCTACCTCCCGGGCGTTCCGGGTCCGACCAGCCGTTTTTGCGACTTACGGCTGTAAATCAGTAGGTTAGGGTGTGCGATGAAGTCTGTCTGTTCTTCGGATTGGAAAGGGGCGTTCCAAAAATGGAACGCGGGTTCCCTTCCGTTCCGGTTATCTAAACGCCCCACCACGGACCGGCAAGGAAAGGCGCATATATGGAGGAGGGCTCCGAACCGGATCTGACGGAAAATCCGCCCGTGTCCGGCAACCGCCCGGATCGGCTGCGCGCTGCCGAAATGTCTATCCCGTCCTCTCTGTCCTCGCTTGGGCCCGACGTCGAGGCGCGTGCCAGGAATGTATTGGGCTTGGGTGGGATTGGTGCGGTGCCGTCCGCGCTTCCGCCCCGGGCCGAGCAGCTTTGGCGCATGGACGGATACGCCGCCGATGTGCCTTTCACCAATGCACTGTTCATTCCCATGGGGCAGGCGACCGATTTTGGTCTGCTGTACGAGGCCGTCGCCACGGTCGTAAGCCGTCATGAAGCCCTGCGCACCCGCCTGGCCGTGCGGCGAGGCCGGCCCGTCCAGATTGCCGAAGACTGGAAGGTCAAACATCTGGAAGTGACGGATATTCTGCAGAGCGAGCTTGCGGATGTCCGGCCGGGGCAGAAATCCGCTGTCAGCGCCTTCACGCAGGGAGCGATGGATCTTTATGCCCAAGACGGATTTCGCTGCCACGCATTTCGGGACGAGCATCAGAATGTAACGCTGGGCTTCCTCGCCCATGGTTTTTTTGCGGATTCCTGGTCGTCCCAGGTTCTGTTCCAGGAAATTCGTGCCGCGCATGATGCGCTCAAGGCCGGAACAGCCGCGCAGCTGGGGCCGGTTTCGCAATATGCGCAGTATGCGCTGACGCAGCGGCGATCCCTGGACCGCGATCTGACGCCTCGCCTGGCTCATTGGCACGGCAGATTGAAGGACATGCCCCCGTCCTGTCTGCCTTACGACCGGGATGGGGACCAGACGCGCAGAGGAAGGTCTTTTTTCTTCACCGGCCCGAAGATCGTGGCGCGTCTGGCAGCGGTCGCGCAGGAAAGCAGGGTGTCGCTGACGATCCTGCTGCTGGCGGCTTATCAATTGTCACTGGCGCGATGGAGCAGGCAGCGGGAAATCCTTTCGGCCGCCTATACGGCGGACCGGGTCAATCCCCAATTCCAAAGCACGATCGGCTTTCTGGTGGTCAATATGCCAGTCTTGGCCCGGATCGACGGAGACGTTTCGTTCAGATCCTTCCTTCTGGATTTTGCCAGGGATTATTACGGGAGCTACGCACACCGCGAATTGTCCTGCGAGCTCTACGAGGCGATTTTTGCACCGCAAAAACCGTTCTGCGCCTCGGTGTTCAATTTCATTCCGCTGCAGAAGAATTTTTCGGCCGGTGAGCTTCATACGATCCCGTCATTCGACGGCATTCTGACCGCTCCGGATGCAGAAAGGCCTTCAATCTATCGCGATGTCTATCTGGGCCTGTCGCAGCACTCCAATGGCATGCTGGGCAAGGTCTTTTACAATGCCGGCCGCTTTACGCCCCGGGCGATGGAGGATTTCATCGGGCATTTCGGCGCCGTCATGGGCGGCATTGCCGCCGGGCCGGATGCGCGGCTCGAAAGTCTGATGGGCCCGGTCTGATAGCGGGCGTGCCTGTTATCTTCCCAGATATCCGGCGAACAGATTGGCTAAAGGCTCTCCCTTGTAGAGTTCGGAGAGTTTGTCCGGGTGAATAAATTCATCGCGGAACCAAGGAAAGCGCTGCGGATCAAAGGACTGGACGATCCATTCGATGGTGCGCTTGACGCGGGGAATTCGTTTGGCGTCAGGGTGATACGTCATCCAGATATCGATGGGGTGAACCACCCCCATATCCAGCGGAACCAACTGTGCGCCGATCGCCTGGGCATAGGTGGGCAGCATGCCCACCCCGGCGCCTTTGGCGATGGACCAGTAATGCGCGCTGGCGAAATTGGTCCGCATCGACACGAAGCCGATCGGGGAAACGCCTGGGAAAAGCTTGTCGTATAATTCCTGCGAACGCTTATGGTCGTCTGACTGGATGACCAACCGGTGGTTCTGCAGATTGGCGACGGATTTGGGATCGCCATACGTGTCCACATAGGATTTGGAGCCGAAAAACATCAGATGAAGCCGGCCAAGCTTGGCCATCCGCAAATCCGGCATCACCGGCCGTTCCAGCTGAATGGAAACATCGGCCTCCAGCCTGAGGACGTCCGCCGACTTCATCGCGCAGTCGAGGTTGATCATCAACCTGGGGTTGGCGCGCTGGAACTCCACCAGGCGGGGCGCCAGCCAGAATGTGCCCAACCCTTCCGTCACCGCCAGGCGGACTTCGCCTTCCACATCCTTCTTCGCAGAATTGCGCGCCTGCAGCAGATCGAATGAAGCCGCTTCCATCCTGAGCGCGGCACTGTGGATCTTATCGCCTTCGGCGGTTGCCCGGACGCCATCGACATGGCGGGTGAGGAGAATTACGCCCAACGTGTGTTCAAGCTCATCCACTTTGCGCCGCAGCGCATTGATCGATTGGCCCAGCCTGTCGGACGCGGCGCGAAAACTCCCGCTGCGCAAAACTTCCAGAAAAATACGAACCGTTTCCCAGTCGGGAACCCGCCTGGGTTTCACGTGCGTGGCATGTTCACCTTGAGGAACACCGTGTTCCTCCAAAGGCTGCATACGCGTCTCGCCGATCAAGAAACAATCACTCCCGTTATCCGAAAACCACTTTTTTCAACGGCCCTTAGAGCCCGAGGCAGACATGACAGAACACCCGCTGCGATTGGTTCGCGAAAACGACCATACAGTCAAGCCGGAAAAGACCAGACACGACCTTGGGGGACTGGATTCCGCTAAATTTGCCAAGCGGTTGGTGCTATTTCGAGCCGATCCTTCGATGCTGGATCATCTGCTCGATCTGGCGCGGCCTCATATTCCCGGCATGGCGGACGGGGGCGTTGTCCGGAAAGTCCTGATGCACAACCCGGACTGCGTCTGGGTTGTATCGCGCCGCCAAGGATTCAATCCGTCGGCGCCCGTCGGCGAGGGCTTCATCGCCATGCTTCCCTTGACCGCCAAAGGTCTGCATCGGTTGGCCATCAAAGCATTCAATGGCGCGGATCCCGATCTTGCACTCATCGCCCGGCCAGGTGAACGGCCTGCCGGTCTTTATATGTGGGCGACTTACGCGCCCGGAATTCTGGCGGGCGGCATCAGCCTGTTCATGGATGAAGTCGCATCGGCGCCTTATGACGGCGTGAATCTTTACTCCCGTCCCAACACGCCGGAGGGGGTGCGATATAACGAGGCGCTGGGCCTGCGCAAAAGCCCCACCGTTGGGGCGATCGTGGCTCCGCATCTCTATGAATTTGTCCGGGCGCCGAAGCGGCCACCCCTCTATGACAGCTATCGCGGCGACACCAATCCGGGGCTGACCGTATCGGTGGCGCGATCTTTCGAAGACCTGATGAAGATCGTCAGCATTCGCAGCGCCGTCTATATTGGGGAACAGGAATGTCCTTATGACGAGGAATTCGATGGCAACGACGCCTCGTCAGCGCATCTGATCGGTTATGCCGGCCGTGAGCCGGTGGGTTGCATTCGTATCCGCTGCTTCGCTGATTTCGCGAAGATCGAGCGGCTTGCCGTGCGCAAGGAATTCCGAAATACCCGGATGTCGTTCCAATTGGTCCGGGCCGCCATCGAGCTCTGCCAGATGAAGGGCTATCGGCGGCTTTATGGCCATGCGCAAAGACGCCTGGTGAATTTCTGGAGCCGGTTCGGCTTCCATGAATTTGAAGGTGGCCGCGATCTGATCTTTTCCGACTTCGATTATGTCGAGATGGTCGCGGACATCCAGCCGCACCCAGATGCGGTGCGCATCGGTGGGGATCCGTACAAACTGATCAGGCCCGAGGGGCGGTGGCATCGCCCCGGGATTCTCGAGGAATCGGCGGTACGCGACGTCACCAGACCTTCAGTCGAAGGGTAGCGCCGGCGTGTCCATCATCCAATTCCGTAGTCACAAGCGGCAAGGCGAGCAGCCGGTTCTTGTTCTGGCCGGTCTGCATCAGTTGCGTCGGCTTGAGCCTGAGTCTCTCTTGCTCGAGGCCGTGCTGAGAAATTGCGAAAATCTACTGGTATCGGCGCGCGCCGCGCATCTGCCTGTTGCGTTTGTCCGGCACATCGCGCCGGCGCAATCGCTCTCGGAGCCGCAGGCCTATCCGGCTTGGCTGAAGGGATTTGAGCCCAGGCGCAACGACATGGTTTTCGATGTGACGAAGCCGTCTTGCTATTCGAACATCGAGTTCGCGCAGGCGATGGAATATTCCGAAGGACATTTTGCGATTGCGGGCCTTCTGGGGGAGACCACATGCCTCGCCACGGGGATCGACGCCTATCACCGGCATCATAGGTTCACATATCTTTCCGACGCTTCGGCCTGCCAGAACAACGGAGCCGTTCCGGCGCCCGTCTTCCACGAGGCGGTTTCCCAGGTGATGTCGATGTATGGGTCCGTGATGGAGAGTGCGGAATGGTGCCGCTCATTCATGCTGAATCGTGGCGTGCGGTAGGGGGAATTCGATATGAAAAAGCAATCCATTGAAAGTTACGTCCTCAATCTATTCGCGGCGAGCTTTCCGGAGCGGCATGCTGCGATCGCGCGGGACACGGACTTGGTGGCCGATCTCGATGCCGACTCCATGACGATGGTGTCATTGATCTTTTCGATCAACGAAACGTTCGGCGTCAGCACGGATCACTTGGGTGACCTTCTTCTGAACTGCCGCACGGTGGGCGATCTGATTTCGGCCACCGAACGGCTGCAGCGGGAATGCGTCTGATTTCAATCCCGCCAGATGTGCAACAGATAGTGAGCGGTCATGGAAATCGATAAAATAGTCCCCAGCCTTTCGACCAGGAAGGGCGCCATCATCACACTTTTTCAAGGCAAGCCGGTCCGCCATCCCTATGCGGCATTGGCCGATGACGTCGCCCGTGTCCGGGCGGATCTGATCCGCTGGAACGTGAAGGCTGGGATGCGCGTGGGCATTTTCGCTCCCAATTCCTATGCCTATATCGTGTACGATCTGGCATTGGTCGATCTCAAAGCTATCTCGGTGCCGTTCACCGACGACTTTGCGGGCATGCTGAACCGCGACCTTGTCGATAAATACGACATTTCCCTGATGCTGCTGGCCAAGGGCGTGCGGCATGGCTTCGGCGATAGCGATACTTTCGTGGCGTTGATCGATGCAGAGAACGAAAATGTCTCAGCGCTTCCCCGCGCGCCTTATTTGCAAGGCGACGATCCGGACGATCTTTGCCTGGCCTTTTCGTCAGGTTCGGCAGGTGGGCTTAAAGGGTTGGTGATAAGCCGCAAGGGCGCAGAACTGACCTTGCCGCCGGTGGCGGAAATCATAAATCTCAACCATCAGGACCGGCTTCTGCTGTTCCTGCCGATGTCGAATTTTCAGCAACGCAACATGTATTACGCTGCTATCTGGTATGATTTCGACATCATCGTAACGGAATACACGCAGCTTTATCCCGCCATGAAGCTGCTCCAGCCGACGGTTCTGATCGCGCCCCCAATTCTGTACCAGCTCCTCCATACCCGCTTTTCGGCGCCGGAATCGAAGGGCTGGCGCCAGGCGTTAATCGGTGGGGTGGCGTCGTTGCCGCTGGGCCGCGCGCTCCGGCGGAAAATCGCGCAATTCGCCTTCCGGGATGTTCATGCAGTCTTTGGCGGGAAGATGCGATTGCTGATCTCCGGCATGGCGCCACTCAGCCGCAACACGATTCAATTCTTTGAACGGATGCAGTTGCCGCTGTGCGAATCCTATGGCTTGGCCGAGGCGGGATCGTTGACCTATAGGCCCGCTTTCTCAAAAAAATATGGTTCGGTGGGCAAACCGCTTGCCGGCGTGACAATTTCTTTCGAGGCGGACGGCGAGATCATCGTCCATCGCAAACGGTTTCTTACCCGCAAATATTTTCAATGCGCGCCCGGAGAGAATGAGAGCACTTTTATCGGCATCGAAGCGGTTGCGACGGGTGATATCGGAAAGTTCGACGCCGACGGCTATCTGTATCTGTTGGGGCGGAAGAAAGAGCTGATCGTGACGCCCGGCGGATACAAGGTTCATCCCGAAATGGTGGAAGGCGAGTTGAACGCCTGCGAAGACATCGTGCAGTCGGTCGTCTTTCAGAAACCGGGCCTGTCCCACCTGACCTGCGTGGTGGTGCCGGGAGCGGACCGCTCCGAAGACGCCGTGCGGCGAATCCGCAAGCATGTCGAGGGCGCCATGGCGGGCAAGAAAATCAGGATCGGCGAAATGAAGCTCGCGGAAGAAGCCTTTTCCAAGGAAAACGGCATGCTGCGGCCCAATCTGAAATTGAACCGGAAGAACATCGCGGCAAAATACGCGGCCGCCTGACCGGCCGGCGATGAATGAGCCCATCCGGAGCGCGATGCTCCGGATGGGGTTTTATGAAATCAGGCAGATGGGCGGACTGCCCGTTCTCCCAGCCGGCCGCGGACTTTTTTTGCTGCGGCCACCATGGCCACAAGCGCCGGTTTCACTTCCGTCCAGCCACGGGTCTTGAGGCCGCAGTCCGGATTGACCCAAAGCTGCTGGGGCGTGAGTACCTGCAATGCTTTTTCCAGCAGGTCTTCCATCTCCTGCTGACTGGGCACGCGCGGGGAATGAATGTCATAAATTCCCGGCCCGATATCGTTGGGATAAGAAAAGCTCGCAAAGGCATCCAGCAACTTCATCGCCGACCGTGATGTCTCGATGGAAATAACATCGGCATCCATGGCCGCCACCGCGGCGATAATGTCATTGAAATCCGAATAGCACATATGAGTGTGGATCTGGGTTTGCGGCTTCACTCCACTGGCGGTGAGCCGGAACGCATCCACTGCCCAGTCGAGATAAGCTTGCCACTCCGCCTTGCGGATCGGAAGGCCCTCCCGCAATGCCGCTTCGTCGATCTGGATCATCTTCACGCCGGCGCGTTCCAGATCCATCACTTCGTCGCGGATGGCGAGTGCGATTTGGCGGCAAGTGTCACGCCGCGGCTGGTCGTCGCGCACGAAACTCCATTGCAGGATGGTAACCGGGCCGGTCAGCATGCCTTTGACCGGCTTTGTGGTATGGCGCTGCGCCATTCTGGTCCACCGCAAGGTCATGGGCTCGGGCCGGCTGACGTCGCCGAAAATAATCGGCGGCTTGACGCAGCGCGAGCCATAGCTCTGAACCCAGGCCCGTTCTGTGAAGGCGAAACCTTTCAACTGTTCACCGAAATATTCCACCATGTCGTTGCGCTCGAATTCGCCATGGACCGGAACATCGATGCCGATCTCGTCCTGCCAGCGCATGGCATCCGCCGTCCATGCTTCAAGCATTTGCTCATAGGCCTCTTCGCCTATTTCACCTTTGCGGAAGCGCGCCCGCGCATCGCGCAATTCCTTGGTCTGGGGGAGGGAGCCGATGCTGGTGGTGGGCAGCAGCGGCAAATTGAGCAACGATTGCTGCACCCCGATACGTTCACGGAAGTCTGGGTTGCGCTGCGCCATTTGCGGGGTCGTGGAGGCCACGCGTTGCTGCACGGCCGGATCGTGGATTCGCGTCGACGTCACCCGGCTGCCCGCCGCGCGGGCATTTTCCCGGAAGAAATCGCTGTCACGCCGGCCATTGGCTGCGTTTGCCAGGGCAGAGACCTCGTCGAGCTTCTGGGTGGCGAAGGCCAGCCAGCCCTTCATTTCGGAATCGAGCTTGGTTTCGGTCTTCAGATCCACCGGGACATGCAGAAGAGAACAGCTGGAGGCAATCATCTGTGGGCCACCGTGAAGTGCCCTGGCGCGTTCGATCAGCCGCTCGGCATTGGTCAGGGCCGCTTTCCAGATATTGCGGCCATCCACCAGTCCCAGGGACAGGACACGCTCTTGCGGCAACGCGCGGCAGACCTCTTCAAGCTGATCGGGCGCACGCACCAGATCGATATGCACACCTGCGACCGGCAAAGCGGCGAGGCATGCGAGATTGTCCCCCACCGCGCCGAAATAGGTGGCGAGCATCAGCTTGGCCGGCAATTTTCCCAGCTCAGCATAGGCGTCTGCG
>Ga0207695_10004896_pt1 | contig 18049 bp, 19 predicted proteins | sample KBSC54metaG_FD_184354 | JGI IMG/M metagenome (GOLD analysis project Ga0207695, IMG submission 184354) | Corn rhizosphere microbial communities from Kellogg Biological Station, Michigan, USA - KBS C5-4 metaG (SPAdes) (version 2) | ecosystem: Host-associated > Plants > Roots > Rhizosphere > Soil... | reverse complement strand
GAGGTGATCGGCCCTCGCTACGCCAGCCGCAACGGCGGCTACACACGAGTGATCAAGGCGGGGATCCGGATTTCCGATGCATCGCCCATCGCGATCATCGAATTCGTCGACCGCGACGTTTCGGCCAAGGGCCAGGACAGCGGGCCGGTGATGACGGAAGAGGAATTCGAGGCGGCCTGACCGCTCATCTCCTCGCAGTGAGACGTTGAGCGAGCAATTGCGCGAGGTGGAGCGTACGCCGGCCACCGTGGAATTCGATCTGCTCGCGGCAGCTGAAGCCGTCGGCCAGCACCAAAGTTTCGGCATCGAGATTGCGAACGCGCGGTAGCAGCATGCGCTCGCCGATGGCTTGGCCGGTCTCGTACGTCTCTTTCGCCATTCCGAACGCGCCGGCCATTCCGCAGCACCCTTGCGGTGGGCGTTCCGCATCGACTTCGAGCCAGTCGAGCAGCGCCTTTCCGGAATCGAAGCCGAAGATGGCGTGCTGGTGGCAATGGACCTGGACAAGAGCGCGCCCTCCCCGGCGTGGCTCCGGGAAGCGGTCTCGGTGAGCGGCGACGAAATCGGCGAAACAGTAGGTCTGCTTCGATAGCTTCGCAGCGTCTTCACGCCCGGCGAACATGTTGGTGAGTTCGTCCTTGAATACCGAGGCGCAGGCGGGCTCCAGGACCACCAGCGGCGTTCCCGCGGCAATCTCGTCGGCAAGGCAGTCGAGTACGTCTTCGAGCAGCCGTTTCGCGCGATCGAGAAAGCCCCAGTCGTAAAGCGCTCGGCCGCAGCAGAGGCGGCGCTCTGGAATAGCAACCTCGAAGCCGCCCCGCTCCAGCACGTCAACGGCGGCGCTCAATGTTTCGGGACGGAAGTGGTTGTTGAACGTGTCCGGCCACAGCAGCACCCGCTCGCCGCCCTTTCGCGTGTGGAAGGCGCGGCGGAAGGTACGGCGGGCGAATTTCGGCATTGGGCTTCGAGCGTCTATTCCACCGATCCACTTGGCCGCGGCCGCGAAGGGTTGCCGCTGGGTCAGGAAATTGGCGGCTGCAGGCATGCGCCCGCCGAGCGGCGCCCATCTGTCGATCAGCCCCATCGAATAAGCCGCGCGCGGACGCAGCCGCCCGGCATAATGATGGGCGCGGAACTCGGCCTTGTACGTGGCGACGTCGACTGAGACGGGACAATCGCCCTTGCAGCCCTTGCAGGCAAGGCACAGCGACAGCGCCTCCTCGACCTCCTTGCTTCTCCAGCCGTCGGTTATGACTTCGCCGCGGACCATTTCGTGAAGCAGATGCGCGCGCCCGCGCGTGCAGTGTTTCTCCTCGCCGGTGACGAGGTAGCTCGGGCACATCACCTCCTCGCCGACGCTCTTGCGGCGGCATTTGCCGACCCCGACGCAGCGGATCGTCGCATGTGCGAAGGAACCGCCATCGCCGGGGAATTTGAAGTAGGTATCGAGCTTCGGCGGCTGATAGGATGGGCCGAGGCGGAGGTTCGAATCCAGCGGGAATGGCGCGATCGCCTTGCCCGGGTTCATCTTGCCTGAAGGATCCCAGATCGCCTTGAACTCGCGAAAGCAGTCGACCAGCACCGGGCCGTACATGATCTCCAGAAGCTCGGCGCGTGCCTGGCCGTCGCCATGCTCACCCGAGAGCGACCCGCCGTAACGGTGCACAAGCATCGCGGCTTCGCGCATGAAGCGGCGGTATTTGTCGATTCCGGCCTCGGTATGGAAATCGAAATCAATGCGGCCGTGGGTCAGCCCGTCGCCGAAATGGCCGTAATAGATCATCGTGTAACTGTAACGGTCGAGCAACTTTTGCAGGTCGCGAAGATAATCGCCCAGCTTGTCCGGCGGCACGGCGCTATCCTCCCAGCCGGGCCAGTGCGCCGGCTGCCCCTGGACGAAAGCGGTGGCGCCAAGCGAGGATTCCCGCGCTTTCCACACGCGCTGCTGTTCGGATGGGTCGGTGACGATCCGGTGCGTAGCGTGAACCGCCCGAGCGAGCCGCTGAGCCTTGCCCTTCGCGTCTTGCTCGGTCTCGCCAGCCATCTCGACGATCAGCCATCCCCTGCCTTCGGGCAGCAAATCGAGGCCGCCGTGGCCCGATCCGGCCCGCTTCACCGCCTTGAACAGCTTGTCGTCAAAGCCTTCGAGGCCGGCAGGGTGGTGCTTCAGGATGTCGGGAATGGCGTCCGCGGCAGTAAAGACGTCTTTGAATCCGAGCAGAGCCAGCGTCCCGAACGGCGGATGCGGGACGAGATCAACGAGTGCGTCGAGGACGATAGCGCAGGTGCCCTCGGTCCCCGTCAGCGCCCGAGCGACGTTGAACTCGCGGCCGGGCAGGAACTCGTCGAGATTTTCGAAGCCCGAGACCCGCCGCGGGATGTTGGGATACCGGGCCTGGATTTCCGGTGCATAGCGCTCGCCCAGCTGAGCCATTCGCCGGTAGATTTCACCGCGCCGGCTATTCTCGGCGGTGATTATGTCCAGCTGCGGTTTCGCAGTGGGCCCGACATCCAGAACCTGGCCATCGTAAGTGAGTACTGTCAGCCGCTGGACGTTATCCGCGGTTCGCCCGGCGGTTACCGAATGGACTCCGCAACTGTCGTTGCCGATCATTCCACCCAGAGTGTTGTGGTCGTGCGTAGCCGGGTCCGGTCCGAAGGTGAGGCCGTGCTTCTTCGCTTCCTCCCGCAATGAATCCAGAATGCAGCCCGGCTCGACCCGCGCCAGCCGAGCCCCGGGATCGATCTCGCTGATGCGATTCAAATGGCGCGAGAAATCGATGACGACCGCCACGTTGCAGGTTTGCCCGGCAAGGCTGGTGCCGCCGCCGCGCGGCAGGATCGGCGCCTCGTGCTCGCGGCAAATGCGAACCGTCTCGATCACTTCGTCTCGCGAATTCGGAGTGACGACGCAGATCGGCACCTGGCGATAATTGGAGGCATCGGCGGCGAACATCGCCCGGGCGCCGGTGCTGAAATCGACATCGCAGGACAGCGAGCGCTTCAGGTCTGTGCGAAGCGCGCGCACCGCCTCGGCGGAGACCCTCGGCTGTTCAAAGGCAATCCGCCCGGACGGGGCGAGCGTTTCGGCTCGCCCGCCGATATCCATCAGACGAGCTCGCGCACCACGTCGGAAGCAATGGTGAGCGCGATCTTGCCGGCGTGCGGCGTCCCCTTCGCGAGCGCCTCCGCAAGATGCAGCGCGTCCTTCGCCCCGACAGCCGGCGGCATCGGTGGTTCGTTGGGATCGACTACCGCCTCGATCAGCACCGGCCCCTTCTTCTGCATCGCCTGGTGCAGCTCGTCACCGCACCGCGCCGCGTCCTCGATCCGGACCGCTTCGAGGCCGCAGCCCTTGGCGACCAGGCTGAAGTCGATCGGTTCGAGGTCGCAGACATATTCCGGGTTACCCAAGAACACCATCTGCTCCCACTTGATCTGACCAAGCACGTCGTTCTTGATGACGATGATCTTCGCGTCGAGATTGTATTTCCGCAACGTTACGAGGTCGCCCATCAGCATGGCGAGACCGCCATCGCCGATCACCGCGACGACCTGACGGTCCGGGTAGGCAACCGCTGCAGCGATCGCATAGCCAAGACCGCACGCCATCGTCGCGAGCGTGCCGGAGCAGCTGAACATCATGTCGCCGCGCATATCGATGTGCCGCGCCGTCCAGGTGGTGATCGTGCCGCTATCGGTGATGACAATGGCATCGTCGCGGAGCAGCTTGTTGAGCTCGTGGGTAACGACCTGGGGCTTCATCGGCGTGTCGCGCCGGGTCCCTCGCTCGGTCATCAGCTCGCGCCAGTCCGCCATGGTTTTCTGCGTCGATTTCAGGAAGCTGTCGTCATCCTTGTCGCGGATCAGGGGCAACAGCTCGGCCAGCACTCGTTTGCTGTCGCCGACCAGGCCCGCCTCGACCGGGTAGCGGATCCCGATCAGCTTGGGATCGATGTCGATCTGAATGCCGCGCGACTTGTCGGGCTTGGGATAGAACTCGATGTAGGGGAAGGTCGAGCCGACGATCAGGATCGTGTCGCAGCTCTCCATCGCCTGCTGCGACGCCTTGGTGCCGAGAAGACCGACTCCGCCGGTCGCATAGGGGCTCTGGTCAGGGATCGCGCCTTTGCCGAGCAGCGGCATTCCGACCGGCGCCTTCAGCTTTTCGGCCATTGCGAGAAGCTCGTCGGTGGCGTGGATTGCGCCCCTGCCGGCAAGGATGAACGGCTTCTTCGCCTCATTGAGGATGTCGGCGGCGCGCTGAAGCTGGTCGCGATCGGGAAGCTGGCCGCCATAGGCCATCAGGTCCGATGTGTGATGCGGGATGTTGCGCTCCGACCGATGCGCCTTGTCCACCGGCATCGACTGGATGTCGATCGGGATGGTGATGTGTGTAGGCTGGCGGTAGCCGAGCGCCATCCGGCACGCCTGCTCGACGACCGGCTCCATGTGCGACGGTCCCATCACCCGGGTCGAATAGACGCAAGGGTCCATGAACAATTTGTCGAGGTCCACGTCTTGCTGAGTGAAGGTGTCGAGCAGGTCGTGGTGCTGCATCCCGGTGATCGCGAGCACCGGCTGCTTGTCGAGCTTGGCGTCGTAGATTCCGTTGAGGAGGTGGATTCCACCCGGCCCGGAAGTGGCGACGCAAACGCCGAGCTTGCCGGTCCATTTGGCGTAACCGCAGGCGGCGAAAGCGGCGACTTCCTCGTGCCGCACCTGGATGAACCGAATCTTGTCCTGCCGTTCGCGGAATGCTTCGATGACTCCGTTCACTCCGTCGCCGGGAATTCCGAACACGACTTCGACACCCCAGTCGATCAGCGTCTGAACGAGCACGTCGCTGGCGGTTTGGGCCATCTTTCACCTCCTGAACTTGTGATCCGCATCTAAGAAACGCGCGGAGCCGCGAAAGGTCCGATTCTTGAGCTGTTCAGGGGCTCAGCCCCGCCGATTTTAATGAAACTGCTTCTGCGCTTCCTGAAACCAGCCTTTGGGTGCAGTCCCCAGCTCCGGCACCTTCACCGGGACCGGCGCCGCAAGTTGCGGTTGGGACGGCGGCCAGGCGATAACGACGATTGCGGCGGTCAGCAGAATCATCGCCCCGAGGAGTGCCACGAACGGCAATGTGGTCAGGAGAAGCGCCGGCTTTTCAGGTTGCGTCCGGGGCTTGAGAGCAGCGAGCCGATGCAAGGAGCGCCGCTGCAGAGGCCGGATATAATCTTCTATTCTTGTCCACGGTCGCGCCGCCGCAGGCGACTCAAGATGCTCCTTCGCCATCACCGAAATGTGAGCCGATGCAACAGATCGCGCAACCCCGCCGCGGCCATCGAATCGAGCCATTCCAGACGCTTCGGCTGAAAGGCCCGTCGGTTCGGCTCAGCTTGCATTTTCCTAAACGATGAGTTCAGGACACTGACACTCGAACAAAGGCATGATTGCCGCGTTGAGCCCACAGTTGTTTTCTTGGAGCCCCGCGAGAGCGGCAGGGTAAATTCAAAAGATGAAGCTATTTCATATTGCCGGCGCCATCGGCCTTGCCTTGGCAGTGCCCGTATCGGCCGCGAGCGTCGGCCCGCTCGGTGACGAGCCGATCGCCGTTCCGCGCAACATCAAGCAGGGCATAGATTTCGTCTATGTCGATCCGCAGCTGAGCAACATCGCGCATCGGCACCAGCGCCCGCAGAACTGGCTTGCGCGGCTATTCAGCTTCAACTTTGGGCCGCGAAGTCGGCCCAACCCGATCTTCGCTGAGCTCGGGCAGGATCTTCAGCAGTATGAGTCCACCTGGGGGCGGCTGCCGCAGATCAACGTCCCTGCCGGTTCGACGTTGAAGCCGGGAATGACTGGCAAGCGGGTCGAGCTGCTTCGCACTCGCCTGGGCCTTTATCCCAGCGGAAGCTACGACCAGCAGCTGAAAAGCGTCGTGACCGCCTATCAGCAGGTTCACGGGCTCAGTCCGGCCGACGGAATCGCGGGGCGGGCGACGATCGCGTCCCTCGATCGCGGCGCGCGTTATTACGAGCAGCGCGGGGCCATCAATGTCGAGCGCGCTTACCGGCTGCCGATGACCGGCACTTTCGGCCGCTACATCATCGTCGATGCCGGCGGGGCAAACGCCTATCTGGTCGATCACGACCGGATCGTCGACAGCATGCCGGTCATCGTCGGCACCGCGAAAACTCAAACGCCGATCATGGCGGTGATCCTGCGCGACGCGAAGGTGAATCCCTACTGGAACGTGCCGCCCGAGCTCATCCGCAAGCTGACCGCCACCAGAATCGAGCAGCAGGGTCTCTCCTACCTCAAGAATTTCCACTACGAGGTCCTGTCCGACTGGAGCGGGAACGGCCAGCCGGTGGATCCGAAGACGGTCAACTGGAGAGCGATCGCGTCGGGCAAGGAGCAGCCGAAGATCCTGGTCCGGCAGCTTCCTGGCCCCTGGAATTCGATGGGCAAGATGAAGTTCGAAATTCCCAACGATTACGGCATCTATCTCCACGATTCCCCGGAAAAGGAGCTGTTCGCGAAGAGCGACCGGCACCTCAGCAACGGCTGCATTCGTCTGTCGGACTACAAGCGCTTCGCGGACTGGATATTCGGCGGGGTTCCGCAGGCAAGCACGCCCCGCGAGCAGATTTTCGATCCGCCGCAGCCTGTCCCGGTCTTCATCACTTATTTGACCGTCGAGCCGAAGGGCAACGGGGTCGTGTTCCGGCCCGATCCGTACGGTTGGGACTCCGTGGCGATGCAGCAGATGTTCGATTCCGGCGCGCAGGTGGCGTCCAACTAGGCCGGGAACCTTTATTCGGTCTCATCCATCCAATCGAAAGCAGGCGGGCAGACCGGCTCGCCGCAATCGGGAGGAATCGGATGAATCGTATTTTCGCACCCATCGTTTTCGCAGGTCTCGTCGCCATGGCCGCACCGGTAGTGGCAGCCGATGCACCGAACGACGCGCAGATCGCCCACATCGCCTACACCGCGGGTAACATTGACATTGCCGCGGCGAAGCAGGCGCTCGCCAAATCGCACAATGCGGCCGTACGCTCGTTCGCCAGCGAAATGGTGCGCGATCACACCGCGGTCAACGACAAGGCGCTGGCGCTCGTGAAGAAACTGCACGTGACGCCCGCGGACAATCCGACCAGCGAGGCGCTGAGCAAAGGCGCGGCGGCCGAGCTGAAGACGCTGTCCAAACTCAAGGGCGGAGCCTTCGACAAAGCTTATGTGAACAACGAGGTCGCCTATCACAAAACGGTGAATGGCGCGCTGAAGGACACTTTAATCCCGTCCGCCAAGAACGCCGAACTCAAGTCGCTGCTGCAGACGGGCCTGACACTGTTCCAGGAACATCAGAAGCACGCCGAAGAGTTGGCGGCGAAGCTGAAGTAGGCAAATGCTGCGGCGCTTCCCCCTGATCGCCGTTGCGTGGGCGCTGCTGCCGGTCTCGAACCCGGCAGCAGCGGCTCCGCACACCTATACGATCGTGATCGATAAAATGAAGTTCGGACCCGTGCCGGGGCAGCTGCACAAGGGCGACACGATTATCTGGGACAACCGCGACATGTTTCAGCACAGCGCGACCGACAAAGGCGTGTTCGATCTCGACATTGCCGCCGGCAAGAAGGCGGCGCTGCGGCTGACTCGAACCGGCACTTTCCCGTTCGTGTGCAAATATCATCCCGGCATGAAGGGTGTGCTAAAGGTGGCGCCATGACGGCACAGCCGAAGGTGGATTACGCCGCGCTCGACGATATGGCGCTGGCGCGGCTTTGCGGAACGCGAGACCGGGAGGCTCTGCGGCATCTGATCTCGACCAACAACCAGCGCTTGTTCCGGACCGCCTGGAGCATCCTGAAAGACCGGAACGAAGCGGAGGAAGCGGTTCAGGCGACGTATCTCAACGCCTTCGCCGCAATTGATAATTTCGAGGGGCGGTCCTCCCTCAGCACCTGGCTTACGCGCATCGCCGTGAACGAGGCGCTTGGCCGGATGCGGGCCCAGCGGCGACGGCGCATCCGATTGGAGAGTGATGGCGTGGCGTTGATTGAGACTTATCGGGAACGCCTGGCGCAGGCGTCGGCGGTACCCGCACCGGACGCGAGTGTGGCCCGTGAGCAATTGCGGTTGCTGATCGAGCGGGCGGTTGCCGACCTTCCGGACATCTTCCGGTCGGTGTTCGTGCTTCGCGAAGTCGAAGGCCTCAGCATCGAGGAAACCGCCGAGGCGCTGGCGATCCCCACTGCAACCGTGAAGACCCGGCTGCTTAGAGCACGGCGCAAGCTGCAGCAGGCGCTGGCTCCTGAAGTCAAAGGTGCGCTGACAGGGAGCTTCCCGTTCGCGGGCGCGGATTGCGCTGCGCTTACCGAGCGCGTTCTGGCGCAGATTTAACCGGCGCCAGCAGCTTTCATTTTCCTACACTAACCTTTCTGGTTCATTTTAGTCCGACTCGGAAACCGGGAGGACTGAATGATGGACATCGACCAGCTGATCGACGCGCTGCTCGAACGCGAAGGCGGCTATGTGAACAATCCCGCCGACAAAGGCGGCCCAACCAACTTCGGCATCACCGAGGCTGTCGCTCGAGCGCAAGGCTACGCCGGGCCGATGCAGAGCCTCCCGCGCGACGAAGCGGCGGAGATCTACACACGGCTCTACTGGCTTCGCCCGCGCTTCGATGAAGTCGCCAAACGTTCGCCTTCAGTCGCGGCCGAACTGTTCGACACCGGCGTGAACATGGGCCCGGCGGTCGCGGTCACCTTCCTCCAGCGGGCGCTGACGGCGCTCAACCGCAACGGCAAGGATCATCCCGACCTGGTGCCAGACGGGCGCATCGGCCAGGCGACCCTCGCCGCCCTCGACACTTTTCTGAAGGTCCGTGGATTGGCAAGCGGCGAGACCGTGCTTCTGCGCGCGCTCGAGGCGCTGCAGGGGGAGCGCTACATCCGCCTCGCTGAGCTGCGTCCGGCAAACGAGGCTTTCCTCTACGGATGGCTGGCGAACCGCATTGGTGATCGATGAATCCCCGCAGCATCGTCAACCGAGTCAACTTCCGCTTCGGAGGAATCCAACAATGACCCATCTTCCACCGCCGCAGAGCTTCGCCGAAGGCCAGCGGCTGATCTATGGCTGGCTCGCCGCCGCGGCCGGGATCTTCTGCGGCACCTGCTCGGTGCTGATGGTGTGCCTGCTGATGTGGGGCAACTGGAGCCGAGGCCAGGAGCACACGATCGTGGTCATCTTCGGCGGCACCCTCGCCGGCTACATCATCGGGATGATGTCGGTGACGATCGGGCTTCTCGTCGGCGGGCCTGTCGGGCGTTTCAAAGGCAGCGCCAGCCGCAACGGCGTTTCGCTCGAAGCGGACGGTGACCAGAAATGATCCCGATCCCCAATATCTCCATCGCCGCGGCCATGAAGGCGGGAGTCTTGCTGTTCGCAGCTTTTGCGCTCGCTCTCCTCGTTCACGACCGCAACCACTGGAAGTCTGAAGCAGGCATTCGCGAGCAGCAGCTCGCCCAAACCAAAGCCGCATTCGATCAGACCGTCGCCGGCTACCGCGCCGCCGCGGCCCAGGCGCGAGCCGCCGACGCCGCCAATGCCGCGCAGGTGAAGGCCGAGCAGGCCGCAATCAACGAAAGGACCGCAAATGAATTCGAAACACGCATTGCCGCTGCTCGCGCTGACGCTCAGCGCTTGCGCCACTACACGGCCGCCGCAGCCGATTCCGGCGATGGCGGAAGAGCGCCAGTGCCCAGCCTACCCGCTTCCACCGGCGGAGCTGCTCAGAACGCCGGTGAAGACCAACTTCCAGACACCGACAAACTAATTGCTACGGAACAGGCGATCCAACTGGACGAACTGATCAAATGGGTTCGAGCTCAGGCGGCGGTGGACCTGAACAAGACTCGCTCCCCCTGACGTCATTGCGAGCGCAGCGAAGCAATCCAGCCGCTTGTTCTGTTGTATCTGGATTGCTTCGTCGCCTAGGCTCCTCGCAATGACGGGCGCAACGCAATGAAACCGGACCGGCTGTGCGCCTTCACCGACGGCGTGATCGCGATCATTATCACGATCATGGTGCTGGAGCTGCCGACCCCGCGCGGAACCGGGTGGATATCGCTTAAGCCCGAAGCCACCTTGTTCGGGGCCTATGTCCTCTCCTTCATCAACGTCGGCATCTACTGGAACAATCACCATCACATGCTGCAGTCGGCTCGTCGGGTGGACGGGCGCGTGCTCTGGGCGAACCTGTTCCTTCTGTTCTGGCTCAGCCTTTTTCCGTTCGTGATCCGCTGGATCGGCGAAGCGGGCGTAACGGCCCTGCCCGTCGCGGCATTCGGGGTCGCATTGCTGCTCGCCGGGTTCGCCTATCAGCTGCTCGAAGTTGCGCTGATCAAGTCGGAGGGCCAGCAATCGACAATCGCGCAGGCTGTGGGCGCGAAGTTCAAGGAATGGGTGAGCATCGCGTTATATCTCACAGCCGTCATCGTTGCCTTCCTCGTTTCGCCGTGGATCTCGGTCGCGATCTATTTCGGAGTTTCCGCGATGTGGCTGGTCCCGGACAAGCGCTTCGAAAGACTCGCACGAGAGCACCCGGTTGCGGCGAACGGGGAGCAGGGATAGGCGCCGCCAATGCTGACGGTTCTGCTCCTCATCGTCTCCAACACCTTCATGATCACCGCCTGGTACGGGAACCTGAAGTTTCCGCACATGCCCTTGTGGGCAGCGATCCTGATCGGCTGGGGTCTCGCCGGTGTCGAATATTGCTTCGCGGTCCCGGCAAACCGCTGGGGCTACACCCACGGTTTCAGCGGCGGGCAGCTCAAGATCATCCAGGAGGTGGTCACCTTGGCGGTATTCGCCGTGTTCGCGACAGTCGTCCTTAAGGAGCCGGTCAGCTGGCGCTATGCGGGCGCATTCCTCTGCCTGATCGGTGCAGCAGCCTTCATGTTCGCCGGCCGCGCTTGAAGTCACCCATGGCGCCTCCCCACATGGCTGCGATGGAACAATATCACGGAACGACGATCCTCGGGGTCAAGAAGGGCAACAAGACCGTCATCGCGGGTGACGGGCAGGTGTCGCTCGGCAACACGGTGATCAAGCCCAATGCGCGCAAGGTCCGGCGGCTGGGCGAAGATGGCGAGGTCATCGGCGGCTTTGCCGGGGCGACGGCGGATGCTTTCACTCTCTTCGAGCGGCTGGAGAGCAAGCTCGAACAATATAACGGGCAGCTGCTTCGCGCCGCCGTCGAGATGGCCAAGGACTGGCGGATGGACCGTTACCTGCGCCACCTCGAAGCGATGATGATCGTCGCCGACAAGGATGTGATGCTGATCCTCACCGGCAACGGCGATGTTCTTGAGCCCGAAGGCGGGATCGCGGCGATCGGATCGGGCGGCAACTATGCGCTGGCGGCGGCCCGGGCGCTCGCCGATTACGAAGACGATCCCGAGAAACTTGCGCGGCGGGCGATGCAAATCGCCGCCGAAGTGTGCGTCTTCACCAACGACCAGCTGGTGATTGAGACAGTGGGAGAATGACGCTGCTTGAAGTGCCCGCCACGCCCTCCACATAGGTCACGCAATGAACTACCAATCTCCAATCGTGGACACCCACTCCCAAAGCTCGATCACGGACAAGCTCACTCCGAAGGCGATCGTCGCTGCGCTCGATGAGCATATCGTCGGGCAGGACGATGCAAAGAAGGCAGTCGCGGTCGCTCTCCGCAATCGCTGGCGGCGGCAGCAACTCGACCCTGAGCTTCGCGACGAGGTCACGCCCAAGAACATCCTGATGATCGGCCCGACCGGCTGCGGAAAGACCGAGATCAGCCGGCGCCTGGCGAAGCTTGCCGATGCACCGTTCATCAAGGTCGAGGCAACCAAGTTCACCGAGGTCGGCTACGTCGGCCGCGACGTCGAGCAGATCGCCCGCGACCTGGTCGAGGAGTCGGTCCGGCTCGAGCGCGAGCGTAGGCGCGAAAAGGTTCGCGAGGCGGCCGAGGAAGCGGCGATGGAGCGGCTCCTCGATACGCTGACCGGCAAGAGCTCCAGCACGGCAACCCGCGCCAGCTTCCGCCAGCGGTTCGAGGACGGCAGCCTCAACACGGCAGAGGTCGAGATCGAGGTGCAGGAAGCACCGAACATGCCGTTCGAGGTGCCCGGCATGGGCCAGGTCGGCGTGCTCAACCTGACCGAGATGATGGGCAAGGCGTTCGGCCAGGGACCGGTCAAGAAGCGCAAGCTCAAGGTGCCGGAGGCTTTCGCTCGCCTGACCGAGGAAGAGGCCGACAAGCGCATCGATCCTGACGACATCAACCGCTGCGCGCTTCAGGATGCTGAAGCCAACGGCATTGTTTTCATCGACGAGATCGACAAGGTGGCGGCCAGCGACGTCCGCGGCGGATCGGTCAGCCGCGAGGGCGTCCAGCGCGACCTCCTGCCGCTGATCGAGGGGACGACTGTCGCGACCAAATACGGGCCGCTCAAGACCGACCACATCCTGTTCATCGCTTCAGGCGCGTTCCACATCGCCAAGCCGGCCGACCTTCTCCCCGAACTTCAGGGGCGGCTGCCGATCCGGGTGGAGCTGAAAGCGCTGACGGAGGAGGATTTCGTGCGGATACTTTCGCAGACCCGCGCTAGCCTGACCGACCAGTACAAGGCGCTGCTGGGCACCGAAGGCGTGACGATCAGCTTCGCCGAGGACGGGATTGCGGCGCTGGCGCGGATTGCGGCCGAAGTGAACGATTCAGTCGAGAATATCGGTGCGAGACGGCTCCAGACGGTGATGGAAAAGCTTCTGGAGGACGTCAGCTTCGCCGCCGAGGATCACACCGGCGAAACGCTGACCGTCGATGCCGCCTTCGTCGAGGAGCAGCTCGCCGGGATCGCCAAGAATGCCGACCTCAGCCGCTACGTGCTGTAGCGGCTCCGGCCGAAGCTATTTGCCCTGAGCTTTCGCGCGCAAGGCGGACATCGCCTGCTGGCGCTCCTCGGGAGTCACCGTGCCGTCGTGATTGGCGTCGGCGGCATCGAAGCGGGCAAGCATCTGCGCTTCGAATTGGGCCTGGGTGATCGACTTGGCGCTGCCGAACAGCCGATTGAACATTTGCTCCATGCGGTCGGCGCGGCTGGAATCGTCGCCCGAGCTCATCTGGTCGAGGATCTGATCGGCTTCCTCGCGAGTGAAGGTGCCGTCGTGATTGAGATCCACCCGCTGGAACATCGTGTCCGCGCGCTGCTTCGCCTGATCGCGGGTTTCCGGCCCGGGAATCCAGCCCCCGCGCCCTGCAGGCGCCTGCCCCTGAGCAGGAGCTGATGGCGTTGCACCGGGCGGAGTTTGTGCTTGTGCAAGCGCTTGAGTGGAGAGAACGCTCGCGCCGAGCGCGACTGCAGTAGCCAGGATCTTCATCGACAAACCTTCTCGAACTGTTGCCGGTCCTCCGGCGCTTCAATCCATTGCGGCTGCGGCGGTGAACGGCTGATTTATGGCGATTCACACGCTGAGTCGCCGTAAATTGCGCTGACACGTGAACCTAACGACCCTATCGGGCATCCAATGCTGCGGATGGGCACAGCACGATCTCTAATGAAGCTGGTTTGGGCAACACTGCTGGCGTTGCTGCTGGCGGTGAGGATCATTGCCTCCGCCGGATACATGCCGTCGCTGGAGCATGGCCGCCTGTCGCTCATGCTTTGTCCCGACGGCGAGTGGACCGCGCCCGCCACCGCCATGCCGGCAATGGCCGGAATGGGCCACGATCACGGCTCCAGCCAAGCGCATCACCAGCAGTGCCCGTACGCGGTCGCGGCCGCGATTCCCTTTGCCAGCGGCGACTCCGCGCCTTTGCTCCCGCTGCCTCTTCTCGTTTTCGCTATCCTGGGCGCGGCTTTTCTCGCGCCGCTGGCCCGACGCTCGCGTTTTGAGCGTCCTTTCTCGACCGGACCCCCAATCCCCGCCTGAACCGCCGCATCCTTTTGAGATCGCGCCCGCTTGAGCGGGCAAAGGGGTATTGAACCGATGAATTCCTTGACCAGGGCGGCCCTGCTTGCGGGGTTCGCCACCGCCTTTTCGCTTGGAGTGTCGTCGCCGGCCGAAGCCTGCGCCAGCTGCGGCTGCACCTTGACGGCCGACTGGCTCAGCCAGGGTCTTGCCGCGCAGCCGGGCACGACCTTCTCGATCCGCTACGACTATGTGCCACAGACGACGCTCAGGAGCGGCACCAGCAAGATCGACCGCAGCGCGATCCACTTCCCGACCGATCGCGAGATCGAGCTTCACACCTACAATCACAGCGTCACCTTCACGCTCGATCACCAGTTCGCGAGCGATTGGGGTTTGAATGTGCAGCTGCCGGTGCTGACCCGGCCGCATCTCACTATCGGAGAGGATGCGACCCAGCCCAGCCATTCGGATACCCGCGGGATCGGCGATTTGCGCGTGGTCGGCCGCTGGCAGGGGCTTTCGACTCCCGGCACTGTGACCGGCCTCGAGGCCGGGCTGGTGCTCCCGACCGGGCGTTTCCACGAGACGTTCGATAGCGGACCCGAGCAGGGCGAGGAGGTCGATCGCGGTCTCCAGCCGGGGACCGGCACCGTCCAGGCGGTGCTCGGCGCCTATCATCTTGCCGCGCTGGCACCGGATCTCGGCTATTTCCTGCAAGCGACCGGCCAGCTCCCGCTAACGAGCCGCGATGGCTACAGGCCCGGTGCGTTCGTGCAAACTTCGGCGGCCCTTAATTACACGCGCTGGCGCAATGTCACTCCGCAGCTTCAACTGAACTTTCGAAAGACGTGGCGCGACAGCGGCGTGAATTCCGATCGGCCGAACAGCGGCGGTGAGCAGGTCAACATTGGGCCCGGACTTTCCGCCAAGATCAGCAGCCGCGCGGTCGCGTTCGGTTTCGTCGAGCTTCCGCTCTACACGCGGGTCAACGGCTACCAGCTGGTGCCGAAGGTGAAGCTATCGGCCGGGTTGCTCTTCCACCTTTAGTTTAGACCCTCCCGTTCGCGCCGGGCGACGTCGAGGGGCGCTGGTGTCTCGACTTCGCTCGGCACGAACGGGAAGGGAATTAGCGGGCGAGGAGCGGGTCGACGACGCGCTCGAGCGTTGCGGCATCGACCGTCGTCTTCCCATCCGCCTTACTCTGGAAGACGAGACGGCCGGCGCGGTCGTACACCCGGGTCTCGGGAATCGCCGCGGGGATGTCCCGGCGCGGAATTTTCACGTCGTCGACCTTCGCGACCGCAAAGACAAAGTGGCTGGTCATCTGCTTGAGTTTCGCAGTAGAGGCGCTGTCATCGATGGACACGGCCAGCATCGCCAGCCCCTGCTCGCGATGCTTGCGATAGAAGGCGTCCAGCACGGGCATTTCAACACGGCAGGGTGCGCACCAGGTCGCCCAATAATGCACGATCATGACATCGCCCTTGGCGCTGAACTCACTGCCATCGAGCGTTTTGGCCGACTGAAAAGGCGCTGCCGCGACGGGAACCGACGACAGCAGAATGGCGGCAGCGAAGACCTTCGGGAAGCGCATTGCGTCTGACTAACGGCGGCCACCCGACTTTGCACGTATCGGGCAGGTTATCTTTGGTTATTGAGCATTTCGTCAACTTTTGTCGGAGTAATCGCGGCCTCGGCGTGGCGGTGGCTATTGGACGGAGCACCGCTGATGAAGTTTTTGAACACGAAGAGCGAGCCGCAATCGGCCGAAGATACGGCTTTTGCCCAACGGCTGAGCGCGATCGCAAACCGGGGCAAGGGGGTCGTGAAGCCGGAACCGGCTCCGGAATTTGAGCCGAGCATCCCGGCAATCGAACAGTCATTCTGGAACGCGAGCGACCTGCCGGATCACGGCGAACAACCGGCCGCAGCCTAGAATGGGAAAGAAAATGCCGCTCGACCGGCTGCGGCAGATCTCAAGAACGCGCAAGCCGCACCCGCTCGTGCGCCCGCAACCGGATCGACAGATGAACGAGGCTGCGGCGATTGCTGCGCCAGAAAGCGAAGACACTCGCGAAGAGTAGCTTGGCCGTTGGCAGATAGCCGTCGGGCTGGCAGGATAGCCCGATGGCTTTCAGCAATCATCGATTGCAGCGCACGTTCGCGCTTATTGTCGCGACCGCGCTGATGACAAGCGGCGGCGTGGCCGCTGCCCGACCGCACTGGGTTGGAACCTGGTCCACACCACAACAAGTGCCGGAGCCAAACAACGCTCTTCCCGCCCATTCGCTGGACAACGCGACGCTTCGGCAGCTGGTGCGGGCCAGCATTGGCGGATCGGCATTCAGAATCCGCGTGTCGAACGTGTTCGGGACCGCTCCTTTGCGCATCGACTCTGTCCACGTTGCACGGGCGACCGCGACCAATTCGTCGCGAGTTGATCCGGCAAGCGATCGCGCCGTCACCTTCTCCGGGCAAAGCGACATCGTGGTTCCAGCGGGAGCGGAATATCTCTCCGATCCCATTGCCATGCCACTGGCGCCGCTGGCCACTCTTGCAATTTCCATGCATTTCCCGGAGCAGCCGGCGGGGCAGACTGGCCATCCCGGATCGCGAGCAACCAGTTACCTGATCTCCGGCGATCATGTGGCAGACGCGGAGCTCGCTGGCGCAACCAAGATCGAGCACTGGTATTTCCTGACCGAAATCGATGCCGCAGAGGCCCCGCAAGCCTCCGCCGTTGCAGTGGTCGGGGATTCGATCACCGATGGCCACGGAGTTCCGACCGATAGCAACGAACGGTGGACCGACATTCTGGCGCAGCGATTGGTCGCCGCCCACCGCGACGTTGGCGTGCTCAATCTGGGAATCGGCGGCAATCGGATCCTGCTCGACGGACTGGGGCCGAACGCCGTCGCACGATTCGACCGAGATGTGATCGACCGCCCCGGCGTTAAGTATCTGATCGTTCTGGAAGGCGTGAACGACCTCGGCACCTCGACACGCGAGCATCCGATTTCAGCGGCCGATCACCAGGCACTCATCCGGAACATCATCGCCGGCTATGCGCAGATGGTTGCCCGCGCGCACGATCACGGAATCAAGGCAATTGGCGCGACGATCATGCCATACGCCGGTTCCGGCTATTATCATCCGGACGCCGCTAACGAAGCCGACCGCCAGGCCATCAACGCGTGGATTCGAACACCCGGACATTTCGATGCGGTCGTCGATTTCGACAAGCTGATGCGCGATCCCAGGCGGCCGACCTATCTGCGCCCCGATTACGACCTTGGCGACGGCCTCCACCCTTCGGTAAAAGGCTATCAGGCGATGGGCGATGCGGTGCCGCTGTCGCTGTTCAGGTGAAATCGCTTTGCATATGCGAAAGCCTTGTTATTTTCGGAACTCCAATTTCGGGGGAAATTCGATGAAGCGTTTGTTGATTTGCGTTGCGGCGTTGGGGCTTGCCAGCCCGGCACTGGCGGCAAGCTATCGAGTGGTCCTCTCGCAACCGAACGGCGGCAAGCTGCTGAGGGGTCATGCGGGGGTGCAGGCGGCCGACGAGATCAGCAGCGACGTTCTCATTCGCCTGATCTCACCAGGCAATGAAGTGAAGGATCGCGGGACAGTCCGGGTCCTGGTGTTCAACTATGGACCCAAGACGTTCGACTTCGGCCCGGATCAGGTGAAGCTGCGCCTGGCGGACGGAACGGTGCTGCAGCCGACGCCGTTCGAGAAGTTCGACAAGGGGCGCAATGTCATCGAACGCGCACAGCGCCAGGCGAGAGCCGTCAACTTGCAAAATAGCGAACTGCTGGCTTCGCTCGCCCAGGAGTCGGCTGCGGCGGGAGGTACACCTTCGTCAGGCCCCATGCCGACGATGGGGTCCAGCGCCAATAGTGGAGAACTTGCGAGCACGACGGCGGACCAAGACCTTCCCGGCGCGGATTTGATGAATGCGCTCGACCAGTTGCTCGTGCCTCTGGCGGTCGGGCCCAAGCAGGCCTGGGGCGGCTATTACGTGTTTGACCTTCCGAAGCCTGTATTTGACCGCAAAGCAGACCAGCCGCTGACCGTGATCGTTTCCACC
>Ga0207695_10004892_pt1 | contig 18056 bp, 17 predicted proteins | sample KBSC54metaG_FD_184354 | JGI IMG/M metagenome (GOLD analysis project Ga0207695, IMG submission 184354) | Corn rhizosphere microbial communities from Kellogg Biological Station, Michigan, USA - KBS C5-4 metaG (SPAdes) (version 2) | ecosystem: Host-associated > Plants > Roots > Rhizosphere > Soil... | reverse complement strand
GGCCAGCTGCAGCTCGGCGACCTTCTCCAGCCCCTTGAGGGCCAGCGACTGCGCCTTGAACGCGCTATCGGCCAGCTGCTTGGTGTAGGCAAAAATCTGGGTGTTGAGTTGCTGCGTCATGACTTGAGTCCCTCGGCGGGAATTTGGGTAGTGATGCAGAGGCTAGCAACAGTTTTTGTGCAATGCAATATAATTTTTGTGAAGACGCGACGACAGTCTTAATTAGTCATACATTTCAGATAGATGTAACGGACTGAAACATTCTTGCAATGCGTCAAAAACTGTCCCGGCTACAGCTCGCGCCCGACGTGCAGGTCTCGTGGACGACCACCTTGTCCAGGCCGGGGAGCCTGAGGGAGAGACGCTGAAAGATCCAACGCGCCAGCATCTCGCTGGTCGGATTTTCCAGGCCTTCGATGTCGTTGAGGTAATGGTGGTCGAGCTGGTCGTACAAGGGAGCGAAGGCAGACTTTACGTCGGCAAAGTCCATGACCCAGCCCATCTTGGGGTCGGGCTCGCCCACGACGTGAATCTCAACCTTGAAGGAATGGCCATGCAGGCGCGCGCACTTATGCCCTTCAGGCACGTTCGGCAGGCGATGGGCGGCTTCGAGGTGGAAGACTTTGAAGATATGCATCTCTATATTCTAGCGCTGTCGTCGATGTTCATCCGTCGCTGGAGACGGCACCACCCAAACATGGAGGCTTGAACGCATGAAATACCTTCTCATTGCGCCCCTCACTGCCCTGGCCTTTTCCGCTTTCGCACAGTCTTCGCCGCTGTGCCAACAAAAACAGCAGGAGATCCAGCGCCAGATCGACTATGCCCGCCAACACGGCAACACGCCGCGTATCGCCGGCCTCGAACGCGCCAAGGCCGAAGCCGGCAACGGCTGTACGGACGAAAAACTGAAGGCGTCGCATGCAGCCAAGGTCCACGACCAGGAGCACGAAGTCGCCGAGCGTCAACAGGAACTCGACAAAGCGCGTCACGATGGCGAGAGCAGCAAGAAGATCGCCAAGCGGCAGCGAAAACTCGACGATGCGCAGCGCGAACTGAAAGAGCTGCAATCCACCGAGTATTGACGCCAGACTGCCGTTGAACGGGACGCCCAAGGATGCCGAGCGGGCTTGCAGGGAAAATGGTGGCTAGAGGCGGGATCGAACCGCCGACCTCAGCATTATGAGTGCCGCGCTCTGACCAGCTGAGCTACCTAGCCACTGTACCTGCAAATAAGGCCGAATCTGAGCGATCCGGCCAAGGGCGCGGAAGTTTAGTCGGATTAGGCACCTGGTTCAACCCTGTTGCTTGCCGCCGCTTCGGATGCTGTGGTTGAATCGACCACGGGTGAGGCGCCATATATAAGCCACAGGCGCTCCACACCCAAGGAGACGACATGATTGACGTTGATGGCTACCGCCCGAATGTGGGGATCGTTCTGCTAAATGCAGACGGCCGCCTGTTCTGGGCGCGCCGCGTCAATCGGGACGGATGGCAATTCCCGCAAGGCGGCATGCGCAGCGACGAAACGCCGCTGGAAGCGATGTATCGCGAGCTCGAGGAAGAAACCGGCCTCACCCCTCAACATGTCGAGGTGCTGGGCAGCACGCGCGGCTGGCTACGCTACAAGCTCCCGCATCGCTACGTACGCCACCACCAGCACCCCACCTGCATCGGCCAGAAACAGGTCTGGTTCCTGCTGCGCCTAGTCGCCAGCGAAGAATCGCTGTGCCTGAATGCCTGCGAGAAGCCCGAGTTCGATATCTGGCGTTGGGTCGATTTCTGGTACCCGGCCGCCCATGTGGTGAACTTCAAGCGCCAGGTCTACGAGCGCGCCCTGCGCCAGTTCGCGCCGGTGGTGGAGACCCTGCTCAGCATCCATATCGGCAACCAGCCTCAGCCTCCCGAGGGAGATGAGCTGTCGAGCAATGAGCCCAAGGGCGGGCACGCGGCTGCCTGAACGGTCCCGACCGTGCCCATGCGAACTTGTTGACAATCATTCGCATTCGCGTTCTTATACGCGCCATGTATATCTGTCTATGCAATGCCGTCACCGACCATGACATCCGCCGCGCTGCGGCCGATGGCGTGCAGAGTTTCGCCCAGTTGCAGGCCCGCACGGGCTGCTCGGATTGCTGCGGCTGCTGTGAACAGGAAGCGCGCGCCACACTGGACCACGCCGTTGAGCAAGTGATGAACCAGCTGCCGATCATCGCGATCGCCTGACGCTGTAGCTTTTTTGCGTTCGATAACAGGCCGCGCCGCAGGGTGCGGCCTTTGTGTTTTTGCGGCAGAAAACCATTTCCATTTGCGTTCCGCCATCGCCGCACGCTTGTGCGTATAGTCCCCGGCTGTACCGCTTACCCCGCTAGGAGACATGCCATGAAAGGCGACGCCAAGGTCATCGAATTTCTCAACAAGGTGCTCTACAACGAGCTGACCGCGATCAACCAGTATTTTCTGCATTACCGCATGTTCAAGGACTGGGGTTACACGGAGCTGGCCGAGCACGAGTACAAGGAATCGATCGAGGAAATGAAGCATGCCGATCATCTGATCGAGCGCATTCTGTTTCTCGACGGCCTGCCGAACCTGCAGCACCTGGGCAAGCTACGCATCGGTGAAAACGCGCTGGAATGCATCCAGGGCGACCTGGATCTGGAACTGGCCGCGGTGAAGGACCTGCGTGAGGCGATCGCCCACAGCGAAGGCATTGCCGACTACGTCAGCCGTGACCTCTTCAAGGGCATCCTGCACGACGAAGAAGAGCATATCGACTGGCTTGAGACGCAGCAGAGCCTGGTCAAGGACATCGGCGCCGAGCGCTACCTGCAGAGCAAGATCAGCAGCTGATCCGGCCCGGCGAGCACGCCGGCCGCGAGGTGTGGACGGGCGCACAGCCCGTCCACAAAACGTCCCCTTTTCCTTGACGCTAGCATCACACGGGGGCTATACCGGGTTTTTGCCCGGAACCGTCACGCATGGGTTCAAGACCGCCACCGCGATTCGTGGTGCGCCAGCACGACGACGCTTATCACCGCCGACGCCTGCTCTGGCTGGCCGGTGGCTGGGCGGCGAGCCTGCTGGCAACCGGACTGATCGTCGGCGCACTTGCCAGCCGCAGCACGCCCGCTGCCGTCGACAAGCGCCAGGTGCGCGAGCTCTCCACACAGAACGAAGACCTCAAGCAGCAGTTGGCCAATGCCCAGCGCTCGCAGCAGGTCAATGACATTGCCGCCAAATCCGTGCAGGCCACCCTTGCCGAGCGCGAGGAAGAGATCAACGGCCTGCGCGCCGACCTTGGCTTCTATTCCCGCCTGATCGGCGGCGATGCCCAGCGCCAGGGCCTGAAAGTCCAGGAGCTCAAGGTCAAGCCGATGGCCGACTCGCCGCGCGCCTGGAATATCAACCTCAGCCTCACCCAGAGCGCCAAACGCGGCGATGAAGTGACCGGGAAGCTGCTGATCAGTGTCGACGGCTTGCGTGGCGACAAGGTCGTGCAGCTCGATTGGCCCGCACTGGGCGATGCCGCGCAAAAAGACGGCATGCCCTTCCGCTTCAAATATTTTCAACAATTGCATGCCACCGTAGTGCTGCCGGCCGACTTCAAGCCGACACGCCTGCACGTCAAAGTTCAGCCCGATGGAGACACGGCCATCAGCCGCGCCGTCAACTGGACGGACGCGCTGGCCGGCAATCTGACTTCAGTACAGGGAGACAAAGATGCTCAACCGTAATAAGCGCAATGAGCGCCCCGCCCACACGCCCAGCAGCGATACCAGCCTGATTGCCCGTGGCACGGTGATCCGCGGCGATCTTCGTTTCAGCGGCGCGCTCCATCTGGACGGACGCATTGAAGGCTCGGTGCTGGCCGAGAACGCCGAAGCGGTGTTCACCCTGAGCGAGCACGGCCAGGTGCAAGGCGAAATCCGGGTGGCGCATGCCGTCATCAATGGCCATGTGCAGGGCGATATTCATGTCAGCGACCGCCTGGAGCTGGCGCCAGAGGCCCGCATCATCGGTGATGTGCACTATCACACGCTGGAAATGGCCGCCGGCGCCCAGGTGAACGGCCGCATCAGCCACCAGGGCACCACCGAAGTCCGCCACGAACTGCCCGCCCCCCAGAAAGAACTCAAAGAAGAGGAACCGGCACTGGCCTGATCGCGGTATGCTTGCCTAAGCCCCGCCTCAGCCCCATATCCAGCGCATGGAAACCATCGTCTCTATTCCCGACTACCGCCAGGCGGTCGCCCCGTTGGTCTTCACCGACGCGGCCGCGCACAAGGTGCATGAGCTGATCCTCGAAGAAGGCAATCCGGAGCTCAAGCTCCGGGTGTACATCACCGGTGGTGGCTGTTCGGGCTTCCAGTACGGTTTTACCTTCGACGAAGCCCAGGCCGAAGACGATTTTGCGCTGAACCGCGAGGGCGTGACCCTGCTGGTCGATCCGCTCTCGTTGCAGTATCTCACCGGCGCAGAGATCGACTACTCCGAAAGTCTCAGCGGTTCGCAGTTCGTGATACGCAACCCGAACGCCAAGACCACCTGCGGCTGCGGCTCGTCATTCTCCACCTGAGCGGGCACGGCAAGGACTCCCATGACCCTGCCGCGCACTAATACCTTCGCCGGCCTCAGCCTGATCCTCGATCGCCTCGCCGAGCGGCGCGACGAGCTTGATTGGGTCGCCGAACAGGCCAGCTCCGGACAGGCGCGTTACCTGCTGCTGGACGCGCTGGGGGAAACCTATCTGCTGCCGGGCAATGAAGCCTTGCGCTGGCTCACCGCCGAAGAGCGCAAGCTACTGGCCGACGTGCCAGCAAGCTTTCTCGGCATCGCCCAGGACCGCCCGCATTTCCTGTTGACGGTCGACAACGCCGATCTTGCCCGCGAGCTGGAAACACAGCTTGGCGCCAATCGCCTAGGACTGCGCGAAGCCGGCCTGCTGCTGCCATCGGACGAAGCGGGCCTGTTTGCCTATGCAAAGGGCCTGGTTCATTGGCAACGCGAAACGCGCTTCTGCGCATATTGCGGCTCGCCATTGCAGTTGGTCTCGTCTGGCCACCGTGCCCAATGCACCAACACCGCCTGTGGGCGCATGCATTTTCCGCGTACCGATGCCGCGATCATCGTGATCGTCGAGCACGAAGGCGCCTGCCTGCTCGGCCGTCAGGTCGGTTGGCCCAAGGGCCGCTATTCGACCCTGGCCGGCTTTATCGAGCCGGGCGAGTCGCTCGAGGACGCCGTGCGCCGTGAAGTGGCCGAAGAATCAGGCGTGATCGTCGGCGAAGTGCACTATCACTCTTCACAGCCATGGCCGATGCCTGCCTCGCTGATGGTCGGCTTTACCGCCAAGGCGATCGACCCGACCATCCGTCTGCGCGACCGTGAACTGGAAGACGCACGCTGGTTCACGCCTCAGCAAATCGTCGATGGCCTCGCCGATGGCAGCTTCGGCGTGCCCTCGCGCCTGTCGGTGTCATATCAGTTGCTGGCCAGCTGGCTGCGTCTGCGCGCCAACCTGGAACTGGACGCACTGATCTAGCCGCTTCAAGGCCTGATCACTCAAGACTGGCCGCTTCAATGCGGCGGCGGCCTCGCTACAATGCGAGCAACAACGGAGAGTCATCGATGGCCGTCAGTTTGCTCACTGCACTTATCGCGCTTGGCTTGCTGCATTTCCTGCCGCAGCTTGCTCATTGGCGTGGCGCCGGCGGCTTGCGTCGCTGGGTAGCGCAATTGGGCGATACCAGCGGCACAGGCCGGCTCATCATCACCCTATTGGTCCCGCTCGCCGCCTGCCTGCTGATCCAATGGCTGCTCAGCCTGCTGCCGCTCGGCGGCTTGCTGCGCATGCTGTTTGCACTGGTGGTGCTGTTGTATTGCATGGGACCGAATGCTTTCGAAGCAGATCTCGAAGCGATCCTGCGCGCACCCGATGGCCCCAGCCGCGAAGCGGCCGCCCAGGTACTCAGCGACGACGGCGAGCCGGTCGCATGGAACGCCCCCGCGCTGGGCGAAGCGGTGGTTTATGCAGCGCTGCGTCGACGCTTCGGCGTACTGCTGTGGTTCTTTCTGCTTGGCCCCACAGGCGCACTGCTTTACCACCTGGCACAGACGCTGGGCCGCAATCACTCGCTTGGCCTGGATACGGATGCGCAAACCACCGCATTTTCGCTCGCCAATGTGCTCGACTGGCTTCCTGCTCAACTGCTGGTATTCACGCTTGCACTGGTTGGGCACTGGGACGCGGTACTCGGCGCCTGGAAGCGCTGGCATAACCAGGCAGCGCCAGCGAGCTGGTATCGCGAGGGGCCCGGCTTTCTGGGCGCCGCTGCACGCGCGGATATCCTGATCGATATCGTTGCTGGCGATGGCTATGCAGAAGACCGCAGCGACCCGATCGCCGAATTGCTTCGTTTGCGTGGAGCGTTGCTGCGCGCGCTGTTGGCTTGGTTGAGCGTAGTGGCTTTGATTGTGCTGGCTGGGTGGACTAGTTGAATAGGTAGCACCGCGTCACCTTCTCCTTGCTGGCCGGAAGGCTGTGTTATCTCCGCAACCTCTCTACATCGTCATCCCGGTGAAGGCCGGGATCTAGCGCCTTTCGCTTCGTTGTACTGCAAGAAGTTGGTTTCGTGGCGGCCTCGTTCTTGCCTGTGTGCTTGGGCGACCGGGCCGCCTACGCAGCGGGCGTTTCACTCGCCTGCCGGCGAGCGAGTCACTTTCTCTTTCCTGGCCCAAAGAGAAAGTAACCAAAGAGAGAATGGCCTCAGATCCAAGGCTCTGAGCAGCATTGAAAGATAAAACCGTTCGTACCGTCTCTCGAATCGTCAGGGGACATTTCGGGCGCTTCTGAGGTGCGCTGAATTGCTGCGCGAGGCGTCGTGGCGCTGAGGGCTTAAAGCCCCCCTCACCCTAACCCTCTCCCCCGGTGGAACCAGGGGAGAGGGGACTGACTGGGGCGAGCACTAACGTTACGTGCTTTTTGGCTCTCTCTCGGAACAGAGAATTGGTTTGCGCGGAAGAAGTAAGACTCGCCCGTGCAGGCTCTCTCTCACTCCTCACTCCTCTCCACTCACTCCTCGCTCTCAGCCCTACGCCAAATCCCCACGCAACTCCCGCACCCGCGCCTCCAGCGCCGCCGCACTCGACTGCTCCGGCGAGCGCACGGCGTCGACGACCAGCTCCACGCGTGCGCGAAACCGGCGCGGCAGACGCAACTTGCGACGACGGCTCCACATGCTGCCCCATAGGCCACGCAGCGCCATGGGTACGACTGGTACCGGTCGACGCGCGAGAATTTTCTCTACGCCGGGTCGGAAGGTAGCGATCTGGCCATCGCGGGTCAGGCCGCCTTCGGGAAAGATGCAGACCACTTCGCCATCGGCCAGCGCTGCATCGATTGCCTCGTAGGCGGCATCGAGCACGGCCGGATCTTCCTTGTAGCCGGCGATCGGAATCGCCTTGGCGGTGCGAAATACAAAACGCAGCACCGGGATATTGAAGATCTTGTAATACATCACGAAGCGCACCGGCCGACGCACGCTGCCCATCAGGATCAGCGGGTCCATGAAGCTGATGTGGTTGCACACCAGCAGCACCGCGCCTTCGTCCGGGATCTTTTCCGCCCCGTCGACACGCGTGCGATACAAGGTATTGGTCAGCGCCCAGGTGATGAAGCGCATGATGAATTCAGGCACCAGGGTAAAGATGTATACCGCCACCGCGATGTTCAACAACGCGGCGGCGAGGAAAATCTGCGGCGCTTCCAGCCCCAGCATCGACAGGCCCAGGCCAAAACCCGAGGCGATGCAGATCAGCAAGGCATTGATGATGTTGTTGCCTGCAATCACCCGCGACAACTGCTCTCGCGGCGTACGAGCCTGCACGAAGGCAAACAGCGGCACCACGTAGAAGCCGGAAAACACGCCCAGCAAGGTGAGATCGAGCATGACCCGCCAATTGCCGGCGCCATGCATGAAGGCCTGCCAGGTCAGGTTCTGCACCGGGCTGATGCCATGCCGCGCGAAATATAGATCGACACCGAACACCGTCAAGCCGAAGGCGCCGACCGGCACCAGGCCGATCTCCACCCGTTTGCCGGAAAGGTGTTCGCACAGCAGCGAACCGATACCCGTGCCCAGCGAGAACAAGGTCAGGATCAGCGTATTGACCGAACCATCGCCGCCCAGCGTGTAGTGCGTGTAGTTCGGCAACTGCGCCACCAGCACAGTGCCGAAGAACCAGAACCAGGAAATGCCCAGCACTGCATTGAATACCGCGCGATCGGCATGGGTGAGCTTCAAGACGCGCGCGGTTTCAGTCCAGGGATTCCAGCTGAACTTGAGTTCGGGTGCCGTGGCCGGCGCCGCCGGAATGCTGCGGCTAATCGCATACCCTACAACCGCTACGCCAACTGTCAGCGCGGACGCCGCGACCGGCCCGTAGCCGACAATCAGCATCAGGGCGCTACCGGCTATCAGGCCGATCAGAATCGCCAGCTGGGTGCCCATTTCGACCAAGCCATTGCCGCCGACCAGTTCCTCGGGCTTCAACGCCTGCGGCAGGATCGCGTACTTGATCGGCCCGAACATGGTCGAATGCAAACCCATGAGAAACAGGACAACCAGCAGCAAGCTGGTGTGGTGGGTGTAAAAGCCGATCGCCGCCAACGCCATCGCGCATATCTCGAACAGCTTGACGTAGCGGATGATGCGCGTCTTCTCGTACTTCTCCGCCAATTGCCCGGCCATCGCGGAAAACAGGAAGAACGGCAGAATGAAGAGCGCCGGGGCAAGGTTCGTATAGAGCCCGACCGTATGCTCATCCAGCCCCATCTGGAACGCTACCAGCATGACCATCGCGCTGCGGAACGCGTTGTCGTTGAATGCTCCCAGCGCCTGGGTCCAGAAGAACGGTGCAAAACGGCGACGACCGAGCAGGGAGAACTGGCTCATGCGGATCCTGGCGTGAGGCGGTGGCGATAGCCTAGCGTGAAAAAGCTAAGAACTGATTTGCAGATCGTTATCTTTCCCGTCAATCGCCATCGTCGATATTGTCATCGATGAAACCGACGCGCCCGCCAACCCAGCCCTGCACGATATTACGCGAGGCCTTGTCGGCATCTGCGGCGGAAAAGCCGCGTTGCGCAATCAGCCAAGCTGCTGTTACCTGACGAGCCGGGCCCATCGCCGCGACCACTTCCGCGCGCTCGCCGCTGGGCCACTGCTTGTCTTTGTACTGGCCCATCAGCTCTTTTTCCGCATCACCGGCTTCGGCCTTCGGCAGCGGCTTGAGAAAATCACGTGGTGTCGTCGTGGCGCGCAAATCCAGCACGGCCCAGTCGGCGTAACTGGCATAGCGGATCGTGCCGGAGTTCTTGTTGGCGCGCATCAGCGCCGGTTCCATGGCCTTGTCCAGTCGCTTCCAGGCCGGTTGATCGAACAGGCCGGCAGCGGGCGGGCAGATCGGCGTAAACCCGTCGCGTGACGATCCGTAAAGCGGCCCGAACGCCTTGTAGGCAGCATCGCCCCATCGCGCAAAGAGAAAGCAATGCACATAGGGACGCTCGACCTGATCGTAGCCTTCACGCTCGATGATCATGCGCAACAAGGTCAATGAAGGCTTGCCCTGAGCAGGATCCTTGTCGCTTTCGACATCCACGTAAACGCTTTTGGCGAACGCGTCATCGGAGAGCCCGGCCATGGCCGCATCACGCCGGGCGTGCGCCTCGCTGTCACTGACCACGGCCTTGGGCTCATAGTCGCGCAGATAAACCAGCCATGCCGATGCCAGCGGGCCGTTGTACTGGCGCAGTTGCGTCGCCGCTGTTGCCGGATCGGCGGGAATGCCAGCAATGACGCGATCCAGCGTGGCATTTGCCGCGTCGACAGCGGCATCGAGTTCTTTCTCGCGAGCGGCGAGCCTGCCCTGGAGGCAGGCCTTCAACCCTTCAGTTGCGCCTTTGCAAGCATCTCGGCCGGCAAGCCATGCACGTTGTGCAGCACGGATGTCGGAAACCTTCGAGGCAGCGCTTTCCGACAGCACATGACGGTAGTGTTCGCTAATCTGCTCATCGAGCACATTCAGCTTGGGATCGTCGCAGATCGCGTGCTCGATGTCGGTCGTTGCTTTCTTGCAATCGAACGATGCGGCACGTGCGTTCGAAGCGATGCCCAGCATCAGGCAAACGCCAAGCAACGCCGTCCAGTGACGGGCTTGTTTCAGTGCGCGCATCCCTTCCCCCTGTGGATTGATCAATGTCGGTGCAAGGCCCGATGTGCAATGTCACGACGGAAAAACGCGCCATCGAAACGAATTTTCGAAGCCGCCGCATAGGCATTTTCACGCGCAGCAGCAATGTCCTTGCCGAGCGCGCAGACGGTCAGCACACGACCGCCGGCAGTGACCGGCTGGCCTTTTTCGTCGAGCGTCGTGCCGGCATGGAATACCTTGGTTTCCGGGCCGAATTCGGCGCTGGCGCCTTCGATCACATCGCCGCTATGCACCTTGCCCGGATAACCGCCCGCAGCCATCACGACACCCAGCGACGGGCGCGGATCCCATTGCGCCTTGACGTCGTTCAGACGTCCATCCAGTGCCGCTTCGATCAGCTCGACGAAGTCGGATTTCAGACGCAGCATGATCGGCTGGGTTTCCGGGTCGCCGAAACGCACGTTGAATTCGATCACCTTCGGTGCGCCGCTCTTGTCGATCATCAGGCCCGCATAAAGAAAGCCCATGAACGGCGCGCCTTCGGACGTCATGCCACGCAGGGTCGGCTCGATGACCTCCTTGAGGATGCGTTTTTCGACCTCGGGCGTAACCACGGGCGCAGGCGAATACGCCCCCATGCCACCGGTATTGGGGCCCAGGTCGCCGTCGTCGCGGCGCTTGTGGTCCTGGCTGCTGGCCATCGGCAGCGCGTTGACACCGTCGCTCATCACGATATAGCTGGCCTCCTCGCCTTCGAGGAATTCCTCGATCACCACGCGTGCCGAAGCGTCGCCAAACGCATGCGCGCCGAGCATGTCGTGCAATGCCAGCTCGGCGTCGGCCAGGGTCAGCGCGACCACGACACCCTTGCCCGCAGCCAGGCCGTCGGCCTTGATGACGATCGGTGCGCCGTGCTGACGCACATAGGCGAGCGCCGGGTTGATCTCGGTGAATACGGCATAGCGCGCCGTGGGAATGTTGTGGCGGAGCAGGAAATCCTTGGCGAATGCCTTGGAGCCTTCCAGCTGGGCGGCGATGGCACGCGGCCCGAAGATACGCAGGTTCGCCTTGCGGAAACGATCGACCACGCCAGCCACGAGCGGCACTTCCGGGCCGACCACGGTGAGGCCGATCTTTTCGTCCTTGGCCAACTTGAGCAGGCCATCGATATCCGTCACGGCCACGTCGGCATTGCGCAGCCCGCGCTCGCGTGCCGTGCCGGCGTTACCGGGAGCGACGATCACCTCGCTTACTCGCGGCGACTGCTTGAGCTTCCAAGCCAGCGCGTGTTCGCGCCCGCCGCTGCCGATAACGAGGATTTTCATGGATGCTCCGGAACCTGGGGACGGGTTGTCAGTCGCCTATTGTAGAGGCTTAAGAGCGCCCTCTCACCCCAACCCTCTCCCCCGGCAAAGCCAGGAGAGAGGGAGCCAAGGTCCGTAAGATTGAAGGCTTGCCTCAGTCAGCCCCCTCTCCCCTGGCTTTGCCGGGGGAGAGGGTTGGGGTGAGGGGGGCTTTTTAAGCAATGCGCAGCGAGCAGTCAGCTCTAGTGACCAAGCAACGCCAGCAACTCAGCCCGCGGCAACTTGCCCGTTTCATTGCGCGGCAGCGCATCGACCAGCCGCAACGGACGTGGCAGGAACACTGGGTCGATCGCAAGGCGCAGCACATCGACAATCGTGTGCTCGTCCAGCCCGGGCGCCACCGCCAGCGCAGCGATACGCCGCACCCCGATTGCGTCGGCCTCATCGAGCTGGAATACCACGCCGTCGCGCACGCCCGGGATAGCCAGCAGGCGGCGGGTGAGATCCCCCAGCGAGGCACGCTTGCCGGCAATTTCCAGCATATCGGCATGCCGGCCGCGCAGGCGGAAACGGCGCCCCCGATCTTCCAGCGCCACGATATCGGCGAGCATCATGGGCTCATCCAGCTGCGGCGCCTCAACCTGGGTGCCATCGGGCTGTGGGTGCAGCACGATGCCGTCGTAGAGGCTCCACGCCTCGTCTTGGGCAGCGCGGCGCGTCGCCAGCACGCAGGTTTCGGTCGAGCCGAAGACCTCGCGCAGCGGAGCGCCATAGCTTTGTTCCGCGCGCATCGCCAGTTCCGGCGGCATCGGCGCCGTCGCCGAAACGATGGCGGCCAGCTCGGGCAAGGCGACGCCCGATTCGACCAGCGCACGCAGGTGCACCGGCGTGGTGATCAGCACGCGCGGCGGCGGAATGTCACTCAAGGCGCGCGCCACATCCAGCGGAAAAAAAGGCCGCCCGGCATGCACGGCGACATCACCGAACAACGGCAGCAGCACCGACATTTCCAGGCCATACATGTGTTGCGGCGGCACAGTAGCGACCACACCGAACGCCTCGCCGACCTGCTCCCGGTACATCCGCAAGTTACCGCCGGTGCTCGCATGGAACTGGCGCCAGGTCTTGGCGTTCGCCTTGGGCGTGCCGGTCGAACCGGAGGTGTAATTGATCGCGACCACATGCGCGGCCGGAACAACCGGCACATCGAAGGCCGCATCGACTGCCGCGTCGTGTTCGAGTGCCGGCAACAACACATAATCGTGCGGCGCCGGGTCGAGTACCTGCTCACCCAATGCGTAACAGCCCGGATGAGCCGCCATGACATCGTCGACCGCCTGGGGCGCACGCGAAGACGGCAGCAGGTTGGTCTGGCCACGCACGACGATGGCGCAAAAGGTCACCAGAAAGGCGTAGCGATCTTCGCAGAGATTGACCGCCGCCGTTGCCACCGGAAGCGATGCCGCTACGCGACGCACATCGGCCAGGAAGTGCGCGGCATCCACCGCCACGCCGTTGTGCCAGGCCACGATATGCAGCGCGTCAGCGACCGCCAGCAAGGGCAGCGTGGGCGCGGAATTTTCCTGCACATGGGCGTCGTGGACGATGGACAAGCGATGCTCCTGGTTCTTGTGCAGCGCGTTGACTGCCCTGCCCGCTCAGGGCCGAATGATAGCGCCGCTCAGGGCATCGCGAATCAGTGTGGGCGAAGCCTGGCCGCCGACGGGTGCGTCCACCAGACCGTCGAGCGCATCGCCAAAATAGGCCTCGGCCTCGGCCGCGGTACGCGCCGGTGGGTGCCCATGCGGGTTGGCGCTGGTGGAGACCAGCGCGCCGCCGAAGGCACGGCACAGCGCTGCGGTCGGCTCGTGCGCGGTCACCCGCAAGGCGATGCCGGCATGGCCGCCGGCGATCCACGCCGGCACTTCCGGACTGCGCGGAAATACCCAGGTATAAGGGCCCGGCCATTCGCCGCGAATACGGTCGAGCGTGTCTTCGCAGATTTCGGCATTGTTGATGTAGTGGGCGATTTGCCTGAAGTCGGCGGCGATCAGCAACACGCCCTGCGAGGCCGGCCGTTGCTTCAAGGCAAACAGCCGCTCGAACGCGGCGTGGTCGTGCGGATCGCAACCCAGCCCGTAGACCGCCTCGGTCGGATACGCAACGACGCCACCGCGACGCAATAGCGCTGCGGCGGCATCGATATTCTCGCGGGCGAAATGCGCGGTCACGCGTCGCTATGCGCCGCGCTCTTCTTGGCCGCGGCCTTCTTGGTGGAGGTTTTCTTGACGGCGGTCTTCTTGCTCGCCGTTTTCTTCGTCGCTGCTTTCTTGGTTGCCGTTTTCTTGGTCGCGGCCTTCTTGGCTGCCGGCTCCTTCGCCACGGCCTTCTTGGCTGCAGCCTTCTTCGCCGGCGCCTTCTTGGCCGCCTTCTTGGTGGCGCCGCGACCCTTCTTTACCGGCGCTGCGGCGAGCAGCTCGATACATTGCGCCTCGGTCAGGTCCTTCGGCTCCTGATCCTTGGGAATGCGCGCATTCTTTTCGCCATCGGTGATGTACGGACCGTAGCGGCCATTGAGTACCTGCACGCCGTTACCGAAATCCTTGATCACGCGGTTGGCCAGCATCTCCAGCTTTTCCTGCACGATCTGCAGCGCGCGCGGCAATTCGATGGTGTACGGATCGTCCTCGGCCTTGAGCGAGGCATAGGTATCGCCCTGCTTCACGAAGGGCCCGAAACGACCGATACCGACACTGACGTCATCGCCATTCTCAGCCTGGCCGAGCTTGCGCGGCAGCTTGAAGAGTTCGAGCGACTCTTCCAGCGAAATCGTATGCATGCTCTGGCCGGGACGCAGGCTGGCGAACTGCAGCTTTTCGTCGGTGTCCTTGTCGCCGATCTGCGCATACGGCCCATAGCGGCCCAGGCGTACCGACACCGGCTTGCCGGTTTTCGGATCGTTGCCCAATTCGCGCGCGCCGGTGGCTTCGCTGCGGTCGACCGATTCGGTTTTTTCGTCGACCTGCTGCTTGAACGGCAGCCAGAAGCGCTCCATCAGCGGCACCCACGCTTCCTCGCCGCGGCTTACCGCGTCGAGTTCGTCTTCAAGGCGCGCAGTGAATTCGTAATCGACGTACTGGGTGAAATGCTGGGTCAGGAACTTGCCGACCGCGCGGCCTACGTCGCTCGGCTTGAAGCGCCGGCTATCGAGGAACACGTATTCGCGGTTGAGCAGCACCTGGATGATGTTGGCGTAGGTCGACGGACGGCCGATACCGTATTCCTCCAGCGCCTTGACCAGGCTCGCTTCGGAATAACGCGGCGGCGGCTCGGTGAAGTGCTGGTCGGCCAGGATGTCGTGCAAGGCAATCTTCTCGCCCACCTTGAGCTTGGGCAGGCGGCGGCCTTCGTCTTCGTCCTCGGCGGTCTTTTGATCGCGCCCTTCCTCGTACACGGCCAGGAAGCCCGGATCGATCACCGTGGTGCCGGTCGAGCGGAACGAGGCATCCTGCCCGGCCACGTTGGCGAGCGCGAATTCCACCGACACCGTGTTCAAGGTGGCGTGGATCATCTGGCAGGCGACGGTACGCTTCCAGATCAACTCGTAGAGCTTGCGCTGGTCGTCGTTCAAGAACGACGTCACTTCGCGCGGCGTACGCATGGCCGAGGTCGGGCGAATCGCCTCATGCGCTTCCTGGGCGTTCTTGGACTTGGTCTTGTAGACCTGCACGCCGTCAGGCAAGGCCTTGTTGCCGAAATCGCGCGCGATCAGCTGGCGCAGCTCGACGGTAGCGTCCTCGGACAGCGCGGTGGAGTCGGTACGCATGTAGGTGATCAGGCCGACATTGCCTTCGCTGCCGATCGACACGCCTTCGTACAAGCCCTGCGCGATCTTCATCGTACGGCTGGTGGAGAAACCGAGCTTGCGCGCGGCCTCCTGCTGCAATGTCGAGGTGGTGAACGGCGGCGCCGGGCGGCGCTTGCGCTCCTTCGAACCGATATCGCTGACGGTCAGGTGGCCGCCGGCCGCCTGCTTCAAGGCGTCGCGCGCAGCCAGCGCGTCGGCTTCGTTGGTCAGGTCGAACTGCTCGAATTTCTTTCCGTACAGCTTGGTCAGCTTGGCGCTGAAATCGCCGTCCGGATGACGCAGGCCAGCCTCGATGGTCCAGTACTCGCGCGCAATGAAGGCTTCGATCTCTTCCTCGCGCTCCACGATCATGCGCAGCGCCGGGCTCTGCACGCGGCCGGCGGACAGGCCGCGCTGCACCTTGCGCCACAGCACCGGCGACAGGTTGAAGCCGACCAGGTAGTCGAGGGCGCGGCGGGCTTGCTGCGCATCGACCATGTCGTGCGACAGCTGGCGCGGCTGGGCCACGGCAGCCTTGATCGCCTTCGGGGTGATTTCCGAGAACACCACGCGGTGCAGCTGCTTGCCCTTGGTCAACCCGCGCTCTTTCAGGATCTCGCTGATATGCCAGGAGATCGCCTCACCTTCGCGATCCAAGTCGGTCGCCAGATAGATGTCGTCGGCCAGCTTGGCTGCCTTGGCGATGGCGTCGACGTGTTTCTCGTTGCGCTCGATCACCTCATAGGCCATGGCGAAGCCGTTGTCGGTGTCGACGGCGCCCTCCTTGGGTTTCAGGTCACGCACGTGACCGTAGGAGGCGAGGACCTGGAAGTCCTTGCCGAGATATTTGTTGATCGTCTTCGCCTTGGCAGGCGACTCGACGATAAGCAGGTTTTTCGCCATGTAACGGGTTTTCCGGAAACGGGCCACCGCCGTCCTGGACGGCGGGCTCTATATCTAGTGAGACCACGTCAGCTCGATGGCTGTCAAGCTGGATCGTGTGAAACCCCGGTAGGCGGTCACATTCAGCCAGCCTCGGGCAACCGCTGGAAGCGGTTCCCGGCAAGGCTTTCGACCAGACCTTCCAGTTCGAGCATCAGCAACATGGATGACAGGGCACCAGCGCTCTGTCCCGTGCGCCCGACCAGGTCGTCCATGTGTGCCGGGTCGTACCCGAGCGCCTGCAGGAGCGCCCCGTACTCCGGGTCGCTTCGCCAACCGCCGGTTGCCGCTGCAGGTGATGCCCCGGCTCGCTCCAGCCGTTCATTCAGCTCCAAACCCAGCGCGCAGGCTGCAGGACCCAGGATCTGGGCCACCTCATCGGCTGCCTCGACCAGGCGTGCGCCATCGCGGATCAGCTTGTGGCAGCCTCGGGCGAGCGGATTATGAATGGAACCGGGCACCGCGAATACCTCCCGGGCCTGTTCGGCCGCCAGCCGGGCGGTAATGAGCGACCCCGAGCAGAGGTCGGCCTCGATCACCAGCGTGCCCAGGGAAAGCCCTGAAATGATGCGGTTACGTTGCGGGAAGTGCTCGGCCCGGGCACGCGTACCGAGCGGAAACTCGCTCACGATGGCGCCCTCTGCGGCGATTTGGCGCGCCAGGTCCTGGTGCTTGCGCGGGTAGACCGTGTCCAGGCCCGTGCCGACCACAGCGATCGTCGGCAGGTCGATAGCCAGCGCCGCCCGGTGGGCCGCGCCATCGATGCCGTCGGCCATGCCGCTGGTAGTCACGAACCCGGCGCTGCCGAGCACCTGCGCGAAGCGGCGCGCCGTGGCCAGGCCGGCCGACGTGGCATTACGCGACCCGACGATGGCCACTTGCGGGAGCAACAGCAGCTTGGCGTGCCCGGCAACGAAAAGCGCGGCCGGCGGCCTGTCGATGGTTTCCAGTTGCGGCGGAAAGTCCTCGTCGTTACAGCACAGCAGGCGATGACCGGGTTGCGCCAGCCAGGCACGGTCGGACGCCAGCACGGCCGCATCCGGCTGTCGCAGCCATGCTCGCGCAGCGTCACGCAGGGTGGTTTGTTGTTGCGCCTGCGCCAGCGCGGCATGGATATCGCCGTTGGCCGCCGCCAACCGTTCGCGCACCGCTGCCTGGCCGAAACCGGGGGTACGCAGCAGGATCAGCCATGCATCGATGTTGTCGCCCATCGCTGCAGTCTACGAATAGCCCCAAACGACAACGGCGCGGGATAACCGCGCCGTTGTGTCGGAACTGGCCGAAAAGTTTATTCCGGCGCGACGAGATGATCGCGGATATGCACCGGCCGCAAGCCGTCCATGATCAGGCCATAGCTGACACGATCGAAGGTACGGAACACCATCACGTGGCCAACGAACTCTTCCGGCAGGTCGACATGATGACCGGTACCACGGTCCCAGCTGTCGCTGCGCACGTCGTCGGCAATCGTTTCGCCCGGCTGAAACACCGAGAAGGTCTGGCCGTTTTCCACACCATCCTTCGAACCGATCGACAGGGCCACTACCTGGGTCCGGCCGGCGGCATCGAGTGCATCGGCGCCGGAGAAGGCAATGACGCGCGCATTTTCAGGCACCGACTTGGGTGCATGCGGGTAGTAGTAGGGGTCATACGGCTTGTCGTCGACCGGCATCAGGCGATCGCCCTTGCGGATTTCCTCGGTCGAGTTGAGCAGCAGCACGGTATCGGCATCGTGGCCCTTGCGCAGC
>Ga0207695_10004891_pt1 | contig 18056 bp, 12 predicted proteins | sample KBSC54metaG_FD_184354 | JGI IMG/M metagenome (GOLD analysis project Ga0207695, IMG submission 184354) | Corn rhizosphere microbial communities from Kellogg Biological Station, Michigan, USA - KBS C5-4 metaG (SPAdes) (version 2) | ecosystem: Host-associated > Plants > Roots > Rhizosphere > Soil... | reverse complement strand
CTGCGCGGCTGTGAACCAGGCACGGTCGCTCGGTTCCGACGGAACCCCTGCTTCCACCGAAACCAGCAGAGCCTACTCGGCACGCCCTCCGCGCCGGTGGCCACTCCCCTTGCATGCCCGATTGCGCGTCTCAGCAACTCGTCCTGCGGGCTCACCCAGGCATCAGCGCACCAGCCCAAATAACGAGGGATGAGGGCCTCAGACGCACACGCGAGCAGGGCTACTTGCGAGTCGGAGCCCAAGTTGCGAATCCGCGAGGCCAACTTCGCGGTCTCCGCCTCAAAGGGACTCGTCATTCGGCCCTAGTCCGTGCTCGCCGCCGACAGGAGCAATTTGATGGCCGGACGAGACGCCCGGGGGTAGTCGTTTGCCCGGACGAGAAGTTGTCGCTGCCCACCGGCGACGTCCTCCTCCATCACCACGAGCACACCACGAGCTTGCCTTTTCGCCTCGGAGTCGTCCCAGGCGTTGTAGGCGATCCTGGCCCGCCGCACGGCGTCGGCCGCGTTGGGAAGGTAGGTGTATTCATCGCCCTCGGGTAGCCGCTGCCTGGTCAGGTCGACACCCGTCCGGAAACCGACATCGATGAGCGTCACACGCGCGAAGTCGTTCCCTTCGAACCGATTGATCTGGCGGCCCGCGACCTCGCGCTTGTCGGGCGGCACCGAACCGTTGAACACTGCCTTGCTCAGCCGACCGGAGAACGTACAGCCGACGATCTCGACCGCCAGGCAGAACCAGTGGTCGATCGTCGCGCCGTCGAACGTGCAGTCGACGAACCTCGCATGGCCGCCTGGGCCCATCCGCAACTTGGCGCCGTCAAAGCTGCATCCGACATATTCCGAGACACGTCTGCCAGCACCGAAGGACGCGGACTCGATCACCGCACCATCGAAACGAGCGCCCTCGAACCGGCAACCCTCTGCCGAGAACTGTTGCAATCTCCTGTCCCTGAAGTCGGCACCGACGAGCACCTGCCCCGAGAGCACGACGCGTTCATCATCCGGGATCCGCCTGCGGCCTACCCTGCGGACACTGAAATCCATTTCAGCAGCTCGGGAGCACGTAGGTGCACATTGTCACGCCTCCATACCCTGGCCGAGCAAAAGTGTGCATTGACCTGCCCGGGGTCGTCAACTCCAACTGCTCGCCAGTTGTCGTGTCCAGGAAGTCCGGACCAGCGTGCTGTATTGGAACCGCCCTGGGAAGGCTTCGTCCAGCGCAGCCACCGTAGTGCGATGAACCGCTTGCCCAAGCATAGGAATACGCGAGTGCGCCCAGAGGAGTGCGTTATCCAAACGTTCTCTTCGAACGCTCTTGTTCCAGCTTCTTCAGCACAGGGAGCGTCGTCGGCCACTGCACTTTGGAGAAGCTCGGCTCGATCTCTGCCAGGTGGCTTTCGACGAACGAGGCGTAGGACGCGTCAAGCAAGCTCGATGTCTCTCGACTCCCCAAGAAGAATGCCCGAACAATGTCCACTGTGAACGATTCTGGTCGCATCACCTGCGCCGGCTCAAAGTAGAGCAAGAGTTCGCCCCGCTCACGCGTGAAGGTTAGTCGCAACTGGTCGGATTCGATCACAAGGCTGGCGTAACCGCCATTGTGATCGCTCAGGTCGGAGCCAACGATCCGGAACCGTGCGTCGTCCCAAAGAAAACCCATGTGAGCCACGATGAACTTCAGGAGTTCTCTCACGCCAACCGCCTTGTGATGTCTTGAGTGCCCAAGTCAGCCACCGTCATCCCTCTTGGACCCATCACGACTCGGGCTACAAGCGAGCGACTAGGCGGCGGAGGGGCAGGATCTCTGCCGTGGGCGACAGCCCCTCTTGGTACGCGAAGTCCTCCGCCAAGGTCACGGCCTCGGTCAGTAGGTCCAGAGCCTCTCGGTGGGCGTCGGCATCCGGCGACTCCGGGAGGGCGGCTTGGACGAGCAACCGAGCTTCCTTCCGCGAGAACCGCCCGCTCCGAACACCCTCGAAATCGGGTTGCAGAAACTGGCCAGGGATCTGAAACACAACGTTGACGGCGAGTGGCGACTCGACATCCTCTCTCAACTCCATCACCCGTCGACCGAGCAGGGTGACAGCGTCCATCCACTCCTTGCTTGAACCTGGACCGCCGGCCACGACGCCAAGAGCCAAAGCGGGATGCCCGCTCATCGGGTCGCCGCGCCGGCCCACGGTTCAAAATTCAGAGGCCCAGGATCGAACTCGACAATGAGTCGTTCAAGGTCCAACATGTTGCTCCTGGAACCGACGTTGATGATCGTCATCGCCTTGTCGCTCATGAACTCCTGAGTGTAGCGTCCGGTCGGGTTGCTCGAGATGCCTGTCTTCAAGTAGTTCCCCGTGAGGTCGAACAACTGGTACAGGGATGTAGGCACATTGCTCTGCCTGGAGTTGCCGTGCAACCCTGAGCTCGGCTGAGGGACGACTCGATCGGGATTCGGCGCGAACCGCCCGGTCGCGGCATCTCGCAAGGCGCCGTTTGCGCCAGCGGTGGTGGAGCCACTTGCGGCAGGCGCCATCGGACCCGACGGCAGTAGGAATTCCGAGATCCGTTGGGTGACCCGCTGCACGGTGCCCGCGAGGGCGGTACGGATTCCTCCGCCAGCCGCGCTGCCGGCCAATGAGGTCGCCAGCGAGCTCGCCACCTTGCTGAGCAGCACGCCCGCTCCGGCGCCAGCAAGCCCACCGAGGGCACCAAACGCAGCACCCATGTAGGTGCTCGCCACAATGCCCAAAGCGCTGTTCAGCGTCAACGGCTTGCCCGACTGCGCCAGCTTAATGCTCGACGTCAACGCACCCGCAACAGCACCCCCGGCCAACCCGCCCAGCACCAGACACCCCACACTGCCGATACCCGCCGTGCCCGCCAGGCACACACCCGTCACCACCGCGCCCACAACAACACCCGCAACGGTGCCGATGATCTCCGCACTGTGCTTGCTCACCCACGAACCTGCCGCCTTCAACGCCTTGTTCGCGTTCTTGCCCAGATCGCTCCAGAAATCCCGACCAGACGGATCCGACCAGGTCAACGGATTAGCACCCGCATACTCGTACGCGTTGAACTGCGCTGGATTAGCCGGATTCAACTCCGGATCCACGCTGATGAACGACCCCACCACAGCGTCGTAATAGCGGGCACCCAACAACGTCAGACCCGTGCCCGCATCCAACACCGCCCCCAGGAACCGCCGATCCCCAGGAACACCCGCATCCGACCCACCCCGCACCGCACCGAACGGGTCGGAGAACAACCGCTTCACACTCGTCGCCGTCCACACCGTGTTCGGCACCGCCGCCACCGTCGTCCCATGCTGATCCGAGACCAGAGACGTGACCGCACCCAACCCCGAACCCGTTCGGGTCGCGACCGTGCTGCCCGCGAACGAGTAGTACCGAGACGCGGTGACCGTCGAGCCGTTGATGTGGATCTCTTGCCCACCCGGCAGATACACCGTCTTCCCCGACGCATCCGAACGCACCAGGCGGTTACCCGAGGCGTCGTAGATGTTCGACTCCCCGGCCACGGCCGACAGATGACCTTCGGCATCCCAGGTGTAGTTAGTCGAGCCAGCGGTCACCCGGTTGCCCGCGTAGTCGTAGGTGTAGCCGGTCTGGGTTGTCGAGCCTCCGGTTTGGGTCAACCCGGTCAGCTGGTGCGGGCCCGCCGAACCGCCGCCGTATGTGTAGTCGGTGGTCGTCGTCGAGGAACCGGTCAGCCCGTGCTCGACCAGCTGGGTGCGGTTGCCCATCGGGTCGTACTCGTACTCCGACCAGTAGGGCTCCACTCCGCCGACGCTCGACGTCTGGATGGCGTTCTGCGCCACCGCACAGTCACCGTTGCCCGCCGTCCATGCAACCGACAAGCGGCGCAGCCCGTCATACCCGAAGCACTGGTTGTCTTGGAACTGAGCACCCGACACCGCCGTCGCAGTCGGCTGGTCTTTCATGCTCGTCACGTTGCCGGCCGCGTCATATCCGTAGTGGATGTTCACATCCGTGCCATTGAAGCCCTCGCGGTCGAGCGCCACACCCACGAGACGGTTGGTCCCGTCCTCGTACTGATACGAGGTGATCGCGCCGTAGGTGTTGCCGAGGTCCGTGACCAGAGGGCGACCGTCCGCAGTAAAGCGGCTCTCGGCGACATAGGTGCCCCAGCCGAACCCGCCGCTCATCCACGACGGCATCGACGCCGTGTCGAAATGGGTGGTGACGATCTCGCTTCCGAGTCGTGTCGCGCCACCCGACTTGACCGCAGGGAGCGCGACCGCCGAGACCTGGCCGTCTGCCGCATAGCTGTAGCCAGTGGTGAACGACCGCGAGTCCAGGCTGGCGAAGTCAGAGATGTTGGGCAGGGTGACGGTCGTCGCCAGCGGCCGATTGGCGAGGTCGTAGCGGGGAACCGATGTGGTGTACGCGTCTCCACCGACGTAGCGCGTGGCCGAGGACAACTGCCCGAGCACAGCCTGGCCATTGGGGTCGAGTGCCTGGTCGTACGTCCACTGAACGCGGATCGCGCCACTCGCAGAGTCGTCACGCAGTGTCTGGGTACGACCCAGGGCGTCATAGGTGTACGCGAGCGTCTTGTTGTTGGCGTCGGTGTGGGTGGCGATTCGACCCATGGCGTCGTACGTGGTCGTCGTGGTCCCCGCATCCGGGTCGGCCGAGGTGACAACGCGGCCGCCCCAGTCGTAGTGGTAGCTCCACGAATTGCCCGCCGTGTCGTGCATCCCGGTGCGCTGGCCGGCGGCGTCGTACGAATACGTCGTCGACTGGCTCGGCAGTGCGAGAACCTCGGCCGGGGTGTCTGCCGCGGCGTCGGAGCCGGGATCGCGGAGGTACTGACGCAGCTCGACGACACGACCCGAGGCATCCACGGTCGTTGCCTGCGGGGTGCCGCCCAGGGGCGGGACCGTGAGGGTGGTCGCCCCGTCGTACGACGTCGTGGTGCGCCACTTCTCGTTGGCGGGGTTCGAATCGGTGCCGACCCAGAAGACCTGGGCAACCGGGCGACCTGCTGCGTCGTAGTCGACGGTTGTCAGAGACGGCGGCACCGCGACCGGTACCACGGGAGTGTCTTCAGGCACGCCGGTGGCCCACCACTGACCGGTCTGCTTCGCGACCCGGCCTGCGGAGTCGTAGTAGACCTGGGCGACCATGCGGCCGCGTTCGTCCGCGGTCGCGTTGTGATCCGCGCCCGCGTCGGCGCCCTCTACCTGGGTCTGGAAGGGGCGAAGAAGGCCGTCGTACAGTGTCACACTCACGTGCTGAGTCACACCATCGGCGCCCAGCGTCTTGGTCGTTACGGAGTTCAAGCCGTTTGACCTCATCGCATACTCGTACTGCACCGACGGCACCGGCGAGCCCTGCTGCTGCGGGTAGCGGACCGTCAGCAGCCGACCCAGCGCGTCGCGGGTGCCCGAGGTGACTCGGCCGTTGAGGTCGGTGGACGAGGCGACCGCTCCTGTGAGGGGGTTGAACGTCGTGGTCGATGTGAAGCCGGGGCCCGGTGTCGTGTACGTCGACGAAAGGGGGAGTCCGCCCGCGGACTCCTGGAAGGTCGCTGTCGACACCTGACCCAGGGCATCCGCGACGCGCAGCGGACGACCCCGCATGTCGTACTCAAGGACTTCGCTCGCCAGCACATACCCGACGCCATCTTTCGGATCGATGCTCTCGGATCGCAGCGTGCGACCGTCTGCGTCGTAGGTGGTGGTCGCACTCGAGATCAGGTCACCGGGCAGATCGGGCGTCTCGCTGCAGTCGCCTGCCACAGTGTCTGTCTTGGATGCCTGGCTCACGAGATGCTTCGACTCCAACGTCGAGTCAGCGGTGTGCGCATAGGCGATCGTCGTGCAGACGTTGTCGGAGGCGTCGGTGAGGTCACCGAGGTTCTCGACGCTCACGACCTGCGAGTTCGCGTCGAAGGTCGTGGTCGTGCCCGTGCGGTAGACGAGCGCTCCTGCGGCGTCGTAGGTGAAACCGTGGGCGGACGTCGAGGGGAACCGCGTCGCGGTGTGCCCCGCGCTATCCGTCGCGGTCACGACGGGCGTGCCGGGTACCGAGATCGTCTCCGAGACGGGGGTGGTTCCGTCGAGCTGCACCGTGTCGAAGACCTGGCCGGCGTACTCCGTCCGGTCCTGGGCCGTGATCGTGTGACCGGCGGGGCCCGCGGTGAGGGTGCCGTCGAGCCCGCGATAGTACTCATTGCGCGTTGACGAGCTTTCGGAACCCACCCCCACCGTCGAGACGACCTCGGCGAACCCGCGGAAGTCGGAGTAGGTGACGTCGGCAGATTTCACCATCGCGCCGGTCGGCTTCGCCCATGCGGCCGCGCCGTTGTAGGTGAAGGTGGTCTGCTTCGCAAGCGAACCCGTGATGAGTTCGGTGCTCGATCCACCTACCGGTGGCGCTCCGGATTCGACGATCGTGTCGACGACGTACTTGTGGAAGTAGTCGACGACCGGGTCGACGAACTGGCTCTGCCCCCACTTGACTGGATAGCAGAGCCTGGTGTTGGCCGCTTGTGCTGCGTCGCTGGTTCCCGGTTGATCCGATGCGCTGCACTCGGTGCGATAGCTCACCGTCACCGAGGCACCGGACTCGGTGCGAATGTCGGTGATGCGCGGGCGGCGCAGCGGATCGGCTCCGTCGGCGGTCGAGTCGACGCGATTGTCGAGGAAGGTGTAGCCGAACTGGTTCTCGGGCAAGGTGATGTCGTCGCCTGTTGCCGTCGTCCCGTTCTCACCGGTGTGCGTCACTCCGGTCGTGACGAGCATCGGGCTCACCGCATGCTCGAGACCCGCCGTACCCGACCCGACGAATCGCTGGTGAACGCCCCATGAGTCGACCGGCTGATAGGTCGAACCGTCGAAGGCGTACGTGCTGATCTGGTTGAGCCGGTAACGATCGAAGAACACCGGAGTGATGTTGGAACACGGATCCGTCGACTCGCAGATCAGATCGGTCGGAGTGTCGAGCCAGTGATTCGACGAGGTCGACGTCTGCGACGAGTTGCAGAACGACTCCGGGTCTGCGAGATCGGTGATGCATCGCGGCGACGTCGTGAATGTCACCTTGGCGGGAGCGGAGATCGTGCTCTCACTGCCCGCGCGGGTGCCGTACTCGATCCTGTCCAGGCGACCTCCGGAGGTGTAGGAGGCCGTGGCTCCATCCGTGTTCCCCGCGAGGTCATAGACATACTTGTTCGATTCTTTCGAATACAGGTAGGTCATCGAGTTGCCGGACGCGTCCACGACATAGTCGAGGTTCCACCGCCAGACCTGGTTGCACTGCGAATCCGAGAAGTCGGAGTGGTAGCAGGGCTCGCCGGGGTGGTTTCCGTAGACGGGCACCGTCCACGCCGAGTTCAACGCCGTGGTGTCGCTCGCCGAGCGCTGTCCTCGACCGAAGAAGTACTGCGTGCCGTCGCTGGTCGTTACCTTCCAGTACTCATCCGCCTGCCCGCCATTCCATGCACCCGACAGCTTCTCGATGAGCGAGCCATCTTCGTTCTTTCCGTGCCACCCGCCATTGGCGTCCTTGACGAGCTGGACGGCCGAGCCGTTGAAGACAAGCGTGGCGTTGTCCGTGCCCCAGCACAGGTCGGCGCTCAGACGATCCACGTTGTTCGCCGAGCCCGTCTCGTCTTGCATGCAGGGCGTGTAGGTGCGCTCGACGTATCCGCTCGTGAGGCTGAACCCCTCGCCGAGGAGACCGGACTGGTTGTTGGTGTCGGGAGTACGGCCATCTGAACCAGCCGAGGAGTACGACAACGCAAGCGAAGGCGACGGGCCGCCTGCGACCGGAGGCACGGTGAACGGCAGCGACCAGTTGAAGGCACCGGTAGACCCGCCGGATCCCCACGTTGCAGACTGCGAGAGGCTGGTCGCGCCCCAGTCGCCACCCGAGCCCGAAGCGCCGGCGGTGACCGCGAGCGAACCACCGGACCCACCACCAGTGGGGTCGGACGTTTCCACCCCGCCGAGCTTCTTCACGCTCAGAGAAGCCGTCTGGACACCGGTGCCCGCCCCGACCGGCACGACCGCCGAGACGGTCTGCGCGGCCGTGTCGTTGGTGGTCGCCAGCGGCACCGGGCTGCAGTCGACGGTGCCCGCGCTGCAATCGGGGATCCACATGATACGTAGACGCGAGGCCCAGCCCGCGCCGCCGAGACCGGCGAAGTCGGCGTACGAGACAGTGAGCTTGACCTCGGGGTTCGCGACCTCCGTATCCGAGGCGTCCGTCACGTCGAGCAGGACGCCGGTCACGCCGGCTGCTGCCGTGTCAGCCTGATCGGCCACGTGCAGCTTGACCGCATCGGGAGTCGGTTCGGCGGCCGCGGGTGCGACCGCGACCGACATGCCGCCGAGATCGACCTCGGCCGGCTGCGAGTCTGCCTGGCTGCCGACACGGTACGAGACCGGGCCGGTTCCGCCACCGTTCGAGAGCACGACGATCTGCTCGTCTTCGGTCGGCAGATCGACCACGGGAGCGGTCAGACCGCCGCCGCCCGGCAGGGCGCCCCACGAGCCGGTGAGGTCGGTTGCGGCAACCGCCGGGTCGACGCCGAGTCCGGCAACGACCGCGGCGACGCGCTCCGAGCGCGACAGGTTGCCATCACCCGGCGGATCGGCGAGGGCAGCCGTGATCAGCGGGCTGATTCCTGCGGGATCGACGATCAGCAGCAGCGCAAGGGCGGCGGCGATCAGGAACGGAAACCGAGGTCCTCGTGCGGTCATCGTGGTGCCCATCGCGCGGATCATGCGCCCCGTCTTGTTGATCTGGTGGGAAGGCTTGGAGAAGGTCATGGCCCTAGCCCCCCACAGTCGGGTCGAGCGCGACCGGGTCGCCGCCGAAGTCGCCGGCCTCGGCCCCCTGGCACATGCGGCGGATCTTGGACTCAGCCAACACCTGGCCCGAGAACACGCGGACGTTGTCGATCGCGCCCGGCCAATAGAAGGCAGGCCCAGTCGATGATTGCTTTCGACCCAGGGCGAACACGCCAGCGGCCGACCAGGCCGTCCCCCCGCGTGTGGCCTGCGATCTCACCGGGTCGCCGGTCGCGGGGTTGTCCGGGGTCCCCACTTCGCAGACCCACAGCCGCAAGGTGTGGTCGGTGGCGTTGTGCTCACCGACCAATAGGGTCCACTCACCGCTGGTCACCGGGACAGGCGAGAACGCCGACGTGTAGGCGGTGCCGGCCGCGGTGTCAGGCATCGAGAATGTCCAGCAACCAGCTGTGCCGCCGGGGCAGGACGCCGCCGGGTAATAGCCGAGCTGGAAGCCGGACACCGTGGGGCCGTCTTGGCTGAGCGCCGAGAACGGGCCGGCGCCGTGCGTCGAACTGAGGTTCACGAAGGCAGAGACCACGAAGGACTTCGTCGTGTCGACGACCTGTGCGGTGGTGTCTGCCGACTGGTCGATTCCGTTGAAGTTCAGCGCGTTGTCTCCGGCTCGGGAGTCGAAGAGCGCGTGCGGCCCGGGGACCCAGCCCGCACCTCCGTGCACCGTGAGGGGTCGCGCCGGACTTCCGGCGGTGTCTGCGGCGGTCGTCCCCGTTCCCTCGTCGAGGGTCCAGATCCCGTCCTCGGTCGGCGAGGCGACGGTGAACTGATATTGCGTCGCCGGGGACGCGTTGCCGGCAGCATCCATCGATTTGACCGTCAGCGTCACGGGTCCGGTGGTGGTCGGAGCCGGGAAGTCGATGACCGCCTTACCCGTCGCGTCCACGGTCGCCGCGCCTGGGTTCGCCGCGTTGTTGAACCCGTAGCTGAAGCTGACCACGTCGGAGGAACTGCCCCGGTCAAGGGTGAACTTGCCGGCCTGGCCGACCCCGCCGCCCTGAACGTCCTGAAGGTAAACCGCCGGAACACCGCTGGTCACGGGCGAAACGGTCGGTGCCATAGGAGCCGTGGTGTCGACGGCGAACTCGCACCATGGAGACCAGGTTGCTGAGTACTTGGTGCCGTCGAACGCCCGGGCATGCCAGGCGTACACCCCGCCGTCGACCAGGCCAGCCGAAGCGGGCACCGCCGTGGCTCGCTGCGACCCATTGGCCATCGCGGCGAGATTGCCGCTGTCCCACTTGATGGTCGTGAGGTTGCTCTGCAGGGCGACCTGGAACGCGGTCTGCACGGTCGTAAGGTCCGGGTCGCTCGAGGTGGCGGCGATCGTGGGAGTGGTGGAGGCGATGACGGGTCGCGAGGCGCCCTGTACGCAGGAGTTGACCGCCGGCGACGTGAATTGCGTGCTGCTCGGCACATTGGGCGGTCGGTTGTAGTCGATCACGAGCGTCGCGTTCGCGCGGAACCGTTTCCACGGGGTCATGTTGGCCTCGCCGACGGCGAGGCCGAGGTTGAGGACGGTCGAGTTGTTGTCCGCCGCCCACTGCGCGCCGCCCAGCGCATCGAAGCCCCGGAAGCCCCGGCCGCCGTAGGCACAGCTGTCGCGCTGGGCCTCGGTGCGGGACCCCAAGGCCTGCAGCCAGGCGAGGTTGTTCCAGTTGGCACCGGTGCTGAACCCGCCGATATCCGAGGTGCGGTAGAGCGTGGTGGTCTGGGCGGTGCAGTTGTAGGAGTGCTCCCCATCGACGTTGAACGTGGCGTCGGTGATGTCGCTGCCTGCCAAGTTGGCCAGTCCGGTCAGGCCGGAGAATTGCCACGCGAGGCGCTGGTAGAACACGACATTGCACGAAGAGGTTTGGTTGCAGTAGCCCGTCCCCTGTCCCAGCATGCTGCTGCTGATGTCGCCCCAGTTGACCAGGGTGCTGGTATAGCCACCCTTGCGCACCGCCACCCACCTCGACGGGGACTGGGTTCCGAACCCCGGGTCGAGATAGACCGGCCACACCGTCTTCGGGTCGTTCAGCATGGCCGGATCCGGTGAGACGACGATGGAGTCCCGAGCGAGCTTGACGCCCATCGATGCGATCTGGTCCCCCTCGGCCGGCGAACGAGTGCGATCGGTCAGGCCGACCTCCGAGGCAGTCGCCTTGACAGGCAACTGCTTGCCGGCGGAATCCCACATGAGCGGTGACGCCGCGACGAACTGCGACTCACCGGTCGCATCGACCGCGTGGATCGCGTTCTGTTCGTCAACCGTCATGGTGAGGCCGTCGGACAGCCGCGTCGCGAATTCGATGTCGATACCCGAGGACGCGCCACCGTGAGCCGCTCTCGCGGCGTCGAGGAGCGCGGTGAATCGCGCCTCGGCGGCCGCGTCGGCCAGCTCGACGACCGGAAGGAATCCGGTCGCGTCGACATTCACCGACACGAGCAGGCGGATCCCCTTGCCCAACTTGTACACCGCCTGCGAGCCGGACACCTCGGGCACCGGCAGGTCAAGCGGGAACCAGACGTCCAGCCGGTGACCGTCCCGCGTGATCGTGCCGAGGGGCTTGCCCCGGCCCGCGGTGCCTCCGGCGTTGAGCTTGATCGGGGAGACGGCCGCCGCGACGTGGATGGCGCCCGTCTTCTTGTCCACGAGCAGGTTGGGATTCAGGGGGGCCCACTTGCCGTTGACCAGGACACGTGACGGAATCGTCGTCACTTTGAGGCGAGCCGCGTTGTGTGCGGTGGCGTACGTGGTCTGCCACGGGGTGCGATCGCCGAGCACCTCGACGTCGGCGTGGCATGCCTGCGAGAGAGTGTTGGCCGTGGCGAATGTCTGCGCTTCAAGCGTCGAACAATCGACGGCGGTCCGCGGAGCGGGTGCCAGTGCGACGATCGCCCAGACACCGAGACCTGCGACCAATGCGAGCGTCGCCGTCGATGCAACGATCACGCGCCAACGGGATGTGATCCAAGTCAGCACTGCAACACCCATCCCTCACAGCTAGTGCGTTTCGCCGCGCTAGCCGTAGGAATACCTGAGGCGACGCTTTGACTCGAGGCACCCCCGACAGGCCGGGTTCAAGTGCAGCGAAAGGCTAGTGGGAGGAATGCTCCGCGAGCAATACTCGTGACGGAATATTTCTCTGGAACGGTGCCTGCTCACTCCCCCGCAGGCGCGTCCAGGGCGAGCAGTTCGCGCACCCGCGGGATCACCTCGCGGCCGTACAGCTCGATCGACGTCATCAGCTGCTCGTGCGGCACGGTTCCGCTGGTGTACTTGAGATCGAACCGCTGGATGCCGAGCGTGCGGACCGTGTCGGCGATCTTCTGCGCGACGGTCTCGGGTGAGCCGACGTGCAGGGCGCCCTCGTGGATCTCGGCCTCGAAGCGCTCGCGGTTCGTGGGCGGCCAGCCGCGCTCCTTGCCGATCCGGTTCATCATCGTCTCCTGGTGCGGCCAGAGGATGTCGGCGGCCTCCTGATCGGTCGCCGCGATGAACCCGGGCGAGTGCACCGCGACCGGCAGGGTCGGCTGGCCGAGCTGAGCCAGCGCTCGGTGGTACAGATCGACGTACGGTGCGAAACGCGCGGGTTGTCCGCCGATGATGGCCAGCACCAGGGGCAGGCCGTGCCGGGCCGCGCGCACCACCGACTCGGGGCTGCCGCCGACGCCGACCCACGCCTTCAGCCGGTTCGCGGTCTTCGGGTAGACCTCCTGCTCGGTCAGCGGCGGGCGGATCGAGCCCGACCAGGTGACCGGCCCCTCGTCCAACAGCTTCACCAGCAGGTCGAGCTTCTCTTCGAAGAGCACCTCGTAGTCCTGCAGGTTGAAGCCGAACAGCGGGAACGACTCGGTGAATGAGCCGCGCCCCAGGATGATCTCGGCGCGCCCGTTGCTCACGGCATCCAGGGTCGCGAACTTCTCGTACACGCGCACCGGGTCGTCCGAGCTGAGCACGGTGACGGCGGTTCCGAGCTGGATGCGCTCGGTGCGGCTGGCGATCGCGCCCAGCACCACCTCGGGTGACGAGATCGCGAAGTCGTCGCGGTGGTGCTCCCCGATCCCGAAGAAGTCGACACCGACCTGATCGGCGAGCACGGCCTGCTCGACCACGTTGCGGATGACCTGGGGGTACGGCACCTTCTCGCCCGCGGCATCCACCTCGACGTCACCGAAGGTGTCGAGACCGAGCTCCACAGGTTTCATCCCAGGTACGGCATCCGATACGGCATCGACAGAGGGGTTCTTGCTGACCATGACTGCTCCTAGTTCATGCGTTTGTATCGACTTGAACACGCCCGCTCCCCCGAGTATTCCTGGAATACTGGCCAGCGGGGGTGCCCATGCCGTTCATCGATTCGCACGGAGCGCCGCTCGATGGCGTCGAGCTGCTGTACCGACCGGCCAGCGTGCGGCTGTTCCAGCTGGAACAAGGATTCGCCTGGATCGACCCGCGCAACGGGTCGCGCACCGACATCCCGGCCCACGATCTGTCGCGACCGGCGACCGACCCGAACAACTCGACCGACCTGGCGTCGGTGCCGCCTTTTCTGTGGGGACTGGTGGCGAGCTATGGGCACCAGACGCTGCCGGCGATCCTGCACGATGCCCTGTCGGATCGCGCCGATCAGGCCCCGCCCGCCCAGCAGCTCGCGGTGCGCCGCGCCGCCGATGACGCGTTCCGGGTCGCGCTCGGCGAGAGCGGGGTGGCGCCGTTGCGGGCCGCCGCGATGTGGACCGTGGTGTCGATGCAGCGGTACGTGCGATTCCGGCCGCCGCTCGGCGCCCTGCTGATCGCCCAGGTCGTGGTCGGCGCCCTGGCGGTGATCGCGGCGGTCGTGCTCGGCGTGCTCGGGCATCCGCTGCTGCTGCTCATCGGGCTCGCGCCCGCGCTGCTCGGCCTGCTCTGGGGCCGCATAGCCGCCGTGCCGATCGCGGGCAGTTACCTCGGCGCCCTGTACTCGCCGTTGATCGTCTCGGCCGCCCTCGCGTCGGCGATCGAGTACCTGATCGATCTGATCGCCTTCCTGCTCGGGGGCGCCCGCGGCCCGGTGCCCCGGCCCGGGCCGACCCTGCGCAAGGACTGACGTGGCGGCGCACAGCGCGGGGATCCTGCTGCACCGGATGGCGGCATCCGGCCTCGAGGTCTTCATAGGCCACATGGGCGGCCCGTTCTGGGCGCGCAAGCAGGAGCGCGCCTGGTCGATCCCGAAGGGCGAGGCGGATCCGGGCGAGAGCGACCTGGCGGTCGCGCTGCGCGAGTTCGCCGAGGAGGTCGGCGCGCCCGCCCCCGATGCGGACTACCTCGAGCTCGGCACCTTCCGCTATTCGAGCGGCAAGACCCTCACGGTCTTCGCGGGCGACGCTCCAGCCTTCGACCCGGATCGGATCGTGAGCAGCACCTTCGAGTTGGAGTGGCCGCCGCGATCGGGCCGGACGCAGCGGTTCCCCGAGTTGGATGCGGCTCGCTGGGTGCCGACCGTGGAGGCGCGGTCGCTGCTGGTCGCCGCGCAGGTGCCGGCCCTGGACGCCCTCACGCAGGTTCGTTCGTCGGCGCAGGAGACCTAGCACCCGGCCCGATTCCGGAGAGGACGGGCGCCCGTGACCCGCATAGGCTGTGGCCTGGTCGGGTCCGGATCACCGTCCACTCAGGAGCAAGCAGATGACCGATGCACAGACCCGAGCGTTGACAACGGTGGGGTTGATCGATGACCACGAGATCGTTGCGACGGCGTTCTCGAAAGTCGTGGAAGAAATCGATGGTCTCCGCTACGTGGGCGTCGCGCCCACCGTCGACGACCTGCTCAAGCGACGAGAGCAGATCGATCTCGTCGTGCTCGACCTCCGCCTCGCCGACGGGTCGTCTCCCGTCAACAACGTCACGCGGCTCACGGAGGCAGGAGCTAACGTCCTCGCATACACCTCCGGCGAAAGCCCCTACCTGGTGCGCCTCGCCGCTCGCACTCCCGTGCTCGGAGTGATCCGCAAATCGGAACCGGTCGCCGTGCTCGAAGACGCCTTGCGCCGGGCAGCACGCGGAGAGCCCGTCCTGTCGATCGACTGGGCGGCCGCGCTGGATTCCGACCCGGACCTCGATCAGGCAGGCCTCAGCAAGCAGGAGCAGCGCGCCCTGTCCCTGTTCGCGAACGGGAACAAGACCCAGGCGGTGGCCTCTCAGATGGGGCTCGCCCTCGCGACCGTCGACAACTACATCCGCCGCGTGAGGGTGAAATACGCTCTGGTCGGTCGGAACGCGGACACCAAGATCGACCTCTACAAACGCGCCGTGGAGGACGGGTTCCTGCCCAGTCCGGGGACCGACGGGTGACGGGGGTCGCGCAGAAGGACGAGGAGGCCACGGTCAGGATCGTCCGGGTGATCGCCTACGTGATGGCGGTGGCCAGCGTGGTCTTCGGCGCACTCGAGGGTCCGGATGTCGTGGGCCAGCTGCCCCACCTGGCCGGCTGGTGGAACGCCGCGTCGATCGCCGTCATCTTCGGCATTCCGCTGACCATGGGGCTCGCGGCCCGATGGATCGGCCTCCGACTGCTGAGGAGCCTGGCCGCGACCCTCGCCATCGGGTACCTCGTTGTCATGGTTCTTCTGCCCGTCGCCCTTCTGGACGGGCACCTGGCAGTGGACCTTCGGGCGCCCTGGATCTTTCAGTTGACGGTGATCGGCACCTCCGCGGCCGCCATCGCGTGGCCGCACTGGAGTGTCTGGGGTTTCATCCTCATCATGGCCGGGCTGCTCGGGGTGGAACGGGTGATCGCCTACCCAGGCAGCATCACCGAGGTCGCGGCTCAGGACGCCCTCCAGGCGCTGATGTTCAACTCGATCTTCGCCGCCCTCACGGTCGTGAGCATCGCCGCAGGACGGACGCTCGATGGTGCAGCGTCCGCCGCCCGCGCCGAAACCGCGCGAGCGGCCGCTGCGGTCGGCTTGGAGCAGGAGCGCTCCCGGATCGCGGCGCTGGTTCATGACGGGGTGCTCGCGACACTGCTCGCCGCGGCCAGGTCCGAAGGCGTCCTCGGATCCGCCCTCGCCCGGCAGGCGTCCGCTACCCTTGCGCAGCTTCGGGAGCACCGCGACGGCAGCCGGTTTGACGAAGCGGTTCCGGCGCGTGCATTCGCCTGGAGGCTGCAGGCGATCACGACCGAGATCGCGCCATCCGCCGAGTTCAGCTATCGAGTGGACTCCGAAGCCCCGATTCCGGCCGCCTTGACCCGGGCGTTCGCCGACTCGACGGCAGAAGCGCTTCGCAACAGCGTGCGCCACGCCATTCAGCCCGGTCGTCCCACCAACCGCGCCGTCCACGTCGAGGTCGCCGCGGATCAGGTCAGAGTCGCCGTCCTCGACGATGGCGCGGGATTCGATCCGGCATCGATCGCCCCGACACGCCTGGGACTCAAGGTCAGCATCGTTGCCCGCATGGCGTCGCAGCCCGGCGGGCGGGCAACCATCCGGTCGGAGCCGTCGCGGGGCACTGCGGTGCTGCTCGAATGGCGATCGGCATGAGCGGCGGGACTGCCCCGGCGACCGATCTCGTCGGACTGCTGCGGTTGAGCAGCGTCGGTGCCAAACTCATCTTCGGTCTCTTCGCCAGCACCGAGATCATCATGTGGCTGACCGCCGGCGGTCAGCAATCTCAGACCTGGCAAGGCATCCTCGCTCTCGCTCTCGTCCTGGGCTCCGCGGCGCGCACGGTCATTCCCGGCGCCTCTCCCCTGCCGCTGCCTCACTCGTTGGCGATTGTGGGAGCTGTCCCGGTCTCGACAGCATTGACCGTCTGGCAGCTCAGCGCGACCGGATGGCCCGGTTACGGGGCGTGGGTGATCGGCGCGAACATGTTCGTGATGATCGCGCTCGGTCTGCGAGGGCGCAGCGGTTGGGCTGCCGTCGGGATGGCGCTTCTGATCACGACCGTTCTCGCCTGGACGATCTCGACCGGTCAGGGGACGGTTCACGGGCTTCTCCTGGTGAGCAGGGAGACCGGCACCTTCGTTCTGGGGACGATCTTCGCTGTTCTTCTTCGCCGCGCGGCCCGCCGGATCCGCGAGTTCAACGACGCGCGAGATCGCCAAGCGGCGGAGGACGCCGCCGCCACGGCCGCCTCGGCCGAGCGGACGCGGGAGATCGACCGATTGCTCGGAATCGTCGGACCGCTGCTGAACAGAATCGCCGAGTCCTCGGCGACGGCGCTGCCGCCCGCGGAACGCCTGGACCTTGCCATCTCGGAGGCATCACTGCGTGACACCATTCGCGGCCGCCGTTTCGCGGTCGAGCCGATGATCACGGCGGTTGAACGGGCTCGGCGCCGGGGGATCGTCGTCGAACTGCTCGACGACAGCGGCGAGACTGCTGACGACAGCCCCGCGGAAGGTACGGCTCTGGCCTGGACGGCCCAAAGGCTCGAGGACGTCCGTTCCGGAGCCTTTGCCGCTCGTGTCGTCAACGTCGGCGACGCCTGGGAGTACACGGTCGTCGCCGACCACTTCGCCGACACCATCCGGGTGCCGAGATCCACCACCGGCGCATGAACGCCCCGGCCATGCGTTCGATTTTCGGCCCCGCGGCGTAAGATCCCACAATGGCGAGCCCGAGCAGCACCACGCTGGTGGTGATCGGTGACGAGGCGGATGCTGCGCTGCAGGGTCTCGACGGCCTGGCCAATGTGCGCACCGCCCACCTGCGGTTCGCGGACGACACGGATGCCGTGCACTGGGCGTCGAGCACTCAAACCCCCTACCTCGTCCACGACCGCGACCCGCTGGAGCATGTCGCGGCCGCCTGGGTGGAATTCTTCGACGATCAGGCGACGCTCGGCAGTCTCGAGTTGGAGATCGAACGCGTGCTCGTCGCCCTGGGCCGGGATGGCGTCGCGCTGCCCGACTACTACGTGGTGCTCGCCCCCGAGACGCTCGCTCCGACCTGGAAGCACTGGTGGCTGGGCGTGATGCCGCAGGCCTCGCCGACCCGCGTCATCCCGTGGTCGGACTCGGACGCGTCGTTGGTGCGGCTACTCCGTCGGTTGCCGACGGGACGCCCCTGGCCGGCGCCCGAGCCCTGGCTGCGCGGGCTGACCCATGCGGTGCCCGACCGAGTGGGGCTGGCAGAAGCGGGCTGACGGGTCCGAGACGAAGTAAGGGTGGATCTGAGGGGATTCGAACCCCTGACCCCCTGCATGCCATGCAGGTGCGCTACCAACTGCG
>Ga0207695_10004888_pt1 | contig 18060 bp, 31 predicted proteins | sample KBSC54metaG_FD_184354 | JGI IMG/M metagenome (GOLD analysis project Ga0207695, IMG submission 184354) | Corn rhizosphere microbial communities from Kellogg Biological Station, Michigan, USA - KBS C5-4 metaG (SPAdes) (version 2) | ecosystem: Host-associated > Plants > Roots > Rhizosphere > Soil... | reverse complement strand
TCGAATCACGGCGCCGGACGCTTGACCACGTGCGGCCACGTTCGTGGGGTACTGAGCCGAGCTACCGATCGAGAGTGTCGATCGTGGCAAGTGTCAACCACCACGCGAACCTCATCACCTCGTGCCTTCGCTGCAACGCGAAGCGCGGCGGCCTCAGCGCCGTGGCCTTTGCCTGGACGTTCCCGGCGCCTGAGGCCGTGCTGGAACGCATCGCGGCGGCGATCGATCAGCCGTTGCCCGAGGTGGCGTGACTCCCCTGCTACTCACCCGCGAGCAGGCGGCCGAGGTGTTGGCGATCACCGTCAAGCACTTTGATCGCCACGTCGCACACAAGCTGCCCCGCATATTGGTCGGGCGGCTGGTTCGGTTTCGTGCTAGCGACGTGAGCGCATGGGTAGACAAGCTGGCGGGTGGCGGATCAAGCTCCCACCCGGTCGAACGATCTGGGTCGTCCGCTTCACACTCAATGGCCGCACTCGTGATCTCTCCACAGGCTGCAGCGATGAGGTCCCGGCTCTTGAAGCCGCCGCGCGCATCTACGCCGATGCAGTCCAACGCGACCCGCCGAAGCGCGTAGCGCGCACCCGAGGCGATGCCCCTCCCATGGCCGATCTTCTGTCAACGTGGCTCACCACCGACAACACGATCGATCCCGACACCGTGGCCACGTGGGAGTGCTACGCGCGGCGGTACTGCGAGCACTTCCCCACTCTGGCCGATGTGACAGAGGCCACCGCCACGAGCTACCGTGGCAAGCGCCTCGGGCAAGTCCAGGCCACCACCGTGCGCAAGGAGCTCTCCACGCTTCGGCGTTTCCTGCGTTGGTGTAAGTTGCACAACTACCTCCACCGCGATGTTGTGGTGCCCGGCGTGCCCGCCAAGGCCACCGGTACCAAGTACGGCCAACGGCGGCGGGTGGCGGCTGGCGAGCTCACGCCGGGGCACGTGGCGGCCTTCCTTGCGGCGTTGCCCGAGTGGTCCACGAGCCGGAAGGTGGAAGCCTTCCCGATCCGCTCACGCTTTATCTTTGCTTACGAAACCGGCCTGAGGCCCGGCGCCCTCGACGTGCTCAGCGTCCCCGAGCACTGGCAGCCGGGATCGGGGACGCTTCGCCTCACGGACGACGCGGACAAGATCCGGTGGGGCCGCGAGATCCCCCTCACCCAAGCCGCTCAGGCGGCGCTCACGGTGGCCGCACCGGAGGCTGGGCTCATCTTCGGCGCGCACGACTACCGCGAGCACGTGGCGAAGGCCGCGGCCACTTCGATGCCCGCCCACCTGGCAGCGACGTTCACCGGCGCGCACCTTCGCTCGGCCATCACAACGCACGAGCTCGAAGCCTCCGGCAACTTGCTCGGGGTCCAATACCTACGCGGCCACAAGCAAGCGACCACGACCGCGAAGTACGCCCGCGCCTCGATGCGCGCCGCCCTCGCGGTCCACAATCGGGGACGCAGCCAGAATATCGGGGACGGTAGCAAGTGAGTTACCGTCGTTTTCTTCGTGCGAAGGAGAGGACTTGAACCTCCATGGGAGTTACCCCGCTAGCACCTCAATCCAAAGGGAATATCATATATGCCGAGTAAAACCGATATACCCGCTGCAGCGAGTACCCTGGAAACCCCGTCGAGTGTACCCGAGCCGGGGACGCAATCGGGGACGCGGATCTTTCGGCGAACCCACCCGGATCGGTGCCAGTGCGGCGCGCTGTACGTTGGGGGCCTTTGCGTCGGGTGTGGCGTTGCTTGCTCGTGCGATTGGTGCCGGCGTGTCCGCTGAAGTCGTCCCCACCTTCGTGGACTTCGAGACGCGGTCCAAGGTTAGCCTCAAGAAAGTGGGCGGGCGGCACTACGCGCACCACCCTTCGACCGAGCTCGTGTGCTGCGTGCTGCGCAAGGGCGACGATTACGAGGTGATCGCGGGCGGCCGAGGCGTGCCTCGAAAGCCGAAGCTGTACACCGGCGGCGTGCTGGCCGCGCACAACGCCACGGGCTTCGATCGGCACGTGTGGGCCGCCCTTGGGTGGCCTGAGCCGGATGAGATCGTGGACACCTCCGAGCTAGCCCGCTTGGCCGGCTACCCGAAGGCTTCGATCGAGTGGCTTGGTGAGCACTTGGTGGGGATCCCCAAGGACAAGGCGGGCAATGCCCTAACCAAGTCGCTTTCACGCGTGAACAAGCGTACCGGCGAGTTTTCGGTCGCGCTCACGTGGCCGGTGCTGCAGCGGGTGATCGAGTACTGCAAGATCGACGTGGATGTGATGGCAGACTCATGGACCGAGGCTCTGCACATCTTCTACCAGGCTGACATTCCCGGCCTAAACCGTGTGGACCGCGCGATCATCGATCGCGGCATGTGTTTTGACTCGGACTTGGCCCAGTTCTTGATCGAGTGCGACGCGGCGCTAGTCGGTGGGGTGCTCGAGGCGGCGGGGGTCACGGTCAAGCAAGTGCGGTCGGTGCCTCAGCTCCGCGCGCGGTTGGCCGAGCTCGGTGCGCCAGTGCCGGACTGCAAAGCACCCACGATCGAGGCGCTACTAGACCACGAGGATCCCGAGGTGGCGACACTCGCCGCCGCCCGGCTCGGGGTGAGCACGATCGCCGCCGGCAAGCTCAAGGCGGGCCTGGCCCTCGTTTCATCTGATGGGCGGTTGCGGGATACCCTACGCTACTACGCCGCGCACACGGGCCGGTGGGGTGGCAAGGGCATGCAATTGCAGAACCTACCCGGGGGGCCCAAGAACAAGAAAGACCCGGTGTACGCCGCGATCCGTTCTGAACCCGAGTTGTTCCGGTTGCTGGCCGGCAAGTTGGTGGCGAAGCTCAGCGCGTGAAAAAGCACTGGCGCTAGGATATATCTAGGCGCATATATCTTGCGTGGTACCCGTCGCGGCGTTGTACGTAGACCCTCGCGGTGTCTACCCCACCTTACCGGGGGTGGATTGCTGGGATGAGAAGCGAGATGCCCGGAACTACGTAGGCCGAGATCCCGTTGTGGCACACCCACCATGTCAGTTGTGGGTCAACTTCGCGGCGTTGAACTACAAGCGGTGGGGCGGCGAGCACAACCGACCGGGGAACGACGGTGGGTGCTTTGAGCATGCGCTGCATTCCGTGCGGCGGTGCGGCGGTGTTCTTGAGCATCCTGCCGGTTCGAAGGCGTGGGCGCGCTTCGCGCTGATCGTACCTGAGCGCCGTGGCTGGCAGCGAGGCGCTTTCGACGATGAGTGGGTGTGCGAAGTCTGGCAGAGCGCATACGGCCACAAGGCGCGCAAGCGGACGTGGTTGCTCTATTGCGGCGACCCACCACCTAGCCTCGGCCGGTGGTGGCGTGAGCCGGGCACGCACCAATGCGGATGGTTCGATCGAATCAAGCCAACGCTCTCAAAAGCAGAGGCCAGCGGGACCCCCCCCCATGTTTGCTAGGTGGCTAGTTTCTCTCGCTCGAAAGGCCCGCACGTGATCACAGCAGAGCAGATCAACACGCTCACCCGCGCGTGCCTCAAAGCCGCGGACGGCTACATGCTCGCGGTGTGCGACTACTCATCGGTCGAGGCGCGTGCGCTGGCGTGGATGGCTGGCGACACTGCCGCGGTCGAGCGCTTCCGAAGCGGGGCCGATCCCTACATCGCTTTGGCCGCGCGCATCTACGGCGTGCCTGAATCGTCGATCGATAAAGAGGATCCGCGCCGCAAGGTGGGCAAGGCCGGCGAGCTCGCGTGCGGCTACGGCCAAGGCCCCGGCGGCCCCAAGAACCCGAACAAGGGCAAAGGCTTCGGCAAGCCCTTCGGGTTCTACGGCTTCGCAGAAAAGAACGGCGTGGACTGGGCCGTGATGGCCAAGTCTAAGCCGCCGCTTACGCCCAAGATCGTGGTCGACATGTGGCGCAAGCTCCACGCCCCGAGTGTGAAGCTCTGGAAAGACCTCGAGCACGGCATGAAGCTAGCTTACTCGGGCGAAGATAATTCGGTCGGTGTCGGGTGTGAGGTGCACTGGGCCAAGTGGAACGATGCGATCGTGTGCACGCTTCCCTCAGGGCGTTCGCTGGTCTATCACAACGTGCACGCCAGCCGAGGGAAGTACGGCCTTGAGCTCCGCTACCAGGGTGGCAAGGGCTTTGAGAAAACCTACGGCGGGAAGATCACCGAGAACATCATTCAGGCGATCTGCCGCGACTTCTTGGCGGTGGCGCTGATCAAGTGCGAAGACGCGGGCCTGCGTCCCGTGCTCCACGTGCACGATGAGATCGTGTGCGAGGTGCCGGAGGACGAAGCGGCCGAGGGCCTGCAGTTGCTCGAACACATCATGGTGGACCTACCCGAGTGGGGCGAAGGCATGCCGATCGGCGTCGAGGGTTTTCTTTGCAAACGCTACCGAAAGTAGTGGCGGATCATATATCCTGATCCATATATCTTGCATGGCTACCAAGTCTTCCTACGCAGAGAAACAGAAGGGCACGCGCACGCCAGGCCCCGCCGGTGATCAAAGGCCGTTGCTGAGCGGCATGCGCCTCGCTGCATTGCAGTGCACGTGTGGCTTCCGCGGCGGGCGTTTCGATCCGCTGTTCGTGTGCGTGCCGTGCCTCGACATTGCGGCGCACCTCTCGAAGAAGCGGCCGAACGCGGCCAACGCGCCAGGGGTCACGCAGTGATCGAGCTTGTCCAGCGGATCGCGGCGTTCCTAAAAAGCTTCTGGCCCTTGTTCGTGGTGCTTCCGTGGGAGGCCGCGGTCCGTGCGCGCGCTGGCAAGCACGTAGCGCTACTCGGCCCTGGTGTGCACTGGCGCGTGCCCTTCTTCGACGTGCTCACGTTGGTGAACACGCGCATGCGGTTCGTACACTCGGACTTGCAGACTCTATCTACCAAGGACGGCGCGATCCTCACCGCGTCGTTTACTGTCGGGTTCTGCATCGTCGATCCACTCGTGGCCACGATGCGGTTGCACAAGCCTGAGCGCGCCGTCGCGTCTATGGTGTGTGGGTTCTTTGCCGAGGTTGCGGCCACCACGCTGAGAAGCGATCTCACCCCCGACTATGTGAGTAAACACGTGCTCGGTCGGCTTCGAGCCGAGACGACGGGTTACGAGTTCGAGATCTGCCAGGTTTGCGACTTCGGTTGTTTGCGCACCTTCCGACTGATGCAGCAATACGGCTCAGCCGGATGGACCGAAGTAGAGGAACGCGCGTTGTGATCACCGCCGCGATCGATCCCGGCGAACACCGCTCAGCGTGTGCGATCTTCGACGGGCCCGAGCTCGTTAGCCTCGAGTGGCTAGAGCCCGGCGCCGTGTGGCCGGGCCTTGACCTCGTGGATCGAGTCGTGATCGAAAAGCCTCGCCTGTACCCGGGGCACCCGCGGCCGGGCAACATCCTAAACTTGGGGTGGGGTGGCGCGCTTGTGGCGGGGGCCTTCCGGCCTCAGCGCGTGATCATGAACCCTCGAGCGCGGTGCGCCGTGAAGGTGGCCTCAGGTGTGCGCGCGCTCATCGTGTACGAGCCAAGCCAGTGGAAAGGGAACGTGAAGAAGCCCCCGCACCACTGGCGATGTTGGAAGGTGTTGAACCCGCACGAGCGCAAGTTGTTCGCCCCCACCGTCGAGGCGAAGATCAAAACCGCGGTCAAGAAGCTCGCAAAGTCCAAGTCTCGCAAGGTGACCGGATACAGCTTCGAGGCGCACAACCTCTTAGACGCCATGGCCCTCGGGCTCTTCTTCTTGAAGCGCACCGAAAAGGGTGGGGCCGTCGTGCAACTCGTCAGCCGCCGCAAGGCCGCGCGTTCGTTCCCGCGAGCCGCGTGAGCTAGGATATACGATGCCCAAACAGACCCAAGCCAAGCGCCTCACCGTCCCCGAGCTCGTAGATCTACGCCGCTACGCGCGAACCGATCGCCAGCGTGAGATCTTCGATGCCTTGCTGATCCACGATGGCAGGGTGATGCAGGCGGCCAAGGCCCTCGGGGTGGTGCACGGCGTGATCGGCGATGTGACGCGCGTTGTGCGTCGGTACGCCGCGCAGCACCAAGCCGATCACAAGCTGCCGATCCGCCCCGAGGTGCCGCCCGACCACCGCCTCAAGGGCGTGTCCACGCTCAGCAACGCGGACGGTACGATCGATCAGCAGTGGGCAAAAACCGAGCGCGATAGCTTCGAGCCCGCGGTCCCGATCACGCCCGAGGGCTTCGAGATCGACGGCGTGTCGACGATGCTCGATGCGCAGGGCAATGCCCGGATCCAGTGGATTCGCTCGAACCCGAAGGAGCGCGACAAGCTCACCTTGCTGTGCGAGGCAGCCGAGCAAGCGTGCGAGCTCTTCGCCGGCAAGGTGAAGCCGACGAAGGCCCCCAAGGACACCGAGCTAGACACCATGAGCGTGTACGGCCTCGGGGATCCTCACATCGGTATGCTTTCGTACGGTGTTGAAACCGGGCAGAACTTCGACCTCAAGATCGCGGCTGAGCAAACCACGGCGGTGGTGTCGCGCGCCGTTGCGAGTGCTCCACCGAGCGCGGTGGCGTTGCTCGCGCTGATCGGTGACAACTTCCACGCGGACGATGATCGCCAAGTCACGCCGGGGCATGGGCACAAGCTCGATGTGGATGGCCGCGCGCCGAAGGTGTTCCGCGTTGGCTGCGCGCTTTGGCTCGCTCAGATCCGTTGCATGCTCACGAAGCACAAGCGCGTGATCGTCAACGTCACCCGCGGCAACCATGATCCCCTCACCTCGTTTTTCATGGCCGAGTGGCTTCGCGCCATGTTCAAGGATGAGCCGCGGGTGGAGATCCTCGACAACATCGCGGAGCATCAGTACATCCTTTTCGGTAAGCAGTTGCTAGGCCTCACGCACGGGCACAAGACGAAGCCCGAGGGCCTTTCCGGCGTGATGGCCGCGGACGTGCCCGAGATGTGGGCCGCGGCGCTGTTTCGCCATTGGATCACCGGGCACATCCACTCGAAAACGTTTTTCGACTTCCGCGGGTGCTCCCTCGAGACGCTGCGCACGCTGGCCCCTGAGGATGCATACGCCGCGGGCGCCGGATATCGATCAGCACAAGACACCGTGGTGATCACGTATCACGAGCGCTTCGGTGAGATCGGCCGATCTACGGTCAACCTCGCCCGCGCCGGGATCGACATTGCGCGCAAACCTCGCGGCTACACCGTCGCGCTCAGCACCAAAGGCAAGTGACGATGAGTGCCAACGTTCAACACCAAAGCAGCACCAACGAAGCATATACGCCGCCTGAAGTCACCGAGGCCAGCCGCCTGACGATGGGATCGATCAACCTCGATCCGTTCTCGTGCAAGGCGGCGAATAAGGTGGTGAAGGCCGATCGCTACTTCCACCGCGGCGCGCTCGAAAAGCCATGGGCCAACCTCGACGGCTCACCCGCTACGGTGTTTTGCAATCCGCCGGGTGGTACGCTCGTGCGGTCCACCCTAGAGCCGAGCATCCGCCCCGATGGCAAGCCCGGGCCCGGCTACTCGAGCGCGGCCGTGGCGTGGGCGTATCTGCTGAACGAATACCTCACCGGGAATGTTGCTCAGGCGATCTTCGTTTGCTTTAGCTTGAACACGTTTCAGAACAGCCAAAAGATCCCGGGGTGTCGGTTTGCGCCATACCTTTTCCCCTTCTGCGTCCCGCAAAACCGTCTCAGGTTTTGGTGCGAGTCGCGCCCGATCGGCAAGGGCCAGCCGTCTCAGCCCAACGCCCTGATCTATATAGGCGAGAACGTTGACGCTTTCGCCAAACACTTCGCGCTGATCGGACAAGTGCGGATCTAGCCCATGCGACGCTTACGGGGGGCCGGGGTAGTGCGGGGGCTGAGGCGCGGCTGCAGCGTCGTGGGCTTTGGTTCGTGCTCGTGTGCCAGTTCTGCCGCGACCTCGGACTCGTACCCGAGCGCCGCCGCTGCCATGCGTGCACTGGCCTGGCGCATGAATTCTTCAGGTGTTAGACCGGTAAGCTTCGCGGCGCGCGTCACTAGTTCGTTGTCCCGCCCACGTTTCATATCGGGAAGCTTGGGAACGGGCACGCCTAGATCTGAGGCAGCATGAGGTATCACGAGATCTCGGCAGTATTCGCTAACGGTCTTTCCGGCTTTCTCCGCGGCCCGGTCTACGAGCTCCGCGTGAGCGGCATAGGTGCGGAAGGTGACGTTTTTAGCGGCGAATGAGGGAGGCATCTATATGTATCCTTGTGTAGGTTGGGCCGCATCTGCGCGGCGCACGGGTAGGTATATAGCTAGATCCATGCCCGCACCATGGGTACTTTTCGACCTATCTGGACGTGCGCCGGTTTTGCCGCAATGTAACCAAAGCGAAACCGGGTGCGCAGTGTCGATCAGTGGGGCGAGGGGCCTCGGTGGGGCATGACGCGCCGCCCCGAAGATATATTGAAAGATCTTGGATCGGTGGCGCGTATATCATGCTAGGTATATAGACGGAGGGACCGTGAACACCGAAAAAGACGAAGGCCCACGCAAGTCATCAGGCTTCACCCGCAAGTCATCGCCGGGATCGTACGCGCTCGCTGAGGCCGACTTGGTGCCCGAGGCCGTGGCGGAACCAGTGAGCGTGACGCTGCAGGCCGCGCCCCGAGCCGCGGTGAGCTCGGAGGATCGGATCGAAGCCCTCAAGGCTTACCACCACGCCCGCATGCGCTTGGCGGTGTTGTCGGCTGAGTTGTCGACCGCGCCAGCCTCCGATATCGTCCCGGGCGTGACGGCCGCCTACGTCGAAGCCATGCGCCAGTGTCTGCAGGTGCTGTTACTCAACTCTGATGTGGCCGAGGGGTTGTGATGGACCGCTGCGATTGCGACCGCCCTAGCCTCGGTGACGATCGATATACGCACCGAGATAGTTGCCCACGGTCCCCGCGCAAAGCCGCGACGGCCGGCGAGGAAGGGGCTTTGCTTTGCAAGGTGAAGTGGGTGCCGCGGTGCCTCAAGCCCCTGGCCTGTGGTGGGAAGTGCGTGCTTAGAGATGGGCACGAGGTGCCGTGCGAATGCGCCGGAGACAACCCCGGGGAGCCTGGCACATGTCCAGCGTGATCGAGCTCGCCGGCATCGTGGTCCATTCGAAACGGTGGGACACACCATGGGGTAAGATCCGCGTTCAGCTCGTGGTGTTGGCCGAGGGCCGCAAGGTTCGCATGGGCTTGCCCACCAAGCTCCCCGAAGACTTCCGCAAAGCCGCGGCCGAGGTCGCGCGGTGGATCATCGATCAGCGCGGCCACACCCCCGAGGCCGTTGACGATCTCGAGGCCGCACTCAGGGAAGCATTGAGCCACGCGACCGTAGATATATCCAAGGATCAAACATGAGCCACCGCGGTCTGGCGCCACTGGGCATTGAACCGGGCACCAACGAAGCAACGCTGTTCGCCTTGGGGATCGTGCAGATCACAGGCTGGCGTGAGCACAAGCCCACGCGGATGATAGGCCGCATCGGGTATCCCGGCGATCAAACCGTCCGCTACGCGCCGGGCATAGTCGAAACAGAACTAGAGATCACTCAGGCTAACGGCGCGCGGCACACATTCACCGGCGAAGAAGCCGAAGCAATTGCGTTGATCCTTGGTACGGAGATCCCGTGAGCAGCCTTCGCCGCACGATGCAACGCGCCCAACGCCGTGGCCTCGGCCCCGATCCATTGCCTGTATCGGTCGAGTTCTTGGGCAAACCGAACTTGGATTCAATCGCTAGCGATATGCACGTGAGGCGGTTGCCGGGCGTGGATCCGGGACACCGTGAGCCGGGCATGGTCGTCTTCTATGATGAGGCGCACGACCTCCGACCGATGCAGGCCGCCGCGCTCCTTGAAGCCCTGCGCAATCGTGGGAGCTACGCAGTGTTGCCGGCGGGCGTTGAAGTGGTGTCGATCGGTGGCGACTTCATGCACGGGGACAAGTGATCGTTCGGCCCGAGTCGATCACGTGCGCACGATGCGGTAAGCCAGTCGAGCGCGTGGAGACTTGGGAACACGGCAACACGCTCAAAGGCCGCAAGATCCGGATCCGCGTCTTCTGCCACGGCGAAAGCGAGTACGAAGATGTGCCCGAGGATCTGTTAGGGGATGCGCGGATCGACTTCGGGCAAGCGTTCGTCCAGCCGTTGGCGCTACCGGCCGCCGGGGGCCGAAAGTAGCCGAAGCGCCAAGGCGTGCACCAACTGGCGATCCTCAGGCTGCAACGCCAGGTAGACCCGCAAGTGCTTGTTCACGAGGTGCGGGGCCGCGCTCGAGGGCGTGGGGGCTTCTTCGTCCGGGAATGGGTCTGGTTCGATGCGCGGCCCGAGTGGGGCCAACGTCCCGCCCTTCGGGGTCTGAGCTCGTGGCGAGGCGCGTGGTGGCAGCGGCGGGGGTCCTTTAGGCGCATCTCCGGATCGCACCACGACAGGGGAGGGCCGAGGGTGCGGGGCCACCGGCGTTCGCTCATCGTCAAAGCCAGGGCGTGGGCCATAGCCCCCGGGCGGACCGGACCCGTTCACTTCGGGGCCCCGTCGAACACGCGCGAAAAGCACTCGGCACGGGAGCCGGGTTCATGGATCGGCCGGCACTCGTCCAAGCGCATATCGAGGGCGCTGCGCTGTACCTGAGGTGGTGGCGCGGGGTGCTCGAGGTGAGCCGCGCCGAACACGCCGCCGATCGTGGTGATGGCCGCGCCTGCGATGGCCGCGATCATCTTGCGCGTTTCACTGCTGTTCGAGTTCTTGATCTCACGCACGGCGTCACTGATCGAGTCCCCGAGATCGTCCACCTTCTTTTCCAGCGTGTTCAAACGATCGTCGTGGTCACCCAGCGTCATATAGACCGGCTCGGGTGCGGGCATATCGTCAGGCTGTGACTGGTAGCGGCGGGGCGGTGTCATTCGGCCGCCTTCGGTGCGTTGATCTCGAGCGCAAGCACACGTTCCACGAGCTTGGCGAACTCAGCCGCGCGAGAGTCTAGCTCCTTGGCCTGTTCGTCAAGCCGATCGTGCGCAAGGTTCGTCTTGTGCTCTTCGGTGAGGATTGCGAGCTCTTGACGCAATAGGAACACTTCGAGCTTGCTGATCTTGTCCCCGAGGTTCGTGCAAGCCCCACGCACATCGCGCATGAGTTTCAGCACGTCTTCGTCTTCGGGTGGCGCGGTTTCGCTGAGCTCGTGGGCTCGCTGGCGCACCTTCGGGATCGAGGGCAAGCGCGGTGCTGAGGGAATTCGATCGCCGTTGTCTTCGGGCTCGCTCATGTGGTGCTCACTCGAGGTAATAGCCAGGCAAACAGGTTCGCGCGCTTTGCAGCGCCCGACCAAGAACGACAACCCAAACCAGCGTAGGCACCGAAGCGCCGCTCTAGGGATCCACATCGGCGCGTGTGTCTCCAAAGCCAAAGGGCCTCACCTGCAGCGTGCGTGGTGGCCTCGCGAGACAACCCAGCGAAGGGCGGCACACGGTGCGATCCCGGCTCTATCTGCCATGGACCGAGGCCGTCACCGCCCTTGACGGTGCCAGCGTGCACATCTTCACAACCGGCGCCTTCGTAGTACCAGATCGAAAGCAGGCCCGCGGCATCGTCAGGCGCGTCTGACACGACGGCGATCGACTCGCCCACCATGGTGAGGCGCGCGACGTAGGCGGGGGTGTGCGGCTCGCGTGCACACGTATGCAGCGAAAGCAGCACGGCCACGACTTTCGCAGAAGGGATCACGGGAGCACGCCGATCTGAGCGTTGTGGGGCAGGCACTTGCGGTGAAGGCCATGCACCGTAGCGATGCAGGAATGAACGAAGCCCACGACCGAGCCATCCAGCGCGAGCACGGGCGAACCAGACCACCCGGGAATGATGCTCATGGTGGTGTCAACGAACGAGCCCGCGCCGGGCAAGACGTTGCCATCGGTGATCTCGCCGAACATGATGGACCGCGCGTAGACCGTCTCGCCCGTTACCGGGCCGCGCATCTTCAGGGGCACGTCGAAGATGTGATCGCTGGACAGAGATGCGATATCGCGCGAAGAGTCCACGAGCTGAACGTGCGCCAGCGTGAAGCCGTGCGACGTGTGGGCCCACTGCTCAGCCGTGACGATCGCAACGTCGGGGCGATCGCCCACGCAGTGCGCAGCGGTTAGAACTTGGTTCGGGCCAACGGCGAAGCCTGAGCACACCGGTTGCCCATCGCGCAGGATCACGACGATGGGATCTTGCGGCTTGCACGGCGCACAACCGAGCAAAGCCAAAGCGATGAGCAAGGCGCGGATCATTCTTGGTACCGCGCCCCAAGGGCTTCGATCAGCTCATCAGAGACGGGGGCACCGCTGAGGTCGATCTGAGCGGTGATGAATGGCACCAGGGTGGCAGGCGTGATCGCGCACTGCAGGTGCCGGCGTGAAGAGCCGATGAGCAACGCCTTGGACGTTGGATCCCACACGCAGGGGGAATCAGCGACGTTTGCGCCGGGTGCGGTGGCGGCGCTCATGCCGCCCGCGCCGTAGTTGCCGGTGCGGATGTGATTCGCGTCCGAGCCTTCGCCCAAGATCACGAAAGCGTGTGCGTTGTTCTGCCCCGGGGTCCACATCAGGCAGAGCGAGCCTGCCGGTGGCTGGTAGGATGGATCTCGCGGCACGTAGTGCGAGGCCGGCGATCCCATCGCGTTGTTTTTCGCGTCGAAGGGTTCGAGCTTGGCCATCTGCGGCGTGCCGTACAGGTGGTTGGCACCACGGTTGACCCACGCGGCGCGGACGCCCACGAGCTCAAGGATCCGGTGGAGCTGATCACCGCACGAGCTATACGTCTTGCGTTGCTCGGGACCCGGGCCATCGCGGCCCTCGGTGGTGTGGATATAGAGCGGTGCGAGCTTGTCGAAGCCTTGGATCACGCCGCCCGGCGCCGGACGTGCATCGAACGCAACGCCGCAGAGCTGATAAGACAGCGCTACGATTGCTTGCCCAAGCAAGTCAGCGAATGCCGGATCGGCGTGATCAAGGGCTCGCATGGCTCAGGCCGCCGGTGGGGCGTTCGGATCGGCGGGCGGCGCTGCAGGTGCTGGCGCGGGTGCGGCCGGCGGCGCAAGCTCTGCATCCACCTTGTCGCTGAGTGCGTTCAAGGCGGTAACGACCTCAGACGGATCGTTTTGCGCAGCGCTGAGCTTTGCGGTGAGGTCCGCGACTTCGGCCGTCAATGCGGCGTTGTCGTGCTGCAGCGAGGCGTTCGAGGCCTTTTCGGACTCGAGGGCTTTGCTCATGTTGCCGATCTCGGCTTCGAGGCGCGCGATTGCTTCTTGCTCGGATTGATTCATTGGTCGGATCCTTCGGTAGATCGCCCGTAAGTAGGCGAGGCCCAGAAGAGATACCACGCCAAGATATACGGCGCCCGAATAAAACATATATCGAAGCATTAGGCCTCGCGATAGGCGCGCTTGTACGCGGTGAGGGTGGCAAGGCGCTCGGCCTCGGTGGCTAGGTCTTCTTTGGTGGCCCCGCCGATCGCCAGCTTCGCCAGGCGCACGAGGCCATCCAGGGCCGCCGGCTCCAAGTCCTTGGCCAGCTTTTCGAGCTCGCTCACGGGGCACCCCCTTCGCCACCTTCGGGCCCTGCGTCGGGGTGGGAGCACCGGGCCTCGCCCCATGCGTCACACTCCTTGATCACGGCCGCCCGGCACGTTGGTTCGCCCTTGCACGCTCGCACGCGCGCCGCGCACTCGAGGCCATGTGCCGCCATGACCGTATCTGCCGGCGTGCACGGCGTGCCTTGCGTGAGGCAGCTAGCAGCCACCAAAGCGACAACCAGCGCGCCCACCACGGCCATGATGTGACGGGCACGAATCACAGCCGCGCCCCGAAGAGCAGGCCGCACGCGAGCAAGAAGATCGCCGCGGTGCCGAACAGCTTGGCGAACTTGCTCACCCACCCGGTGGCGTTCTCCACGAACTTCGGCACGTCAGTGCCAGCGGCTTCGAGGATCTTACCGAAGCGAACGAGGGCCGCGCCGGTGCGTTGTGCGTAGGGGTTCGCGAAGTGCTGCGCGAACAGGCCGATGGCTTCGAGCGTGGAGCCCACGAGGCCCACCACCGCGCCCACCTTGAGCACGAGGATCAGCAATGGACCGGCGTTGGCGAGGAAAAAACTTAGGGTGATCTGGGGCATTCCCAGAGTATACGACCCAAGATATACGCGGCAAGCCTGGGCGTCGACCTACAGCACCGAAAGCGCGTAAGGGCCTGCAATATCGCGCATGGCCACGGGCGAAAGGTGCGCCCCGTCCTGTAGATTCCCCGGGCCCGTGGACATTGCGGGAAGCGACCCACCGTTGTACCCGATCACAACCGTGACGCGCCCCGGATAGGCTGAAGCAATCGCCGGGAACACGTTGCGGTAGTCCTGCATCAGATACCCGAGGCCGTTAGGTGTCGCCTCGGCACCCCACACCACAGGGGTCTGTATCTTGATCTCGGCTGTAGGGTGCGCAGCGAGAATGGCCGCGCAAAACAAGCTTAACCGGGCTGCAAACTGGGCCGGTGTGGTCTGGTTGCTGATCATGTCGCCAGCGGCAAGCTCTAGCCACACCACTTTACGTGTTGTTCCCGTCATCCGGGGTGTTATATAGGTAACGACCGCAGCCGCGGCGGTCGCGGCATCTACGATCCCGTAGCTCGTGATTCCAAAGCCGCTCGTGCCGATCATGTACGAGGCGCCGAAGTGTCCGCTTGCTTTGACCTGTCCTGCCCACGACCAAAGGAACACGAGCTGACCCGAGATCACGTCATTAGGATCCCACCCGAAGTAACCGATGGATCCGCTGGCGCCCATGATGATCAGGCTTTCCGCGTGCGCGCCCGCCGGGATAATCGTAGCCGTGGTCTGCGGAGTGATCCCAGTAATCGCGCAATTCTGCTCGAACAGCTCGACACGCCGAACACCTGGCCCCGGTATCGTGAGCCGCACAGTCTGCTTAACACCGACCGTGGTGAATTGCATCGTATGACTCTGCTTCACGTGGTCGATCGCTACATCGATCGTGTTGCCTAGATCCCCGTTGCCGGAGACGGCAACGGTCGCGATGGCCTCTACGTCGAGGTACCCGGGTGGAACGTCCAGCACGGTTCGCGTGTACTGATCGCCGGGCACGTACTGGTTAGGCGCTGAGCCTGTTAGCACACCTGGCAGCTTAGTGTCCCACTTTAGTGAGTACTCGGGCAGTCCGAAGGCCGTGTATCCGGAGATATTGATCCCAACGGATGTGGGTGCACTAGTCGTGGAGATCACGACCGGCAAAGGCATCGCGGCGTATCGCTTAGCCATTATCTTGGATCAAAAGCCAACCACACCGCCGAACGACTTGGCCGCGTACCAAGCATCCAGAGCGGTCTTTTCTGGGCCTGTAGGTTCTTGCGGGCACGCCACGACGTTCGCGATCGCCACGTTGCCAAAGTTCGCATTAGCGCGCGCAAACAGGTTCCAGCCGGTGCCAGTCAAAGCGCCTGAGCTGCCAGTCACCTTATTGCCTGCAGCGCCTACTTGCAGGTAGTCGGTCGAGCCTGAGCCCACCTTAAACATGACTCGGAACCACGCGCCCACCGTCATAGCGGTCGGGTTCTGATCGACAACTCCGGTGTTGAAGATAGACACAGCGGGCGAGGACCCAGCGCCATCCTGGAAAAAAGTGTGTGCAGCGCCAGCCGACCCACCGCAGAAACTGGCATTGGCGGACCACGTGACTGATCGCGCAATCATCCAGTACCACATACCAGCAGTCAGCGTCATACTAGCCGCTGTGAATAACTGGTTAGTGCCGTTGCCAACGTAGCAAGGCACAGTCCCAAGCGTAGTCAGAGTGGGCGGGTGCGTTGCTTCGGTCATATCGAAGTGGCTTGCACTCTGATCAGTCCACGTGTTTGCGCCTGCACCCAATTGCGAATCCAACCAAAGCTTAGGAGTCGTGCTAGTGATTAGGGTTAGCGGCGTGCTAGAAGACACAACCGTCACGGCGATCGTGCTGGCCGTTGCTTGATCACCCGTCGTGGAAGTCGCTACGGCACCCAGCACCGCGGCCCCCGTGTCCCCAACTTGCGGGGTCCAAGAAAACGACCAATTGAAACCCACGATCGATGCAGTGCCTAATACGGTCGATCCATTCTTCACTTGGACCGTCACCGCCGCGCCGGTGATCGTGCCAGTGATCATAACAGGTGCGCCCTGCGTTAGCGTGGCGCCGGGGGCTGGCGAGGTAATCGCACAAGCGAACGTAGTACCGAGCAAAACAGCGAGCGGCATTGCGACGTAGCGACGAACTTTAGCCATGGGGTTTCCTCCGTATATCCTAGCAGATAGATCGGTGGTCGCTTACGCGCCGCACCACGTGATGATCAGCGCAACGCCCTGCGCGCCTGAGCCGGCCGCGCCGCCCGATCCACCCGTCGCAAGTGTGGTGTTGCCATACCCGCCCGCACCGCCACCGCCGCCACCGCCACCGCCCGCACCGTTGCCACCACCGCCGCCACCGCCACCGCCCGCGCCGTACCCGATGCCAGGGCTACCGTCCACGCCGATCAGGCCAGCACCACCGCCCGCGCCGCCGGCACCGCCGGGGCCGTGGGCATTGCCGCCCGCCGCGCCAGCACTACCAGCACCGGCGCCACCGGCGCCACCAACACCGCCCGAGGCTACGCGCGATGTGCCAGCGAGCTCCTTGCTACTGGCAACCGGGATGCCGCCCACGCCGCCCGCGCCGCCGGATCCACCACTGACACCGGCGCCTGCGTTGGCTGCTAGAGATTGGCCAGAGGTGAGAGAAAAGGATCCGTTGACCGCTTTGGTTTCGGCGCCAGCCGCCACGCCAATGGTGATCGTCAGAGTGGCGGGGAGCAGGATAGCCGGGAAGCCCTCTTCATACATGCTACCCGAAGCACCGCCGCCACCACCGCCGCCACCGTGGCCCGCGCCGCCGATGCCGCCGGACTGGCCTCCCATCCCGCACCCGACCAAGATCACGTGACACCACTTCGCATGCGCGGGCTTGGTCCATGTGCCGTTTACGGGAAACGACTGGATATCGGGCACAAGGCACATTGTGCGATCGGCCAACTCTTCTAGCGCTATGTCGATATCAGCTTGTAGGGTCATAGGTTGCTGTCATCCAAAAGGGTGATAGTGGCCGGGAAGTTCGTACGGTCGCCTACGTAGGTTCCGCCGCTCGTGAGGTTGATCGCGCTGAAGTTGGCGCGGTTGCCCGTGTACGTTCCGCCGGACATGAGGGGGAAGTCCGCGGCGGCGGCGGCCGGGTACTGATTCGGCGGCGTACCCGCGTAGGTGTTGTTATAGGAGGGAGCAAGGCTCCAATATCGAAACGTGGTCGGACGAGCCGCAACACGGTGCGCGCCGCCTACGATCTTGGACCAATGCAACCACGTGCCATCTGGAAACGGCTCGTCCGCCGATCCATCGGTGACCGTCGTGCTAACGATCGCCCATTCCTGCATTGTCCCCCCGGGCTTCCACGGACATGGGCCCGTGAACAGTGCGCGGATCGCAACTACGTCATCGCGGGTATACTCGAGCGGCGTGAGTGGCAGAAGCACAACCCAAAAGCGACCTTTGGGATCAGTGGTGCCATCCCAGTTCCACGGCGCGCCGTAGCTGAACTGTTCGCTACCGTCGATCGATCGATCATGGCGGTTGAGCTTCACATCGATCGTAAAGCAGTGTAGCCGGCCGAAGTACTCCGAAACCTGGCTGAGCAACGCGAAGGCCGACCCACGCACGCGGTGGCCTCGAGGATAACGCCACGCGATCAACCTCTGAGCGTAATGGGCATCGGTCTCGGTGCGCCCGCGCGGGATGCCGCGATCAGCGCCGATCAGTGCCAGTGCATCCGGCTGCGCGCGCGAAGGGAAGCGCGCCTCTAGTCCGGCGCGAGCTCGGTCCATTGACTCATCTATGATCATCGCGTGCGACTTCGTAACCGCGTCGTATAGCCACGACGGGACCAAGAAGCGGAGCGAAGCGAGAAAAGACGCAACCATGTTCACACCGCGGTGATCGCCACAACGCCAAGGACCGGCACGTGGCCAGCGGCGACGTGGATCGGAGTGCTAGGGG
>Ga0207695_10004887_pt1 | contig 18063 bp, 12 predicted proteins | sample KBSC54metaG_FD_184354 | JGI IMG/M metagenome (GOLD analysis project Ga0207695, IMG submission 184354) | Corn rhizosphere microbial communities from Kellogg Biological Station, Michigan, USA - KBS C5-4 metaG (SPAdes) (version 2) | ecosystem: Host-associated > Plants > Roots > Rhizosphere > Soil... | reverse complement strand
CGCGGAGACGCCCAGCGCCGCGGCGCGGTCGCGGTTGATCTTGACCTGCACCGCCGGCATCGCGTCATCCAGGTCGGAATTGACGTCGACGAAAGCGGGCATGGTCCGCATCTGCGCCATCAGCCGGCCCGAAACATCCTGCAGTTCCTTCAGGTCCAGCGACTGCATCGTGTACTGATATTGCGAGCGCGAGCCGCGGCCGCCGATGCGGATGGATGGCGGGTTGGTAATGAAGACGTTGATGCCGGGGAAGCGGTTCAGCTTGGGCCGGAGCTCGCGGATGATCTCGTCGGCGGAAAGCTTGCGCTCATGCAGCGGCTTCAGAACGATGATGTTGAGAAAGCCGCTATTGGCGCCCGCGGTGCCGTTGCCGCCGGGGATCTGCGCGAAGACGCCTTCGACATTGGGATCGGCGTTGATGACGCGGGAGACTTCCTCCAGATATTTGAACATCTGGTCGGGCGAGGTGCCGTTCTGGGCCTGGATCTGGCCGGTCAGCCTGCCGGTGTCGTCGGAGGGCAGGAAGTCCTGCTGCATCACCGAGAAGAGCAGGCCCGACATCATCACCGAAAGCACGAACAATCCCAGAATGACGCGGCGGTGATTGAGGCTCCAGGTCAGGGTGCGGTTATAGGCATCCTGCATCGCATTGAAGGTATTCTCGCTCCAGCGATAGAAGGCGTTATGAGTCTGGCCATGCTCGTCCTTGAGGATGCGGGCGCACAGCATGGGCGTCAGCGTCACCGAGATGATGCCCGAGCAGAGGATCGCCAGGATGATGGTGACGGCGAATTCGTGCAGCAGCCGGCCCACAATGCCGCCCATGAAGACGATGGGGATGAACACCGCCGCCAGCGAGATCGTCATGGACAGGATGGTGAAGCCGATTTCGGACGATCCCTTCATCGCCGCTTCGTAGGGCTTTTCGCCACGCTCGATGTGCCGGACGATGTTTTCCAGCATCACGATGGCGTCGTCGACCACGAAGCCCACCGAAAGCGTCAGCGCCATCAAGGAGAGGTTGTCGAGGCTGTAACCGAACGCGCTCATGCCCGCGAAGGTCGCGATCACCGCGATCGGCAGCGCCAGCGAGGGGATGACCGTGGCCGAGACGCGGCGCAGGAAGACGAAGATCACGCCCACCACCAGCGCACCTGCGATCATCAGCGTCATCTGCACGTCTTCGATGGAATTGCGGATGTTGATGCTCTGGTCGTACATCACTTCCAGCTTGACCGCCGGCGGCAGGCCTTCCTGGAATTTCGGCAAGACCGCCTTGACGGCGTCGATCACGCCCACCGTGTTGGAGCCGGGCTGGCGGCTGATGGCGAGGCCGATGGTGCGGCGGTTCTTGTACCAGCTGCCGCCATAGGGATTTTCCAGCCCGTCGACCGCGGTGGCCACGTCCTTGAGCCGGACGGGCGCGCCGTTGCGATAGGCGATGATCTGTCCGGAAAAATCCGCCGCGTTGTTGAGCTGGCCGTTGGCGTGAATGGTCTGGGACTGAACATTGCCGTTCAAGGCGCCGGTGGCCTGATTGACGTTGGCGGAAGCGATGGCGCCCGACAGCGTGTCGATGCCGATCTGACGGGCGGCCAGGGCATCGGGGTCGGCCTGAATGCGGACGGCGTATTTCGAATTGCCGAACACGCCCACCTGGGCGACGCCGTTGATGGTGGAAAGCTGGCGGGCCAGGAGCGTCTCGGCATATTCGTCCAATGCCGTGCGGTAGATCGTATCCGACGACATCGAGATGAACATGATCGGGAAGTCGGCCGGGTTCACCTTGCGGAAGGTGGGCGGCTGCGGCATCGAGCGCGGCAATTGGCGCTGGGCGGCGGAGATTGCCGCCTGCACGTCCTGGGCGGCGGCGTCGATGTTGCGATCCAGAGTGAACTGGATGGTGATGTTGGTGAAGCCCTGGCGCGATGACGAGGTCATCGAGTCGATGCCGGCGATGGTGGAGAATTGATTCTCCAGCGGCGCGGCGACGCCCGACGCCATCGTGTCGGGATCGGCGCCCGGCAGGCTGGCGCTGACCTGAATGGTGGGAAAATCCACATTGGGCAGGTCGCTGACCGGCAGGCTGGTATAGCCGAAAACGCCGAAGATCACCAAAGCCGCCATGAATAGCGTGGTGAAAACGGGACGCTCGATGAAAATGCGCGAGATGTTCATGGCCGATCAGCCGCCTTCAGACTTCAAACGTCGTTTCACTGCGCCGCCGATTGGGCGTTTCGCTTGCCGCGCGGGGCTTGCCCGCCGCCGGCTGCAGGCGCGGCCTGGCGCGGACGGGCGGTCGCGACATTGACCTTGCCGCCGGGCAGGGCGCGCAACGCGCCATCGGTGATCACCATTTCGCCGGGCTCGATGTCGCTCTGGATCGCGACATTGGTGCCGTCGTCGAACAGGACCTTGAGATTGTGCTGCTCCACGACATGCTCTGGCGTCACGACATAGGCATATTGCGTATCCGGACCGATATTGACGGCCACCCGCGGGATCACGATCGCCTTGGGAATGTTGGCGAGTTCGACAGTGACATCGACCAGCTGGCCGGGCACCAGGACGCCGTCCTTGTTGGGGAAGGTGGCCCGAAGCTCGATGGTGCCCGCGCTGTTGCTGACGGCATTGCTGATGAAGTCCACCGGCGCGCTGAGATCCTGGCCGCCCATATCGTGCAGGTTCACCGTCGCGTTGAGGCCGCCCTGGCGGGCGCGCGCCTGGATGCGGGGCAGATCCGATTGCGGCAGATTGAACGAGACCTTGATGGGCTGGATCTGGGTGATGGTGACCAAAGGTGCTGTGAGGCCGTTGACCGACACAAGATTGCCCGGCTGCAGCATGATCGGGCCGGTCTTGCCGTCCACGGGCGAGCGGATCTTGGTGAATTCCAGATTGAGGCGCGCGGCTTCCGCATTCGCCTTGGCCTGCAGATAGGCGGCTTGCGCGGTTTCATTCTGCTGCGCCGAAATCGCATTCTCCAGCGACAGGCGCTGATTGCGGTCGGCGGTGCTTTTGGCGGATGCCAGGGTCGCCACCGCATTGTCATAGATGGCCTGGTAGGGGCGCGGGTCGATCTCGAACAGAAGATCGCCTTCCTTCACCATCTGGCCTTCCTTGAAATAGGCCTTGGTGAGCTGGCCCTGCACCCGGGCCGTCACCGACACCATGGAATTGGCGACCACCGTGCCGATGGTGTGCTCCACCACCTGCATGTCGCGCTGCACGGCGCTGGTGACGCGGACGGGCGCCGGCGGCGGAGCGCGGCGAGGCGCTTTGTTGGAGGAATGGCTCCAGTAATAATATCCGCCCAGGACCAGGACGAGCGCGAGCCCGCCGATCACAAAACGGCGCGCGGAACGGCCACCTTCCCTTGTGTCATCATGCGTGGGCGCCTCGCGGTCGGACGTGGGCGGTGGAACCTGCATGTTCATTCGATCTTCCCCAAGCCGGACCGTTGTTGACGCGGTCTGCGGCGTTCCCTGTCATGACTTTGCGACAACGTGATGCGCAATGCCGTTCTCTACACCAATTTCCACCGCCCGCACGTCCTTCGGCCCGGCGGTGAAATTTACGCCCGAAATTCCGCTCATCCCACACCAGCGGTGGGGATTTTTTCAAGCCACACACGGCTTTAGCGGTATTTTGGCGCTTCTGGCCACACACTCTATAGGGCAAAACTCTCTCACAAATGTCTCAAAAAAGGCCGCACGGATATCCTGTAACCGGCCAAAATGTCCATTAAAGCATTGAAATCGTTAGCATTATTGTCTGGCGTCGCGACTTTTGTGGCCTGGATTGCGGGGGCTTAAGGGGGCGTCTATAAGCCCGGCCTTCTCAGCCCGAGCGCCCGCACCCATGAATATTCGCAACATTGCCATCATCGCCCATGTCGACCATGGCAAAACCACGCTGGTCGACCAGCTGCTGAAGCAGTCCGGTTCGGTGCGCGAAAATCAGCACATGGCCGAGCGCGCCATGGATTCCAACGACCAGGAACGCGAGCGCGGCATCACCATTCTCGCCAAATGCACCTCGGTGGAATGGAACGGCACGCGGCTGAACATCGTCGATACGCCCGGCCATGCCGATTTCGGCGGCGAAGTCGAACGCATCCTGTCGATGGTGGATGGCGTGGTGCTTCTGGTGGACGCGGCGGAATCGGTAATGCCGCAGACCAAATTCGTGCTCTCCAAGGCGCTGAAGCTGGGCCTCAAGCCCATCGTCGTGGTCAACAAGATCGACCGCTCGGACGCGCAGCCCAAAGAGACGCTGGAATCGATCTTCGATCTTTTCCTGGCGCTGGAAGCCTCAGACTACCAGCTCGACTTTCATCATCTCTTCGCCTCGGGCCGGTCCGGCTGGGCCGTCGATGAGCTGGAAGACGAGCGCAAGGATCTCACCCCGCTCTTCAAGCGCATCGTCGAAGACGTGCCGCCGCCCAAGCCGCAGGCGCTGGCCGGGGAAGAGCATCCCTTCAAGATGCTGGTCACCACGCTTGAAGCCGACAATTTCCTGGGCCGCATTCTCACCGGCCGCATCGAATCCGGCGTGATCACCACCAACCGCCAGATCAAGGTTCTCAACCGCGACGGCGAAGTGGTGGAAAAAGCCCGCGTCACCAAGTTGCTGGCGTTCCGGGGCTTGGCCCGCGTGCCGGTGGACCGCGCCGAAGCGGGCGACATCGTCGCCATCGCCGGCCTGGAGGATGCCACCGTGGCCGACACGCTGTGCGATCCTTCGGTGGAAGCCCCGATCCCCGCGCATCCGATCGATCCGCCCACCCTGGCCATGACCATCTCGGTCAATGACAGCCCGCTGGCGGGTCGCGAAGGCGACAAGGTGCAAAGCCGCGTCATCCGCGACCGGCTGTTCCGCGAAGCCGAAGGCAATGTCGCGCTGAAAGTGAAGGAAACCGGCGAAGGCGCCTTCGAAGTGGCGGGCCGCGGCGAACTTCAGCTGGGCGTTCTGATCGAATCCATGCGCCGCGAAGGTTTCGAGCTTTCCATCAGCCGCCCCCGCGTCCTGTTCAAGATCGAGAATGGCGAGCGGCTGGAGCCGATCGAGGAAGTCACCGTCGATGTCGACGATCCCTATACCGGTGTGGTGATCGAGAAGATCTCCAATCGCAAGGGCGAAATGGTCGATATGCGTCCGACCGGCGCGGGCAAGACCCGGATCGTGTTCCACGCTCCGGCCCGAGGCCTGATCGGCTATCACGGCGAATTCCTCACCGACACGCGCGGCACCGGCGTGATGAACCGCATGTTCCTGGACTATGCGCCGCACAAGGGTTCGGTGGGCGGGCGCACCAACGGCGTCCTGATCTCCACCGAAAATGGCGAAGCGGTGGCCTATGGTCTTTGGTATCTGGAAGAGCGCGGCAAGCTTTTCGTGGTCGCCGGCACCAAGGTCTATGAAGGCATGATCATTGGCCAGAACGCCAAGGACAACGACCTGGACGTCAATCCGACCAAGGCCAAGCAGCTCACCAATATCCGCACCACCTCCAAGGACGAAGCGGTGCGGCTGACGCCGATCGTGCCGATGACCCTGGAACAGGCGATGGCCTATATCCAGGACGACGAGCTGGTGGAAGTGACGCCGCAGAATATCCGCCTGCGCAAGCGGGAATTGCTGCCGCATCTGCGCAAGCGGGCCAAGCAGGCGGCCGACGCCTAAAATCCTCGCCTCACCCGGCGGGCGTCGCTAGTCTGGCGCGGCCATGTTCGAGCGATTCTTCCGCAGCGAAGCCGCCAGCGGTGTGCTTTTGCTGGGCACAACGCTTGTGGCGCTCGCCATGGCCAATGCGGACATCTCCGCGCCGCTCTATTTCCGCACGCTGGAAATCCATCTGGGCGGCCTCAGCGTCCTTCACTGGATCAATGACGGGCTGATGGCCCTGTTCTTCCTGCTGGTGGGGCTTGAGATCAAGCAGGAGCTTGTGGGCGGCGCGCTTTCCACCTGGTCAAGCCGGGCGCTGCCGGGTTTCGCGGCCTTGGGCGGCATGATCGCTCCGGCTTTGATCTATGCCGCTTGCAATCGGGGCAATCCCGCCGCCCAGCATGGCTGGGCCATTCCCACCGCCACCGACATCGCCTTTTCGCTGGGCGTGCTGGCGATGCTGGGATCGCGCGTGCCCGCGTCGTTGAAAATCTTCCTGGCTGCGCTGGCGATCATCGACGATCTCCTGGCGGTCGTGATCATCGCGCTGTTTTACGGATCGGGGCTCAACTGGCTTTTCCTGGGACTTGCGGCTGTCACGATCCTCCTCCTCGTTGCCTTGAATGCGCTCAAGGTGACGCGGCTTTCGCCCTATCTGTTTTTGGGCGCGCTGCTCTGGTTTTTCGTGCTGCGCTCGGGGCTGCACGCCACGTTGGCGGGCGTGGCGCTGGCCATCGTCATTCCAAGAGGCCCGGGCCAAAAGCTGGAGCATGGGCTGGCCAATTGGGTTGCCTTCGCCATCGTGCCCATCTTCGCGCTCGCCAATGCGGGTGTATCGCTTGCCGGCATGCGCCTTGCCAGCTTGGCCGAGCCCATCACTCTGGGCGTGGCCGCGGGCCTTTTCCTGGGCAAGCAATTGGGCGTGTCCGGCGCGGTCTGGCTTGCGCTCCGGCTCCGGCTCGGCAGGCTACCGGACGACACAAACTGGCTGCATATCTATGGCACATCGATGTTGTGCGGAATCGGCTTCACCATTTCCCTGTTCATCGGCGCCCTGGCGTTCGCCGCGGCCGATATGCAGGCTGAAGCCAAGCTGGGCGTGCTGGCCGGATCCCTGGTTTCGGGCCTGATGGGCTGGTTGGTATTGGGCCTGGCCGGCCGCGCCGCGCTATCATCGGGAAAATAGAGGACGCATCATGCCGGTGGATGAGACCCTGATCGCCATTGCCAATCGCCTGGCCGATACCTCCGGCGCGGTGATCCGTCCTTTGTTCCGCCAGCGCATCGATGTGGCGCACAAACAGGGCATGCGCATGTTCGATCCGGTGACCGAGGCCGACAAGGGCGCCGAGCGGGCCATTCGCGACCTTCTGGCCCGCGAGCGGCCGGACGATGGAATCCTGGGCGAAGAGTATGGCGAGCAAAAAGGCAGCTCTGGTTACCGCTGGGTGCTGGACCCGGTGGACGGCACCCGCGCCTTCATCACCGGCCGGCACGAATGGGGTTCGCTGATCGCGCTGGAACATGACGGAAAGCCCGTGCTGGGGATTCTGGACCAGCCGGTGCTGGGCGAACGCTTTGTCGGCGTCAATGGCGCGGCGCATCTGGTCCAGGCCGGCAAGGCGTCGCCCCTCAAAGTGCGCGAATGCGCGTCGCTGGCGGATGCGGTACTCTGCGCCACCGATCCGGGCGCTTATTTCTCGAAAGAGCAGCTTTCCGCCTTCGCCCGCGTCGAGCGGCTGGTGAAGATGACCCGCTATGGCGGGGATTGCTATCTGTTCGCGGCTTTGGCGCTGGGCTTTGTCGATATGGTGATCGAAGCCAATTTCCATGCCTGGGACGTGGCGGCGCTCATTCCCCTGGTCGAAGGCGCAGGCGGAATCATCACCAGCTGGGACGGCGGCTCGGCTCAACCGGGCAAAACCATCCTGGCCAGCGGCGACCGGCGCATCCATGCCGAAGCGATGAAGCTTCTCGCCGGCTGATTTTAATCGGACCGCGCCACCAAATAAATAAGGCGAAAATAGCGCGCAATTGCGCAGCCTTCGTCCAATCCTGCCGCAATGATACCCCGCTTGCATCTGCAACCGGGGAACATGCGCTCACGTTTTCTTACGGTAACCACCAAAGGATAGCGCATGAGCGATCTTCGCAACACGCCGATGACGCCGGATGAAATCCGCGGCAATGATTTCAGCGAGACGCACGTCATCATCGACAATGGCGGCCTTTCCGGCTTCCATCACTTCGAGGAAGAAGAAAAAAGCAGCAGCACCACCAAGATGATCGGTGGCGGGCTGGTCGTCGCGTTGCTGGTGGGCGCGGCGGGCCTTTATGCCTTCAGCGGCTCGGGCCGTGCGCCCGCTGTTGTGAAGGCGCCGGCTTCGCAGGTGGCCTCGAACGCCCCCATTCAGACCGCACCCGCGGTGCCGCCGCCGGCTGCGACACCGGCGCCTGACATGGCGACGCCGGCGGATTCAGGCACGACGGCGAAGTCGCCTTATGACGCCGCGCCCGCTGCGAAGAGCAGCGACACCGCCAGTGCCGCGCCTGCTGTTAAAGCAGACAAGCCGGTGAAAGCGGCGCGTGCCAGCAAGACGAAAGACGAGGCCGCGTTGAACCAGGCGGAATCCGAGCAGACCGCGCAGTTGAACAAGGCGGCCGACATGCCTCCGGCTCCGGCCGCTTCGTCGGACGTGGCGGCGGCCACCCCAGCTGACACAACGCCGCTGCCAGCCTCGCCCCAGCCTCCGGCTTCGTCGATGGCCAGCAACGGTCAGCCGCAGTCCGGCAATACCGCTGAGCCCGCTCCGGCCCCTGCGGCAGTGACCCCCGAGCAGCAAGCGGCGCCTCAGCCCGAACAGGCGGCGCAGCCTTCCGAGGCCCAGCCGCAGTAATCTGAAAAACGAAAAAGAAGCGCCTCAACGGGAAACCGTTGGGGCGCTTTTTTGCAGGAAGTCGTCGAACCTCGACCAGAAGCGCGCGCGCAAGGCGTCGCGCTCCATCAGGATTTCGTGCTCGGCGTCCGCGATTTCGACAAAGCGCGCATCTGGCATGCGCGCCGCGAACGCAGCGATGGCGGGGGTGAGACAGACCCGGTCATGGCCAGCGCCGAAGAGGAGAGACCTTGTCGCGATCGCTTCGGCATAGCCGGGACTGCGCGTGCGCGCGATGGATCTGATTGCGGCAGCAAGCCAGCTCCAGGTGGGACCATTGAGCCGCAGTTCGGGATGGGCCTTGAGGAGCGCCTGATTGCGGGCATAGCGCAGGGGATCGGACGTGACGATCTGCTGCGCGAACGGCAAGGTGAGCTGGTCGCGTACCGCCATGCCCCAGACGAAATCGCGGCAGGGGCCCTTGCGGTTGAAAGCACGCGCGATCCCCTCCGCCACCCACCCGGGCGTGCCGCGATAATTGATCCCCAGCATGGGCGCGCAAAAGACGGCGGCGGCGAATTCGCCCGGCACATCGTGCAACCGGCGCAGCAGGATATTGCCCCCCATCGAATGGGCGAGGGCGATCCTGGGCAGGCCCGCCGAAAGAACCAGGCCCTGAATCACCGCGTCCAGGTCCTGGTCATAGGCCGTGAAGTCTTCGATATGGGCTTTCCTGGCATCGGGGAGCAATCGGCCCGAACCGCCCTGTCCCCGCCAATCGAAGGTGACGACGGAAAAGCCGCGTCCCCGCAATTCGTCGATCACTTCGAAATATTTCTCGATGAATTCGGTCTGGCCATTCAGCAAAAGGCAAAGCGCGCGGGGCTGATCGGCGTCGAAGCGCGCGGCGCGCAGCCGAGCAGCGCCGGCAGTCACGAAGAAGGGACTGAAATCCTGCGAAGCGGGCATCATCGGGCGATGAGTTTGCGTAGGCTCAGGCTTGCGTTCAAGCTTGGGTCATGAAGAGCCGACGCGACGCTTTGGGCTGGAGCTGTTTTCTGATCCATCTTGTCGTCCTGGTGGGCGTGGCCCTGGGCTGGGCCTGGCCGGGGCGCGGTTGGCTTGTCTTCTATCTGGTCTTCCTTCCCGTGATGGTCCTGCATTGGAAGCTCAATGACGATGCCTGCATTCTCAACAATCTGGAAAATTGGCTGCGCCATCGCCGCTGGCGGGCGCTTGAGATCAATCCCGAGGAAGGCGCGTGGCTGCGCACGCTCCTGGCGGACGCGACCGGCATCCGGCTGACGCCTGCCCGGATGGACGGGGTGATCTATGGCGCGATGGCCTTGTTCTGGCTTTTGGGCCTCTTGCATTGGATGGGAAAATTCTGACCCGCCGGGGCCATTTTTGGGTCTTGAAGGCAGAGGTTCCATGCCCATCTAGAAGCTGTTCCGGGGGCACGTTGCACCGGAAAAAACACAACGCTTTCAGGAGGTTGTACCCATGCGTCTGGATTATTCGCCTTTCTATCGTTCCACTGTCGGCTTCGACCGTCTTTTCGACCTGCTCGAGAATGCCGACGCCGCGCAGGGCGGCTACCCGCCCTACAATATCGAGCGCAGCGACGAGAATAATTATCGCGTCACCATCGCCGCCGCCGGCTTTGCGGAAAAGGATCTCAGCGTCGAAGTCGCCGATGGCGTGTTGACCGTTACCGGCAAGCGCGAAGACGCGGCCAAGCCCGCCTATCTGCATCAGGGCATCGCCGGTCGCGCCTTCGAGCGCAAGTTCCAGCTGGCCGAGCATGTCGAGGTCAAGGGCGCCAAGCTCGAGAACGGCCTGCTCCATGTCGATCTGGAGCGCGTCGTGCCCGAAGCCAAGAAGCCTCGCCGCATCACCATCAACGCGCCGGAGCTGAAGAGCATTGAAGGCAGCAAGGCTGCCTGATTTTTACCCCCATCTGTCTTCCTCGGGATAAACCCTCGGAAGACTTCTTCCCCCGCCAATGGCTTCGCCATGCGGGGGAAGAAAGCTGGTGGTCGCTTTTAATAAGGCGAGGTGTCATTAGTGGCACCTCGCTTTTCTTTTTTTGATGCAAAGCTCAGGCCCGCCTCCCCTGCGCGCGCATCAGCGCGCTGGCGGGGGAGGTGCCCGTAGCAACCTTTCGAGGTTGCGTAGGGCGGAGGGGGAAATTAAGCAGACTCAGCGAACAACATCGGCAGCTTCGCGCCGAGAAAATTCACATCCGTCAGGTCCGCATCGCGGAAATCCGCACCGGTGAGATTGCCATAGGCGAAGTCGCAGCCCGCCATCTGCGCCCGGCGCAGATCCGCGCCGTGAAAATCGGCATAACGTGCTTCGGCATTGTCCAGGCGCGCCGGCAGCAGCCGGTCGCCGGCGATCAGCAAGGGCCCCAAATTGCTGTCGCTGAGATCGGCATGGCTGAGCTTGGCGCCGGCGAGATTGACCCCGCGCAAATCCGCCCCGTGCAAGCGGGCGCTGCGCAGATCACAACCTGCCAGATTGCTGCCCTGAAGCGAGGCGCCTTCCAGATTGACGCCATACAATATCGCGCCCGGCGCGATCAGCGCGGTGAGCCGGGCATGCGCCAGATTGCGCACCCGGCGCATGTCCAGGCTTGAAAGATCGGCGGGCTTGCCGTCGCGCCCATCGCTCAGCGCCCATCGCGCATGGCTTTCCAGCATCTCTTCGATCCGCTTGGTCTCGGCGGGATCCGGTTCGCTTTTGTCGGTGAGGGTGTGGGACATGTCGGCGCCATGGGTGTTGGCGAAATCCATCCTGGCGCCCACCAGGATCGCGCCCGCCAGATCCGCGCCCGTCAGATCGCAGCCCGACAGATCGGCATTTTCCAGATTGGCGCCCGTCAGGCGCGCCTGACGCAGATTGGCGCGGGTGAGGCGGCAGCCTTTCATCACCGCATCGGTGAAATCGGCCTGCACCGCCATCGCGCCGGTCAGTTTGGCGCGCTCCAGATTGGCGGAGTTGAGCATGGCGGCGGGAAGTTCGGAGGGCTTGGTATCATGCTGCAGGACCTTGAGATTGCCGTGGCGATCCTTGGTCATGATGGTGCCTTCGCGGAAATCCGCTTCGTAGAGATCGGTGCCGATCAGATTGGCGCCTCGAAGCGAGGCGCCCCGAAGATCGGCGCGGCGCATGGAGGCATTGACCAGATTGGCCCGGCGCAGATCCGCCCCGAAAAAGCTCGCGGCATCCAGCCGCGCCCCCGAAAGATTGGTTTCCTCCAGCACCGCTCCGGTGAAATCCGCGTCGCTGAGATTGCGTCCCGTCAGGTCCAGCCCCGACAGGTCGCAATAGGTGAAAGACGCCCGCGCCCCTCCCAGCCGGCCGGAATAGAGCATCTCATGGCGGTCGGCGGTCGCCGAAACCTCCTTCTGGGTCAATTTTGCGAGGCTGGTATGCCGGCCCGGATTCATGGGGAAACAACGCTCGGGTTAAGCCTTTTTCATGCGCAAGTGTGGCCAGAGACGGGCTAACACCCGATTAAGACGTGAAAATTTGCTGTTGAACGGCGGCCCGGGCCGGGTACAAAGGCGGGCCGGGACCGGGCCCGGACGGTTAAGAGCGGAAAGCCCGAAAAGGCTGGAGCCACTGGAGCCAGATCAAGGGTTTGCGCGGATCCCGCGGGCGTCCTTGGCCAATACAACGAGGTTTGGATTTTGACGAAGCACCGCCTGATGCTTTCCGCCGCCACGGCCGCTTTGCTGGCCGTGCCCCTGACGATTTCTTCGGCCATGGCGGCGACCACCATCACCGATACCCGTAAAGAGGCAATCGACACCAAAACCCTGGGCGATATCACCATCAGCTCGGGTGGGGTGGACATCAAGGCGGCCAAGGCGGCCGTCCTCGTCAATTCCAACAATTTCCTGCTCAATCAAGGCACGATTTCCAACCAGAATACAGCGGGCGCGATCGGCATTGCGGTCGATACCAGCGGTGGCGACATCGTCAACAGCTCGGGCGTCACCAATCTGGGCAGCATCAACCTGACGGGCGACGGCACCGGCAAGTCGGCCCTGCTGATCAGTGGCGGCCACACGCTTTATGCGCCGATCACCTTCAACAATATCATCAGCACTACCGGCGCCACCGTGGCGGGCTCGTCGGTTTCGGTGGTCGGCGACACCAGCAATATCTTCACCCTGGTCCAGGGCACCACCATCGACGGCGATGTGATCATGGGCGGCACCATGGTGCAGAGGCCCAGCGACAAATCCACCAGCAATGGCAACACCGCCTTCGCGCTGGAAGGCAATCTCAACGGCAATTTCGTCATCGGCCAGGGCGCGAGCCTGACCGCGGTGGGCAACCAGGCGCGCGGCATCGTCGTTTTGGGCCCAATCGCGCCTTGCGCGAACAATTCCAGCCTGGGCTATACCTGCGCCAATTCCGGCACGGCGACCCAATCCACGGGCGCGTTCGCCAATTTTGGCTCCATCAATGTGGTGGGAACCATCACGCCCAACCGCAAGGGCGGCAATTTCGAAAGCGGCAGCGCCATCATCATCGGCAATTCGGTGGCGGGCGGCTTCTTCAATGCCGGTCCTTCGACCTCCAATGCCTCAACGCCCCTCGCCACGATTTCCGGCAACGGCGATATCGTCAGCAGCAGCAGCGGCTCAGTCTTCGCGCCCACCGTACTGATCGATCCGTCGCAGACGGTTTCCTCGCTCAATCCGACCGTGCGCGGTCCCGCCATCCTGGGTCCGGTCGGCACGCAGATCGATTCCGTCGATGGCGGCAAGAGCTTTGCCTTCATCAACCATGGCACGATTTCCGCGCAGCCCATCGACCTGGACGTGAGCTCGCTGGCGGTGGCCATTCAGGGCTCCTCCGCCGTCAACTTCACCTGCCTCAGCGGCGTGGCCGGCAGTTGCAGCTACACCACCCAGACCGGCGGCCCGCTGACGAACGCCACGCCGACCTTCTCCGTTGCCGCAAATGGACTGGTGACCAGCGGCGGCCTGCTCAACACCGGCACCATCCGCGCCCAGGCCATTACCAAGGAAGACACCACCTCCAGCATCGGCGCCACGGGCCTTTATGTGGGCGCTTTCGCCACGGTGCCCCGTCTTGCGGTTGCGGGCGAATTCGTCAGCGGCGGCACTTTCACGTCAGGCATCATCAGCGCCGCCGTGGTCGGCCCGGGCGGCGGCATCGCCACTGCGGTCCAGATCGGCGATCAAGCTGTGGTGCCGCAGATCGACATCCTGCAGCATGGCTCGATCTCGGCCAATGTGCGCACCAGCACGCTCTCGCCCTCCTCCATCAACGCGCCGACCTCGTCGCCCTTCAACCAGACCGCCACCGCGATCCTGGATCAGTCCGGCAGCGTCAGGTTGATCAACAATGCGGGCCTGATCGCCGCTCTCACCACGACCCAGACGCCCGCCGCCAACGCCGCGGTGGTGAACAATACGATAGCGGTCAACCTGCTGGCGGGCTCCGCGGGCAAGACCGTCATCAACAATAGCGGCATCATCGAAGGCGATGTCCTGTTCAATTCCGGCGGCGGCGGCAACACGCTGAATGTGGGCAATGTCGGCGACGCCACCAATCCCAACGACACCAGCGGCAATGCCAACACCACGATCACAGCGATCCAAGGTTCCGCCGTTTCCAACACACCCTTCAATTACGCCAGCGTGACCGGACGCATCAGCAGCACCCTTTCCGGCGCGCCGCCCACCGCCGTCACCAACTTGATCAATTTTGGTTCGGGCACCGGCAACCTTCTACATGTCGGCGGCTTCGGTTATGTCAACAGCGTGATCGCGTCGGGTCCTGGCGGCCTGGATATCCATGTCGACAATAACGGCCAGTTGTTCATGGCCGCGCCCACCGGCCAATCCGTCAACACCCATGACCTGATTGTTTCCAATGGCGGCACCATTGGTTTGTCGCTGACCCAGGTCAACGCCGCCTCGGTGACGCCCGTGGTGCTGGCTGCCCATAATGGTACCAGCGATCCCACAGTCACCCTGTCCAACGCCATCATCGGGCTGAAGCTGGGCAGTTTCATTTCATCGGGCACCACGGCGGCCTCCACTGCCAATCCGACCCGCCAGACCATCACGCTGATCCGTTCCTCGACGGTGATCAACGACACTACGCTGGCCCAGCAGAATGCCAGCCTGTCGCAGAATATTCCGTTCCTGTTCGAATCGCAGACCGACACCGCCGGCAACAGCGCCGGCGTGCCCGATCCTTTGTCCTTCAACGCAGCGCGCACCGACCTCATCCTCACGCTCTTGCCGCGCTCCACCGGCACGACCAATGCCGACGGCACGCCCGGCCTCAATCTCAGCGGCGATGCCAAGCAGGTCTTTCCCTTTGCCGCCGCGGCGCTGGCCAATGATCCGGAACTGGGCGCGGCGATCGGCTCGAACATGACGGTCTATAAGACCAATAACGTGCCATCGAGCGGCATCAACATCGCCGCCAGCCAGCAAAAGGCTCAGGAATTCTTCTCGCAGATGACGCCGGACGTTTCGGGCGGCACCCGCCAGGTCGCCATTCTTCTCACCGACCAGGCCACCGGGCCCGTCGCGGCCCGCCAGCGGCTTTTACGCTCCTATGCCGATCAGCCGGGCGAGCTGACGCTGTGGAGCGAAGAGTTTGTCGGCAACATCAACAATAAAGGCCGCGCCGACGCCAACGGCACGCTGACCAACTACAAGGATCACGGCTTCGGCTTCTCGCTGGGCCTGGATTCCGGTTCGGCGCGTGATGGCTGGTTCGGCGGCGCCATCAGCTATTATTCGGGCGATGTCAGCCAGACTCTGCCGCACAAGAGCATCACCCATGAGCAATGGTACATGCTCACCGGCTACAGCGACTGGCGCGGCAAGCACATCTTCATCGACACCACGGGCAGCCTTGCCTATGGCAGCTTCGACGGCTCCCGTTCGATGGTGGCCGGCGATGTGAGCCGTACCGCGGTCGGCAAGCGCGCCGCTCTGATGGGCGCGCTGGGCGCCACCGGCGGCGTCTTCCTGAAATATGGCTTCCTCGACATCCTGCCGCATATCGCGCTCGACGGCCTGGTAAGCCGCGAGGAGGGCTATACCGAAAACGGCGGCGGCGACGGCCTGGATCTGCAGGTCGCGCCTTACTATGCCAACTCGCTGCGCGGCTCGATCGGCAGCGACTTCAAGACCAGCTTCAACATTTTCGGCGCCACGGTTTCGCCCGAGGCGCGGCTGGGCTATCGCTATGATGTCGCCAACTCGCCGGTGAAGCTGAAAGCCGGCTTCGTCTCGACCGGCGGCCTCCATACGCCCGGCAACAGCTTCACCTTTGTCGGTCCCGATCCGGACAGCGGCAATGCGGTGGCGGGCTTCTCGCTGGGCGCGGGCACCGATACCTGGCATTTGGGCGTCAATTACGACTGGATCCGCGGCAATAATGGCTCCACGACCCAAGTCGGCACCCTCACGCTCCTGGGCCGCATCTGACGCTTGCCTTTTGCGTCCATACGCTGTCGCTATGGACGGGTTCGTCGCGCGTGCTGTGAGGAGCGGCGCGCGTAGCGCGTGAGTAGGTCCGGTGGACCTGCGAAAGCGACGAACGCTGCGAGCTTGGGCGAGCAGCCGGGCAGCATTCTCGCCGCCGGTTATCTAATTTTCCTTCGCCAATTCGATCAGCTTGGCCACGTGTTCGTCGGGCGTGGCGAAGGCGAGGGCGATGCGGGTGATGACCGTTCCGTCCTTCTGCGGCGGAAACCAGTCATGGAATTCGGCGCCCCCTGCGCGCATCCGCGCGGCTTTCTCCACCGGCATGCGGACGAATACCATGTTGGTCTCCACCGGATAGGCGATCTCGATATCGGGAATCTGTTTCAGCGCGCCGGCCAGGTGCAGCGCCAGCGCATTGGCCCGCGCTCCGCTGGCCAGCCACAGATCGTCCTGAAGCATGGCTTCGAGCTGGACTGAGACGAAGCGCATTTTGGAGGCCAGATGGCCGCTCCGCTTGCGGCGATATTCGAATTCGCCCGCAAGGGATGGATCGAAGAACACCACCGCTTCGGCGGCGAGCGCGCCCGCCTTGGTGGCGCCGAACGACATCACGTCCACGCCGCATTTCCAGGTCGCGTCGGCAGGGGTTCCGCCCAGATGCGCCATGGCATTGGCGAAGCGGGCCCCATCCATATGCAGTTTCAGGCCCCTGGAACGCGCCAACGCGCCGATCGCGGTCAATTCCTCGGCGCTATAGACCGTGCCCAGTTCCGTCGCCTGGCTGACGCTGATGGCGCGCGGCTGCACGCTGTGCACGCTGCCATCCAGGCTTTCCAGCGCATCGATGATGCCGTCCGGCGTCAGCTTTCCGTGCGCGCCGTCCAGCCCGATCAGCTTGGCGCCGGAGAAGAATTCCGGCGCGCCGCATTCGGACGTCATGATGTGGCTGTCCTTGTGGCACAGGACCGCGCCGAAAGGCGGCGTCAGGCAGGCCAGCGCCAGAGCATTGGCGGCAGTGCCGGTGAAGACCGGAAAAGCCGCCACCTCGCGCCCGAAACGCTCGGTGAAGCGGGCGGTCAGGCTTTTTGTGACCCTGTCATTGCCATAGGCCAGCGCCGTGCCCTGGTCGGCGGTCTGCAAGGCGGCCCAGACTTGCGGCAGCACGCCATAGGCATTGTCGGAGGCGAAATTCATTCAGAGCGGTTCCAGGAAAAGTGTGCAGCGGTTTTCCGTCCGGAACCGCGATAATTCAAGGGACTTCACCAGCTTCCCGTGTTGGGCATCGAGGCCCAGGGTTCCTTGGGCGGCAGACGCTCGCCCTCCTGCAGCAATTCAATGGAAATTCCATCCGGTGAGCGGATGAACGCCATATGGCCGTCCCGGGGCGGGCGGTTGATCGTGACGCCGGCAGCCCTCAACCTTTCGCAAAGCGCATAAATATCGGGAACGGCATAGGCGAGATGGCCGAAATTGCGGCCTCCGCCATAGGCTTCCGTATCCCAGTTCCAGGTGAGTTCCACCATCGGGCAATCCTCCGGCGACCGATTCCGGTCTTCCGGCGTGGCGAGAAAAACCAAGGTAAACCGGCCTTTTTCGTTCTCCTGGCGGCGAATCTCGATCAGGCCCAGCTTGGCGCAATAAAAATCCAGCGCCGAATCCAGGTCGGAAACGCGCACCATCGTGTGCAAATACCGCATGACAAAGCCTTTGGCTGACGGAGTCGCACTTTCCGCGAAAGGCCGGAATCAAGCAATTCCGCGGAGCTTTTTTTGTGACACTGTCAGCTTGCCAAATTCGCACAGGATTTTTCGCCGCATGCTGCGGCAGAAAAGCCGGCAGGAACCGGTGCAGGCGCGCCTAACAGGCGGGCATTTTTTTATGTTGCTTTGCAAATAAATCTGATTCATACCGAGCCCACCTTCGAGATTCATCCATGAATCATGGAGGTTTATTGCAAGGCGGCGATTTTTTCGGTTATGCTGCGCTTGCTAAGTATCCTGGTGGCATCTTTTCGCGCCACC
>Ga0207695_10004886_pt1 | contig 18073 bp, 12 predicted proteins | sample KBSC54metaG_FD_184354 | JGI IMG/M metagenome (GOLD analysis project Ga0207695, IMG submission 184354) | Corn rhizosphere microbial communities from Kellogg Biological Station, Michigan, USA - KBS C5-4 metaG (SPAdes) (version 2) | ecosystem: Host-associated > Plants > Roots > Rhizosphere > Soil... | reverse complement strand
ACGGTGTAGTCCTCCTGCGGCACTTCTTCCTTGATCGACCGATAAAGCTTCTTGTGCTCGAAGAACATGACCGGGTCGTCGTTGCGGATCGCCGACTTGAGCATCCCTTTCGCATCGTAGGCGCCTCCAGGATCGGCGAAAGATCATCCGTGTGACGCTTCAGCTTTGCGAAGTAGCGTCTCCGGAATTCGTTCCAGCGTTGTGAGTCGTGATGAAACCATTCGCGCAACTCCGAACTAGGCCCACCTCTTTCAACCATTTCGGCATCAGCTGGAGGGGATTTCGACACGCCTCCTGGCCACAGTCGTTCCACAAGGAAGCGCCTTCCATCCTGCTCGGTTGGTTCATCGTAAACGCGATTCAATTTCAACTTGTTTGTCATCGGTCTCCACCTCCCGTTTTAGACTTTGCGACCGTACTTCGAAGGGCAGAAGCCTCCGCGGATCGACGAAGCCTGCGGCGAACGGCTACCTCGCGGTTGCAGTCTGGATGACGAGTCTTGGGAATCGCTCGCGAATCGCCAATGAGATCAGGGCTCACTCCGCTGAATGCCGCATACGATTCTTCCGTGGCGCGCAGGAGTTCGTCCCAGAAGTGCCAGTGATGATTCATGGGGCCCCGCCAGCGTCAGAAACCGGATCACTCACCTGACGCAGATGGGCTGGCTTTTGCATCAGCGTGCCTAGGAGGTTCAGGGCAAAGAGAGTCACGGCCGTCAACTCGATTACCGCCGAAACCGGAAGCAGCCTCCATGCGATCTGCCAGTCTCGCTCATAGGCAAGTGGCTCCATGCTTACGCGCAAGAGGCAGCCCACGTTGAGCAACGCGAGCGACCAGAACATCAGTTCCTTGCTCCAAAGCACGCGCATACCGCAGAATGCCGGCAAGACCCGTTGGCCGATAGTGAAGACCATCACGGCAACAAATCCGACGGTGAGAGCATGACGGCTTGCTCCCCACAGTCCTCCCGAACGATCTTCGCGCGAGGCGAGGCAGCCAAGGAGCGATGCAATCAAGAGCCAGCCATAAGCGATGCGCAGAAAATGCGGAAAGCTTGGATGAATGTTATGCACCTTGGCCGGCTGAAATGCAGGGTGCCACACACGTAATCCCTGAATTGCGAGCAGCACCGAGGCAACAAACACCGCTGAGGAGATTCCCCACTGGTTCAAAAAGACCAATACGATCCCGGCTAGGCTGAGCCCGTACGCAGTGAACAGCCATCTGGCACGCGGCTGACTAAATCCGGCAAAGATCGGCAGCCATCGCGCGTTGAAGCCCCAGATTGTGGACACCAGGACACCCCAGATTGCCATCGTTACAAGTTGAAGATCGAGCAGATGTGGGAGCGCGGGCGTTCTGCTCAAGAGCGCCAGTCGGAAGAGCGCAATGGCGTTGATGACAAGCGTAAGAAGGAAGACAAAGGTGGATAAGATCACCAGTACCATCCACATGGGTTTCGCCGATTGCCCACTGGCCGGACGGTGGCGGCGCACGGTCAAGAAGAAGAGCAGAAATCCGCCGAGTTCGAGCAGTCCCGATGCCGGTAAGATCCAGCGCCAGTGCCAGCCGGTCACCCCGCCCAACCAGCGCAGAGCCACGCCGCAAGTCCACAGGCTCCATGCCGTCCAGGCGTTGCCCACTGGAAACGTACGCGTACTTTGCATCTTGGTAAGCGAATAGAAGCCGATGCCAAGGATGAACGACCCAACCCAACCGAACAACTGAGCTTGGCCGTGTGCCTGAAGCCATGCCGAGGAGAGGCCGTCAAGCGCCTGCTGCCGTGAGATTCCGATCAGGTTCCACACACCGAGGAAGGTCCCCGGCAGCAACATGAAGAACAGGCCGCTGCCCACGAACGCTTCAATGAGAGCCTGACTTTGCCGTTCCGCGCGGATACGCGGCTCTTCGGCTAACCTGAGCTCCAGCGTCTCGGTTTCTTCTCGCGTCACACTCTCCCTCGACGATCACCAAATCCAGGAAATACCACTGTTATTTGACGTTTGACGGAAAACGGCAATCTGTGATCGTGCAAGCCGTTATCCTGTCCACCGATTTTGAAAGCATTTCCGAGCTCCGCCGCGTTGGTGGCACCACACTTTCTTGGATTTTGGATAGTGACAATGCACCGGGCATTCCGCAAGAGGTCGACGGCGCGATTATCGAGCCTGATCAGAATTTCGACATCTTCATCTCTCGGATCGAAGCCGCAGTGTGGCACCGCTCCCTCGTCGAGCAATTCGGGTCGATTGACGAATGGAAGTTGTTCTACCATTCTTCTGATCGGAGAAGACAAGAAGAGAGCGGCGCCGCCGGCGAGAACTACGGCAATCTTCCAATGATCCGGCGGAAAACTGAATGAGCCCGCATGAAGTGGCGAGATGCTTGATAAAAGCGTGCCGAGAAAGATCAGTCCGGCAGCGAACGGAAAAACCTGTTTACCCGCAATCGAGAGCCCGATCAGGACAACGGTGAATCCAATAATGCCGCCCACGAGGATGTAATTGACCGTAGCGGATGCCGCATACCGGAGCAAGCTGGAAGCAACATAGATCCACGAAACCATTGCAATGATCGGGATCCATTTTCTCCATGCGACGGGTGGGTTCATCATTGCACCGTCGCGACCTTCAATCGACTGCTTCGAAGAAGAGTCGCGCATGTCTAATAATTATGTTCGCATTTCGCTTACCACAATGAATCGGCCGTACCGCCAGGCATGACAAATGTTGTTTCTCGGCTGGAGCGGGACGCGAGGATTGCTTAAAATCGTCGCACTGTGACAAAAGTCCCTGCAGCTTGATCCGGCGTCCCTCTACCTTCAACAATTGAAGGAGACCTCTATGTCCACAACAACCCAAACTGTACGCGACATTGCGATGGAAAATCGGGCGGCTGTTCGTGTATTTGAAAAATATGGAATTGACTACTGCTGCGGAGGCCGGGTGCCGCTTGCTGAGGCGTGTGCTGCACGAAATCTCAATGTCGATGAGGTGATTGCTTCTCTGGGAACCACTGCAGCCGCTTCCACTCCCGGAGACAGAGACTGGGTAAAAGAGTCTCTTGCGAGCCTGACCGCGCACATAGTTGATGCCCACCACGCTTATGTCACCCGCGAAGTACCTCGCCTGAATGAATTAGCCGCCAAAGTTGTGAACCGTCACGGCGACACTCGAGAGGAACTCCCTGTGCTTCAGTCGAAGTTGGCGGAACTCGGCGAAGAATTGATCTCGCACCAAGGTAAGGAGGAAGTTGTGCTCTTTCCCTATATTGGCAAGCTGGAGCGATACGCGTCCGGGAATGGGACTCAACCACGGAATTGCTTCGGATCGATATCCCATCCGATTGCGATGATGACCAAAGATCACGAAATTGCTGGGAATCTTATGGCCGAGATCCGCAACTTGAGCCAGGACTACAGGCCTCCTGAGGGTGCATGCCCAACATTCCGCGCATTTTATGCGGGCCTCGAAGAGTTCGAGCAGGATCTGCACCAGCACATCCACTTGGAAAACAACATCCTGTTTCCCCGTGCCATTGCTTTGGAGAATAGCGCAGCTTAGCGTGGGGCGAATTCAAGCGGGTACCCCATGCGGAAAGCTTCGGAAACCGGCTAACGAGAATGCCGTTTTTGAGACCTGTACATATAATCGAAAATCGCCGCCGGCAGCCCGCGCCGACGTCGAGTTGTTGCTGCCCGCTTTTGTCGAGGAGCCCCGTGGCATCTACAGGGATATGTTCTGCCTTTTCCGAGATTTCAGCGGACAATTAGCCTTCATGCGCTTTGTGAACGTCACAGGTTCTCGATGCTGATTCCCTGAGTCGCAACGGTGCAGTTGTCGGGGCCAACCCTGGGGAATACCTCAAACGCGGTTTTGAACGCCTCAGCGGTGCCCGAATGGCTGAGGGTTCTTGAAGCGGAGGATAGTACTTGAGACGACCATGGGGTCTGTGGCAAGTCGCGCGAAGGTTGATTAGCGATATCAGGCCGTACCGCTCATCCAGAGGGAGGGGACCCGCCGCTGGGTCCGTTTACGCTTCGGCGATGATGCCTGAATTGACGACGAGGCCGGCTTTCACTACCGATCAACTTGGCATCGCGTAAATCCTCTCCCGTCGTAAGCGTTATCGCACTCGCATGAGGGCACTCGTCTACGCGTCGAATTTAGCGCTGCCCGAGAGGTGCAGCAGAGTCTGGTGCCCGCCGCCCTTCCGCCGATCGATCCCTTCCAGATAGAAGCGGTATATCTGCCCGCGCAGGAGGTCGTCCGCATGCCAATGTGCAGGTCAGGGGCACGATGGCGAGCCACGCCCGACAGTTCACGACTGTGTTTTCGTCATTTGTCGAGCGCTCTGCGAATGTCCGCTACCATAATGCCGTGTTTCGCCACGAGTTCGCGAAGACGCTCAGCACTGACGCCCGGTTCCTTAGTCCAATAACGAATTTCGTATTCCTCGTTGACATCAATTCTCGAGCGATCGGCCGTTCCGCGCTTTGTCTTATCACGAGCCATTGTCTGCTCCATGTACAAAGGTATGAAGCTTTGATGTTTGTCAAGGTTGTTTGATATTCGGAGGCGCAAGTTCTCCGCTCTCAGCGAAAGGCCCGTGCTCTGGCGGAGATTCTCCTGCTCGATCTAGAAGGGCATCTACATCGAAGTATTCTGTAAGGTCTCCGATTGAACTTGGCCCTGTTCTTCCCTTCAGGTCACGGGAGGGCATGGCGAGTCCGCAGTTGACTCACGGGCCGACGCGCCGCCCTATCTCCGCTCCCGAATAAAGCAGCTTGCGGTTCAACTCGCCTTTCGTACGGGATAGTCAGTCGTCGCTATGGTGGAAGCATGCGAAAGAGAATTTGGGGCGTTCAGATTTGCACCGTCGTCCACGCCGACGCCGAGTCGGTCGACAAGCTCGCCACCTAACCAGCCACCTGCCAGCGCAAGCGTCACAGCGATAAAGGACAGCACTAACGCACCGCTGGAGGGGATCTCGCTGTTTGCCTTGCGCATAAACCAGCTGGCAATAAACAGCAGGACTACGAGAATGTTTGTTGCTCCATGTAGGAGCCCGATTCGCTTGCCGCGAGTGCCTGCGGGTATTGCGATCCAATCGACTAATCCGAAGATAGCGGCACATAGGCCACCGACGATTCCCGCAGCAATCATCCAAAACGAAATTCGAAACCAGTTCGCATCGTGCTGGATCAGGCCGACGATATCGAACGCCACAGCAGTGGCGAGCAAGCCAAGCGGAAAGACAATGAGCATCGGGTGGACAGGATGTCCTAGAAACTTGGTTCTACTTTCCATGGCGTACCTCCGCAAACGTACGATGCAGATGGGAGTAGGACCGATGGTCGAGAAGCATGCTCTCTCGAGCATTTGGGGCTCTCGGAAGACCATTGACTCTCGCCTGCAAATCTCCTAAATGCTGTCAAATAGAAGCTTTTCGACAACTTGTCGACTCAGCAGCGATCTTGTTTCCCGTCCACCGGCGGCATACGGGTACGAGTAACGTCGATGAGAAGATGCAAACGGAGAATTTCAGCTTAGATCAGGTGCCATTTACGAATCGCAGCCTCTCAACAAGAACATCGCGGCCCCCAGCAGCGAGCGCGGCTAGCCCTGCGACTTTCAGCGGTGCCGCTCCAGGTTTTCTCACAGTGTGTATCCCTGGTTGAGTTAGCGAATCGATCAACGAAGGTGATGCTGGTCTCTGACTTCATTCATTGAATACAAGACCCACCGCCATCCGCCGAGAGTGAGAGGTGCTGCCCATCCTCACCAGCGATATCTCGACTGCAAACAGAACCTTGAGGTGACCTGCACCTCTGAATCTGCTTTAGAAACGATCTGACTTCGCAAGAGGCGTAGCTGCTTCGAACGGCATATGAACGGATTGTTTTTTGGTCTGCTTGACCACATACATTGCCGCATCAGCAGCGCTCAATAGACTTTCCCGAGTCGTTCCGTCTTCAGGGTAAATGGCAACGCCGACACTTGCAGAACCATGTAGGACGTATCCATCAAACGCATATGGCGCTTCGAAGCTGCGTCCCAAACGTCGGGCAACTTCGTCGATTTCCCCGCGGTTATGCACGCGCGAAACCAGCACAGCAAATTCGTCGCCGCCAAGTCGCGCCAACATGTCATTATCGCGAAGCTGATGTTTCATTCGGGTCGCCGCTTCCTGCAAATAAAGATCCCCAACATGGTGGCCGTAGACGTCATTCACCTGTTTGAAGTCATTTAGGTCGATGTAGATCAACCCGAAGATGCTCGCATCCTCGCGGGCTATTTCAATTTGCTCGTCTAGATAAGTCTCCAGCGAAAAGCGGTTGTGAATGTCCGTCAGCAGATCGAACTTCGAGCGGTGTTGCAGATCCGAGTATAGCCTTCGGCTCTCAATTGCCAGCGTTGCCATTGAAGCAGCCGTCGAGAGGGTCTCCGACTCGCTGGAATTAGATTTAGTGTGGGGATGAAATGCAGCGTAGAAGAAACCGAGCGCCGGTCCAGACCGGGCAAGAATCTGCTCCGTCACGACACGGAACGCTTCAGGCTTCGACGGGAAGTTGCCGAGCTGAGCTCCATCGGTTAACTGGCACCAACAGGGAGCACCTCGGAAGTTAAAAGAGGCTAATTCCGTGATGTGCTCGATAATTTCGGCGAGAGGGCGAGATCCATTAATATCCTCCAGGATTCTACTGCGCTGCCGTTCCATGTAGGCGGAAGCGGCGTTCTGAAGACCCACTTTGCGTTCCCTGATCCATTCTCTGGCGGCAGCTATAAGTAACAACGTCAATAGAAGACCGACAAGCACTGTGAGGTTGCGAATATTCAGGAGAGGAGGCCCCGCAAGGACCGTAATATCATCGAAATTTCGCAGGAGGATGTCGAAGGGCACCTCTTCTCCCGGGGTGATTGCCTCTGTGTCCAGAATCTTGCAGATTCCCGTGACGCGCACTTTGCTTCCGAGAGGAATCTGACGCATTGGCGGAGGAGTGACGCCGCCGGGTGGGTGACGATAGATCGCATTGAAGAGTTTGCCGTCGAAACTCAGAACATACTCGTCCTGTGTTGCTTCCCGCACCTCTGTGACGATCTGGCCTTCAGTTGACACGAGGTCGTATTGATGACCATCGGGTTGGTTGCTGTTCCAGAATGCCAGCTGTCTCCATGTTGCCGGCTGGGGAACAATGGGAGCTGCGATATGCACATCTCCGATTTCGCTATCCATCAGCATCAGCATTCGGTCATGTGCGTCAGGAAAGCCGCTCGCCTCTGCGTAATTCCCGATTTGCAGCGGTTCGCGGGTATGGGTCGAGATCCAGAGACTCTTGGACCCATCCTGAAGGACCGCGGCGGACCCAGGCTGATAATAGGTTATGGTTCCGTGTACTTGGACCCGACGCGATTGATCTCGCACGTGATAGTTCGAAAGGATCTGATCCATTGGCGTGATCGGAAGAGACCCGAACCTGGTATTGACGCGCTTGAGCGCCCTGACGTCCGCGAGATTCGAGACATAAAGAACGACGCCGGTTTCTTGCATCTTGTCGTCGAACTTTCCTGCCGCCACCCCCGTGATCTCGACTTCGTCGTCTAACAAGCCTTTTAGCGCTCTTTCATTGTCACTATCAACGTTGGCTTCAATGTGACCATCGTCGGTGACCAACTGCAGCCGAGCACTACGCCTTTGTGCCGCGATGTTTCCCACGAGGTCAGAAGCACGAACTATCGCATGAACAATAACTAGGCGAGCGTCGTACTGTGCGCGAATCAACTCGTCGAAGGTGGCGGCTTGGGGATGGGGTAAGCTGCCGTGATGAAGTAGGGTAATGCTACTGGCGACCACGAGGGGCCGAAAGCTTCCTTGAGTCTTACCTTTGATGAAGATTCGGTCGCCGGGAAGCAGGGCCACGGTCGTGGGCGGGCTTACGAAAAGTGCGTCGTCGCCCTCCTGAACGAAGAGCAAACTTTCGTACCCTCGGGAATAAACAACAGTGGCTTCAAAGGCCGCAGGAATCGCGCGGCTTGCTTCTGCATTGCCAAGCGAATGTATGGCATGGAGCGACGTAAGAGTGAGTGGCTCCGAGGCCCATGTGGCAGAACGTAAAATGAGAACAAGCGCCACCAGAACAATCAGCTTTTGCAGAAGAGAGCCCGGAGACATGTAGCCGAGTGTGTTTCCTTCGGCGATATTGCTCATTTGGCGGTACTTCAGCGTTTGGTTTAAGAGCAGCTCCTGAGTAGCGCCGAATTTGGAAAGCTTGGGCATCTTAGAGCTACCTGGTTTCTGATGGCCAATCGTTAGCTTAGATCCGACCCGTTCGTCTGAAACGATTGCCTGCTGAAGTGTAAAAATCCTCCTCATTTGAATCATGAGCATCTACTTATGTACTCGAACGTGTTCGTGAATAGCTATCCCTCCTTTGAGGAAGGACGCTTGGAAGCCAGCTTGGCCTGGATATTTGGGGTACAGGCTGGGATGTACATCACATCTTCGCTACAACTATCAGGAGGGTAAACTTTTTTCCCCGGATTGCATGGTTTCGCAATTGATTCAGTCTGCATGTTGCCGAAAGTGATCCGACAAGGGAGCCTCGCTCACCAGCGTTTGGCGGGCTGGATTGAGGAATGGGGTGTGAAGTTGATCCGAACAGGACTCTCTATCGGCAGGACGAGGCCAATCTGTGCGACCAGCACAGGCTGCGGCGAGAAGATGCTCGGCCGTGTGCAGACATGCAAGCTCCGCTCCTGTGGCTGTCACAGCAGTACATAAGTCATCGCAGGGTGAGGCATTCAGAAGAGATCGTCGGTAGCTGAGAGTTCATGACTCTGCATCATGCTTCTAACGCAAACGTAACCAACGGTGCATATTCTGGGGGGTGTCTCCATCGGTTGTACCCGCTTATCTTTGCACAATGGAAGCACACGATTTTCTTACCGGCCCTGACAATCCAAATGCGATCCGACTCATTCTCGCAGACTCCCAGGCGATCTACAGCACTGGAATCAGCAAGGTCATTGCGCTTGAAGACGATATTCGATTAGTCGCGCAAGCGGGCTCTTTGGAACAACTCCGCGTATCGATTGAACGACATCCGGCCGATGTTGTCCTTGTTGAAGGGGAGCTTCTCACGGCAGGCGCTAGTGTGATTGCGGAACTGCTGCGAACCGCGCCCGCCGCCAAGTTCATTGTGCAAAGCGTGACGGCAGAAGAAGGACATACTGTCGAGCTATTTCGCCACGGCATTCGCGGTATTGTCTCTCGGTCCATATCTCCCGATCTGATCGTGCGATGTGTGAGACGCATTGCTAGAGGTGAAACCTGGATCGACAATCAGGCACTGAACTGGATCCTCGAAGCCTACCGAGTACAAGGGGCTGCACTCCTGAACCCACGCACACAGATGCACCTGTCCCCGCGGGAGAAGGCTGTCATCACGGGTGTCACGCGGGGCATGCGCAACAAGGAAATTGCTTATGAGATGGGAACTTCTGAACAGGTCATCAAAAACTATCTACGAAAAATCTATGACAAGCTGGGTGTTGACGACCGGGTTGAACTGGCACTTTTCTGCTTGCACGACCAGTCGATCAGGGAAGAGATAGATCAGGTCGCAGCAGTCCAGAAGATACTCAGCACTGCCGGAACGAGCAGTACGGGAATAGCACAACCTAGGAAAAACCCGAGTTCCTTAGCTGCAATTTCTCTGCTACTTTGAATTCTTTCCCGAGGGGCACTTTGTGGACAGTGGGTTTTCTCATCGCTTCAGACCAGATGGCAACATCGAATTCATTTGCCACCGCTGTTTTCTGATGGGGGGACCCGTGACGCATGAAGTGGATTTGGACCCATTGGAGCGTAGACATGCATGCAATCCCGAGGACAGCTTGCGCTCAGGTTTGCTGGCGGAAGAATCAAAGCTATTGCGTTGATATGGTCCGGTGACCGGATAGCTGATTGGATCGCCCATTCATAGTGCGATTGATGACATCCGGAGTGGCCGCACAGCCAAGAGTTTTCGAAGCGGACCATCCGTTCCACTTGCCTGGCTATATACCCTCCCTTGCAGTATGCAAAGAGCCATCTCGTGAAAAAGAAGACAAGCTGAATCGAGTTCCTTCTGGGCGAAAGGAATTGCCCCGATATAAGTTGTTTAGAGATTAAGGAATCAATCAAGTATTGCTTTCGCTTCGAGGCCCTGCAATACCTCGAGGAGGGCTCCATGAATTGAGATAGTGCAGAAGGGCTTCTTCTCCGAAGACGTGTTCAGCGAGTTGAGAACGTGGGGATGGTTCGTCGCGTGTGAGAGGGCGGTTGAGATCACGCCCTCGGACCCTATAGAATCCAGGGATTTCAGCTTCACGTGTGGGATGCCGAATCGAAGTTGTACAAATCACGTTCCCTTACGCCGAGCACATGACGGGTTGCATCGTTTGCGGCAGGCCGCTGATCCAGCCCGATGCAAGTGACCACGCTTGAAGAAAGATTGAAGGCAGCTTTCTGTTCACGAAGAACGCTATGAGAACGGAAAGTGGATTGCTGGCCGCAGAATCAATGGAGATGAACTGTTTCAACCAGGCCTTCCCAAAACCAAGGTCGGGATGTTGAAAGTGAAGTTGGTGCATATCCCGTGAGGCACGAAGGATTCAATCGAAAGCTCGATCAGTTGACCGGGCGAGCCCGGCATCGTCATCCTGTTTGAAGGGTGATAGGACACGGGACGTACGCTCGGCACTTTGAAGTGCAGGGTGCTGAGGTGCAGACCGACCGCTGACATCCGCTGTGCACCTCGACCATGTCTCGGAGCGAAGACGACTGGCCGCGAAGCAGCAATCTCTGCCGTGATGGTACAGAGGCGGTCATATTTAAACTTGGCGTCACTTATCCTAACCTGCGGAAGTTTGGATTCATATTCGCTCGATCACCCGATTTTGCACGCCACTTAATATTGTTGCGACGACCTCCTCAGCGTATAGTTGACGGCTGCCAAACGGAAACTTCTGCGCCGTGATCAGCACGGACGCCGCCCCATGGGCGGCTGTCCATAGTACTGTACTCACAGCGAACGGTTCACCTTTAAGCACGCCTGCTCTGATGCACCTTTCCACGCACTTGAATAACGCTCCGAAAGCAGGATTCCGTTCCTGCAAGTCCTCGCGGCTTAGCTTCAGTTCTCCGAGAGTTTCGACCGACAGGAACAGAATCCTGTACTCGTTGGGGTTCTCCACGGCGTATGCAATGTAGTCCAGCAGTATCTTCTTGACCGCTACAAGCGGATCACGGTGAGCGGTGGAATCGAACCGCTTGGCGACTTTTTCAAATCCTTCCAGAGCGAGTGCTGCCAGGAGCGCCTGCTTGTCCGCGAAGTACGAATAGAGCGCCATCGGCGAGCATTCCATCCGCTGCGCGAGCTTGCGTATTGTTAGCCCTTGATAGCCTTCCTCCCGAATCAACTCTCGGGCGGTCGACAAGGTTTCGGCGCGCAGTTCAGAGCGATACCGGTCCCTCCGATTTTGCAACGATCCCTTCGTTTTTGCAGGTTTCGTTGTTTCGTGTTTAAAACTCTGAATCCTTCTATCCATGTACACCATACTATACGTGTACGCTATTTCGTTCAAGTAAGGACGCATCCCATGTTTTCCGATTCAATTCAATCTGCGGCGCAAAAGTTCGTCCTCTACATCGGCTTTGCCTTCGCATTAGCTGCAAGCATAACCGGATGCACTGTGGGGCCAAAATACCGGCGCCCGACGGTGAAGCTGCAGCCCTTTCACAACGCACCCTCCATCGAAGCTCGTCCCGCCTCCCTGCCAACACGGCCCCTGGACCAATGGTGGACGGGCTTCCATGATCCCGAATTGACAAAGATCGTGAAGCGAGCCCTGGACCAGAATCTTGACCTGGCCGCTGCCATGACGCGGGTACAACAGGCGCACGCAGCTGCCCGTGGAGCGGGAGCGCAGCGCCTGCCATCAGGGAGCCTCTACGCTTCGACGACCACACTTTACCAGTCAACGGAAAGCATGACGGGCCGCCTCGCCGCACACATGCCCGGCTATAACCGCGGTCAGAATTACTACGATCTCGGATTCATGGCAAGTTGGGAAACCGATCTGTTCGGCGGTTTGAAAAAAGGAGCTGAAGCCGCTACTGCCGAGGCTCAAGCGGCGGAGGCATCCCGAACGGGAACCCGCATTACAGTGGCCGCGGAAGCCGCTGATGCCTACATGCAGATACGGGGCGCGCAGGCGCGCTTGAACTTCGCCAAAGACCAGATCGCCACTGACAGCCATCTTGTGGAACTCGTGCAGCAGCGCAAAGATGCGGGTGTTGCTTCGGACCGTGAGCTCGCACAGGCACAGGCGGTGCTGTCGCAAGCGAAGGCGACGATTCCACTGCTCACAGTCGCTCTGGAGGTACAGCTGAACCGGCTGGACGTTCTGATGGGCGCCCAGCCAGGAACGTACGCAGCGGAGTTGACGCCTGTCGCCGCCATTCCCGAGGTACCGGAGATCTCCGGCTTTGGGAGACCTACCGATCTGTTACGCAGGAGACCTGACATCATCGCTGCCGAGCGGACGGTTGCCGCCTCGAACGCTCGCATTGGCCAGGCCCTCGCCGAATATTATCCAAAGCTCTCATTTTCAGACATCGTCGGATCTCAGGCACTCGCACCGGGACACCTTTTCGAGCAGCAGGGATTTCAGCCTATCAGTGTCGTAGGTCTGCGTTGGAGACTCTTCGACTTCGGTCGCGTAGCTGCGGAAGTGGCGGAAGCGCGAGGCGCCAATGCTGAAGCCTTGCTCCAGTATCGAAGCTCCGTCCTTCATGCGGCGGAAGATGTCGAAGACGCCTTCAGTCTTCTGGCCCAGTCGGAGAATCGACGCAATGAAATCCTTCATGAGATTGCTGAATTGCAGCGCGTGCGCGACCGCTCGGAAGAATCCTACGCCGCGGGTGTCATCGGCCTCACGGCCGTGCTCGATGCGGATCGTCAGTTGCTTGTCGCCAGGGACGACCTGGCCGTAGCGAGGGAGAGTGCGGCGCGCGCAGCCGTCGGCTCTTATCGCGCTCTCGGGGGAGGCTGGCTCCAGTGACCGAAATCGAAACCATCAAGAAGGAACGTCCTATGAAAAGCACCAATCTCACTTCCGTCCTTGCCATTTTCGCCCTTGTGGTCCTCTTGGCTGGTTGCAGTCACAAGCGTGAACTGGACCCAAGAACTGAGCCGGAGCTGGTTCGAATAGTCAAAGTAGGCTCTTCGGCCGGGGCAGATCCCGCATTCACCGGCGTAGTTTCAGCGCGCGTGGAGAGCGATTTGGGCTTCCGACTCCCTGGCAAGGTCACGAGGCGGTTAGTCGACGCGGGCCAGTTCGTCCATGCCGGACAACTGCTCCTGACGATCGACCGAACTGACTATGTCCATGCCATCACGGCGCGATCAGAGATCGTCGCTGCGGCCAAGGCAAGAGCTGTTCAAGCTTCCGCCGATGAGGCCCGGTATCGTCCTTTGGTAAAAAGCGGCGCGGTTTCCGCTGCGATCTACGACCAGATCAAGGCCGCATCGGATGCGGCGCAAGCTGACCTTGCTGCAGCCGAAGCCCAGGAACAGGTGGCGAGAGACGAGGAAGGTTACTCGCAACTTGTTGCTGATGCGGATGGTGTCGTTATCGAAACCTTGGCCGAGCCCGGGCAAGTTGTAGCGGCCGGGCAAACGGTGGTGAAGCTCGCGCATTCCGGTCCGCGAGAGGCCGCAGTGGACCTGCCCGAGACGTTGAGGCCGGCGATTGGATCAACCGCACTTGCAACCCTCTACGGCAGCACGACAAACGTCCCAGTGCGACTGCGGCAGCTTTCGAATGCCGCTGACCTGCAGACCCGTACCTTTGAGGCACGCTATGTTCTCGAAGGGGCTGCCGCGAACGCACCATTGGGAGCAACCGTTACGGTTCATTTGCACAGCGATGCAAGAACCGACACCCTCCAAGTGCCAGCCTCATCCATCTGCGATCGAGGGAAGGGGCCTGGTGTCTGGGTTCTGAACCAGTCTGCGTCCACGGTCGCATTTCAACCCATGCAAGTGCACCAGCTCGATGAAGAACTGGCAATTATCAGCGGAAATCTGCACTCGGGACAGAACATCGTGGCACTTGGAGTTCATCTCTTGCACGATGGCGAACGGGTGCGGGTGGAGACGACGGGGGGGGGAATTCAATGAGCCAGCACCATGAGTCAGAACAGATACAGAGGGTACCGCAGTTCTTGAACTTGTCGGCTCTCGCAGTGCGCGAAAAGGCGATTACTCTGTTCCTGCTGATTGCGATCGCCGCCGCCGGCATCTTTGCCTTCCTCAAACTGGGACGCGCAGAAGACCCGAGCTTCACCATCAAGGTGTTTACCGTTTCAGCGGTATGGCCAGGGGCAACAGCACAGGAGATGCAGGATCTCGTTGCCGAACCGCTGGAGAAGCGCATGCAGGAGTTGCGCGATTACGATCGGGTCGAGACCTTTACACGTCCAGGCTTGGCCCTGATGATGGTAAGTCTCAAAGACAATACCAATCCGAAGGATGTCGCGGAAGAGTTTTACCAGGCTCGGAAAAAGCTGGGCGATGAGGCACACAACTTGCCTCAGGGTGTGTATGGTCCCTTCATTAATGATGAGTACTCGGATGTAACATTCGCCCTGTACTCGGTCGAGGCTCCAGGCCTTCCTCCTCGCGAGCTTACCCGTGAAGCAGAGACTCTTCGGCAGCGGATTCTTCAGGTCCCAGGTGTAAAGAAGATTGACATTGTTGGAGAACGGCCGGAACGTATCTTTGTCGAGTTCTCGTACCCGCGGCTCGCGACGCTTGGAGTTAGCGCACGAGATATTTTCGACGCCCTGGTTCGCGAGAATGCGGTCACCCCATCTGGATCGATCGATACGCAAGCTCAACAGGTTTATATTCGCCTGGATGGAGCCCTCGATGATCTTGAGAAGATTCGGGACACGCCAATCGTCGCTGGCGGGCGCACCCTGAAGCTCTCCGACGTTGCGGATGTGAAGCGCGGGTACGAAGATCCCGCAACCTTCCTTATTCGTCATAACGGCCAAGAGGCCTTGCTGCTCAGCATCGTGATGAAGGAGGGTTGGAACGGCCTGGACCTCGGTAAAGCTCTGGTAGCCGAACAGAAAAGAATTTCCAACGATCTTCCTGCGGGCATCACCTTCAGCAAGGTGACGGACCAGGCCGTCAATATCCGCGAAGCAGTGGATGAGTTCATGCTGAAGTTCTTTGTCGCCCTTGCGGTCGTCATGATCGTCAGCTTCATCAGCCTTGGTTGGCGCGAAGGACTCGTTGTGGCAGCAGCCGTTCCGCTGACCCTGGCAGGCGTCTTCGTCATCATGCTTGGCACCGGAAGGGTCTTCGATCGCATCACGCTCGGCGCGCTGATCCTCGGCCTCGGACTATTGGTTGACGACGCGATCATCTCCATCGAGATCATGGTGGTCAAAATGGAGGAAGGGTGGGACCGCGTTCGGGCCGCCGGATATGCATGGAGTCATACCGCTGCTCCCATGCTTGCGGGCACGCTTGTCACCATTATTGGCCTCATGCCAGTCGGTTTCGCTCAATCGAGCGCGGGCGAATATGCCGCAAATATCTTCTGGGTCGTGGGCTTTGCACTGCTCGCCTCATGGATCGTCGCGGTGACCTTTACTCCTTTTCTCGGCGTGCAGATGCTGCCCCAAATCAAAGCCCTGCCCGGCGGTCACGCAGCAATTTACGCAACGCCCGGTTACGAGAGACTCCGCCGTGTGATTGCCTGGGCGGTACGCCGGAAAGCTCTTGTGGCGAGCATTGTTGTGGGCATCTTTCTTGCCTCGGTTGCAGGTATGGGACTCCTCAAGCAGCAGTTCTTTCCTCAATCCGATAGACCTGAACTCCTGGTCGAGGTGACGATGCCACAAGGCACCAGCATCGAAACCACCAATGCGAGTTCAAAGAAAGTAGAGGACTGGCTGCGCCAGCAGCCCGAGGCGAAGATTGTTACGGCATACATCGGAGCGGGCGCTCCGCGCTTTTTCTTCTCATATAATCCCGAACTCCCTAACCCCAATTTCGCCAAAATCATTGTTCTCACTGCCAGCGAGAAGGACCGAGATCGTCTTAAGCTCAGGCTGCGTGAGCAGATTGAGCAGGGCCTGGCGCCAGAAGCCCGAGTGCGCGCATCGCAGCTTGTCTTTGGGCCATATTCACCGTGGCCCGTAGCGTTTCGCGTCATGGGTCCGGACTTGGACAAGGACCGTGCCATAGCGGCCAAGGTACAGGCGGTCATGCTGGCAAATCCTCACACCAGGCAAGTGAATTTGGACTGGGGGGAACGCGCGCCCACTGTGCATTTTGTGCTCGACCAGGCACGGCTACACCTAATCGGCCTTTCGTCCCACGACGCTGCGGAGCAGATCCAGTTTCTTCTGACCGGTGCGCCAATCACGCAGGTGCGTGAGGATATTCGAACGGTGGAGGTTGTTGCTCGAAGCGCCGGGACCGACCGCTTCGATCCGAGAAAGCTGAACGATATGACTTTGATGAATCACGCGGGTAAGGCTGTTCCACTGAGTCAAATCGGGCACGTCGAGATTCGTCCGGAAGATCCGATCCTCAAACGTCGTGATCGCTTGCCGACGATTACGGTAGAGAGTGACATCGACGAATCCCTTCAGCCGCCACAGGTCTCTCAAGAGATTCAAAAGGCGATTCAGCCGATCATCGCAAGCCTGCCCGAGGGCTACAAGATCGAAATGGGCGGCAACATAGAAGAAGCTGGAAAAGCGAACCGAGCACTGGCCACGGTATTTCCCGTGATGATCGTGCTGATGCTCACGGTGATCATCCTCCAGGTTCGGTCGTTCTCGGCGATGTTCATGGTCGTCCTTACGGCGCCTCTCGGTCTCGCTGGCGTCGTTCCGACATTGCTTCTCTTTCACCAGCCATTTGGGTTCAATGCGATCCTTGGGTTAATTGCGCTAGCTGGCATCCTGATGCGCAATACACTGATCCTGATCGGCCAAATCAAAACAAATGAGAAGGAGGGACTTGATAGCTATCACGCCGTAGTCGAGGCAACGGTACAGCGATCACGCCCCGTAATCCTTACAGCGCTCGCTGCCGTGTTGGCCTTCATTCCTCTCACTTTCTCCGTCTTCTGGGGATCGATGGCATACACACTAATTGGGGGGACTGCCGTGGGTACAGTGCTGACTCTTGTGTTCCTGCCTGCACTTTATTCCATCTGGTTTGGAGTAAAACCGGCACCAGTTCCGAGCGATGAGACGCAGGCCGTGCTGGCACATTCATAGCCACAAAGGAGCTGCTGCACGCAACGTCCTGGCGACGCTCCGCGGACGTGAACTGATCCGGTAGCTCATAACCTTGGCGATGCCAGGACCACTCAACCTCGTAACGAAAGGAATCAAATGAAACTCACCGGTCGCACCATCCTCATCACTGGAGGCTCTGCCGGTATCGGCTTGGCTTTCGCACTCAGATTTCTCGAACTTGGCAACCAGGTCATCGTAACTGGTCGGCGCCAAAAGGTGCTCGATGAGCTAAAGGCAAAGTATCCAAAGCTCCATGCCATCCAGAGTGACGTCGCGGATCCTGCTCAAATCTCCTTCCTTGCAAAGCGCGTAAAGGCCGGCTATCCGAAGCTCGACGTTCTGATGAACAATGCGGGCATCATGCTCCACAAGAACCTCAAGGCGCCAGCCGCCGACCTCGACGGGTTGATGACCGAGGTGAACATCAACCTGAGCGGTGTGATTCGCATGACCTCAGCTTTCATCGACATTCTCACGGTCAACAAGGGCACCGTCATCAACGTATCCTCAGCCCTCGCTTTCGTGCCGCTGCCGTCAGCGCCGATCTACTGTGCCAGCAAGTCGGCGGTTCACTCCTATACCCAGTCGCTCCGCTTCCAGCTGGAGGAAACCGGCGTGGAGGTGATCGATCTCATGCCGCCAGGGGTCAAGACTGAACTCACAACAGTGATGCACGAGGACGAGGGCATTGCTCTGA
>Ga0207695_10004884_pt1 | contig 18074 bp, 18 predicted proteins | sample KBSC54metaG_FD_184354 | JGI IMG/M metagenome (GOLD analysis project Ga0207695, IMG submission 184354) | Corn rhizosphere microbial communities from Kellogg Biological Station, Michigan, USA - KBS C5-4 metaG (SPAdes) (version 2) | ecosystem: Host-associated > Plants > Roots > Rhizosphere > Soil... | reverse complement strand
GCGAATTCGCTATGATTAAGGCTGCTGCCGAGCGCGGGTGGCTCGACGGCGACCGAGCGATGATGGAGTCGCTCACTGCCATTCGCCGCGCCGGCGCGGACATCATCATCACGTATTTTGCGGTCGATGCGGCCGCTCGACTCCGTTAGGCTTCGGAGCGAGGGCCGCCGAGGCGCGCGTTAGGAGCGGCACCATGCACCATCGGGAATTCCCCGGCACCGGCGTCTCCGTGAGCGAGGTCGGCTTCGGCCTCTGGACCCTCTCCACCGGATGGTGGGGCGAGAAAACCGACGACGAAGCCGTCGGCATGCTCCGCGAAGCCTACGACGCGCACGGCATCACCTTCTTCGATGCCGCCGATGCGTATGGCAACGGGCGGAGTGAACGTCAGCTCGCCACCGCGTTCGGCACCATGCGCGATCGCGTCGTCTACGGCACCAAAATCGGGTACGACATCTACGACACCGCCGCCCAATCGGCGCGCCGCGGACAGAGCGAGCTCCCCCAACGGCTCGAGCCGGCCTTCATGCGCCGCGCCGTGGACGAATCCCTCCGCCGACTGAACACCGACTACATCGACGTGCTCCAGCTTCACAACGTGAAGATGCAACACGTCCGCGATCCGTTAGTCTGGGAGACGATGCGCGCACTCACACGCGAAGGGAAAATCCGCGCCTGGGGCGCCGCGTTCGGACCCGCCATCGGCTGGCTGTACGAAGCGGTGGAGCTGCTCGAGCGCGAACCCGACATCAATACCATCCAGATGATCTGGAACATCCTCGAGCAGCACCCCGGCACGGCAATGCTCGAGGCGGCGCGCGCACACGCGCCTAACTGTGTGTTCAACATCCGCGTCACCCACGCGTCGGGCATGCTCGAGGGCAAGTACACCGAAGACACGGTGTTCCCCGAGAACGACCACCGCCGCCACCGGCCCCGCTCGTGGCTCGTCAACGGCGTCCGCAAAGTCAAAACGCTCGACTTCCTCACCACCCGCGCAACGTTAGGCCAGGCGTCCCTCCAGTGGCTCCTCGCCGAGCCGCGCGTCGTCACCACGCTGCCCAACATCTACGACCGCGAGCAGCTCGCCGAATTCGCCGCCGCATCAGATGCGCCGCCGCTCACGCCCGAACAAATGCGGCGCGTCGCCGAGCTCGCACGGCAGAATTTCGGCGTGGTCGAGGAGCCGATGACCTACAAGGGCACGATGCACCGGCCGTCCGACGCCGACGCCAGCCGCGCGCCGCAGCCCGCGGCCCCGTGATCCACCCCTGGCACGACCTGCCGCCCGGACCGCATCCGCCGGACGAGGTCACGACCGTCGTCGAGATCCCGAGCGGCAGCAAGAACAAATACGAGCTGGACAAGCGATCGGGCCTCTTTCGCCTCGATCGCGTGCTGTTCTCGGCTGTCCACTACCCGGGCGACTACGGCTTCATCCCGCGTACCCTCGCCGAGGACCACGATCCGTGCGACGTCCTCGTGCTCCTCAACGAGCCGACCTTCCCGGGCTGCCAGATCGATACTCGTCCCATCGGCGTGCTGCGGATGCTGGACCGCGGCGAGCTCGACTACAAGATTCTTGGCGTGCCCAGCCATGATCCCTTCTACGCCGAGTTCTTCGACATCGCCGACATCCCGCAGCACTATCTCAAGGAAGTCGAGCACTTCTTCCACATCTACAAGGACCTTGAAGGCAAACGTGTCCAGACGGTCGGATGGGAGAAGAGCGATATCGCCCTGCGCGTGATCGACGACGCCATCCGGCGATACGACGAACAGTTCGTAGTGGCATCCGGTCCGTGAACGATCGCATGACGCCCATGCAATCGTCGTCACAGTCCAAGGTCGGCGTGCTGTTCGTGTCGGACCAGCCGGGGCGGTTGCAGGCGCTGCGGCAAAGTGCGCTCGCCGGTCGCGAAGTGTTTCTCTGGACTGACGATCACGAACGCGTTCCCGATTGGTCCGTTCCGCTGCACGGCGATCCATCGAAATCTGAGACGTTCGCGCCGCTGGAGGGGCGCGACGCCATCGCGGTCATCGACCTCGCCGACGAATCGCGGGCGCGCCGCGTGGCGCGCGCCGTGCGCGCCGCGTTCCCGCCGGGGTCGATTCTGGTCATCGACCACTGGCGCAGCGCACACCATGGACCGGCACGCGATGGCCTTCGCTGGTTGGACGAGGGCGAGCTGCTCGCCGACGCGATCGAGCTCGTGGTGCGCCGCGTGGCATCGCACAAGCGCCTGCGCGGCCTGCGCCGCGCGCTGCGCGGGAGCCGGACGTGCGCGTTCCTGGTACAGAACGACCCGGACCCCGATGCGATTGCCTCGGCTCTCGCGCTGCGTCGCGCGTTAGGCCTGAGGCCCGAGCGCTCGCCGATCATCACGTTAGGCTACGTCACGCGCCCCGAAAATCGCCGCCTCATCGAGGAGCTGGGCATCCTCGTCAAGCACGTTACGCGCCGCCAGCTCGCCGACTGGGTGCCGCTCGTGCTCGTCGACGTGCAGCCGCCGTACTTCACGGTGCCGCTGCCCGAAGTGGCGGCCGTGCTGGATCACCATCCCACGAGCGGCCCCTACCGCGCCGGCTACCGCGACGTGCGCACGTGGTTCGGCGCGAGCGCGACGATGGCGGCCGAGTATCTGCTCGCATCGACCGACGAAGAAATCGCGACGCCGCTCGCGACCGCGCTGCTCTACGGCATCGTCACCGACACGAAGTCGCTGTCGCGGTCGGCCAGCGACGACGACCTGCAGATGTTCGCGTATCTGTTCCCGCGCGCCGATCAGGCGATGCTGCGCCGCATCCAGCATCCGTCGTACGGCACGCTGGCGCTCAAGCGGTTCGGCGAAGCGTTGCAGCGGCCGCGCGTCCACGGCGGACTGGCGTACGTGCACCTGGGCCGTCTGCCCGAGGATCAGGAACACATCGTCGCGCAGCTGGCCGAATTCTGCCTCGGCATGGCCGGCGCGTCGGTGTCCGCGGTCTCGGGCGTGTTCGGCGAGAATCTGGTGATGAGCACGCGCGCGCTGTCGCCCGAGGCAAAGTTAGGCGATCGGCTGCGCGCGGCGTTCAAGCGCTATGGCAGCGCGGGCGGCCACCCGGTGATGGCGAAGGCGGTCATGGGCCTCGACCAATGGCGCCGCGACCACCCGTTCCGCGACACGCGCTCCCTCGAGCGCACCGTGCAGCAGGCCTTACGCAAAGCGCTCGCCGTGTCCTCGAACGGGACACGGCCCGTCGTCAGCTCGCCTTCCGGAGCACGAGCGCGGCATTGATCCCGCCGAAGCCGAACGAGTTCGACAGCAGCAGCTCGGGTTGCGCGGCGCGGCCGATCCGCGGGATGTAGTCCAGGTCGCAGCCGTCGCCGGGCGTGGCCAGGTTCACGGTGGGCGGCAGCCAGTCGCGCGTCATGGCGAGCGCGCAGATGGCGGCCTCGATCGCCCCGCTCGCGCCTAACGCGTGCCCGTAATAGCCCTTGGTGCCGCTCACCTGCATCCGGTAGGCGTGGTCGCCGAACACGTGCTTGATGGCCAGCGTCTCCGTAGCGTCGTTGAGCGGCGTCGAGCTGCCGTGCGCGTTGACGTAGTCGATCTCGTCCGGGCGTACGTGCGCATCGTCCAGCGCGCGCCGCATCGACCGCGCGGCCTGCGAGCCATCGGGGCGCGGCGCGGTCATGTGGTAGGCGTCGTTGGACATCCCGAAGCCCAGCACTTCGCCGTAGATCGGCGCGCCGCGTGCAATCGCCCGTTCGCGCTCCTCGAGCACCAGCACCGAGGCCGCCTCGGCCATCACGAACCCATCGCGGTCGCGATCGAATGGGCGGCTCGCGCTCGACGGGTCGTCGTTACGGGTGGACATCGCGCGGATGATCGCGAACGCGCCGAAGCACAGCGGCCACAGCGGCGCTTCGGCGCCGCCGCAGATCATCACGTCGGCGTAGTCGTCGCGGATCTGGCGGAAGCCGTCGCCGATCGCAATCGTGCCCGAGGCGCAGCTCATCGCGTTCGTGCTGTTGGGCCCCTGGACGCCGAACTCGATGGCGATGTTGCAGCTCGCGGCGCCGCCGAACACCATCAGCGCGAGCGCCGGATCCACGTCGCGCAGGCCGCCCTGGTAGTAGACGCCGCACTGCTCCTCGGCGTAGCCCACGCCGCCTAACGCAGTGCCCATCATGGTGCCCACGCGCTCCTTGTCCTCGACGGCGAGGTCGAGGTGCGCATCCTCGATCGCCATGCGCGCCGCGGCCACCGAGAACTGCCCGAACCGGTCCAGCCGGCGGGCGCGCTTCTTCTCGAGGAAGTCGTTAGGCTCAAAGTCCCGCACTTCGCCCGCCAGGTGGCTGCGGAACGGCGACGGATCGAACCGCGACACCTCGGTCACAGCCGATCGCTGCGCCTGAAGCCCGCACCAGAGACCATCGACACTGATGCCGATCGGGGTGATGCAGCCGATACCGGTGATCACTACGCGACGAGACATATTCACGCCAAGCGTTCGAGGATCCCATGTGGGCGCGCCGTCACCGGCGCTCTGCAACCGCGGCCAACCCTGCCAGCGTTCGGCTCGCGATGCCGTGAATGAACACCGGCCCGATCACGTGTCGAGCCGCTGTCACACCAATCATCGGCCACCGCGGCCCGTTCCACGAATGTACGATGCGTACGAGCACACCGTCGTGATGCTCCTCGAACGACCACTCCACTTCCATCCCGCGCGTGATGCCGCGCACGTGCCGAAATCGTATCGCCGGCCGCGCCTCATCGATCGCCATTTCCGACGTCCACCACGTGGGCCACGACACTGGCCCGAACGGACGCGACGCTGACATCGCCACGAGCCCGCCGCCCACCGCGTCGCGCGCCTCGAATCGTACCCATCGATAGTGCGCGAGGTGTTCCGGCCATCGATCGACGTCGCGTGCCAGCGCAAACATCGTGCGGATGGGTGCTCGAACCACGCGTTCGTCGGTGACGTTCATTGCCCATCCCGCCGGCATCGGCGGAAGGCGCACGGCGTCGCGCATCGTGCCCACCGCCGTCATGCTGGTGCCGGCGTCCACGACGCCGTCACGCGAAAACCCAGCCGATAGCGGACGTCGGCACGCTGCCCAACGGCCTGCTCGATCAACTCGCCCAACTCGCGGCGCGTGAATCCACGCAGCACGGAGACTACGCCGTCGTGCCTGCTCACCGGGTGGAACCGCAGCGGAAACGACGCGAGCCAGATGCCGCCCGCGGCGAGCCAGCTGCGGTGCAGGTCGCTCACGATTACCCGTGTTCGCGCCACGCGGTCGAGCTCGCGCAACACCGCGGCTGCATCGGCGCGCTCGAAGTGGTGCAGCACCTGCGAGCACATGGCGATGTCCACGCTGTCGTCCGCGAGCGGCAGGTGCAGCGCGTCGGCCGACATCACCATGGTGCGCTCGGCTGCAATGCGCGCCAGCGACTCCGATCGCTCGATGCCGATCGTGTCGAGTTGGATGCCGCGGCGGTGCCCCCACTCGGTGGCGGCGGCCGGGATGTCGCCGCGGCCGGTGCCCACGTCGAGCAGCGTGAGCGGCTCGCCCGCGGCGCCGCCCACCGCCCGGCGCAGCTCGGCGATCACGGCGCGCGTGCCGCCGAACAACGTGTTGGCGCGCGCCACGTCGCCTAACGAGCGGCGGACGACGCGCGCGTCCATCCGCTCGGCGTCGTCCAGGAACTCGCGCCCGCGCCGCGGGCGCGGCGTGACGGCGATCACCGCTCCATCTGCGCGTAGCCGCCGCGATAATACAGCAGCGGACGGCCATCCGCCGCGCCGGCCGCGATCACATCGCCTAACACGATCATGTGGTCGCCGCCGTCGAATCGCGACGCGACGCTGCACTCCAGATACGCGAGAATGTCGTCGAGCAGCACGCATCCGGTGACGCCGCGCGTGTAGCCCAACCCGTCGAACCGGTCGTCGCGTTCCTCGGCGAAACGGCGCGAGATCGCTTCCTGCGCCGTGGTGAGGATGTTGACGGCGAACTGCGATGCGCCCGCGATGACCGGATACATGTCCGCGCTGCGTTCCACGCAGCACAGGACGCGCGGCGGATCGAGACTCACGGAACAGAACGCGCTCACGGTCATACCGTGGTCGCGGCCCGATGTATCTCGAGCGGTGACGACGGTGACCCCGGTCGCGAACCGGCCAAGCGTGCTGCGAAACGTCGGTGCATCGATCATGGCGTCCGGAATCTCCGTCAGGTCGCGAGCAGGCGGAGAAGATAGCGCAGCGACAGAATTTCGCTCGGCGGGACGAAGTCGCCGGCGACGCCGACGAACAGATCGGCCATGTCTTTGCGTTGGCCGAGGGTCCGCGCGGCGCGGTTCATGAGGGCAGGGACGGCAACGGCGAGCGACACCAGGCGCTCGACGCGCCACTTGCCGCGAAACGTGCGACGGCGCTCGGCGTCGTACGCGGCGAGTGCAGCGTCGGCATCGGTTGGGGAGCGTGCTTCGAGCGCGTTCGCGATGTGCGGCGCGACCAGCTCGCCGCCGCGCAGCGCCGCATAGATGCCTTCGCCGGTGAACGGATCGTAGAAGTCTGCCGCGTCGCCCACCAGCGCCGCGCCGCGCGCCCACGCGCGGCGCGCGTGGTGGGCGAACGGCCCCGTGGCTCGCACCGCATCCACACGTTCGGCGCGCGCCAAGCGCGCGCCTAAGTGTGGATGCGCTGCGAGCCACCCGTCGAAGAAGGCCGCCGCCGCCCCCGCGGCGCGCTTGACGCGCGCCGCGGGTGCGACGACGGCCACGTTAGTCAGCCCACCGCCCACGTCCGCAATCCCCGCATAGCCGTCGCGCTCCACGTGCATCTCGCCGTACGCTCCCATGCCGTCGACCCCGCGATAGTGCGCGATCATCGCGATGCGCCTGGGCAGCCGTCGCGCGCGCGACAGTCCGAGCCGCCGCGCGACCACGGAGCGCAGGCCGTCCGCGCCGACCACGATGTCGGCACGCCGCTCCGCGGACTGGCCGCGTGCGTCGAGCACCTGCACGCCGGCCACCGCGCCTCGTGCGTTCCGCACGAGGCCCGTCACCCGTTCTTCTTCCACCACCCGCGCGCCTGCGATCCGCGCCCGTTCGAGCAGGATGGCGTCGAGCAGCGACCGCCGGAGCGCCAGCCCGCGATCGCGGAATCCCCGGAATCCGTGCGCGGCGGCGAAGTCGCCCCGCAACAGGGCTCCGTTAGGCGACCGGACCATCATGCCCGCCAGCTGCGCCGCCCCCGCGCGCTCGCACTCGCCTAACGCACCCATCGCGTCCAGCAGGCGCGAGGCTTCTGGACTCAGGTACTCGGCGCAGGGCTTCTCCCGCGGAAACCGCGCCCGGTCCAGCACCAGGACGTCGATGCCGCGCCGGGCCAGGTGCCACGCCGTCGAACTCCCCGCCGGCCCGGCGCCCACCACGATCACGCGCGCGTGTGCCACTCAGCCCGCGCGAACCCGGTCGCCTAACCGCGCGACCCGCCGGAACACACCCATGTACCGCCAGTGCGGCCGCGGCAGGCGCAGCAGCGACGCCAGCCGCGTCAAATACGGCAGGATCGCCGAGCGGGAGTCGGCCGAGAACATGAACCGCGGATGACGCGCCGCCACCTGGCGCAGCCGCGCCACCGTCGCCTCGATCGACATCGCACTCGAGAAGTAGAACCGCGGCACCAGCAGCGCGTCGCCGTGCTCCACCACGCCCTCGTCGAGCGCGATGCGATGCAGCGTCGTCCCCGGATACACGCGCAGCCCGACGGTGACGTACACGGCGTCGCCCCGCTCGAGCCGCTCCGTGGCGAACGCCAGCGTTTCGTTGAGCGTCTGCATCGTCTCGCCCGGACCGCCCACGAGAAAAATCCAGAGGACGCCGATGCCGGCGCGCTCCACCTGGCCCGCGACCTCTCGCACGCGCGCCGCGTCGAAGCCCTTCTCCAGGCGCTCGAGCACGCGATCGCTCGCGCTCTCGGCCGTGATGCCTAACCAGCGGAATCCCGCCGCATGCATCGCACCGAGCAGGTACGGCGGCACCGCGGCCGGCGTGAAGTTGGTCGTGTCGAGCCGCACCTTGAGCGGCCGCCGCGTGATCGCTTCGCAGATCGCCGCCGCGTGGCGGGGCGGGGCATTGAACGTCGAATCCACGAACTCGAAATGATGCACGCCCGCGTCGCGAACCAGCTCGTCCATTTCATCCACGACGTGCTCGGGATCGCGCAGGCGATAGCCCCACCCCTCCACGTTGAGGTACGTGCAGTAGATGCACTTGAACACGCACCCGCGCTTGGTCTGGATGGGCACCGTCCCGCCGCGCCGCTCGTACTTCGCGAGGTCGAGCCACCGATGCATGCGAGCGGCGGGGAAGGCATCGACGTCGGGATCGCCGCCCGGCGGCGTGACGATCGTCGCCGACTGGTCGCGGTGCACGACGCCAGGAATCCCCGCCGGATCGCGGCCGGCCGAGAGCGCGTCGAGCAATGCCGTCGTGGCGCGCTCACCGTCGCCGGCCACCGCGTAGTCCACGCCTAACTCATCGAACAGCGACGCCGGTGCGACGCCGAACGCGGCGCCGCCGGCGATGATCCGGGCGCCGGGCGCGGCCTCGCGCAACGTGCGCAGCACGGCCGCCGCCTCGGGCGTGTAGTGCTCGAGCGCGATCAGGTCGCTGTTGTCGATGTTGCGGACCGAGACGCCGATGACATCCGGCTGGAACGTCGCTGCGGCGGCGCGAGCGGCGGCATGGGGATCGGAGGCAAAACAAAGATCCGCCACCCGCACCGTGTATCCTGCCTGGTCCAACGCCGACGCCACACACGCCACACCGTTAGGCACGACGGGCATCGGCTGCCGCTCGCGGTTGGTGCTCACGAGGAGCACCCTCGGACGCGTGGCCGGCGAAGCCGCCGGCCGTCGGTCGCGCGCTACCGGCGCGGACGAGGGAGCGTCGTCACCCTGTTCGCACGAACTCCGTTTGGCCGAGTAAGAGTGTGCTGCCATTGATGACGTACGTGAACTGCTCCGTGCCCGGGTTCGGCGCCTGGAACGTGATCGACACCGTGCTGCCGTCGGCCGTCCACGTGCCGTTCGAGATCGTCGTGTCCGACACGCTCGTCGTGATGTCGAACGTTATCACCGTCCGCGATGCCGTGCCGTCTGCGTTGAATTGCCAGATCGTCTGCTGGTTGGTCGGATCGCCGGCCACCGTGTCGACGATCGTCTCCGACCACGACCCGACAAGGTTGCTGTCGAGCTGTCCGCCGCCACCGCCGCCGCCGCCCACCCCGTTGTTGAAGCCGCCGTTGTTGAAATACTGCGGCGTAGTCGTGTCGATGCACGCCACCGCCACCACCGCCAGCGCGACGACCGCGGCTCGCGCGAACGCCGCCCTTATCGAGCGCCGGCCAGGACCAGCGCCACCGCCGCTCCCGTTAGACCCGCCAGCAGATTCACCCCGTCGTTGTCCAACCATGGAATGCCTCCGATCCGTTGCGTGGCGTCGCCGCAGGTGTGCACAGGCCGTTCGGTGAGCACGCCGCATCGCGTGCATCTCCGTCGAGACTGCAGGGCAGCGCCGGCGAGCGAATCCGCCAACGCACCCGCTATTCCGCCTGCGGCCGCGGCGACCGCAACGTGTGGTGGCCAGTGCACGAGCCACGCCATGACCCCGACGAATACCCCCCCGGCGACGCTTGCGAGGAGGCCGACGATCGTGACGCCGCCGGAAGTTCCAGCAGCGACCCGCCGCCACGTCGTGATCAATCGTGGGGATCGGGACGAAAGTGTTCCCACCTCCGTACCCCATGTATCCGCCGAAGCGGCTGCAAGTGCCCCACCACCGATCGCCATCCAGGCCATGACCGGAACCACGAGGTAGGCAAGCGCTGCAAGGGCGAACAGCCCCCCGTTGGCCAGCACCTGCACCGCGTCCCGAGTTCCGCCTTTGGCGACGACGGATTCAGTGCGGCGCAACGTGTTTTCGCGTTGGGCGCGCGAAAGCGCGGTACCGGTCACAAAGAAAGCAAAAAGAAGGACCCCCCACGACCAACCGGCGGCGAGCGCTGCCGTTCCGACGATCGCACCCGCGACCGCGCCACTCGGCGACAGAGCACGCACGCGCCACGCGATCAGCGAGATCGCGCACGCCAGTGCGAATCCGATCAGCGCGCGTGCAATCACTCCAACGGGCGCGACGCTTCCTCGTCGATCAGCATTTGCATGATGCGGCGGCGCAGGGCGGGAGGTGCCTTCGCAATCGTGGCGCGCCGTTCCATGAAGCGAAGAAAAACCTGCTCGTGACGGAAATGCGGAAAGCACTTGCGGCAAAACGCCAAGTGGTCGCGAATCTGCAACTCGACTTCCGTCGTCAGCTCACCGTCGAGGTACTCGTAGATTCGCTCGAGAACCTCGGTACAGGTCATATGAGACCGATCGTCTGCGTGTGGGTTGGTGCTCATGCCGCTCTCGATTATAGGACCCCAGGCCCTCGTTGGTGAGTACTGTGCACCAGCGCCTGGCGTTGCGCTCGAGCGGCGTAACGCCCCGCTTCGCGACGTGTGTGCGTCGGACGCAATCCGATCGATCGTTCCGATGTTGAAGCATTCGACGGCGAGATCGGTTCCCAAAAAATCTTGAACCCCCCTCTCGCGCCGGTTACCTTGGGTGCTGCCTTTCAGCGTTCCCGCCCCTGCAAATGCCTACAACGGTCGACGCGCTTCTCCCGCTGAGCTTTCTCGAGGCGGTTCGCAGCGTGGACAGCCCCGACGACGATCTCGACGCGGAGCTCGTCCCCGAACTTCGAAATAAACGCCTCGGCTTGAGTGAAACCGTGTACGCGCAGATCCAGCGCTTCACGGACGCCGCAAAAAAGCACCAGCGCACCGAATACGATGAGACGGTGGGTATCGCCAAGCTGCTTGGCCGGAGGCCGGACGCCGAAGCGGTATTTCGAGCGGCCGGCCGCTATCTGGCCGCCCAGACGTATCAGTCGATCGCGTCGCCGTCTCGTTCACTCATTGCCTCGCTGCCGTCGTTGCTCGCGCGACCGATCGCGCTGCGACAGACGCAGCGCATTGCAGGGAAGTACCTCAATGGTTCGGTGCGGCGTCACGGCTCGTTTCTGATGCTCGAGGTGCCGAAGTCGGCGACCGTCGACGTGCCGCCGCGCGGCGTCGGATGTGCATACTACGAATCGTTCTTTCACGAGCTGCTCCGCCTCCTGGGCGCGAGCGGCGGGTCGGTGGATCACGTCCGGTGCGCGGCGCGCGGCGAAGGCACGTGCGAGTGGCGGGCCGAATGGCGCTCGATTCACCGCGACGACGCCGCCACCAACGCCGGTGCCGCGTGACGCGGTCCGCCTAACTCTCAAACGACGACATCATGCTGACGAAGGAGACGCTGCCCGATGTGCAACGGGCGCTCAAGGACGCCGGAGTGGATGGGTGGCTGTTGTTCGATTTTCAGGGCATGAACCCGGTCGCCGGCGGCGTGCTCGGACTCAAGGGCATGATGACGCGCCGCATCTTCGCGTACATCCCGCGTGACGGCAATCCGGTCGCGGTCACCCACGCGATAGAGCAAGGGCCGTGGCGGGACTGGCCCGCCGAGTGGGGTCGCGAGCGATACAGCTCGTGGCGCTCGCTCGAACAGGCGATCGCGTCGCTCGTGCGCGGCAAACGCGTCGCGATGGAGTATTCGCCGGGCGACGCGGTGCCGTATGTCGACCGCGTTCCGGCGGGCGTGCTCGACCTCGTGCGCGCGGCGGGCGGCGATGTGGTGCCGTCGGCCGAGCTGGTCACGCGCTTCTACGCGTTGTGGACGCCGGAACAACTGCAATCGCACGAACGCGCGGCCGAGATCGTGGCGACGGTGGGACGCAATGCCATCGCCGAAGCCGGCCGCCGCATCGGCGCCGGACAGGCGATCACGGAGCACGAGCTGCAGCGCTGGATCGTCGAGCAGTTCCAGCGCGCCCACCTGGAGTTCGACCATCCGGCCATCGTGGCGGCCGGGCCTAACGCGGCCAATCCACACTATGCGCCGTCGGCCAGCCGGCCGCGCACCATCCGGCCTGGCGAGCTGGTGCTGGTGGACCTCTGGGCCAGGGAGCGCGGCGGCATCTTCGCCGACCAGACGTGGATGGGGGCCATCGGCGCGCCGAGCACGCGCGCGGTCACTGTATGGGAAGCGGTGCGCGACGCGCGCGACGCGGCGATCGCGATCGTGCGGGAGCGCGCGTTAGGCGGCGAACCGATTCGCGGCGCCGATGTGGACGACGCGGCGCGGGGCGTGATCACCGCGCGCGGGTTCGGCCAGTACTTCACCCACCGCACGGGACATTCGATCGACGCGATCCAGCTGCACGGCTCGGGGCCGCACATCGACAACTTCGAGACACGCGAGGAGCGGCGGCTCATTCCGGGCGTGGCGTTCTCGATCGAGCCCGGTATCTACATCGCCGGCGAAATCGGCGTGCGCAGCGAAGTCAACGCGCACATCGGCGACACGGCAGTGACGATCACGCCGCGCGAGTACCAACGCGACCTGATCGTCGTCTGAGGCCGGCCGCGTCCAGCCCGGCGGACGTCGCGGCGTCCGGGCTGCGGCGGGAGCTCGGCGTCTTCTCGGCCGCGATGCTGGTCGTCGGCGGCATCATCGGCAGCGGCATTTTCTTCACGCCGTCCGAGACGGCCAAGGAGCTGCCGACGGCGGGATGGGTGCTGCTGGTGTGGGCGTTAGGCGGAGTCGTCGCCTTCGCCGGCGCGCTCACCTACGCCGAGCTCGGGGCGCTGATCCCGGACGCCGGCGGCGCCTACGTCTACATCCGCGAGGCATTCGGCGCGCTGCCGGCGTTTCTCTACGGCTGGATGTCGCTGCTGCTCATCGCATCGGGCGCCATTGCCGCGGTGGCCGTCGGATTCGCGGGGTACGTGGCGCACTTCACTCCGCTGGACGCGGGCGCGCAGTTAGGCGTGGCCGGCGTCACGATCGCCGGCCTGGCGGCGGTCAACTATCTGGGCGTGAAGCCCGGCGCCGTCGTGCAGAACGTGATGACCGTCGCCAAGATCGGTGCGTTGGGCATCCTCATCGTGGGCGGCGCGCTGCTCTGGGGGCGGCTCGGATCGCCGCCGCCGGTGGCGCATCCGCCCCCGCCGCGCTCCACCATCGTGGCCGGACTCGCCGCGGCGTTCGTGCCCGTGCTGTTCACCATCGGCGGATGGCAGCAGATGAATATGGTAGCGGGCGAGATTCGCGATCCGGGACGGAACATTCCCCGAGCGCTGGCTATCGGGATCGCCATCGTCGTCGTCTGTTACCTGGGCGCCAACGCCGCATACCTGCGCGCGCTCGGTCGGGATGGTCTGGCGGCGTCGACAGCCGTCGCCGCGGACACCGCGACGCGCATGTTCGGCCCAGCGGGCGCGACGTTCATCGCCCTCGCGGCAATGATCTCGATCTTCGGCTTCGTCAACGTCACCATTCTCGCCAATTCGCGCATCGTGTTCGCCATGGCTCGGGACGGATTATTCATCGACGCGGCGGCGCGCGTGCATCCGCGATTCGGATCGCCGCACGTGGCGATCGTCGTGATGGCCGTGTGGTCGATCGCGCTGCTGGCGTTGAGCGGCGGCAACCTGGGCGCGCTGTTGAGCGGCGTCGTGTTCGCCGACTGGATCTTTTTCGGGCTCGGCGCGGCGAGCGTGTTCGCGCTGCGGCGCTCGATGCCTGACGCTGAGCGGCCGTATCGGACGCTCGGCTACCCCGCGGTGCCGGCGTTCTTCGTGCTCGCGGCGGTGGCCGGCATCGTGAGCTCGTTCTACAAGTCGCTGCGGATGTCGCTCCTCGGGAGCGCGCTGGTGGCCGCGGGGATCGTCGTGTTTTTGGTGCTGCGGAGGCGGCGGTGAGGCGGCCGCTGGCGGTGTGCCTGGCCGTGTGTGTTGCGTTAGGCTGCGACGCCGAGGGGCAGCGCGCGCCGCACGCGATGCCCGCGCCGGGCGTGCGAGCGGCGTCGGCGCCGGCGCAGGAGGACTCCGCGTATCGCGTGGCGCCGGTCGCCGACGGCGGACGCATCGCCGGCCGCGTGCTGGTGCGCGGCCGCGTGCGGCGCGACAGCACGATCGCGACGGTGCCGGACACCGGCTGGTGTCGCGCCTCTCGCCGCGTGACGTTGGTCGAAGGCAGCGGCGATCGCGTCGCCGGGGCGGTGGTCTGGCTCGAGAACGTCCACGCCGGGAAGCCGCTTCCGGTCGTCCGGCGCTACGATCTCAGCACCCGGCACTGCGAGGCGCGCCCGATGACACAGGCCGCGATCGCGGGCGGCATGCTCGACGTGCAGAGTCTCGATCCGCTCGGGCACCGGACGCGGTTCACGCGCGCGGGGAGCACGATCGACATCGTCGACGAGAGCGATGCCGGGCAGGTGGTGCCGACGGCGGCGGTGCTGGCGCACCCGGGCCTGGTGGCCGTGCGCTGCGACGTGCACCCGGGCACGCGCGCGTGGATCCGCGTGTTCGACCACCCGTATTTCACGGTGACGTCGCGCGACGGCGGATTCACCATCGACTCGGTGCCGCCCGGCACCTACACGCTGGCGGTATGGCAGCCGTCGTTAGGCGAGCGGGACACGACCATCCGGGTTGCGCCGCGGCAGGCGGTCGCGGCCGCCATCGCGTTCCCCGCGGCGCCGTGATTTTACGTTAGGCGCGGCCCCGCGACGTCACGTCGCCGTGGCCGCGGCTTCCGGATACTGCACGGTGTACAGGCGCGCGTACACGCCGCGTCCCGCCAGCAGCTCGGCGTGCGAGCCCTCTTCCACGATCCGTCCGCCATCCAGCACCAGCAGCCGGTCCGCGCGGCGCACGGTGCTCAGCCGGTGCGCGATGATCAGCGTCGAACGCCCCGTCAACAGCTTCTCCATGGCGCTGTTCACCAATCGCTCGCTCTCGCTGTCCAGGCTCGAGGTCGCCTCGTCGAGCACCACGACGGCGGGGTCCTTGAGGAACACGCGCGCGATCGCGATGCGCTGGCGCTGGCCGCCCGACAACTTCACGCCGCGCTCTCCCACCCGCGTCTCGAGACCGTCGGGCAGACGCTCGATGAATTCCCACGCGTGCGCGGCCCGCGCCGCGGCAAGCACGTCCGCATCGCCCGCCTCGGGCCGCGCATACGCGATGTTGTCGCGCACCGTTCCGCTGAACAGCGCCGGCTCCTGCGGCACCAGCCCCACCGCGCCGCGCAGCTCGAGCAGCGACAGGCGGCGGATGTCGACGCCGTCCAGCGCCACCACTCCGTTAGGCACGTCCCAGAAGCGCGTGATCAGCGACGCCACCGTCGTCTTCCCCGCGCCCGACGGCCCCACCAGCGCCACCACCTCGCCCGGTGCGATGTGGAAGCTCACGTCGTGCAACACCGTCGGCAGCTCGGGTCCGTAGCTGAACGTCACGTGCTCGAACCGCACGTCGCCGCGCACCGGCCGCGGCAGCGCAACCGGAGCGGGTGGATCGACGACCGTCGGCTTCGTGTCCAACAGCTCGAACACCCGGTGTGCCGCGCCAACGGCTTCCTGGTAGTTGCCGAACAGCGACGCGAGCGACCCGACGGCCGCCGCGACGAAGAACGCGTAGAACAGGAACTCGACTAACGCACCGGGCGTGAGCTCGCGCGCCAGCACGAGCCGCCCGCCCTGCCAGAGCACGATCACCACGCCGCCGAATGCGCAGAAGGTGATCACGCCGAAAAACGCGCCGCGAATCTTGGCGCGCCGGACGGCGGCAAGGACCACATCGCGGAGCTGCGTGCTGAACCGGCGCGCCTCCACCGTCTCGCGCGTGAAGCTCTGCACCGTCCTGATCTGCGAGAAGGCTTCATCGGCGCTGCCCATCGCGTCGGCCACTCGATCCTGCACGCCCGTGCTCGCCTTCTTGAGCGCGCGTCCGAACACCCACGCCGTTCCGACGATCACCGGCACCACGGCCAGCGTCGTGACCGTGAGCTGCGGATGCGTGAGCGTCAGCATGATCACGCCGCCGACGAGAAACAGCACCTGACGCGACAGCTCGGTGGCCTGATACGTCATCACCGACTGCAGCAGCGTGACGTCGGTCGCCAGACGGCTCGTGAGCTCGCCGGACCTGCGCTCGGTGAAAAAACCGGGAGACAACCGCACGAGATGCGCGAACAGATCGTCGCGCAGCTTCGCGATGATGCGCTCGGCGGCCGCCGTTAGGACCCAGACCTGGCCGAAGTTGAGCAGGCCCTGCGCCGCAAAGAGGCCGACCAGAATGAGTGCGATGCGATTGAGCGCCGGCGCGTTCGCCCGCACGAAGGCCGCGTCCAGCAGGTATCGGACGACGAGCGGAAACGCGAGCGTGATGCCCGCGCTGACGAGCAGCGCGACCGACGCCAGCGCGATCTGCAGGCGATACGGCCGCATGCGCAGAAGCAGCGGGCGCAGCGCGCGCGGCGATGGCACCTTGCGTGCGCCCGACGCGATCGGCGCGCCGGTTGCCATCGTGTCGGGCGTCAGCGCCGGCCGGCGAGCCATGCGCGAATCTCCGGAAATCCGGCGCTCATGCGCCGGCGCGCGTCGTAGGCGCGCTGAAACACCGCGAGTGCGTCGGCCACCGCGTCGTCGCGCTCGTCCGCGGGCCCGGCCCAGTTGTGTGAGGACCACTCACGGATGTGGACACGTCCGCCGTGTGGTGTGCCGAGCATCAGCAGCCGCTCGGGCTCGCCGTCGCCGGCGGCGACCAGCACGCCGAGCTCATCGGGTCGGGCGGCGCGATCGTCGATCGCCATCACCGCGCCACGCTGCGGTCCACCGCCATGGCGACGAACAGCAGCGCGAGATACAGCAGCGAGTACTTGTAGACGCTCCACGCCGCGGCCGTCCACGGCCGCACGCGCATCACCCGCACCACGCCGGCCAACAGCAGTCCGCCTAACACAGCCGCCGAGATCATGTAGATGATGCCGAAGGCGCCGAACGCGGCGGGCAGGAGCGTGATCGGCACGAGCAGGACCGTGTACCAGAGCATCTGCCGCATCGTCTCGCGTTCGCCCCACACGAGCGGCGCCATGGGCACGCCGGCGCGTCCGTAGTCGTGCTGCTTGAGCAGCGCGAGCGCCCAGAAATGCGGCGGCGTCCAGTAAAACACGATGAGAAAGAGATAGATGGCGGCGAGATCGATGCGCCCCGTGACGGCCGCCCATCCGACCAGCGGAGGGAACGCCCCCGCGGCGCCGCCGATCACGATGTTCTGCGGGGTGCGGCGCTTGAGCCACCGCGTGTACACGAACACGTAGAAGTAGAACCCGGCCAGCGCGAGCGCCGCGCTCAGCACGTTGACGGTGAACGCGAACAGCGCCGTCGCGGCGGTTGCCAGCGCAAGCCCGAACGCCAGCACGGCGCGGGGATGCATCCGGCCGCTCGGCAGCGGACGCAGCCGCGTGCGTGCCATGCGGTCGTCGATGTCGCGGTCCAGATACATGTTGACCGCATTGGCGCCGCCGGCCATGAGGTAGCCGCCTAACGCAACGACGAGCACCAGCATCAGGCTCGGCGACCCGGCCACGTACATCGGCGCGATCGTCGTGACCAGAAGCAGCGAGATGATGCGCGGCTTGGTGAGCATCACCAGGTCACGGCCGAGCGATGTCGTGCGCTCCTTTGCGACGACCGCGCCCGTCATCGTGCAGCCTCCGCCGTCGCATGCACGCCGCGTGCGGGCGGCGCGCTCGCGATGGCGCCTCGTTCGGCCATCGCCTCCTCGCTGCGCGACGCCATGCGCGCCAGATACGCCGCCGAGAAGAGCGTCAGCCAGATGAGCGCACCGACACTCTGGTGCAACGACCGCAGCACCGGGGGCAGCTCGAGACCGATCATCGCAGCCGCGATCCCGATCTGCGCCAGGATCAGCGCGCCGGCGATGCCCACTGCGCGCACGACGACGATCGCTTCACGTCGGCGGACCACGCCCCACAACAGCCCGAACACGTGCAGCGTGAGCAGGAGCGCCAGAACGCGGTGCGTCATCTGGATGGTGCGACCGACGGGCATGACCGCCGA
>Ga0207695_10004878_pt1 | contig 18090 bp, 18 predicted proteins | sample KBSC54metaG_FD_184354 | JGI IMG/M metagenome (GOLD analysis project Ga0207695, IMG submission 184354) | Corn rhizosphere microbial communities from Kellogg Biological Station, Michigan, USA - KBS C5-4 metaG (SPAdes) (version 2) | ecosystem: Host-associated > Plants > Roots > Rhizosphere > Soil... | reverse complement strand
GATCCTCTCTCAGCCGAGAAAGGTAATCATTGAACTCTTCGATGTAGTTAAGCTGCATTCGCCGGGCGATGCGGCGCAGAATCGTCGCGGGCTTGTAGCGGCTGAAATCCCGTTCCGTTCGGGTCTTAAGGATGGCTAGAACCTTGGGGAGGAGAATCCGCTCGTTCTCTTCGCCCTCCTTGCCGTCGGAGAGTAGTCTAACTTGCGGATCCGTTCTAACGAATCGAACTAGCGCGTCCGGAATCTCTGCGATCGGCAACACGCGATCCACCAGTCCGGTCGCGATCGCACTCTGCGGCATTCCGTCAAACTCAGCTTCGTTCGGGTCTTGAACGATAATGAGGCCTCCTTTCGCCTTGATGTCTTTCAATCCAAGCGTGCCGTCGGAACCAGTACCGGTCAGAATGATGCCAATAGACTTGCCGTCGTGAGCGCTGGCAAGGGTTCGAAAAAAATGGTCGATCGGGGCACGCGCGCGCCGCTCGCTTTCCAATTTCGAAAGCCGCAAATGAGTATCGATCGCGCTGAGATTGGCATTGGGAGGAATCACGTAAACATTGTTCGCCAAAAGTGCCGTGGTCTCGGTTACCTGGCGGACCGGGAATCGGACACTTGGCTGAAGTAGATCGGAGAGATGACTCTTGTGCTCAGGCGAGAGGTGAACGACAACCACGAATGCCAGTCCGGTGTCGGCTGGCATTTTTTCGAAAAAGTGCTTGAGGGCATGTAAACCTCCGGCAGACGCTCCAATTCCGACAACTATCGGTCCCGCTTCTGCTTGAGGAGCTTGCGAAGGCCGCCGCTTACCATTTTTTAGCTTCTTGGTTTCCATCGACACCGACCCCTTATCCAGCTAGACCCGGAGAGCTTGCGAATGGCAAGGAACTCGTATAACGCTCTGTCGGCGCCCCGAATTTGCTTGAATTCTAGCACCGGGATAGAACGATGTGGGTTCGTCGTGGATAGATCAACCATGTTGACCCTTGGCCGAAACGGGACGTTCTGACTACGAAATCCGGGAAGATGCGGAACGACGTTCCGGGTTTCAGTTCTGACCAGGGGGTAGGTTCCCGGCCGCCTCATTTCACGAAGTATGATAAATTGCGAATTGCTCAAGATCCCATCAGATTGGGACCGGAGACATTGTGCCCGATTCGTCGTTTGGATACCGCATATTGATCGTGGAGGATGATGCCCGCGTACTCGAAGTGGGCAAGATGCTGCTTGAGTCTCAGGGATATGAGGTGCACACCGCAACTGACGGCTTCGAAGCTTTGATTGCACTCAAGCGTTCCTTGCCCGACATCATCATTTCCGATCTCAGCATGCCCAATATGAACGGATTCGAACTGCTATCCGTCGTCCGGCGCCGCTTTCCCATCATTCCTGTGATTGTGATCTCAGGCCAGTTCTCTGACTTGTCGCTCCCGGAGAGTGTCCTGGCGGACGCTTTCTTTGCCAAAGGACAGTACAAGCCGGAAGCTCTATTCAAAAAGATCCTGGATTTACTCCATGAACTTCCTCCGCGCCCGCGCGCAGGAAGACCGGTCAAAGCGGCGGTCTGGGTGAAGAACGACAAGGGATTTGTCGCCGTGACTTGCACCGATTGTTTGCGAACCTTTCCGGTGCTCGATGCCATCAAGGGAGTCAACACCGTTGAATGTGAGTTCTGCCGCTGCGCGATCAAGTTTGAGATTATCGGGCAGAATAACGAAGTCCGTTGAGCGGCCGCCCGGGCGCAAACTACGTCTATTTTTGAAAACCGGCACAACGACCGACGCTAAACTCATCAAACGCTGTTTAGTCGTGGAGTGGCCTTTCGCACGGCCTGCCCTATCTCTCCTATCAGATTTCGGGGGCTACATGAGAGAAGGCCGTCAGCAAAACCGGCTGGTGTCTCACGTGAGAGAGCTGCGACTGTATAGATTGGAATGTTCGGATCTAGCGCCCTGATCGCGGAGGTAAGGATGTCCCTATCCTCGACGGGAACGGAATGACAGAGAAGCACCAGGTCGAAATCTGCCTTTCGAAATAACTCGATGGCTTCTGCAATGGAAGATAATGGCGTTACCACATGACCTGCATACCGAAGGATGGAACAACGGGAACTCAGAACCATGGGATCTTGTCCGATAGCTAAAATAAGCACAATCTGCCCCCCCCCCCGGCGGTAGAGATTTCCATCCTACGTTTGCCCGGTGCTGAAGATAACTGGGAAGATTGCTAGATGTGGGCCTTGACCTGGCGGAATTCTTGCCCTCAATATGGTTCAATTGCCGCTCAGAAGAGACCGGGCACAGTCAGGAAATCCTCGTACACTGAAACGGCATCCGATATCTTTATATGAGCAAGAAAACAGTTCTCATCGCGGATGATCATCCTCTTGTGGTGGAGGGGATTGCAAGCATTTTGCGAGCTCAATTCGAGGTCCTTGGGAGCGTGTCAAATGGGCGCGATCTGGTCGCCAAAGCTGAACATCTTAAACCCGACATCGTTACTCTGGACATTGGCATGCCTGAGCTGAATGGCATCGAGGCGGCGGCCCGGTTGAAGAAGTGTTGCCCCGACACCCTGGTGGTATGCGTCACCCAGCAGAATGACGTCGAGTATCTGCTCGCGGCAATCCGCGCAGGGGTGGCAGGGTTCGTCTCCAAGCAGGAGGTTGCTGGTGAACTGGTCGATGCCCTCAGGAGTGTCTTAGAAGGGCGCTTGTACATAACGCATTCGCTGCGGAACGTATATGACAGGCTCATGAAGGAATACCCAGGGAAGTTGAAAACCAACTCTTCCACACTCAGCCCCAGACAACGCGATGTTCTCCAATTGATCGCGGAAGGAAAATCTACGAAGGAGATTGCAGAGGCGCTGAATATTTCGGTGAAAACCGTTGAATTTCATCGCGCCGGCCTTACCGCAGTGCTCGGCTTGCATTCTGTTGCAGACCTGACCCGCTACGCTCTGGAACATCGCATTATCGGTCGGTGACAGCCCGCTTGTTGATAGAACAAACGAGCTTGGGCTGATGGCCTGGCTGAAGATGCTGAGTTGCCGCTTTTTACCTTTCTTCGCACGGCGCGGAGGAATCTTACGGCTCGGGACTTTCGGCTTGTTCTCCGGTAGGCTCAACCGGGTTATTGTCGGGCGCCTGGGCGCCCTTCAGTTTGGCTGCTCCAAGTTTCGAGACTCTCGCAAGCATGATCTGTTCTAGTGCGATCACAGAGGGGTCATCGTGGGCGAGACCGGAAGACTCTTCAGCCTCCTTCAAGATCTTTACGATCGAGTCGATCTCACGTTGTGCAGCCTGGAAATCCATTGCGAAGCCCCATCGATAAGTTCAATGCGAGTTTGTCGCGGGCCGTGGTGTTTTTATGACCTGACCACAGCCCTTTGATAGTTTCGCTCTGAGCGAGCAGTACGCCGAGCATAGCCCACGTGATGAGATGCCGGGCTCTAACCTAGGGTTTACCCTTGGGTTTGATTTTTGCGTTGGGAAGCTCGTGCGTGCCTCTTTAGAATTCCCGAGCGTTATGACATGTCGGCTAACCTGGCGCCTTGGTCCTCCTTCACCTCCTGCAGTGTTTGCTGCTCTATCACTCTGCTTTTGGCTGGATAAGGTCCTGGGCAGCCGTCCCGATCAGGAAGCGAGTCTCAATCGGCCCGAACCGTTAAAATCTGTTTCGAATAGCTGTCAGAGTCGAGGCGAACATTGAATTATGAGATGTGAAAAGAAGGCTCGATTAGCTGCAGAGTACGAATCGGCCACCACCAAATTTTCGGCGGCGGTTACGGAACTGAATCAAAAAATCGGAATATCTCCCAAGGACGAATACCAACGCCTGGACCGAGCAGCAAATGAATTCCGCGTCAGATCGGAGCAAGCTCGATTGGCTCTTGAACAACATGTGGCAACCCACCGTTGTTGAACTGCGGCTTTTGAATCCCCTGGCGCCGCACGAACAGATCCGACTGGTACCCAGAGTCCCGGCCTATTTGCGCCATCTTGATCTGCGCCGACTATCTTGGCTATCGCGTTGCAATCTTTCTGCTATCTGAAAGCATTACGCGAAGACTTCGCCGCACTCGCCAGAGGAACCGTGCCCCCAGACACGGATGCAGTTCGCCGGATAACCGCGGTAGAAGTCGGCATGTTTGCAAAGGTAGAGAATTGGCTTCCGGCTACGAATGTGCGATTGCATACCCAACGAAAATCGCTCGCTGAACCGCCGGCACGTCGCCGCTGTTTCCGGTGGAATCCCCAGAACTTCGGTCTTGGCTGCCCCCCAGGCAGCCGGGAACGTTGATTGTGAATCACTTATACTCACATGCTTGCCATCGTACCCCGTTTCATACCCCTAAAGTTCACCGGCTTTCCTCGGACCAAGTCAGACCACAGAGAATCCCACGAACCGTCCGGCTTCAGTTCCCGTTCTTGCGGCATCTAGCACAGAGAGCGAAATCGTTTGTAAGGCGCACAATTCAGCGAGAAGTTCGGCGAAGTTTCGCAATCTGAGAATGCGTCTGCGCAGAGCAGATTGATCTCAACCGTTTCCGGAAACCGGTCGTGTACAGAACAGCTGAAGTGTTTCTCAGATAAAGCCCGTCAAGGCGCTTCTTCCGTCTTCGATGGCTCGCCCGGGGGAAGGCGCAATACAAGCTGGTCAATTCTGATCAGATTCCCGACGTGTGAATGACCGATAGTTGCTCGTGGGGTGCGCTCCCGCCGTCCGCAAGCCGGTCGAGGGTTCTGGCGATCCGTCCTACGCAAGGCTTTCGGAGGAGACTGCGCGATGAAATCCGGCAGAACAACAAGTTGGGCGTTTCCTTCGACTGGATGCATCAGGCATCTATTCACCGCTGGGTCCCTGTTTCTGACCGTCTGCATCGCAATCCAGCAGCTTGCCGGCGCACAAATGCAAGGCGTTCTGCCCGAAGAGCGTAGCCCGCTTACAGCAGCACAGGTTAGAGACAAACTCCTTGAGATGAACCTTCGGCGTGCTCAAGCACTCCACTCGTATCAAGGCACGCGAACGTATCGCGTGATCTACCGCGGTCTTCTCGGCTTGACCGTCGCAGGAATGGTCGTAGACGTGACCTACAAGGCGCCGGATTCCAAGGAATTCATCATCCGGTCTTCGACTGGTTCAAAGGTAATCCTTGACAAAGTCTTCAAGAAGCTCCTGCAGGCCGAAAAAGAGGCTTTATCGATCGATGGGCAACGACGCACGGCTCTAAACAGTGAAAACTACGAGTTCACAATGGTCGGATATGAATCAATCGCCTCGCGGCGAATGTACGTGCTGACCGTAGAGCCCAAAACAAAGAGCAAGTTTCTTTTCCGCGGCCGCATTTGGGTGGACGCGAACGATTTCGCTGTGGTCCGACTGGAGGCAGAACCTGCCAAGAATCCCTCCTTCTGGACAAAAAGCAGCCAGATAGAGCAGTCATACAAAAAAGTGAACGATTTCTACCTTCCGCAGCGGAACCATAGCGTCTCGTCAATCCGGATAGGTGGACGCGCAGAATTGACGATTGAATATCAAAACTACGACATCACGGGGTCCGACCGCGTTTCTCCTGGGGCTACGCAAAAGATTGCACATCCATCAGTCACAACCTTGTCACAGATTGAAAACGGCCATGAGTAAACCTGCTGTGAATGCAGCATCTCGCAAACGTTCAAGCCCCTTTCAAATCCACTCTTATATCGCCGGGCTTTTGAGACTTCGAATTCCCTTTTCCAGTTCTCGATCCGGGCCGACACCTGCGGATCAGGTCCCGTTCCTGTAATCATCCGCGCTTCTCTCGACAGGCATCGATACAACCGCATTCATTCAGAATCGACTGGAGAGCTCAATGAAACATCAGATTCGCGGCACGTGTACTGCAGCAGGTGTATGCTCGAGTAGTAGGTTACTTCCACCTCTCGCCTCCGGCACCTCTGGCATTGCCCCAGACGATCACCGTTCAAGGACGCATCCGAGCGACTGGAGCTGCGATGAGCATTCCTCAACGACACGAGATCCGAGATCGTGTATCCGAAGATTCCGAGAAAGACAGCTGCTGGTCAACGACGATTGGACTAGCCTCCAGATCCGACCGCTCGGACGCCACGCACGACGACTCTCTGTCGACTCGATCGACTTTTCTCGAGGACTTTACGGTCGAGCATTCCGACGATGGAATGCGCACTGAAGTGATCGAGCTCGCGGGCATTTTTTGAACGTCGTCTGGCGACGATTAGCTCCAGCATAGCGAGAGAGCAACGATGAATTGCGCGACCTGCAGGTGCAAAAAACTGCAGTATTGAAAGGACAAGAAGCAATGACAGCAACATCTGTAACGACTACCTTCACCCCACTTCACGACCGCATTCTCGTCCGTCGTGTAGAAGAAAACGAAACCGTTCGCGGCGGAATCATCATTCCTGACAGCGCCAAGGAGAAACCACAAGAAGGCGAAGTTATCTCCGTCGGTAAGGGTAAGTCGAACGACGAAGGCAAGGTCTTCCCTCTGGATGTGAGAGCTGGCGATCGCGTGCTTTTCGGCAAGTATTCCGGCACCGAAATCAAGATCGACGGTGAGGAGCTTCTAATTATGCGCGAGGAAGAAGTCCTGGGCATCCTCAAGAGATAGCCACGGCAGAACTTGAGTTCCCGGCTAGCCGTGCCGTCTATATGGAATGCGCCGAGCTCAACCAACCCCGATAACTGACAATTAGTCACCGCAACTGCACCTTGGAGTCAAAAGTATGGCAAAGCAAATTCTGCACGGCGAAGATTCCCGTCAGGCAATCCTGCGTGGCGTGAACATACTGGCGGACGCCGTCAAGGCGACACTCGGGCCAAAGGGCCGAAACGTTGTCATTGATAAGAAATTCGGCTCACCCACCATTACCAAAGACGGCGTAACAGTAGCCAAAGAGATCGAGCTGCAAGATCCGATGGAGAACGTCGGCGCTCAGCTAGTGAAGGAAGTCGCATCCAAGACTTCTGACGTGGCCGGCGACGGCACGACGACTGCGACTGTTCTGGCACAGGCAATTTTCCGGGAAGGCGTCAAAACTGTCGCAGCGGGAGCCAACCCGATGGCGTTGAGGCGCGGCATTGAAAAAGCCGTGACTGCGATCAACGGGACGCGCGACAAGGACGGCAAGTGGGTGGAACTGGGCGCGCTGGGCAAGCTCTCCAGACCCGTTGATGAGAGTGCCGTGGCCCAGGTGGGCGCAATCTCGGCCAACGGTGATCCGGAGATTGGAGAATTCATTGCAGAGGCGATGAAGAAAGTCGGCAAGGACGGCGTGATCACGGTCGAGGATTCGAAAACCGGCCATACGTTCCTCGAAACCGTTGAGGGGATGCAGTTTGATCGCGGTTACCTGAGCCCGTACTTCATCACCGATCCTGGCCGTATGGAGGTTGTACTCGATGAACCTTCCATCCTGATTTTCGAAAAGAAGATTAGCAACATGAAAGATCTGCTGCCGTTACTGGAGCAGGTGGCTCGCGGCGGCAAGCCGCTCTTGATCATCGCCGAGGACATCGAAGGCGAAGCGCTCGCGACTCTAGTGGTCAACAAGCTACGCGGCACTCTGAACGTAGCCGCCGTCAAGGCTCCCGGATTTGGGGATCGTCGTAAAGCTCTGCTCGGCGACATCGCGATCCTGACTGGAGGAGAGGCATTCACAGAAGATCTCGGGATCAAGCTCGAGGGTGTGAAACTCGAAAACCTGGGCCACGCGAAGCGCGTGACGATCGACAAGGACAACACCACCATCGTCGACGGCGCCGGCGAGGCCTCCAAGATCAAAGGTCGCGTGAACGAGATCCGCACTCAGATTGAGAAGACCACGTCTGACTACGACAAGGAGAAGCTGCAGGAGCGGCTCGCCAAACTAGTTGGGGGCGTTGCCATCATCCAGGTGGGCGCGGCGACCGAGACTGAGCTCAAGGAAAAGAAGGCTCGCGTCGAGGACGCTTTGCATGCCACTCGAGCGGCGGTGGAAGAAGGCATCGTGCCGGGTGGGGGCGTGGCTCTGCTTCGAGCCGTTCCAGCTGTTGACGCTCTCATTAAGACGCTCGATGGTGACGAGAAGATCGGGGCGCAGATTGTGCGCAGATCTCTCGAAGAACCTCTCCGAATGATCGTCAAAAATGCCGGCGCAGAGGGAGCCGTTGTGGTAGCCAAGGTCCTCGCATCTAAAGATCCATTCTTCGGATACAACGCGGCAACGGGTGTCTTTGAGGACCTCGTCAAGGCTGGCGTCATCGACCCGACGAAGGTGACGCGCACAGCACTGCAGAATGCAGCCTCGATTGCCGCACTTCTTCTAACCACTGAAGCAATCGTTGTCGAGATCCCAGAGCAGAAGGCTGCGGCTCCGGCAGGCGGATACAACGGTATGGATGGCGGTTACTAGGGAATCCTGCACCTTGTTCACTCAGCAGAAATAGAAGGACTCCAGCCTCGGCTGGAGTCCTTCTCATTAGGAAGATTCCTAAACAATCGCGATTAAACATCCCGACTACATTGAGATGCTGATTGCTATTGCCACGTCTGGATGTCTGCGGTTGTACATATAGTAGCCGTCATTTCTGTAATCGATGAAGACATCGTCGTTATCGTACCAATTGTTCGACCAGTTCTCGGGCCAGGGGTCCTGAAGCGTTACCCAGTAGCCCTCGTACTGGAAGCGCGGGAATCCGCCATACTCACCGAAAGGCAGGCCGGAGATCCGGAACCAATGTTGTGGGCCGAAGTAGCCGCGATAACGGTCCTGGGGAATCCGGTAGCCGCTGTACCCGCCGCGCTGCTGCCAGCTGCGGTGATCCGACCGCCAGTTCCGGGCACGATGTTCTTGCCAGGTGCTCTGCCAAACGCGCTGCTGGTCTGGATTACGATCAGGTGACTGATGCCGCCCGGCATCGTGCTGCTGCCGGTTCGCATAGTGCCGTTGCTGATCTCGCTGTTGCTGCCTGCTCTGATCCTGTCTATTCTACTGCTGTTGAGCCTGCCTTTGCTGCGTGTCCTGGTTCTGCATTTGCTGAATGTGTTGTTCCTGTTGGCGACCCCGATCCGACCTCTGCTGCTGCTTCGCCTGATGTTGCTGTCGGTCCCGATCCTGGTTATCCTGACGAACGCGGTCCTGGTTCTGCGGCTGCTGATCCCGCCTGTCTTGCTTCTTGTTTTCTTGCTGCTGCCTGTGCTGATCCTGCTTCTCGTTCTTCTCGTCCTGTTGAGCATTGGCCGGAAGGGCGATTCCGAGAATCAAAGAGAGTACAGCCGAACTGATGACTGCAGATTTCATGTGGAGTACCTCTATTTGCCTTTGTTAATTGGTGCCTGCAGAGCGCAAGCTTTGTGCGTTATTTCCTGACCGGGTTCTCACCAGGCGAGTCTCATCGAGGGCGGCAAAGACTCACAGGAGTCCCTTGCGCGTGATCCTTCAGAGAGATCTACGCCGGCCGGTGACCAGGTTGAAGACAAGCACGACGAGCGCGAATACAAGCAGTAGATGGATCAGCCCGCCGCCGACGTGAAAGCTAAAGCCGAGGAGCCACAAGATCAGAACGACTACAAAAATTGTCCAGAGCATATTTCCCTTTCTGAAAACGTGAGCACCCTTGGCTTGAATCTGCCTTGAGCGCCCACAATGCATCCATAGAAGAGGTTCTAATTAGAGGCGACTGCCTGCGCCTTTGCGCTCCTGACCGCGTCCAGGAATGAATTGGCTGCGGTTGGCATGGTGACTTCACCTCGCAAAATCCGTCGATTAGAGACGTTGCGGCCATAAATGGCTTTTGTTGAATCTTCATCGTGGCGGATCGAGGCGCCATTCAGCGTGAGTCCGGCAAAGGCGCCCTTCGCCCGTGAATAGGTGAGAATCTCTGCATCGAGCTTCCAATCGGTATTGGCAGACGCGTGTCGGCCAACCGGACCGGCAGCAGCTGAAGCGTCGGCGCCCAGTGAAAACTTACTCGAGAGCAACTGGCGCATTCCCCGCTCATTTTGGATAATCATGACCAGATCCACACCCTCGATGCCAATCTGCAATCCCCAGCTTCCGCCGGTAATGGCGAAAAACATTGGCGCGCTCCAGCCGTTCGAGCTTCTGCAGGTGGCGACACCGCGACCATTCTCCGCACCGAACACAAAGCCGCCTTTAATCATGTGAGGCACAACCGCGATGCACTTTGCGTGTTCCAGAACCTCTTCGGGAATGCCTTTGTCCGGGGCGGCCATGATCTCGTGAAGTACGCTGCCGGCATGATCTAGGCGGTCATTGGTTGCTTCACGGTCCGTCGCGGCCCAGCCAATGCTGGTCAGGCTCAGTATTGCTGCTAAAGTGATGGCTTTCTTCATTCAAAACACCGTTTTCTACCTTTGCGCATCGGCGTTCAACTTGTTCGCTCCGGAGCGCATCAGGTATCTCTCACAGTAGGACGATTGCACTAGTCTGTCTGAGCAATAGCGCTCTACCTTGAAAAGTCTCTTCGCGCGTGAACCTGGCATAGGTCTCATGAACCTCTTCAATGTGATGAAAATTGAACAGTACGTTGCGGGGTGCCATACTTAGTTGGAGTCTTGGCAGCGGGTAGTGCTCCCGGGTACTCCATTGAATGGAGAACACTTGGGCGCTGGCTGCTGCGTCTCTTTGTCGCGGTGAACGTCCGAAGAGAGGCCTCTGATGGTTGAGCTGGAAAAACCCGAGTTCGATGCTGCAGCTTTTCTGGCGAACGCGGGCCTGGGTCGCAGAATTGTTAAGTTGGCGCCTAAGCAGCCCTTCTTTTCGCAGGGTGATCCGGCAGATTCGATCTTCTATTTACAGCGCGGTCGGGCAAAGGTCACAGTCGTGTCACCAGCTGGAAAAGAAGCCACGATCACGCTGCTCTCTGCGGGCGATTTTGTAGGAGAAGAGTCTCTGGCTGCGGTGTCCGGCCTGCGATTGGCTACGGCTGTCGCTGTCACCGCCTGCACGGCGCTCAAGGTAAAACGAGATGAGATGGTCCGCGTCATCCACGAAGAGCATGACTTCTCGGACCTGTTCCTAAAATTCCTGCTGGCTCGGAGTATGCGCATCCAGGCCGATCTTGTCGATCAGTTGTTCAATTCCAGCGAAAAGCGGCTTGCTCGCATTCTCCTGCTGATGGCGGAGTTCGGCACTCCGGGTGAGCCTGAACCTTTCATACCGCGGATATCGCAGGAGACTCTTGCGGAGATGGTCGGGACGACACGATCTCGCGTCAGCTTCTTCATGAACCGTTTTCGCAAGCTCGGATTCATCGAATACAAAGGCCGCATACAAGTTCACAAGTCCCTGTTGAACGTGGTGCTGCACGACGAAGTACCTAAGCGAGATAGTGGATCGACCGATCCATTCACAACTAGAAGCTCTCGCTCGAAGGTTGGCCGCACGAAATAGCTGGCTTTCTTGGGAAACATGGTCAAAACCGAACAGTAAAGACATCTCGCTCAATGGGACACTGAGGTCAGTTCCTGATGATCCAGTATGCGAGGTGAGCTTTGTCTGCCAATTTGAAGACGGTTTTGGTTGTAGACGACAAAGAGTGGATTCGCATCGCCATCTCGCTCGTGCTTGAGGAGTTTGGGTACTCTGTGCGCTGTGCTGAAGATGGGCACTCAGCATTGCGTGAAATTCATCTGCAGAACCCGGATATTCTTGTTTCCGACCTCACCATGCCCGGCATGTCAGGATTCGAATTGCTGATCAACGTCAGGCGCCTGTTCCCCGCAATCAAGGTGATCGCCATGAGCGGGTCTTTCACCAGTAGAGAGGTTCCCCCGGGGGTCCTCGCGGATGCTTTCTATCCGAAAGGCGGAAGTGTCAGCGCACTCTTGCAGACCTTCCGTGCCCTTCCCCGAAACAACGATCGAGTTCTTGAATCATCGACAACTTCGGCCCAGGTTCTCCTCACATAATGAGTCATAATCGGCATCTTGCGTTTGCGGCGGCTGCTGTAACGATGGTGCTGCTGATGTCCAGCGTTGCACTGCGGGGCTACTCAGTCCTCACGCACGAGGAAATCGTCGACTTGGCATGGACCTCCGAGCTCCGTCCTCTCCTATTGCATCGTTTCCCGTCATTGACCGAAGACCAAATCAAAGAAGCGCACGCATACGCTTACGGGGGCTCCGTCATCCAGGACCTGGGCTACTATCCCTTTGGGAGCAGACAGTTCAGTGACCTGGTGCATTACGTCCGTACCGGCGACTTTGTACTTGAATTGCTTCATCAGAGCCAGGACGCCAACGAGTACGCCTTCGCACTGGGTGCTTTGTCGCACTATGCGTCGGACATTGACGGCCATCCGGCTGTCAATGAAGCGGTCGCTCTTCGCTATCCAAAGTTGCGAGCGAAGTATGGCAAATCTGTTCGCTATGCACAGGACAGAACTGCCCATCTGAAGACCGAGTTTGGATTCGACACACTGCAGGTAGCCAAAAACCGATATGCGTCAGACCAATATCACGATTTCATTGGCTTCAAGGTTGCTCAGCCATTGCTGGAGCGATCCTTTGCGGTTGTTTACGGGCTGCCACTGAAAGAAGTACTCACGCATGAAGATCTGGCGATCGGGTCCTATCGATACTCAGTCAGCACGCTGATTCCGCAGATGACGAAAGTCGCTCTCCAGACCCATAAGAAAGAATTGATGCGAGAGACACCAAACCTTGCGAAGAAGAAGTTCCTGTATCGATTGTCACGCTCCGACTACGAGCGCGAGTGGGGCAAAACCTACACGAAGCCAAGCCGCGGCACCCGGGTGCTTTCGGCCCTATTGCGGTTTTTCCCTAAAATTGGCCCCTTTAGAGGGATGGGCTTCGATAGTCCGACTGCGCAAACAGAGGATCTGTACATAAAGAGCATCAACACTACCGTCGAGCATTATGTTGCAATGCTCGAGGCTCTGCGGAGAAATGCCTTGGTGTTGCCCAACCGCGACCTTGATGACGGCAAGGAAACCAGCGCGTCGGAATACTCGCTTGCAGATGAGGCTTACGCAACCCTGCTGGCTAAGCTATCAGAGCAGAGCTTTGAAGGTACGTCGCCCGAACTACGGAACAACATCATCGCGTTTTATGCTGATCTTTCTCTGCCCATCGAAACGAGAAAAGATCCGGCCCTCTGGAAGGGCGTCCTCACCGGTCTCGACCAGCTGAAAGGGCCGAGGAAGTCCTCCATTCTCGAGCATCCGGCCTCCTGATCCGGCCAACATGCCGGTACCGCAATACAGTTGCCGCAACTCGACTGATCAGGAAATCTCGTGCCGTCATTACCAAGTGAGCAAGATTGATCAGACAACGATCCAAGCCTCAGGTGATGATGGACAGAGAATGATTACATCGAGGCACAGCTTTGCCAAAGTCTGAACTCCGAACGTTCGACTCCGCTAACTTCCTGGCCAATGCCGGCCTCGGCAGGAAGATCGTTGAGTTTAGACCCAAGCAGACATTTTTCTGCCAGGGCGACGCAGCAGACTCCGTTTACTACCTGCAAAAAGGTCGAGCACGGCTCACGGTCGTTTCTCAAGCCGGCAAAGAGGCCACAATCACTCTTCTATCAGCAACCGATTTTGTTGGAGAGGAGTCCCTCGCTGCAATCATGGGTCTACATCTCGCGACTGCTACCGCGGTCAATTCCTGCACGGCGCTCAAGATTAGCAGAGAAGAGATGATCCGCGTGATGCACGACGAGCCAGCATTTGCTGACATATTCCTCAAGTTCCTGCTCGTTCGAAGCATGCGCATCCAGGCCGATCTTGTTGATCAACTCTTCAATTCCAGTGAAAAGCGTTTGGCGAGGATTCTCCTGTTAATGGCAGAATTCGGCAAGCCCGGTGAACCGGAGACCTTTATTCCTCTGATCACACAGCAGACGTTGGCGGACATGATCGGCACAACCCGCTCTCGAGTGAGCTTCTTCATGAATCGCTTTCGCAAGCTTGGGTTCATCAGCTACGACGGTCGCATTCAAGTACATAAGTCGCTGCTAAACGTGGTCCTGCTCGATCAGTTTCCTGAGCATAACGCCGCGAGGCCACCGATCCTTTCTAAAGCATCTTCCGGGGTGTCCAGGCTGACACGCGCGATTAGCAAGCGCAAATCGTCTTCGCGCTCTCGAAAAGACTCTGTCGCCCGCGCCCGACATGCAAACGCTTACGGCTCCCGGCGCTCAGGCTCGCCTTAGCGTATGCTCAAAGAAGTAGCTCTTTCTCTTTCTCGCCTCTGGCACTCCTGGCTTCGCTTCAGACGAGCGTCATTCAAGCACGCAACCCTCGACTGGAGCTCCTAATGAGCCTGATCAAGAAGTCCGGCGTCAAGAATCACTTGTCATCCCACCACCGAACGGAGATACATCTGGCTCACCCCCAGAGCCAATCAGACGCGACTGGTTTCGCACACGATGAAGATGAATCGAACGTGGGTGATCCGGTTGAGAACCCCGTAACTACCCCAACCCCGAACAAGCCAGAGACGACGCCGACGATCGCTTACAAAAGCGCGAAAGCGTGACCCCGCACTCCATGTTTCTTCGCCTGGATTGTGCGCTGCCGGATAGCGTTGATCCACTTAGAGAAGCCTTTTGTGACGACTGGGCTCACGTTTTAAGGCTCAATTCAGCTAGTCTCGACGGGATGATTCGCCGTGCAGGCTGGCACTTTATGTGGGTGAGTAAGTCCTGTTCGCGACGAGGCTGTGGGTGGACGGAAGAAACGGCCACTCGGCAAGCTTTGGATCGCGCGCTAAGAGGAATCGCCGGGCGGTTCAATGCTGCCGAGTTTGAGTCCCTTCGGATCAGCCGTGTTCTAGGCTTCTACATTGCGAACGCCACAATGGAAGCCCGCCAGATTCAGCAAAACACGTCACTGGATTTGATCCAAGAGAGCCTTTGAGAAGAGCGTCTACCCACTTGGCCGGTTGACGAATCGAAAGGTGCCAAATGTTGGACTATGCATCCGCGTGATGTTGGCGAACTGTGTCATCGCCGTCCTAATCAGATTTGAAAGCAGGAGCAATGCCTTCCACGAATACCATGAACTCCGTCGAGCCCCTGGCAGGATCCCCTTCATTGGCAGCCACTGCGGTCTCATTTGAAGCGAGTACCCTGCCCTTGCCTACCCGCATCGCTTTTGTTGGCAACTACCTTCCCCGTGAGTGCGGGATCGCCACATTCACGACCGACCTGTGCAATGCACTCACCCAGGAATTCGGATCCGGACGCCTTTTTGCAATCCCAGTCAACGATCCCGAGTCAAGCTACGAATATCCCGAGCAGGTTCGCCTGGAACTAACTCAGGAGGATATTGGATCCTACGAGCGAGCCGCGGAGTTTCTCAACTTCAATGGCAATGATCTCGTCTGCTTGCAGCATGAATACGGCATTTTCGGAGGCGCCGCAGGACGCTACATTCTAGCCTTGCTACGCAAGTTGCGCATGCCATTGGTGACAACGCTACACACAGTTCTTCGCGAGCCGGATGCGAATCAAAGAATCGTGCTTGAAGAGATCGCGCAGCTCTCGGACCGCCTCGTGGTGATGAGCGAGTTGGCGGCCCAGCTTCTTCGCGATGTGTATGCAGTTCCGAGCGGAAAGATTGACGTGATTCCGCACGGTGTACCAGATCTTCCATTCATGGATCCTAACTACTTCAAGGACAAGTTCGGCACCGAAGGCAAAAGTGTTTTGCTGACCTTCGGACTCCTATCGCCGAACAAAGGAATTGAAAACGTGATCCGGGCACTGCCTGCAATTCTTGCGCGTCATCCCAACGTCGTCTATATCGTCTCGGGCGTCACGCATCCGCACATCCGGCGTCGTGAGGGCGAACGCTACCGCGAGAGTCTGCAGGCTCTTGCCAAGGAGCTTGGCGTTCAAGATTACTTGATCCTCAACAACCGCTTCGTGAGTGCGGAAGAACTCGTCGAGCATGTGGGCGCCGCAGATATCTACATAACTCCTTATCGGCAGGAGGCGCAGGTCGTATCCGGAACCCTTGCCATTGCGCTCGGAGCAGGCAAAGCGATCATTTCCACCCCGTACTGGCATGCCAAGGAGCTGCTGGCGGAGAAGAGAGGCGTCATTGTTCCATTCGAGAATCCTGATGCCATCTCCGATGCAGTACTTGCATTGTTAGAGAACGATGCAGAACGCCATGCGATGCGTAAGAGGGCCTACCTGCACTCCCGAGGCACAACATGGCCAAGGACGGCGAAGGCCTACATGGCGAGCTTCCAGCGAGCCCGGTTCGAGCGCTCGTTACAGCCAAAGCCGACTCATCCTGACGATCACGCTCTGGTCCTTGCGGAATTAGCAGATCAGCTTCCTGATCTCAACGTCAGGCATCTTTTGTCCATGACCGATGACACCGGCATATTGCAGCATGCGATCTTCTCCGTGCCGAATCCACGCGAAGGCTATACGACGGACGACAATGCACGGGCGCTCATTGTCTCCACGCGGCTCGCTGAGGACCGGGCTCATGGGGGTCCCTCAAGATATACAGAGCTTTCCCGCAGGTACCTTGCTTTCCTCTGGCTCGCATTTTCAGGTGATTCGGGACGCTTCAGAAATTTCATGGGATACGATCGCAGGTGGCTGGAAGACGTCGGCTCCGAAGACAGCCACGGCCGAGCACTCTGGGCTTTGGGAACTGTACTGGGGCAGTCAAGCGATGCTGGATTGCGAGGAGCAGCAGGAAGATTGTTCGAGGCGGCTATGCCGGCGGCTCTGACATTTACCAGCCCACGCGCATGGGCATTTTCCGTGCTCGGAATGCAGAGCTATCTGAGATGGTTCCCGGCCGACAGAGCGATTCAGGGACATCGCAATGCGCTGGCCAATCGCCTCCTCGATATCTACGAGCGCAGCACAACCGAGACTTGGAAGTGGTTCGAGAAGAGCCTCTCTTACTCAAATGCACGACTGCCGCAGGCGCTCATTCTGGCCGGATCGCACAGCGAAAACAAGAGAATGGTTGCGGCGGGAGTTGAAGCGCTTCAATGGCTTGTTGAAGCACAGCACAGGTCTGACAATGAGATATTTGTGCCCATCGGATCGAATGGAGTTTTCAGCGAAGGCAAGGAGAGACCCCGCTTCGATCAGCAACCAGTCGAAGCATGCGCCACGATCGCCGCTTGTCTTGTGGCATACAAGATGACGCAGGAGGATTTCTGGCGGACCGAAGCCCGTCGCGTATTCGACTGGTTCCTGGGCAAGAACGATCTCCGAGTGCCGCTCTACGATGCCATAACAGGCGGATGCAAAGACGGGCTGCATCCGGATCGCGTTAACGAGAACCAGGGAGCTGAATCCACGCTCTCTTTCCTGATGGCGCTGCTCGAAATGCAGGCGTCAACCGAACCAAGCGCAAATGAAACGTACCAGGAAATGAGCGTCTCCCATTGAATCCCACTACTACTACGGCCACACTTCAGGATCGCGAAGCTCCGCAATCTACGACACAAAAGAGGCATGATGAAATGCCTCTCCTCATTCGTTGCAGTCAAAATCCGATCCTCAGCCGCGAGCATTGGCCGTATCCCATCAACAGCGTCTTCAACGCGGGGGCTGTGCGACTTGCGGATGGAGACACGCTGCTCTTGTGTCGCGTCGAGGATCGCCGAGGCATATCGCATCTCTGCGCCGCGAGATCGGCCAGTGGTATCGATGGATGGCGAATCGACCCCGAGCCTACCCTCGTTGCAAATCCGCGGGAGTATCCGGAAGAGATTTGGGGTATCGAAGATCCACGCATCACTTACGTGCCGGAACTTGAGAAGTACGCAGTGGCGTACACGTCCTTTGCCCGCGGCGGCCCAGGTGTTTCTCTCGCACTTACCAAAGATTTCCGAAGCTTCGAGCGATTCGGCGTGATTATGCCGCCAGAGGACAAGGATGCTGCCCTGCTGCCCAGGAGGGTTAACGGTTATTGGGCAATGATCCATCGCCCGGTGACGACGCTCGGAGCGCACATGTGGATCTCCTTTTCGCCAGACCTAAGACATTGGGGAAGCCATAAAGTCATTCTCGAGGCGCGCCGTGGTGGATGGTGGGACGCGAACAAAATTGGA
>Ga0207695_10004875_pt1 | contig 18094 bp, 17 predicted proteins | sample KBSC54metaG_FD_184354 | JGI IMG/M metagenome (GOLD analysis project Ga0207695, IMG submission 184354) | Corn rhizosphere microbial communities from Kellogg Biological Station, Michigan, USA - KBS C5-4 metaG (SPAdes) (version 2) | ecosystem: Host-associated > Plants > Roots > Rhizosphere > Soil... | reverse complement strand
CGCACCGCCGAGCCCAGGGGCTCGATGCGGATCTCCGCGCCCGGCGCCACGCCCTCGACGGGCCCGAAGGGCATCAGGAGCGCGCGGGTGTCGCGGAAGCCGACCACCTCGGCCGACAGGGGCTTTTCGCCGAAGCGCAGGATCTCGGCGCGGGCGCCGACCGCCAGCCGGGTCAGCCCGCCGCGGGCCTCGATCAGGAGGCCGTTCACCGCGGCCACGCGGCCGGATACGGTCAGGGGATCGAGCCGCTCGACCGCGGCCACCAGACTCTTCAAGAACAGCCCTCGACTTGGAGCCCGCAGAATCCGTCCGCGACGCTTAAGGGCTCGTGAAGATCACCGCCGGTGCGACGCCTTTCGCCAGGGGCGCTGGGCTTCCGCCGAGGGCGCGCGCCGCCGAGCCGCGACAATCTACAGCAGGTGGGGAATCAGCCGGCCGCGGACCCGCCGCGCATAGCCGGCGTAGGCCGGCAGCATCCGTCGCAGATAGGCCTCCTCGATGACGATGCGGGCGAGCGTCATGACGAGGAACCCGGACGCGCCGATCAACGCCGCATAGCTGCCCAGCCAGAGCGCCGCGCCGCCATAGACCAGCAGCATGCCCGCATAGAACGGATGGCGCACGACGCCGTAGAGGCCGGTGTCGATCACCCGCTGCCCATCTGGCGTCTGGTCGTGGATCGTGGGCGCGGCGAACCGGTTCTGCGCGATGGCCGCATAGGCGACGGCGACGCCCGCAAGCGTCGCCGCAGCGCCCAGGGCCGAGACCGCGGCGCCCGGCGGCGGCAGGAGGCGCAGCCGGAAGACGTCGACCGGGATGAAGGCCGTCCAGGCCATCATGTAGAGGAGGTAGACGATCGAGCCCACCGCATCGACCAGGGGCTGCCGCTTGGCCCTGGCCGCGACAAGGCCCTGCTGGCGCACCTTGAAGCTGGCCGGGGCGGTCACGGCGAGCGTCACCGAACCCACGAGCGAGGCGAGGCCGAAGGCGGCCAGGAACCCCCAGGCGCGCGGCCACGCCCAGACCCCGCCGACGATCCCGGCCGGCGCGAGCAGGAGAACGGCCGCCGCGGCGATCAACGGGACGGATGCGAGAAGCCCCTTGAGCACCGCCATGTCCCGCCCTCCTTCGCTTAATATACGTCGTGTATATTATGCATGACGCATATTAGGGCGCAATGGCGGCGTCACCGGAAAAGCCTCGGCGGGGCGACAAGCGCGAGCGCACCCGCGCGGCGCTGATCGCCGCGGGCTGGGCCGTGGTGGACGAGAAAGGCTTCGCGGCGGCCACCCTCGAGGAGATCGCCCGCCGCGCCGGCATGACCCGCGGGGCGATCTATTCGAACTTCCCCGCGCGGTCCGACCTCCTGCTGGCCATGGCGGGCGCGCGCGGCCTGAAGATCAGCCGCGACTTCAGCGGCCCCGGCACGCTGAAGGAACAGCTGCGCGGCTTCGCCGAGGGCCTGATCGAGACCCTGCCCGATGCGCGGGGCACGCAGGGCTGGCACGCCGAGCTGATGGTCCACATCGCCGCCGACCCCGCGCTGCGCGCCAACGTCGCGGCGGGCTTCGCCGGCCTGTTCGACCAGATGGCCGCGCAGTTCGAGCGCCGGCACGCCGGGAGCCTGGCCATCGACGCGCACAGCCTGGCGCTGGCCGTGCAGTCGCTCGCCATGGGCTTCGTCTACCAGGCCATCCTCAGCCCGCAGGCCGTGCCGCCGCAGGCGGTGATCGAGGCGTTCGAGGCCCTGGCCGACGGCGCGACCCGCAGGCCCGCCTAGCGCAAGGCCCGGATCAGCCGGGCGGCGCTCCTGGGATGCTTGACCGCAAGCCGCGCGGCTTGCAGCGGCCGGCGCCTCACCGCGCCGACGACCGCCGGCCGGAGGGCCCGCGCCATCCTGGGACGCGCGGCCGAGGCCGCCTGGGCGATCCGGCCGCGGCCGAACCAGATCGCGACGCCCGCCAGCGCCAGCAGGCCGACGCCCACCATGACGCCCGGATGCTTGCGGGCCTGGGTCGCGACGGTCAGGCCCTTGCCCTTGGCCGCCACCACCATCTGGCCCATCGGCTTGATCGCCGCGTGCAGCGCCGCCTCCGCGGCGGCTCCGACCGGGCTGTCGTGACGCCAGTCCTTGGGCAGCAGGATCATGGTCGCGGCGACCTTGCCCCGGGCGGCCCGCAGTTCGGCGCGCGCCTCGCGGCTGATCGCCCGGCCGAAGCCCACCAGGGCCCCGGGCTCGGCGCGATCGCCGATATGCCGGACGAGCGCCTTGGCGGCGTGCGCCAGGGACGCGGCCTCGCCGCCGGCCTCGATCCAGCTGTCGATGCGGCCGAAGCGCGCCGCGGCGGCCCGCGCCACACGGTCGCAGCCCTCGGCGGTGGCGATATCGCCGGCCACCGGATGGACCCGCCCGCCGGCCCGGCCGATCTCGTCGCTGGCCGCGCGCACCGCCAGGTCGTCGCCGGCGGCCAGCACTACGGCCGCGCCGGCCTCGGCCGCCAGGCGCGCGACCTCCCGGCCCAGGCCCGAGGCGGCCCCACCCACCACGATCACCTGGCCCGCCAGGGGTTTGAACTTACCGCGCATGGTTTCCTCCCGACCGCGTCAAACCGAAATCTGGGGTGCAAACGGGCGGCGTCCAAGGCCCGTTCCACCCGCCGGGTTCGCCGGCGAAGTCCAATCACAAAAGATTCAACACGCCTGCGACTCTGCGGCCACCCTGCGACTCTTGAAGCGGATTCCGCATCGGATTAACGATTCGGTTCAGACGGACACTCCCGATTAACCAGTCTTAAATTAACTCGGCGGCAGGTTAACGGCGAGGTCCGGGCGGATTCACTGAATTCGTGGAATTCGCGGGACATGCGGGAACGCAGTAGGAGAGGCAGATGCGGGTACTGTTGATCGAAGACGACAGCGCCACGGCTCAAAGCATCGAACTGATGCTGAAGTCCGAGGGGTTCAACGTCTATACGACCGACCTGGGTGAGGAAGGCGTCGATCTGGGCAAGATCTACGACTACGACCTGATCCTGCTCGATCTGAACCTGCCCGACATGAGCGGCATGGACGTGCTGCGCACGCTGCGGGTCGGCAAGATCAACACGCCGATCATGATCCTTTCGGGTTCGGCCGAGATCGACACCAAGGTGAAGACCTTCTCGGGCGGCGCCGACGACTACATGACCAAGCCGTTCCACAAGGACGAACTGGTCGCGCGCATCCACGCCGTGGTCCGCCGCTCCAAGGGCCACGCCCAATCGGTCATCAAGACCGGCGACATCCTGGTCAACCTCGACGCCAAGACGGTCGAGGTGAACGGCCTGCGCGTCCACCTGACGGGCAAGGAATACCAGATGCTGGAGCTGCTCTCGCTCCGCAAGGGCACCACGCTCACCAAGGAAATGTTCCTCAACCACCTCTACGGCGGCATGGACGAGCCGGAGCTGAAGATCATCGACGTCTTCATCTGCAAGCTGCGCAAGAAGCTGGCCGCGGCCGCCGAAGGCAAACACCACATCGAAACCGTCTGGGGCCGCGGCTATGTGCTGCGCGACCCGCAGGAAATGGTCGCCACGGTCGCGGCCTAAGCGCCGACCCGCCGTCCGACCGGAAACGGGCGCCCCGCCGGCCAGGCAGGGCGCCCCTTTTTCGTGCGCGGCAGGGGACTAGCCGAAGGTTCGCCCGGCCAGCTTGCGGCGCGGCAGATGCGGCGCGTTCGTCGCCATGAACGTGAGGATGAAGAGGATGCGGCGCGCCTCGTCGCGCACCTCCAGCTGCCATTCCTCGCCCTCCCAGAACTTCGACGGGTTCTCCTTGAGCAGATCTCCGGAGCGGATGACCGCCTGGATGCGGGCGGCCTCCAGGTCAGGAAATACGGCGCCCTCACGATCGGCGATGTATTCGCCGTCGCGGATATCGAAGAAGAAACGCGGCATGGGGTGCTCCTCGCTGAGGCGGGAGCATGCGCGAAGGCGCGATCTCTCTGTCGTCAGCGGCCGTCGGCGTGGCTGGCGATGGCGCCTTAACAAATGACATCAGGGATGGTTGCGCCGCGTGGCCCGGTCAGACCCCGGCCGACAGCGCCAGTCTCACCAGAGCCGGGACGCTGCTCGCACCGGTCTTGGCCATCACGCCGGCCCGATGGGCTTCCACGGTCCTCGGACTGATGCCCAGTTCGCGCGCGATCAGCTTGTTCGCCTTTCCCGCAACGACGCCGTGCAGGACGTCGGCCTCGCGCGGCGTGAGCATCGTCAGCAGGCCGCTGACCCCCTGTTCGGCGACCGGGTCCCGCGTCGCCCGCGCATCGGAGTTGATCGCATCGCGCACCGCCGCCAGCAGCCGCGGCCCATTCAGCGGTTTCTCGATGAAGTTCTGCGCGCCTGCCCTCATGGCCTGGACCGCCATCGGCACGTCGCCGTAGCCGCTGATCATGATGACAGGCGTGCGCACGCCTCTCGCCTTCAGTTGGGTCATCAATTCGAAGCCATCGATCTCCGGCATTCGAAGCGCCGTGATGATGCAACCCGGTCCAACCTCATGGGCGGAGTCGAGGAAATCCAGCGCCGAGGCGTAACCGTACGCAGCGATCCCGGCCTCGCCGAGCAACAGGCTTATGCCGCGCCGGACCGTGACGTCATCGTCGATGACTTGGACCGTCGGCTCGCGGAGGTCCCCGGACACAAGGCTCCTCAGCGCCGCGGCTGGAGGCCCAGGAGCCCCGCTCGCATCCTTCGACGGAGATGACGGCGATTTCATTGACCAGTCCGATCGGCATGGCAGGTCGAAGGTGAAACGCCCTTCGCCGTTTGCGGGCCGCCGCCGTCCATCGTCAGCCCGCGTCCATCTATGCGGGCTTCGGGCGTTGCAGAGTCGAAAAACGCAGCTCCAGGGCGTTTATGACGCAGGCGGCCGGGCTCCCTAGACCCCGGTCAGGAACGCCCGGCGCACCAGCTCGGAAAGACTGCGCGCGCCGGTCTTCATCATGATCTTCGCCCGGTGCGCTTCCACCGTGCGCGAACTGATGCCCATCTCGTGGGCGATCACCTTGTTGCCGCGGCCGGCGACCACGCCGCGCAGCACGGTCTGCTCCCGCGGCGACAGGCGCGAGAGCAGGTCGTCGGCGGCCGGCTCGGCGACGACGGGCTCGGCCCGCGCATCGGCCGCGATCGCGGCGACCACGACGGGCAACAGGGCCTGACGGCGCAGCGGCTTTTCGATGAAGTCCCGGGCTCCGGCCTTCATCGCCAGCACCGCGTTGGGTATGCCGCCGCGGCCGCTGATGACGATCACCGGGCGGCGCACGCCGATCCGCGCCAGCCGCCCGATCAGTTCGATCCCGTCGACCTGCGGCATCTGCAGGTCGGTGACGATGCAGCCCGGCCCGAGGCCCTCGGCCGTCTCCAGGAAATCCACCGCCGAGGCATGGGCGCGGCTGGCGATGCCCGCGGAGGCCAGCATGACGCTCAGCATGCGGCTGACCAGGGGATCATCCTCGATGATGTGGACGATGGGCCCGGTCGCCGCGCCGTCCATAGCCAAGCCAGCGATCGGAACGGTCGCGGCCTCAGGCGCGGAGTCTAGCGAGTGCATCGGCGTGAATTTCGCCTGCCCGCCTGGCCGGAAGACGTTCCGGCCGAACGGGCGATCTCACCCTATCCGGATCGGGCGCCCCTGGCGCGGGTAAAATGAAAGTCAGGGTTGCGATTCGAGTCGCGATGACTCCGGCGTGTGAACCGCTGGTCTGCTCTGAGAGAAATCCGCTTCGAAGCCATTAGTTCATACGCCGACAATAATAACTCGGTGGATCGACGTACAATTACGTAGGCACTTAAGAATTGGAACGATCAACCTCCGGATGATTTATCGATGACACCATAGTCTGACCGCGCGAGTGCGCACGGGGACATTTCGCGGCGTTCCCAAGATCCTGAGAGGACTGCCTGGGTATGCCGGAGATACTATCGAAGGACAACGGCCCCGCGATCGACGATCCGAATTTCGCGGATATCGCCGACCGCGCCGATCTGTGCCGGGCGCTGCTGCGCTGCCATCCCGACTGCATCCAGATCGTCAGTCCGGACAGCCGTCTGGACTACATGAGCGACAACGGCATCCCCCTGCTGGACACCGAGGAGTTCTCCAAGTTCGCCGGCGCGCGCTGGGCGTCGCTCTGGCCGGTTTCCGAACGGCGCAAGGTGCTCGAGGCGATAGCCTGCGCGCAGTCCGGCCAGGTGGCCCGGTTCCAGGGGCACTGCACGACCTCCAAGCTGGGGCTGCGGCTGTGGGACGTCATGGTCTCGCCGATCCGGCACGCCAACCAGAAACCGGGCGAGCGCGGCCCGCTGCTGTGCGTCTCGCGCGACATCACCCCGCTGGTGGACGCCGTCGAGAAGCTGGCGGAATCCCAGCGGTTGGAGGCCATAGGCCGCCTGACCGGGGGCGTGGCCCACGACTTCAACAACCTCCTGACCGTGATGATGGGCGTCTCCGAGACCCTGGCGCTGGACCTTCCTGAGGGGTCCGAACAGCAACGGCTGGCCACCGTCGGGCTGCGCGCCGCCGAGCGCGGGGCCGACGTCGTCCGCCGGTTGCTGGCCTTTTCCCGGCAACAGCCCCTGGTCGCCGACCTGATCGACTGCGCCACGCTGTTCGAAGCCCTGAGGCCGATGGTCGAACACACCATCCGCGAAGACGTGGAACTGACCTTCTCGGTCGGACCCGAGGCCACCTGCTGCACCGCCGACCGGGTAGGCCTCGAGTCGGCGCTGCTGAACCTGTGCGTCAACGCGCGCGACGCCATGCCGTCCGGCGGCGTCCTGTCGCTGCATGCCGAAGCGATCACCGTGGCCCGAGGCGCCGCGGCGGAGATGGGCTTGCCGGCCGGCCCCTATGTGGTCTTCACGGTGCGCGACACCGGCGTCGGCATGAGCCCGGAAACCCTGGCGCGGGCGGTCGAGCCGTTCTTCACCACCAAGGGCATGGCGGGTGGCAGCGGCCTCGGCCTCAGCACCGTCTATGGGTTCGCCAACCAGTCCGGCGGCCGCCTGGCGATCACCTCGCGCGAAGGCGTCGGAACGGTCGTGGCCCTGTACCTGCCCCGGGCCATGGGCGAGGCGCCCGCCGAGCCGGCGGCCGAGCCCGCGCCCCAGGTCCGCGGCGGCCATATCCTGGTGGTGGAGGATGACGCCGTCGTCCGCGCGCAGGTCGCGCGGCCGCTGGCGGAGCTCGGCTATCGGGTGACCGCCGTCGCCGACGGCCATGCGGCCCTGGCCGCGATCGCCAGCGACGACGAGATCGACCTGCTGTTCACCGACGTGGTCATGCCCAACGGCATGAACGGCCGCGAGCTGGCCGACCGCGCCAGGATCAGTCGCCCCAAGCTGAAGGTGCTGTTCACGTCCGGATACACCGAGGACGCGGTGTTCGCGGCCGCGCGGCTCGACCGCTCGATAAACTTCCTCGCCAAGCCCTATCGCCGTTCGGAACTCGCCGCGGCCATCGCCACCGCGATCGCCTAGGCCGCAACCGTGAGGGAGACCGACATGGCCGCCAAGGTCCTGCTCATCGACGACGATCCGGACCTGTTGAACCTGATGTCGGCCGCCTTCGCCCGGGCCGGGTTCGCAGTCTTCACCGCCCTGGACGGCGTCATCGGCGCCAGGCTCTTCGAAACGCACCGTCCGGCCCTGGTCGTCACGGACATCGTCATGCCCGGACGCGAAGGCATCGAGACGATCGGCGACCTCAAGCGCAGCGCCCATCCGCCGAAGGTGATCGCCATCTCCGGCGCCGGCCTCATGGCGGGACACGACTTCCTGCATTGGGCCAAGGTCCTGGGCGCCGACGAGATCATGCACAAGCCGTTCCAGATGTCGGCCCTCGTCGCGCTCGCCCGCGGGATGCTCGGACAGGACGATGGGGCGCCGGCCACCAGCACGACGCCGCTCGCGCCGCGCGGCGACGCCTCGCATCCGGTTGAATCCTAGCCGCGCCGGGCAAGGTTTTCGTTTTCCGGAACTAGCCGCTAGGGTCCCGCCGACGAGTCCGTCGGGAGGACGACCTTGGGACGACTGCTTGCCCTCTTCGGCGCCCTGATCGCGGCGGTGCTCATCGCATGGACCGGCGAGCAGCCGCCCAAGCCGGCCCCGGCCAATGCGCCGGCCGCGACCTTCTCGGCCGGGCGCGCCATGGCCGATGTCGGCGCCATCGCCTCGGTTCCCCACCCGATCGGCTCGCAGGCCAACCACGCGGCCCGCGACCGCCTGTTGGCGCGGATGACGGCGCTGGGGCTTTCGCCGCAGGTCCGCCCCGGCATTGGCGTCGCGAGCCGGCCGCGCGGCGCCGACCTCTTCATCGCCGCCGCCCCTGTCGAGAACATCGTCGGCGTGCTGCCCGGGCGCGACCGCGCCGCGCCGGCGCTCGCCTTGATGGCCCACTACGACAGCGTGCCGGGCTCGCCCGGCGCGGCCGACGACGCCGCCGGCGTCGCCGCGGCGCTGGAGACCGTCCGCGCGCTGAAGCTGCACGGCGTCCCGGCCCGCGATGTGATCGTGCTTCTGACCGACGGCGAGGAGACCGGCCTCCTGGGCGCCGAGGCCTTCTACGACCGCGACCCACTCGCCGCCCACGTCGGTTTCATCGTCAACATGGAGGCCAGGGGCGCGGCCGGGCGCGTGCAGATGTTCCAGACGGGCGAGGCCAATGGCGGGACGATCGCGCTGGTCCGCCGCACGGCGCCCGACCCCCACGCCTCCTCGCTCACCGGCTTCATCTACGCCCGCATGCCGAACGACACCGACTTCACGGTGTCCCGCCGCCACCGGATCGCGGGGCTGAACTACGCCTTCCTGGGCCACCAGTTCGAGTACCATTCGCCCACCTCGACGCCCGCGACGCTCGATGCCGGCACGCTCCAGGACATGGGCCAGCAGGTGCTGGCCGCGGCCGAGCCGCTGGCCTTCTCGCCCAGCCTGCCGGCCCGCACGCCGGACGTGGTCTACAGCCAGACGCTGGGCGGCGTGCTGCTCGCCTATCCGCCCGGGGTCGGCTGGCTGATCCTGCTCGGCGGCGCGGCGCTGATCGCCTTCGCGGTCACCCGCGCCCGCCGGATCGAGGCCTTCGCCTGGACCGACGTCGCCCGCGGCGCAGGGGCGGGCCTCGTGGCGGTGCTGGGGGCCTGCGCGGTGATGCATTTCGCCCGCCTGGCCACCGGCGCGGACTTCGGCTTCCTGGAACAGCGCGTCCTTCTGGCCCAGGCCGACCGGTGGGAGCTGGCCGTCATGCTCCTGGGCCTGGGCTTCGTGATCTTCGCCGCGGCCGAGCTCGCGCGCGGCCGGCGTTTCATCGCCATGGTCCCGCTGGCCGCCGGCTTCGCCAGCTGCGCTTTCGCCGGCTTCGACAAGCTGGGCCTGGGGCTGGGCGTCGCCGCCGCGATCCTGGCGCTGATTTCCTACGGCCGCCCGGTCAGCCGCGCCGGCGCCTGGACGGGCGTGCTGCTGCTGGGGCTGGTCGTCGCCGTGGCCGCCCAGGCCTATGCGCCGGTGGCCGCCTACGTCCTCGCCTGGCCGCTGGCGCTGGCCGGCCTCGCGGCCGCCGCGAGCGCCCTGAGCGCGCGGCGCGGCGCCGGCGCCCTCGTGGTCGTCGCCCTCCTGGCGGCGCTCGGCGTAGGCTGGGTCGGGGACCTGGCGCACGCCGCCTATCTCTCGCTCGACGTCACCGAGTTGCTCGGCCTGCCCCTGCTGCTGGCGGCCCTGCTGCTCTGGCCGCTGGCCCAGCCCGACGAAGGCGCGCCGCCGGCCCGCCTGGTCGGCCCCGCCCTGCTGGTCGCGGGCCTCGTCGCCCTGCTGCTGGTCGCCCGCAACCAGCCTTACGACGCGCGCCACCCGCAGGTGACCTACGTCGGCTACCACCTCGACCAGGACGCCGGCCGCGCCTGGCGGTTCAGCAACGCTCCGGGCCACACCGCCTGGACCGAGGCGGCCCTCGCCGCCGACGGCGGCAAGCCGATCCGGCTCTCCCACTGGTCCTTCCGCCGCCCGGTGGAGGCCGCGCCCGCGCCCTATATCCAGGAACCCGCGCCCGACATCACGCTCGCCAAACAGGCCGACGGCTCGCTGGTCCTGCACGCCGTCCCGCCGCCCGGGACGCGGCTCATGACCCTGACGCTGAAGCCCGACACCGCCGTCTCGATCGCTCAGATCGGCGGCGTCGCGAGCCCCTTCCCGCTGAAGCCCGGCGGCAAGACGATGCTGCAGCTGGCCGCGGCCCCGCAAGGGCTCGACGTGGTCCTGCGGCCGGGCGGCCCGGGCAAGCTCGAGGTGCGTTATGCGGCGACGGCGGAACGCTGGCCGGCCGGCGCCAAACCTCTGCCGCCGCGCCCGGCGGACGTCATGGCTTTCGATACCTCCGACTCCACCTTGCTCACCGGCACACGGAGCTTTTCCTGGTGAGCCCGGCGCGGTAAGCCGCCGCCATGAGTGACGTCACGATCTATCACAATCCCCAATGCGGGACCTCGCGCACCACCCTGGCCCTGCTGCACAGCGCCGGCATCGAACCCGAGGTGGTCGAATACCTGAAGATCGGCTGGACCAAGGACCAGCTTCAGGACCTGCTGAAACGCCTCGGCAAGTCGGCGCACGATATCCTGCGGGTGCGCGGCACCGACGCCCACGAACTCGGCCTGACCGACCCGCACGCCTCGGACGAGGCGCTGATCGCGGCCATGATCATCAATCCGATCCTGGTGGAGCGTCCCATCGTCGTGACCCCCAAGGGCGCGGCCCTGTGCCGGCCCGCGGACCTGGTGCTGGGCCTGATCTAGGCGCGCGCGCCCCCGCGACAAAACGACCGCTCCGGCGCAGCCGCGCGCCGCCGCCATCTTTTCGGCGCCGACGCGCCCGCTCCTCAGCCGGCGGAAAACTTGGCCTTGGGGTGGTGAAGGCCTTAACCACACTCGCTTAGCCTTGGGGGCGTGATGCGAAAGTTCGATCCTCGGCGGATCTCGATCCGCCCGACGCCGTGGGGGCTCGCCGCCTGCGCAGGCGTCGCGGCCGTGGGCCTCTCCGTGACGGCCGGCCTGATGCTGCGCGCGCCCAGGCCGGCGCCGATCGACCCGGCCGCCGTCGCGGCCCTGCAGAACACCGCCTTCACCCAGGCCGAAGCCCGCCCCGGGTTCGCCGAACCGCAGACCGTTCCGGTGAAGCTGGCCCGCGGCGAGACGCTGGAAGGCGCCGTGCGCCGCGCCGGCGTCGCCCCCGCCGAAGCCCAACGCGCGGTGGAGATGCTCAGCCACGCCATGGACACGGTCCACATCAAGGCGGGCCTGCTGATCCAGGCCGCCGTCGCCCGGCCCGCCGATCGCGGCGACGCGCACCTGATCGGACTGTCCCTGCGCACCGGCCCGGCCAGCGCCATCACCCTGTCCCGCAGCTTCGACGGTGCGCTGCGCCTGCGCGAGCTGGACGAAAAGGTCCGCGACGAGACCGCCGTCGAGGACGGCTCCATCCGCGGCTCCCTCTACGAGAGCGCCCAGGCGATCGGCGCCACGCCGCAGATCACCGCCGAGGTGGTCAAGCTGTTCGCCCACAAGCTCGACTTCCAGCGCGACATCCAGCCGGGCGACGACTTCAAGCTGGTCTTCGACCGCAAGGTCACCGAGGCGGGCCGCACCATCCAGGCCGGCGACCTGCAGTACGCCGAGCTGCACGGGGTGAAGTTCTACCGCTTCGCCCGCGGGAACGACGTCGAGTACTTCGACGAACTCGGCAAGAACATCAAAGGCTTCCTGCTGCGCACGCCGGTGGACGGTGCGCACATCACCTCGCTGTTCGGCATGCGCAAGCATCCGGTGCTGGGCTACACCCGCGCCCACCAGGGGATCGACTTCGGCGCCGGGACCGGCACCCCGATCCTGGCGGCCGGCGACGGCGTGGTGCTGCAGGCCAGCCCCTGGGGCGGCTACGGCAACTGGCTGCGTATCCGCCATTCCGCCGGCTGGGACACCGGCTACGGCCACATCTCGCGCTATGCGGCGGGCATCCATCCCGGCGCGCATGTCCGGCAGGGCCAGGTGGTCGCCTATGTCGGCGCGACCGGTCTGGCGACCGGCCCGCACCTGCACTACGAAATCTGGAAGAACGGCCAGCGGGTCAATCCCATCGGGGCGAAGGTGCCGCAGGGCACCGTGCTCGCCGGCGTCGAACTCGCCCGCTTCCGGGATCAGAAGGCGCACATCGACGGCATGCTGGCGGGCCGCGGGCGCGCCGTGGCGGTCGCCCAGACCGCGCCGACCGCCGCCGAGTAGCCGCCAAAGGTCGGTTACGGCGCCCGTGGCGATCTGGTATTGCGCCGGGATGCCCGCGGCCCACACCGACCTCGCACGCCAAGGCGGCCGCCGATGGCCATGAGCATGACCACGCACTACGGCGCCTTGGCCCGCCAGCGGATCGCCGCCTGGCCGCCGGAGCCGAGCGCCGAAGAGCTCAACGAGCTGCTTCGCACCCTGGGCCGCTGGCGATCGCGGATGTTGGCCAACACCTTCATCGCCCACCACGGCGCTCAGGTGCTGGGCGGCCCGTTCGCCGGCATGGCCTATGCCTCGGAGGCTGCGGAAGGCGCGCTGATCCCGCGCCTGCTCGGGACCTACGAATCCGAGCTCCACCCGCACCTGGCCGCCTTCGCCGCGGCCGGGATCGACACCGTGATCGATGTGGGATGCGCCGAGGGCTACTACGCCGTAGGCCTGGCGCGGCTGATGCCTAAGGCCATGGTCCACGCCTACGACATCGACGAGAACGCCCGGCTGGCCTGCGCCGACCTGGCCGCCCGCAACGGGGTCGCAGAGCGGGTGCTGATCGGCGGGGCGTTCGCCCCGGACGGGTTCGAGGCCTTCGCCGGGCGCCGCGTCCTGGTGATGGTCGACGCCGAGGGCGCCGAGGTCGACATCCTGCAGCCGGCGCTGAGCCCGGCGCTGGGCGGCATGAACGTCATCGTCGAGACTCACGACGTCTATCGGGCGGGCGCGCTCGCCAGCATGATCGAGCGCTTTTCGCCGACCCACGACATCGTGCGAGTCGACCAGCAGCCCAAGACCTTCGACATGCCGGACTGGCTCAAGGCCTTGCCCCACCTCGACCATCTGCTGGCGGTCTGGGAGTGGCGCGTGCGGCCCACCCCCTGGCTGGTGATGACGCCGCGCGCGGGCGGTTGATCGACGTCAAAGCGGATCGGGCCATATCGATGTTCGGTGGCCCCATGCAACGCCACCCGGTCTTCCTCGCCTTCGCCCTGATCGCCGTCGTGGCCGCGAGCTCGGCGCAGGCCCAGTCGCCGACGGCCCGCGGCCGCCTGCTGGCGCAGCGCTACTGCGCGGGCTGCCACGCGATCGCCCGCAACGGCGACAGCCCCAATCGCGCCGCGCCGCCGTTCCGCGACCTCAACCAGCGCTACCACATCGACGACCTCGCCGAGGCCCTGGCCGAAGGCATCCTGACCGGCCACCCGGCCATGCCGGAATTCCGCTTTCCGCCCCAGGACGTCGCCGCGGTCCTGGCCTATCTGAAGAGCATCCAGACGCTGCAGCAGGCGTCGGGTCCGGCGCCGCCCATCGACTAGGCGTCGAAGACGATGACCGAGCGGGCCAGCTCGCCGCGCTTCATCTCCTCGAAGCCCTCGTTGACGTCTTCCAGCTTGATGCGCTGGGAGATCATCTGGTCGAGCTTCAGCTTGCCGGACATGTAGAAGTCCACGAAGCGCGGCATGTCGACCGGGAAGCGGTTGGAGCCCATCAGCGAGCCCTGCAGCTTCTTCTCGCCCAGGAAGGCCGCGCCCATCACGCTGACCATCTGGCCGACCGGGATCATGCCGATGATGTTGGCCGTGCCGCCGCGGCGCAGCATGTTGAAGGCCTGCTCGGCGGTCTGGGCCAGGCCGATGGCCTCGAAGGCGTGATGCACGCCGCCCTTGGTCGCCTCGATCACTTCCTTCACCGCGTCCACGTCGGCGGCGTTGATGAAGTCGGTGGCGCCGAACTCCATGGCGAGGTTGCCTTTCGAGGCGACTGTGTCGATGGCGAAGATGCGGCTCGCGCCGGCGATCGCCGCGCCGTTGATCGCCGCCAGGCCCACGCCGCCGCAGCCGATCACCGCCACAGTCTCGCCCGGCCGCACGTTGGAGGTGTGGATCGCCGCGCCGACGCCGGTGGTCACGGAGCAACCGATCAGGGCGGCGCGGTCCAGCGGCATGTCCGGGCGGATCGCCACACAGGCGTGCTCGTGGATCAGCATCTGCTCGGCGAAGGAGGACAGGTTCAGGTACTGCAGCATCGGCCCGTTCTCGGTGGTGAGCCGGGGCTCGTCGTCCTTGCCGCGCTTGGTCTCGGGCGAAACGCACAGGCTCATGTGCCCGGTCAGGCAGAACTCGCAGTGGCCGCAGAAGGCCGAGAGGCAGGTGATCACGTGGTCGCCCGGCTTGACGGTGCGGACCTCGGAGCCGACCTGCTCGACGATCCCGGCGCTCTCGTGGCCCAGCACGGCCGGCAAGGGGTGCGGATAGGAGCCCTGCATGAAGTGCAGGTCGGAGTGGCACAGGCCCGCCGCGGCGGTGCGGATCAGCACCTCGTGCGGGCCGGGCTTGTTGATCTGCACTTGCTCGATCTGGAGCGGTTGGCCCACTTCGCGCAGCACGGCGGCCTTCATGGCGTTCCCCTTGGTCTTGGCCCAACGGTCCGGGGGCCTTCGGGCAAAAGCCTTATCGCCGATCAGCTGGGCCGGCCAAGGGCTTTCGCCGCCCGGTCAGGCAAAACCCCCCCTTCTTGTTTTGAAAGGGATCGACAGCTCGCGCCTCGCGCCCCAGACATAGGCCGATGGACGAGACGCCGCCGCCAAGCCCGGCCGGGCCGGGGAACGCCGCCGAGGTGTTCCAGGCCTTCCTGATCCAGGGCCTGACGGCCTTCGGCGGCCCGGTGGCGCACATCGGCTACTTCCGGCGCGAGTTCGTGGAGCGCCGCGCCTGGCTCAGCGAGACCGCCTTCGCCGACCTTCTGGCGCTCGCCCAGTTCCTGCCCGGCCCGGCGTCTAGCCAGCTCGGCATGGCGATCGGCCTGCGCCGGGCGGGCTACCTGGGCCTGGCCGCGGCCTGGCTGGGCTTCACCCTGCCGGCCGGCGCGGCGATGATCGCGCTCGCCTATGCGGCGCCGGCCCTGGGCGGGTCCTGGAGCCAGGGCGTCATCCACGGCCTGCAGCTGGCCGCCGCCGCGGTGGTGCTGCAGGCGCTGATCGCCATGGCCCGGACGCTCGCGGCGGGCCCGATCCGCGCCGGCATGGCGATCGGGGCGACCGCGGGCCTCCTGATCGCCCACGGGCCGGTGGCCCAGATCCTGGCGCTGGCGGCCGGCGCCGCCTTCGGCTCGGCCTTCCTGCGCGAGACCGCGCCCACGCCGGCCGACGATCCGGTCACCCATCAGGTTCCACCGGCGGTCTCGGCCGCGGCGCTCGCGGCCTTCGTCTTCCTCCTGGGCGCCCTGCCGCTCCTGGCCGCGACGCTGGACGACCCGACGCTGGGGCTGGCCAGCGTCTTCTACCGCACCGGCGCCCTGGTGTTCGGCGGCGGCCACGTGGTCCTGCCGCTGCTGCAGAGCGAGATCGTCGGCCGCGGCTGGCTGGACCAGGACAGCTTCCTGGGCGGCTACGGCGCCGTGCAGGCCCTGCCCGGCCCGCTGTTCAGCTTCGCGGGCTTCGTGGGCGCGGCCCAGGAGATCGCGCCGGGCGGCTGGGCCGGCGGGCTGACCGCCCTGGTCTCGATCTTCCTGCCAAGCCTGCTGCTGGTGGTCGGCGTCCTGCCGTTCTGGGACCGCCTGAAGACCCAGGCCGGGATGCGCGGCGCGCTGGCCGGGGTCAACGCCGCGGTGGTCGGCGTGCTGGCCGCGGCGCTGTGGGACCCGGTGCTGACCACCGCCGTCCACCGGCCCAGCGACTGGGCGCTGGCGGCCGGCGCCTTCGTCTTCCTGGCGGTGGCGCGGCTGCCGCCCTGGCTGGTGGTGCTGAGTTTCGCGGGCCTGGTCGGCGTCTTCTCCCGCTAGGCGCCTTGGGCTTGGCGGGGCGCGCCGAAGCCCAGGCCGCGCGGCAGGCCGAAGTCGGCCACCCTCGGCCAGCGGAAGGTCCAGGTCCGGCGGACCGGGATGCAGGCCTCGAGCGCCGCCAGCAGCGGTTCGGCCGGGCCGTCGTTCAGGAAGTGGTTGGCGCCGGCGGTGCGGATGAAGGTGATCGGCCGGCGGGTCACCGTCTCGGCGGCCATCCGCTCGGCCACCTCGATGGGCGCGAAGTCGTCCTTGTCGCCGTGGATCATGTGGATCGGGATCGAAAGCCCGGCCAGCGCGCGCTTGGCGTGGGCGAGCTGCGGCCGCTGGCCGGTGCATTCCACCACCGCGTGGCGCAGGTCGCGCGGGATCAGCTTCAGCGTCTTGGAGCCCACATCGAGCAGCCAGCGCGAGGTAGGACCGGTCTCGGCGAAGAAGCCGGAGAGCAGCACCAGGCTCTCCACCTTGCCGGGATTGGCCGCCGCCATCAGCGAGGCGATCGCCGCGCCGTAGCTCTGGCCCACCAGCATCACCTTCTGGCCGCGCGGCGCGTCCAGCAGGGGCGCCAGCGCCTCGGCCTGCACGCGGATGTCGGTCACCGGCCCGGCGGGCTCAGACGCGCCATAGCCCGGTCGGTCGACGACGATCATCTGGCGGTCGGCCGGCAACTCGGCCAGGGTTTCGGTCCAGTATACGGCCCAGGAGGGCGCGCCGGTGATCACCACGATCTTCCAGGCCGCCGGAGCCTCGCGCGGCGTCTCCAGCGCCGAGATCCGCCAGCCGTGGCCGCCACCAGCTTCGAAGGTGGTGCGGCGCACGACGCTCTCGGGATAGTCTACCGCGGCAGCCGGGGCGTGCTCGGTCCGGCCGCGCGCCACGCCCTCGATACAGGCGAGGGTGATGCCAAGGACACCTTTAGGTCTTTTGCGCGCCGACACCGTTCAGATCTCCTCCAGGTGCTCGATATTCACCTGGGAAGGTGGAACGCCGCCTTAAAGGGTTGGTTCGGCGCGGTTCATCTTAAGTTGTCGTAATGGCCCCGGTTGTGGCGAGGCGGTCACGCAATTCGCGTTTCAGGACCTTGCCGGTGGGCCCGATCGGCAGGGCCTCGACGATCCTCACCTCGTCGGGCGTCCACCACTTGGCGACGCGGGCCGCGACATGGGCTTTCAGGTCCTCCGGGTCGACGTCCTGGCCGGGGCGCAGGGTGACCAGCAACAGCGGCCGCTCGTCCCACTTGGGGTGCGGCACGCCGATCGCCGCGGCCATGGCCACCGCCGGGTGCGAGCAGACCGCCTCCTCCAGGTCGAGGGTCGAGATCCACTCCCCGCCGGACTTGATCACGTCCTTGGCCCGGTCGGTGAGCCGCAGATAGCCCTCGGCGTCGAGGGTGGCGATGTCGCCGGTCTCGAACCAGCCGTCCGGCGTGAAGACCTCCGCGCCCCCCTCTTGCTTAGGATTGGCATGCTTGAAGTAGGCCGAGGCGACCCAGGGGCCGCGCACCTGCAGGGCGCCGGCGCTCGCCCCGTCGCGGGGCAGCTCGGCGCCGTCTTCGCCGACGATCCGCAGGTCGACGCCCCAAAGGCCCCGTCCCTGCTTCAGCTTGCGCTGCTGGGTGGTCTCGGGCGGCTCGCCCGCGTGCTCCGGCAGGGGCGTATTGATGACGCCCAAGGGGCTCGTCTCGGTCATGCCCCAGATCTGGCGGACCTGGCCGCCCAGCCGGTCCTCGATGCGGCGGACCAGCGCCGCGGTGGGCGCCGAGCCGCCGATGGCGATGGTCTTGACCGAGGTCAGCCGCCCGCCGGTCTGGTCCAGATGGTCGGCGACGCCCACCCAGATGGTCGGCACGCCGAGCAGGAAGGTCACGCCCTCGCCCTCGATCAGCTCGGCGATGCTGGCGCCGTCCAGGGCCCGGCCCGGCAGCACCAGGGTCGCGCCGACCAGCGGGGCCGCATAGGGCGTGCACCAGGCGTTGGCGTGGTACATCTGGGCGCAGGGCATGACCACGTCGCGGGC
>Ga0207695_10004873_pt1 | contig 18099 bp, 12 predicted proteins | sample KBSC54metaG_FD_184354 | JGI IMG/M metagenome (GOLD analysis project Ga0207695, IMG submission 184354) | Corn rhizosphere microbial communities from Kellogg Biological Station, Michigan, USA - KBS C5-4 metaG (SPAdes) (version 2) | ecosystem: Host-associated > Plants > Roots > Rhizosphere > Soil... | reverse complement strand
CGGCACGGCGCCCTGAATCGACAAACTCCCAATCACGTCTTCAAAAATATTAATCCGGTCCCTTTTGAAAATAAAAAATTACTAAACTACCTTTAGAAAACTGTCCAGCTTATAAGGGGTCGGGACACGGGAAATGGAAGATCGCGATCATTACGTCTATTTGCTGCTATGGTAAAAGGCGGTTTTCCGACATTTTGAATGATATAGAAGGGATTTCCAATAGAATGTTGAGCAAAGAATTAAAGGAATTGGAAATAAATCAGTTGGTAAAACGAACCATTTTAGATACACAACCTATTACGGTCCAATATGAACTTACAGAACACGGCAATACGCTCCAAAGCATCATCACCAATCTTACAGATTGGGGAATTGTACATCGAAAGAAAATTGTCGGAAAATAACGTTCTCTCTCTTTGTTGGAACGCAGGCGCTTAATACGGCGACCACAAGAGAACGCGAATTTTACAAATTCCCCGCATACCCCCGCCGATGCTCGTTCCTGCACGATCGCTGTATCGAAACCGAACATCATGATCTTTCGCAGGCATTGACAGAAGAATGGTCTTCAATACTTTATAAACCCGGCACCCTTTTGGAATATTGTGTTGACCTGCCCGCCTTACTCGTCATAAAACCGACCATTCCATGTTCCGCAACTATCTCAAGATCGCCTTCCGCAGCCTCAGGAAAAGCAAGGGCTTTACCGCCCTCAACATCATCGGCCTCGCTGCCGGCCTAAGTGTCTGCCTGCTGATCGTCCTGTACGTCACCGACGAGCTCAGTTACGACCGCTTCAACGTCAAAGCCGACCGCATCTATCGGATCGATGAGGATATCTACTTGAATAATACCAGGTACGACGCTGTCACCACATCCAAGTTTTTCGGCCCTACCCTCGTCGCTTCCTATCCGAAGATCGAGCAGATGGTCCGATTTCGCAACCCGGGCGACCAGCTTGTAAGGAAAGGCAACGACCACGTCCTCGAACATCACTTCGTCTTCGCCGACTCGACGATCTTCAAGGTCTTCACGCTACCCATGATCGCCGGCGACCCCAATACGGCCCTCAACAACCCTCATTCCATCGTGATCGATGAAAGTGCCGCCCGCCGCTATTTCAACAGCACCGATGTCATCGGCCACACATTGGAGATAGGTGCTAACAATACACCCCTCAGGATCACCGGGGTCATCCGGGACATACCGGAACAGTCCCATTTTCATTTCAGCTTCATTCGCCCTATCCGCGAATCCTACAACTTTAATGACCCCAGCGACAACAACTGGGTAAGTAACGCTTATTATACCTATATCCTTGCCCGACCCGGTACCACGCGAGCCGAGGTCCAGAAGGATGTAGACGCGGTTGTCAACCTCCATATCAGCCCGGCCCTCCAGGGAATGTTCCACACTTCGGGCGCCGACCTCGAGAAAGCGGGTAATCATTTCCGGTGCAGGATCTTCCCCCTCACTGACGTGCACCTTCATTCCAATAAGTCTGGTGAGCTCGAAGCCAACAGCAATATTCAGTTCGTTTACATCTTCTCCATCATTGCCGTGCTCATCCTCCTGATCGCCTGCGTCAATTTCATGAACCTCAGCACCGCCCGCAGCGCCAACCGCGCCAGGGAGGTGGGCATCCGCAAGGTCGCCGGCTCGACAAAAGGACACCTCATCCTCCAGTTCCTCACCGAGTCCACCCTGCTCAGCCTCTTTTCCCTCGTCCTCGCCCTTGTCATCGCTGTTCTGCTGCTACCGATGTTCAATCAGCTTGCAGGCAAATCGCTCCATCCCGACGCGCTCTTCGGCAGCCGGTTCCTGCCCCTTCTCATCCTCCTGGTGCTACTGGTCGGTTGTCTCGCGGGCAGTTATCCCGCCTTCTACCTTTCCTCCTTCCAGCCTGTTCATGTGTTGAAAGGGAAGATAGCCGCAGGCTTCAAGAGCAGCTGGCTCCGTAGCAGCCTGGTGGTCTTTCAATTTTTTATTTCCATCGGGCTTATCGTCAGCACTCTCGTCATCTACCGCCAGCTGCACTATATCCGAAATAAGGAAGTCGGCTTTAACCGCGATCAGGTACTCGTCATCCATGATACCTGGCCGCTCGGCCGGGATGGCTCGACCAATTTTCGCAAGGACCTGCTCACCCTTGCCGGGGTCACCAACGCAACCGTCACCCCTGACATCCCCACCGTCGATGGCCAGTACTGGCAGCAAGGCTGGTTCCCGGATGCCTCGCTCGACGCCAGGAAAGCGATCCTCATGACCACGCTCAGGGTCGACGACCATTATATTCCTACTCTCGGCATGCAGATGATTAAAGGCCGCAACTTCGACCTCGCGCAATTTCCGACCGACTCTACCGGCATCATCCTCAATGAAGCCGCCATAGCGACGCTCGGCGTGAAGGACCCGCTCAATCTGACCCTCTACAATCATGATGATCTGTTCAGGACGATCACCTATCATGTCGTCGGCGTCGTAAAGAATTTCAACTACAACTCCATGCATGACCAGATCCATCCCCTTATCATGGTCGTCAACACGTCTAACTGGAGCAGCATGGCCGTCCGCTTCCGCACGAAGGATGTCTTCGATCTCGTCCGGCAGGTGGAAAGTAAGTTCCATGCGGCTAAGCAAGGGCTTCCCTTCAGCTACTCCTTCATGGATAACGACTTTAATAGATTGTATTACGCCGAGCAGCAGACCGGTCAGATCTTCATCACCTTCGCCGTCTTTGCCATCCTCATCGCCTGCCTGGGTCTCTTCGGGCTCGTCACCTATGCGGCAGAACAACGCACCAAGGAGATCGGGGTCCGCAAGGTCCTCGGCGCCAGCGTCAGTGGTATCGTCGGCCTCCTCAGCAAGGACTTCACGATGCTTGTCGGGATCGCCGCGCTCATCGCCTTCCCCGTCGCGTGGTGGGCCATGTACAAATGGCTCGAAACGTTTGCCTATCGTACGGAGATCAGCTGGTGGATCTTCCTCGTGGCCGGCGCCGTAGCCCTCGCCATTGCCCTGTTGACAGTCAGTATTCAGACCATCCGCGCGGCCCTCGCTAACCCCATAAAATCCCTACGCAGCGAATGATCGGCGAATCATTTACCCTTGATCTATTTGGTTAGTTCCGCCCCACCTCAAAAACTACCACTTAGTTGTATTGTCCCCGACAAATACCCATATTACCTTTGTGGCACCTAACAGACCATAGGGTACGACTCCAAACATAAAACTACGGACGGTTTTACAGTGAAGAACAGAAAGGCCGGGCACAGCGAAAAGCAAAGCCCGGCTTTTTGTTTCCCGCACTCCGCTGCTACCGCCCAACCCGCCTTCGGCCCCGCCACCCGCGGCTGTCTGGCCCGCCTCCAGCGCCCCCCAAAAAGCCGCGTCGCCAGCCGGGGAACCCGGTGGCGACGTGCGGCATTGAGCGCGTGGTAACAGGAAAGGTTATTATTTTCTAAACAACATCTTCGTACTCTGCGCCGGCAACCCATCGATGATCAATGAACACACATAGGTACCCGGCACGGCAAAGCCATGATCCAGCAACACCTGGTTCAGCCCCTTCTTCAGCTGCACCTGCATCCGCCTGATCACACGTCCATCCAGCGCCGTGAACTGCAGCCACGTCCGATCGACAAAAATATCCGTACCCGAAGTGATCGCGATAGTGGTCGACTCGTCAAAAGGATTTGGCCGGTTCGGCATCAGCTGGATACCATAATACCCCGCATCGGCGGGCGCCGGGAGATCCGGGTCCGAAGGCGGAAGGCTCAGGGCATACTGCTTCGTCGACAAGGTAAATTCTGTCGCAAACTGGCTTTCAGTATTGTTGGCATCCATCGCCGCAGCGCTGATATAAAAATTGGTATTCATGGGATAAGGTACCGCAATGGTATCGACAAGCCCGCTGACGGTATAGACCGAATCCCAGTCATTTGAATTCGACCTGATCGCGATCCGGTATCCCGGATTCGAAACCCCCGAAGGCGGATTGAATTTGACCCTCACAAGATTGGCCGTCAGTACGGTCGGCGTAATGTTCACCGTATCCGGCCCCAGCGCCACCATCGCCAGCGAATTGCCGTTGATAAGCGTATTGCGGGCAAGATAGTCCACGTTGACATATAAAGAGTCCACCTGGCCGTCCCCGTTCTTATCCCGCCCGAGACTGTCCCGGATATTGTGCTGCCGGTCCTGGTACGACGAAGATGTGCTGCCATTGCCGTCCTCATTGGCCTGCGTAAAACGTACGGCGGTATAGCCAAGCGCGCTGAACGCCTGGTGGTCGCCGCCCCGCCCGCTGCGATCCTCATTCTGCATGATGTTGATGTTCATCGGTACGCTAACCTGGTTCATCAGCTGCTCTTTATACTCCAGCTTGATATAGCGGGCCCACTGCTTATGCGCCGAGTTAACGATACCCAGCGAGAATATCCGGATATCCGTGCTGTCGATATTGCCGTAAAAAGGGCAGCCGGGGCTCGAGGCGGTATGTCCGCAAAACACCCCGCCGGCGACGTCATTGTTATTGACGGCCTTGATACGCACATTCTTACCGTCGAGATAGTTGGCCAGCGCGGTCGCGCCGATCAACCCCTGTTCTTCCCCGGTGTTGACCGAAAAGACAATGGTGCTTCTAAAGGTATACTGACTGAGCACCCGGGCCAGCTCCATCACCAGCGCAGTCCCGGTGGCGTTGTCCCCTATCCCCAAAGCGCTGCCCGTGACGTCGCAGTTGTCGCCATTCCGGCTGTCCATATGTCCTTCGATGATGATCAGCGAAGGGTTCGCCGTCTGGCTGCCCGGCAATACCGCCATGACATTGGCATGCCGCGTGATCGAACCGGAGCAGCCAGCAGACGAGGGCGAATAGTCGAACCACAGATACGCGGGCTTGAGCCTGCCTTCGTTCGCCAAACTGTACTGTTGAAATTTACTGTATATCCAGCGACGGGTGGCGCCGATTCCCCGCGAAGTCGAGCTGGTATCCGAAAATGTATTCCTGTTTTTGAACCCCGCAAGGGCATATAGATCGGCCTTGAGGCTGTCGGTCGAGATCTGGCTGAGCAGACCTGCCGAAATGACGTCGGGGTCGGTGATGACCGGGGTCGCCTGGTAGTTCACAGGATTGTAGGTTCCCAGCAGGATATTGTTTACTTCAGTTGAAGAAACAGCCTGGTTGTTTTGCGCGTAAGTGCATTCCCCCCACGTAATCGTGAGCAGGACGGCGGGCAATAGGAATTTCATGCCGGCTTGGATTTAAGGTTAAGCACGGTCGGGCAAAGGGGGAGGAAGCCTCCGGAGAAGCTCCCTTATCGGCTACTTGTTAAAAACTTTCTTCACGAACACCCGGTCAGCAAGGACGATCTGAACAAAGTAGACAGAAGAAGGCAACGAGGAAAGGTCATTGATCACAAAGGAATTGACACCTTTCACGCCCTGGTAACGCGCCTGTCTAAGCGCTATCCCCTTGCTGTCGAGCAGTCGGATAGCGACGCGCTCTGCACTGGCGAGGTTCAGCCGAACGGTCACCTGGGATCCAAAGGGGTTCGGTGAAACGTCCAGCACAGCGCTGCCGGCAGCGGCGGCGATCGTCACCACGTTGCTATAGGCAACATTGCCACTGCCATCTGTCCATTTGAGACGATAATAAGTAGGGGTATTAGGGGTAGGACTCTTGTCCGTATAAACATGATTGACGTCGGTGCCATTCCCCGTGCCGGCTACAGTGCCGACAGCAGCAAAGTTCAACCCGTCGCTGCTCCGCTCGACGGTAAATTGTACGCCGGGCACCTCGTCATAGGAGGTCCAGCTGAGCACATTGCCATATTCGGAGCCGCGGCCAGAAAAGGAACCGAAGGTATTGGCCAGCACGACGGACATATTAATGGTGTATGTAGCAGGAGATGGGTCCTGCTTGCCCGCAGCATCAAGATAGGCATAGGTGAACGACGTAGAGATCACGGTGTTGATGGTGGTGAACTTAATCTGCAGCAGGGCCGGATTGTAGTTGCTGATCTGGTAGCCATTGGTCACCAGGAGGCCACCATAGTATAGCTGCTCATTGGACGGGACAGATGTGATAACGACATTCCTGCCCGAACCCAAAGAACCGTCTTCCGGGTCTGTGCCCACCAGGGGACCCGGGCTTGCGACAGTCCCCGCGCCATTGAGGGTGATCAGCGCATTCTGCACCGGCATCGCAATAGTATAATTCTGGTCGTAGGAATTGGGCAGCTGTTCGATGCCAAAGTCCTGTCCGGTGATCGAATAATTTGTCGAATTGAAGATACGCAGCAAGGGAGAGGTGTTTATCCATCCGCTGCTGACGCCGGGCGTAGGCACAGGGCTCCCATTGGCCACCTGTGTGGTCGTAATAGCGATCTCCATGCCGCTGGCATTGACAGGGCAGTTCAGCAGGGTGAATGTCCCATCTGAAGCTACCGCTGTGGAGTACAGCACATTATTGGTAATAGGATCGACAAGATTGGCATATAGCGTGCCTCCCGCATTGACACCGGCTTCACCGTTCGTACGGATATTGGTGGTATCGCCATGGGCGCTCCCGTCGGCATCATCCCAGACTGTACCGCTGACCGTGATACAGCTCAGGGTCACCGTCTGCGTCGAGGGAATGCTGATCCCCCAGGACCAGGTGTTCAGCAGACGGGCATTCCCATAGTCATTACACTGTATGTTATCGGCGTCATTATTGGTGCCTCCGTATTTGACGGCCGGCGCGGGAATGACATTGGTGGGATTGCCATTACCGTTCCAGGCACGGCCGACCTGGGGATCTGTTGAATAGGTAGGAGGCGTAACGCCTACAACCGAATTGTCATACCCCGTGCCTGTATAGTTGTTGTTGTTGTCCGAGCAGTCGGTCCCCCTGTTGTATATCTGCGTATCGTCCCAATACAACGTGTTATTGTTAGTCAGCAATGGCGCCACTCCGCCCACGGTGAACCCGTTGACGTTGAGCTCAGCGTCATAGATAGGAATATTGATACGCCCTTCCCGGAAAGAGAAGATGATATTAAAGCTCGTATTCGCAGGCACGACATTACCCAGCCCGTCCTTCCCATCCCAGACATAGGAGACCACGCCCGCATGCTGCGCCGGTAGCTCGATATAGCGGTCGGCGCTATTGAGCTGAAAGCCGCTCACCCCATTGAGGTCAAAAAGCATATAGTAGTCCCCGTCCTGCGGAGCATAAAAACGTACATTATAGGGCCCGGGTGGACAGCCGGCAATAACCGGAGCCAGCAGCACGGGCGACTGGGGGACCGCTGCAGGTGGATAAACTGAAGGATCCGGCGCCCACAGGAACACCGGATAGCCACCCTGCAGATAGGGGGCCACCAGCTTGGGCAGCACAATGGACTTACGATCCGTTATCCAGTTGCCATTGTTCGCAACGCCAAAATCATTGAACGCCACGATAAAGGACAAAGGCTTAAAACCCCCGGTCGTAGGGAACTGGACACTCACCGAAACCTTGTCCTTGGTATAAGCAATAAATTGGGAGCAGGCCGAGACAGTAGGATCCTGCAGGTCGTTGGAAATATTAAATACCGAAAAGGCCCACTCATTACAGTGGATACGACCCTTGGCCGCGGTACTAAGCGTTGTATTGACAACCGTCATATCGAACCATTTGGACAGCATAGACTCGCCCGCATCAGTGGCGCCGTTGTCATTGCTCTGGTAGAAGGAGACATAGTAGTCCCCGTTCATGGCAGGCTTAAAGGTCAGCGCTTTATAACCAAGAGGCGAGCCACCGATGGAAGGACCCGCGGCCGCCGAAGCATAGCTGCTCAGATAGCCATTGCCGGTAGAGCTCGGTAAAAGTATAGGAGGTCCTACCTGCGCCCCCGTGGGGTCATAGATCCGCATATAAACGTTATTATAGACGCTGATCGTTCCGCTCGGAGCAAGCGTTTCCCAGTGGAAGCCATAATAAAGGGATTCATTCTGCCAGTCCTTGACATAAAAATAGATACGCTGGTCTACAGGCGCTCCGAGATAGGAACCTACATTACCGAGCGGAAAAGACGAAGTGGTGGAAACAATGAGACCCGTACCCTGGGTGCTATTCGGCATTACCTGTTTGGTGCCTTCCGCCAGAAGATGCGAGGGGCCGAGCAGGCAGCTCAGGTTGACTAGGATAAGCAGGGCAACCCTGAAAGTGTAGACAGGTTTCATAAGTATGGATTAAATGGATCGATCAAGGACGTAGACAGGCGTCAGTTTGATCTTTCACGGTGCAAGCTATAAAACTTTGACCGATCCGACAATCCTCAAGAAATAAGTGAAGCTATTAGAAAAGACAACCGGTCAAAATTGTTGGAGCTTAACCCGGTTTAGTATCCATTTATGTATAAGGCTAATCAGGTATATGTTAAAGATCCTAGGGCTTTAAGTTTTCCACATTAAGGGAAATATTTATTTGTTCCTAGGGGTAGGGAGTAACCGGGAGATGCAGGCTTCCAGACTGTCACGCCAGTCCGGTATAGACAGGCCATAAGTTTTTTTGATCAGGGACTTGTCAAGCAGGGAATAGTGCGGCCGACGCGCAGGGGTGGGGAAATTTGCGCTGGGAATAGGGTTGACCTGGCAGCTGCTGCCGATGAGTACACGGATCGCCAGCGCAAAATCATACCAGCTGATGGTCCCCTCATTGCTATAGTTGTAGACGCCGGGCGCCCAATAGGAGCCGGCGACGATATGAAGAATAGCAGCAGCCAGATCAGCAGCATAAGTTGGCGAGCCGATCTGGTCATTGACCACGCCGATCGCAGTTCTTTCCCCCATCAGCCTCATCATGGTCTTGACGAAATTGTTGCCAAACTCCGAATACACCCAGGAAGTGCGAATGATCATCGTGCCGTTAGGGTGCTCCCGAAGCGCCTTCTGCTCGCCATCCAGCTTGGAAGCGCCATAAGTATTGATCGGCGAAGTTTTGTCGTCTTCCCGCAGCGGAGTGGACGAGCTGCCGTCAAATACGTAGTCTGTGGAAATGTGGATCAGACGGGCGCCAGATACCTTGCACGCCCGCGCCAGCCAGCCGGGAGCATCCCCGTTGATCCGAAAGGCGGCCTCTTTCTCTGTCTCGGCCTTGTCGACCGCCGTATATGCAGCACAGTTGATGCACCAGTCGCAGCGGTTATCGTCAAAAAATGATGCGATTTGGCCCGGATCGTCAATTGACAGAAGCCCGCGGTCAGCAAACACAAATTCCAACGCAGGGAATGCCGCAGCGAGAGCCTGTAGCTCCCGGCCCAGCTGACCTCCAGCTCCGGTGACGATGATCCTTTGCATTATCCTTTAAACTCAAAATTGTTGCGACAGTTGGCAAGAACAGGCAGCTCCCTGTCCTTTGCAGAAACAACAGCCTCATCCGCAGATACCTTCCAGTCAATGTTCAGCGCCGGATCATCATAACGGATCCCGCCTTCGCTGTCCTTGTGATAAAAGCCGTCGCACTTATAAGATACTTCCGCCGTCTCGCTGATGACCGAGAAGCCATGCGCAAAACCAGCGGGAATAAAGAATTGCTTTTTATTCTCCGCCGACAGCTCGATAGCCATATGCCTGCCATATGTAGGGGAACCCCGGCGAAGGTCGACGGCCACGTCAATTATCCGGCCCGACAGCACGCGGATAAGCTTCGCCTGTTGATAGGGCTCCAGCTGAAAGTGAAGACCACGGATCACGCCACGGCGGGAAAAGGACTGATTGTCCTGGACAAATCGAATGGATATTCCCTGCTTTTCCCAGGCCTGCTCATTGTAGGTTTCGAAAAAATAGCCCCGTTCGTCCTGGTGTAATACTGGGTCAAATACCAGCAGTCCCGGAAACTCGGTAGTAGTAAAAGGCATTTACTTTATCTTTTGATATATTGCTCCGCATAGTATTTCTGATAATCGCCCGAAGTCACGGCGGCCACCCAGTCCTGATGGCTGAGATACCAGTCTACCGTCTTCTCCAGGCCCTCCTCGAACTGAAGAGAAGGCTTCCAGCCCAGCTCTTTATTGAGCTTTGTCGCATCGATGGCATAGCGAAGATCATGCCCGGGCCGGTCCTTGACATAGGTGATCAGCCTGGCTGACTCACCCGCAGCACGCTTCAGCTTCCTGTCCATGATCTCGCAGAGCAGATGGACGATATCGATGTTCTTCCACTCATTAAAGCCGCCGATATTGTATTTTTCTCCCGGCTTGCCCTTGTGAAAGATCGTGTCGATCGCAGCCGCATGATCCTCCACAAAAAGCCAGTCCCGCACGTTCTCACCCTTGCCATAGACGGGCAGTGGCTTATTATGGATAATATTGTTGATCATCAGGGGGATCAGCTTCTCCGGAAAATGGTTGGACCCATAATTATTTGAGCAATTGGATAGAATGACCGGCATGTCATAGGTATGGTGCCATGCCATGACGAAATGGTCGGAGGCAGCCTTGGAAGCCGAATACGGCGACCGGGGATCGTAAGGGGTCTCCTCCGTGAAAAATCCTTCAGCGCCCAGAGAGCCGTATACCTCATCCGTCGAAACATGATAAAAAAGCCTGCCTTCCAGATTGTCCTTCCAGAAGGACCGGCTTACATGGAGCAGATTGGCAGTGCCCAGCACATTGGTCCGGACAAAGGCCAGCGGGTCCATGATGCTCCGGTCTACATGACTCTCCGCGGCAAGGTGGATGACGGCATCAAAAGCATACCGGGCAAACAGCTCTTTTAGCCGCGCTTCATCAACGATATCGCCTTTTTCAAATGTGTAATTGGAAGCATCCTTTATGTCATCCAGGTTTGCCAGGTTTCCGGCATAAGTCAACGCATCCAGATTGACAATATGATAGTCCGGATACTTTCGTACAAATAGACGTACGACATGCGACCCGATAAATCCGGCGCCGCCAGTGATCATGATCGTTTTCCTGTACTTCATCGCTGTTATAGGCTCCAGTATTTTCTTTTTGCGATCTTGTTTTTATAAGTGCCCTTCAGGTCAGCGATCATCGCCCCATCCCGGGTGATCGATGTAAAATAAGCATCGTCCAGGTCCTTATACTGAACGTGAGGCACAGTAATGATAACCGCATCATAGTCGCCGGTGTTCTTGCGCGAAAGATGCAGGCCATATTCTTCATGAACTTCCTCTTCCACCGCATACGGGTCCTCGACGTCGACATGAATATTGAACGCCAGCAGCTCCTTTACCGTGTCTACGATACGGGAATTGCGGATATCGCTGACATTCTCCTTAAAGGTCACTCCCATGATCAGTACCTTCGGATCATTGGATATACGCAATACATGGGTGATGATCTTGCGGGCGACATAGCGGGCCATATCGTCATTGATATACCGCGAAGAAGCGATGACCTTCGACTCGTAACCCAGCGCAGCCGCCTTATACGTGAGATAATAAGGATCGATACCGATGCAATGACCGCCAACAAGACCTGGCTGGAATTTAAGAAAATTCCACTTGGTGCCGGCGGCTTCAATGACATCATAGGTATTGATGCTCATCCGGTCAAAGATAAGAGATAATTCGTTCATCAGGGCGATGTTGAGGTCGCGCTGGGTGTTCTCGATGATCTTGGAAGCTTCGGCGACCTTGATCGACGGAGCACGGTGGACGCCGGCGTCCACAACCAGTTCGTAGGTCTTTGCTATTTCGTTCAGGGACAGGTCGGTATTGCCGGATACGACCTTTACGACCGTCCGCAGCGTATGCTTCTTATCCCCCGGGTTGATACGCTCGGGAGAATAGCCAAGGCTGAAATCCCCCTTGGCCAGCTTGAGATCCGAGTGCTTCTCCAGAATAGGCAGGCAGTCCTCTTCCGTACAGCCGGGGTAGGTGGTAGACTCGTAAATGACATAGTCTCCCTTCTTCAGCACTTTTCCGACAGTATTTGAGGCGCCGACCAGCGGCTTGAGATCGGGTACGTTGTATTTATCTACGGGTGTAGGCACTGCTACGATGAAGAACCTCGCCTCCCGGAGCACTTCCAGGTCATCCGTAAAGACAATGTCACGGTCCTTGAACTCTGCGGCATCGACCTCTTTGCTGGGATCGAGGCCGGCCCGCATCATTTGTATGCGACGGGCATTGATGTCAAATCCGATAACGGATATCTTTCGTGCAAATTCCAGGGCGATGGGCAATCCTACATACCCCAGACCAATAACGGCCAGCTTGGCCTTTTTCGAGAGGAGGTCATCGAAGATCTTAGCTTCACTCATATTATTATTAAGGTTTAGGTTCTGCTGTTAGTTTCTGCTGGTAAATTCCTTCGGTTGCTTTACCCACTCCTCAGGTGGCAGGGATTTGAAATATTCATACGTCGTCTTCAGGCCGTCCTTGCGTTCTACCCGGGGCTCCCAGCCCAGTATATCCCTGGCTTTTGTAATATCCGGGCGACGCTGTTTGGGGTCATCTACCGGAAGAGGCTTGAAGACGATCTTTTGCCTGGTGCCGGTAAGCGAAATCACCTCTTCAGCAAATTGTTTGAGCGTTATCTCCGAAGGATTTCCAATATTCACGGGAAGGTGGTAGTCGCTCATCAGAAGGCGATAGATGCCTTCCACAAGATCATCTACATAACAGAACGAACGCGTCTGGCTGCCGTCACCAAAGACCGTAAGGTCCTCGCCACGCAAAGCCTGACCGATAAAAGCCGGCAGGGCCCTGCCGTCATTGAGGCGCATCCTCGGTCCATAGGTGTTGAAGATACGCACGATTCGCGTCTCCAGACCATGGAAAGTATGATAGGCCATCGTCATCGCTTCCTGGAAGCGCTTGGCCTCGTCATATACGCCGCGGGGGCCCACAGGATTGACATTCCCCCAGTACTCTTCGGGTTGCGGATGAACGAGAGGGTCGCCATATATCTCCGAAGTAGAGGCCACGAGTATGCGCGCCTTCTTCGACTTTGCCAGACCCAGACAGTTGTGCGTGCCCAGAGAGCCCACCTTCAGGGTCTGGATAGGTATCTTGAGATAGTCTATCGGGCTCGCCGGCGAAGCAAAATGGAGGATATATTTCAGATCCCCCGGTACATGGATGAACTTGCTTACATCGTGATGGTAGAATTCGAATTGTTCCAGCTTGAACAAATGCTCGATATTGCGGAGGTCACCGGTAATGAGATTATCCATCCCGATAACATGGAAACCTTCTTTGATAAAACGGTCACAGAGATGGGAGCCAAGAAACCCTGCGGCACCCGTGATCAAAACGCGTTCGTTGCTCATTTGTGTTCTCTTATTTTGGTTATTTTTTATCCGATGGGTTAGCAGGCGCGCGCCCGATGCTCTCATAGTAGAATCCCAGTTCCCGGATAGCTGCTATATCGAAGAGGTTGCGGCCGTCGAATATGACCTTGTTCTTCAAAGAAGTGACTATCTTCAGGAAATTGGGAGTGCGAAACTCGTTCCATTCCGTTGCGATGATCAGCGCATCAGCGCCTTCCAGGGCATCGTATTGATTTTCGGCATAGACGACCTTGTCCCCGATGAGGTTCCGCACATTGTTCATGGCCTCCGGGTCAAATACGCTGACAGTAGCGCCTTCCTTGACCAGGGAATCGATCATATACAATGCCGGCGCTTCACGGATATCATCCGTATTGGGCTTAAAGGCCAGACCCCACAGAGCAAAATGCTTCCCCTTGAGATCTCCGAAGAATTTTTTGATCTTGGGCATCAGGTGCAGCTTTTGCTTTTCATTTACATCCATAACAGCATTGAGTATCCGAAAATCGTAGCTGACCTCCTGCGAAGACTTCACAAGCGCCTGCACGTCCTTCGGAAAGCAGCTGCCTCCGTATCCGATACCCGGAAAGAGAAAACGCTTGCCGATACGCTCGTCGCTGCCGATGCCCCTCCTCACCATATCCACGTCGGCGCCAAGACGCTCACAAAGCAAAGCCACCTCATTCATAAAGGTGATCTTGGTAGCCAAAAAAGAGTTGGCGGCATATTTCGTGAGCTCTGCAGAGCGCTCGTCCATATAGATGACAGGATTACCCTGGCGGACAAAGGGAGCGTACAGGTCTCCCATCGTCTTGCGCGCACGCTCCGACCCCGCCCCGATGACCACGCGGTCGGGCTTCATAAAGTCGTCTACCGCAACACCCTCGCGGAGAAACTCAGGATTGGAAACTACGTCAAACTCACCTTTGTAGTTCCTGGCAATGGCAGCCCGCACCTTTTCAGCAGTGCCCACCGGCACAGTGCTCTTGTCCACGATCACTTTATAGTCTTTCAGTAGCTGACCCAGCTGATCGGAAACGCCAAGAATATATTTAAGGTCGGCGGACCCGTCCTCACCCGGAGGGGTTGGCAGCGCAAGAAATACGATCTCCGCATCCCTGATCCCGGCTTCAAGATCGGTAGTGAATTTCAGCCGCTCCTCCTTGAGGTTCCGCAGAAACAGCTTTTCCAGACCTGGTTCATAGATGGTGATCTGACCATTCGAGAGTTTTTGCACCTTGTTGGTGTCGATGTCCACGCAAATAACGTCATTACCAGTTTCCGCAAAACAGGTTCCCGTAACGAGTCCTACATAGCCGGTTCCAATAACAGCGATTTTCATAAAAATCCTTTTTAGGTTTTAAGTCAGATTTTGTTAGTCAGAATCATGCCAAAAATTGTCAGACCGGCTTACGCCCGGTCTACGAATTCCAAAACTGCTGTGGTTATGGTCTTCAGCTGCTCTTCGTCCAGCTCTGTGTGCATCGGAAGGGAAATGACCCTTTCGGTGAGCCAGTCTGTGGTCTCGAGGTGAAAATCTCCCCCACCAAGGGACGCAAACATTTGTTGACGATGCGCGGGTACTGGATAGTAGATCATCGAGGGTATATTCTTCCCCATCAGAAAGGTATTCAGACCATCCCGGTCTACACCTTCCAGGACAAGCGTATACTGATGAAATACATGGTGGCTATAGGATGCCCGGTAGGGCGTTGTGATTTTAGGATGAGCCTTAAAGGCATTATCGTAATAGTCGGCAGCGGCACGTCTGGCTGAGATATACTCGTCCAGTTTTTTCAGCTTCACATTCAGCACGGCTGCCTGGATGGTATCCAGACGGCTGTTGCAGCCTACAAGATCGTGATAATAGCGTCGGCTCTGCCCATGGTTCGCAATCATTTTCAACCGGCTAGCTAACGCATCATCATCTGTAAATATTGCCCCCCCGTCCCCGTAACAACCCAAATTTTTTGACGGGAAAAAGGAAGTGGTCCCGATCGTGCCGATCGACCCGGTCTTTTTTATGGCGCCGCCCGCGAAGATATAATTACTTCCGATTGCCTGCGCATTATCTTCTATGATAAAAAGATTAAACTTTTTAGCTATTCGAAGCAGCTCCTCCATCGGAGCTGCCTGCCCGTAAAGATGCACCGGGACAATGGCCCTGGTCCTGGGAGTGACAGCCCGCTCGACGGCAGCAGGATCGATGCAGAAGGTCCTGGGATCGACCTCGACAAACACCGGCTTCAGCTTGAGCAGCGCGATCACCTCGGTCGTGGCGATATAGGTAAAGGATGGAGTGATGACCTCATCACCGGGCTGCAGATCAAGCGCCATCATTGCTATCTGCAGGGCATCGGTGCCATTCGCACAGGGAATAACATGCTTCGAACCCACATAGCCACCAAGGCCGGCGGCAAAATCGGTGACAGCCTTTCCATTGATAAATGCCGTGTTATCCAGAACCTCCTGGATGGCTGAGTCAACTTCACTCTTTATATTTGTATATTGCCGTTTAAGATCTACCATTTGGATGGGCCGCATAGTCTGCAAGTTTGTTTGAATTGATGTGGTGATTTATATTCCCTTGGGGGCACAAACCTACTGCAAAAATGTGGTTTATCCAATGCTATAGGCTTCAGGACCAGTGACTGCGGACATGAGTCAGTAACTTTTCAAACACAAAATCGGAGACGTTGAGCATTCTTTTCTATCACATTTTTTTATGGCTGTATAAAATAGGTATCCGCCTCATTGCGCCCTGGAACCGGAAGGCCCAGCTCTGGCTGGAAGGAAGAAAGGACCTGTTCGATCGGATAAGAGCCTCCCTCTCATCGTCCCCGGTCACCGGGGGCCAGACAATCTGGATGCATTGTTCATCACTTGGGGAGTTCGAGCAAGGGCGCCCCGTCCTTGAAAACCTGCATGAAAAATCGCCGGAATGCCGCATCATCCTCACCTTCTTCTCCCCCTCCGGCTACGAGACCAGAAAGAGCTATCCCCTCGCCAACCATATTTTTTATTTGCCGCTGGACAGCCCCCGGAATGCAAGACAATTCGTCGACCTCATAAAACCGGACCTGGTGCTTTGGGTGAAGTACGACTACTGGTACTATTTTCTGGCAGAGCTCAAACGACGAAATATCCCGACCCTGCTGATATCCGGCGTGTTTCGGCCCGACCAGCCATTTTTTCATTGGTACGGACGCCTTCACCGTTATATGCTCGAATGCTTCACCCATCTCTTCGTACAGACCGATTCGTCAAAGACACTATTGAGCCGGCTGCGGTTGACTGACCAGGTAAGCGTTAGCGGCGATACCCGCTTTGACCGGGTGATCGAGATAGCAGAGAACGGCGCGCCCCTGCCGCAGATCGAAGCATTCTGCGGCGCCCGGCCCGTCATCGTCGCCGGCAGCACCTGGGAAGAAGACGAAGAAGAGCTTGACCACTATGCCAATACCCATCAGGATATCCGCTTTATCATCGCCCCACACGAAATAGGCGAAGACAGACTCCGCGAAATAGAAGGACTCTTCCGTCATGCGGTAAGATATTCAGCGTGGGAAAAGAATGGCAGGACAGGCACCGGCGCCCCGGCCGGATGGCCGGAACCTAATGTGCTCATTATCGACAATATAGGCATGCTGTCACGACTATATCGTTATGCTACAATTGCTTATGTGGGAGGTGGATTCGGAGATGACGGCGTGCATAACGTCCTGGAGGCCGCGGTGTACGGCAAACCAGTCGTCTTTGGACCGGTCATCGAAAAATATATCGAGGCAGTTGAGCTCAACGAGTGCGGAGGCGGGCTGATCATCGACAGCGCGCTCGAAGCCGAAAAGGTTTTTGACCGTCTCCTGCAAAACCCGCAGGAGTGCCTTGAGACAGGCGAAGCTTCACGGAACTATGTTCATTCAAAAAAAGGAGCTACTGACAGGATCATCGGGTATATCTATGAAAAACGCCTTTTGACCAGCTGATAGAAATGCCGGGTGGTCTCCCGATTCTCATCCCAACCCAGCTTTACCTTCAGCTCGCGCTCCATCCAATACTCAGCCTCTGGCAGGATCCTGAACCCATTGATGGTCTTCAGGCTCCGTTCATACATCACTTCATCACCCCTAAATAATTGATTAATAAATACATATCTATCATTGACGCCGATCGCCTTCTTCAGGTCGCGAACAGGGGAATCGTTGAGGGTAGACTTCAGGTCTGCTACATCAGACCGCAGCCTGTCATTGAGGGACGAGTTACCGCTGCCTATTACATCGTTGATCTCCCGCGACTTCTGAGAAAGGGTGAACCGGTCCGTCGGCTTCTCCGCTAGCGGATCGAATGGCCATTGCCCCCTTTCCGGCCCCTTGCCGGGAGGAGCATCTATCGTTTTCCTGGCAATGCTGCCATTCGCCGCCGCCCCGACAGCGGAAACACTTCCATTGACGCCGGCAACCGCAACGGCTGGCGCCGCCGTAACCGCGGCCTCCACTTCAATCCCGGGATTCGTCTGACCATTGCCGGTCACGCTGGCGCTGACGGCAGGAGCGGATTCTCTCTTTGGCTGCTGCTGGCTGGCAACTATTTTCGCGGAGGATGGCATCATAACCGCTATCTTCGTCGGCATTACCTTCGCAGGAGCGGGCTGACTGGCCATCATCTGGAGCTCCGCTTCCAGAAGGCGGGTGATCTCAAGGAGCTGAGCAGGTTCGGCCTGGTGGTCAAACTGCTCTTTCAGTCGGGTAATCAGTTCTTTAAGTCGTTCCATAGCACTGTTTAAGAGCACTTTTGGGTTAGAAAGTGTAGTGTGAACCGTAAAAAAGTCAA
>Ga0207695_10004872_pt1 | contig 18104 bp, 14 predicted proteins | sample KBSC54metaG_FD_184354 | JGI IMG/M metagenome (GOLD analysis project Ga0207695, IMG submission 184354) | Corn rhizosphere microbial communities from Kellogg Biological Station, Michigan, USA - KBS C5-4 metaG (SPAdes) (version 2) | ecosystem: Host-associated > Plants > Roots > Rhizosphere > Soil... | reverse complement strand
CGGGTTGCGCGGCTGGTGTAGCGCGCCGTTATTGCCCGGACTTTATCTCCACTCGCCGGGATCTGGCTGCGTTCATCATCCGTGCGAAGTTCAGCAACGTATTCGCTTCGGTACTGAGCGGATGCGCTTTCACCTTCGTGAACGGCACGACGTCACCGACCTCGACGTTGTTCCCGCCGGCATTGACCACCAATTGCAACATCAATGGTGACAATTTTGGTCTGTTCGTCACTGGATTGACCTACTTCTCGGATAATCCGCAAGTGACCGGTAATGATTGGTATCCGTTCATCCAGAAGATGCGCGAACTGCGAATCACCAATGGAACTTTCCTGGGTGTGAATGCGGACGGACGCAACGGAACTTACGCTCTTGGCGTAACGACTGGCGTGCCGCCGATCGGCGATCCAGGGAACCTGCTTCGGAAGCAAATCGCGTCGTTTATCATGCGCGCTTTCTTCTTCTAAAAAATGGCGGCGCTATCACACCTGTGATGGCGCCGCTCCTTGCAGCACTGTAGGTTCTCCTCCATAACCAACGGATTAGATGTTGGCATTGCACGTGCGTCTGCGGAAGCCATGCGAGCCAAACTAATCTCTCTCTTCGTTCACGTTGGCATCGTCGCACTGTTGTTATTGTTTCCGTGGCGAACCATTCAGCGCGACGACGCTCCAAGAGCAGAGCCGCCGCTGACGCGTCTTTATCTTCCTCACTTGGCAAAACCTGATCGCGGCCGGGGCGGAATGCGATCGTTAACGCCTGCCACTCGCGGACAACTTCCACCGTTGGCGCGGCGGATTTTCATTCTTCCCATGCCTGTCCACGAGAATCCAAAACCAGTGCTCATTCTCGAAGCCGGGCTCACTATGAAGCCTGTCGACATGTCCGATATCCGCTTGCCGCATTTCGGCGATCCTTTCGCGCCGCCTGGGCCGCCCAGCGGAGGATCTGGCGACAACGGTGTAGGCGGTCCGGGTAAAGGCGGCCGGGGCAATCATGATGGCGAGGGATTCGAATCCGCCGGCGCGATCAACGGACCGATCGTCGGCCCGCAGGTGGTCTATCATCCGGAACCTGAGTTTTCCGAGGAAGCGCGCAAAGCGAAATTGCAAGGAGTTGTGGTGCTGGAGATTCAGGTGGACGCGGCCGGACACGCGCGGATTATCCGGGTCAGCCAACCTTTGGGACTGGGGCTCGACGAAAAAGCTGTCGAAGCGGTTGAACGATGGCGATTCCGGCCGGCGACTCGCAACGGCCGGCCGGTTCCGGCGAATGCCACGATCTACGTTAATTTTCGTCTGTTGTAATTCAATACAGCGGGGGCGATCCCGGCGGCCTCGTTTTCCATCGCCGGTGTATCCACAACCATTGATCGGGGTACTCTCGAATCACATCTTCGATTTGTTTTTGTATTCGCGCCGTGTCAATCGCTGCGTCGCCCGTAATCTCAATGAGCGGATAAAAACGCAGCACGTATTTTTGCTCGGATGCCGACCAGAGAGCGAAACCCGGGATCACCGCGGCTCCGCTGCGCGCGGCCAATTTGGCAAATCCGCTGTTGGCGCAGGCCGGGATTCCGAAGAAATCGACGAACACGCCTTCATCGAGGCTCGCGTTCTGATCGATGAGCGCGCCCACAGCTTCGTTGCGGGCGAGAGCTTTCAGCATGGTTCGCGCGGCGTCTTTTTTCTGGATGAGATGATTGCCGGAGAGTGTCCTGTATTGCTCGATGATTGCGTCAATTTTAGGATTGTCGAGCGGCCTCACGACGACGTGCATCGGCTCGGCCATCAGCGCGTGTGCGAATGCGCTGAGCTCCCAGTTGCCGAGATGTGCGGTGGCGAAAAAGACTCCGTGCCCGCGACGTTTCGCCTCTTGAAAATGCTCGAAGCCTTCGTATCGAATCCATTCGCCAATATTCGATTTGTTCAGTTTTGGGAACCGGGAAAGCGCTACCAGGAGGCGAGCAATGGACTTGTATACGCCGTCAATAATGGTCTTGGCGTCGGCTTCGGGCAGCGCCATTTTGAGGTTCTGGTAACCCGTGCGGCGCAACCGCGGAATGCCGAGATCCATGAGGCGGACATAGAACCGCGCCAGACGTTCCGCCACGGGACGGGGTGTAGCGCTCAGAGTGGCGAGAACGAATCGGGCCGCCCAGTATTCCAAGATCAATTTTCGATCCAACCGCCGCCAAGCACGAGATCGCCATTGTAGAAAACTGCGCCCTGTCCCGGCGTTACTGCGCGCTGAGGCTCGTCGAATCGGACGTGGACGTGTGACGGGTCCGATCCCGGCGAGAGCGTCGCCTGGGCCGCTGCGTGCTTATTGCGAATTTTCACTTGTGCGCGAATCGGCGCGGTGATGGGCGAAATCGATATCCAATTTACGTCGTGTGCAGCTAAAGACGCTCGAAGCAGATCGCCGTTGCCGCCGACCATCACCCGCTGGGTCATGGGCTCTGTCCCGATCACGTAGAGCGGCTCGCGTGCGGCGATTCCGAGGCCCTTTCGCTGGCCGACGGTGAAGTGATGCACACCGGTGTGCTCGCCGAGTACTTTTCCTTCGCGATTGACAATCTCGCCCCGCACTTCAGCTGTGGGAATGCCGCGCTCGCGGAAATACGCGTCGATGAACTGAGCGTAATCGCCGTTCGGCACGAAGCAGATTTCCTGGCTGTCGCCCTTCTCCGCCACCGGCAGGCCGAGATCGCGCGCCAATTGACGCACCACGGGCTTCGTCAGGCCTCCGAGAGGAAAGAGCGTGCGCGCCAGTTGCTCCTGCTGCAGACCGAACAGGAAATACGTCTGATCCTTCGACGAATCCACACTCCGGCGCATCTGCCATCGGCCTGTGTGCTCGTCGCGTGTGATCCGCGCGTAGTGGCCCGTGGCGATCTGCTCGGCCCCGACGCCCTCGGCCATCTCGAGAAACTGATCGAACTTAATAAAATTGTTGCAAAGCGTGCAGGGAATCGGAGTCCGGCCGGCCAGGTACTCGTCGACGAACGGCTTCACCACCTGCTCTTCGAAACGCTCTTCAAAATTCACGACGTAGTAGGGGATACCGATGTGCTGCGCCACTTGCCGGGCGTCGTACACGTCGTCGAGCGAGCAACAACGTCCCGTCGCTTTGTCGGTCTGGATTTCCGGGAGACGGCGCTGATTCCAGAGCTGCATCGTCAGACCGACGACTTCCCTGCCCTCGCGGCGCATCATGCCCGCGACGACGGAACTGTCCACGCCTCCGCTCATGGCAACTGCCAGCAGACCTTTAGACATGGGCCACGTACTCCGGTGATAGCTTGCGCAGATGCGTCGCTGAGGCGGCCACGGCGTCGATGAGCGCGTCCACCTGCTCCTCGGTATTTGTACGTCCCAACGAAAAACGCAGGCTTGATTTCGCGCGATCGCGGGTGAGCCCGATGGCCATCAATACGTGCGAGGGCTCTACCGCTCCGCTCGAGCAGGCCGATCCGCTGGAGACGGCAAATCCGCGCAGGTCGAGTGCGATCACCATCGATTCTCCTTCAATTCCCTCGCAGCACAAGTTTGTTGTGCCCGAAATCCTCGGCGCTCCGCCGTTGACGGAGACGGACGGGACACGCTCGAGAATTCCCTGCTCTAAGCGATCCCGCAGACCGGCAAGACGGATCGCCTCGCTCTCCCCGTGCTCGGCCAGCCAGCTCGCCGCGGCTCCCATCGCGACTGCGCCTGGTACATTTTCCGTACCGGCACGGCGCTGTTGCTCGTGACGGCCCCCGTACAGCAGCGGATTGAGTTTCAAACCCTTGCGTACGTAGAGGGCCCCAACGCCCTTCGGCGCGTACATTTTGTGTCCGCTGACGGAATAGAGGTCCACACCCAACGCGGTGACATTCACCGGAATTCGCCCCGCGGCTTGTACTCCGTCGCTGTGCATCAGGATGCCGGCTTCCTTCGCGATCTTCGCAATTTCCGCGATCGGCTGGATCGTCCCGATTTCATTATTCACGTGCATCACCGAGATCAGCCGGGTTGTCGGCCGAATGGCGCGGCGAATGTCATCCGGATCGACAACTCCGCCGGACCCGACCCGCACATAAGTGACCTCAATCCCCAGTTGCGCGCAGACGTTGAGCACCGCTGGATGCTCAATCGCGGTCGTGATCAGATGGCAGCCGTCGCCGATCGCTCCGAAAATAGCAAGATTGTCCGCCTCGGTGCCGCCACTCACGAACACCAGTTCTTTGGCCTGGCAGCCGAGCAAATCTCCTACCTGCCGGCGGGCAGACTCCAGCCTGTGCCGGGCGATTTGCCCATCCTGGTGGATGCTCGAGGCGTTGCCGTGTACTTCAAGTAGCACTGGAACCAGTACTTCGAGTACTTCCTGAGATACCGGCGTCGACGCGTTGTGATCAAAATAGAAACGGTTCACGGCGGAAATTGTTTGTCTGGTACTAGTTTAGCTGCGCGATACTGATAAGTTACGCGATGCCCAGACCCATCATTACGCTGAGTTCCGACTTCGGAACCTCGGATCACTACGCCGGAGTCATAAAAGGTGTGATTCTCGGCATTTGCCCAATGGCCGAAATGGTCGACATCACCCACGAGATCACGCCGTTTGAAGTCACCGAAGGCGCGTTCACTATCGCCCAAGTGTATCCATATTTTCCCAAGCAGACTATTCATGTGGTCGTCGTCGATCCCGGTGTTGGGACATCGCGACGGCCGATTCTGGTGGAGGCCGCGGGGCAGTATTTCATTGGGCCGGACAACGGCGTGCTGGCCATGGTTTATGAGCGGGAAAAATCGAAGGTCCGCGAATTGACCAATGAGAAATACTTTCGCCAGCCCGTCAGCCGCACTTTCCATGGCCGCGACATCTTTTCGGCGTGCGCCGCCCATCTTGCCAACGGCGTGAAACCGGCGACGTTGGGTAAGCTGATTCACGATCACCTGCGGCCACTCTTCATGAAGCCGACTCGTAGCGGAAAACGCACCTGGAGCGGCGCAATTCTCAAGATCGATCATTTCGGTAACCTCATTACAAACTTCCACCTTGATGAGTTTCCCGACCTCAAACTCCGCCCGGTTGAAGTCCAGGCCGGACTTTGCACTATACGGCGCATCGCCCTGACTTATGCCGCGACCGAACCGGAAGAAGTCTTCGCCATTATCGGAAGTTCCGGTTATTTGGAGATTTCGATGAATCAAAGTTCGGCGGCCAAACAGCTCGGCTGCGGGATCGGCGCGCCGGTGGATCTGACGTTTTTCTAGCAGTATCTCTCAGGGGAATGGCGTAAAGATCGTAGAGGAACGATTTCACCCGGCCGGCCAGGTTACGGATACAGGCCGTGGTACGCCGGCGGGCGCTCCGGTGGAGTTAGCATTTGTCTAGTGCCGGAACTGCCTGAAGTTGAAGCCGTCTGCCGAAAACTGCGCCGCGATGCCGTGGGCGCACTCATCGAACGCGTGATTGTCTATCGAGCGCGCAGCACGCATCCGCAGCATCCATCTGAACTCGAACGGGCCGCCGGCCAGCGGATCGAAAGTATCGAGCGGCGCGGCAAGAATATTCTGATTCATCTCTCGGGGGGCCTCGTGTTGCGAGTCCATCTGCGAATGACGGGTAACCTGTTTGTAGTCCCGGACGCGCGCCTCCACTCGGAGCGGGTCCGTGTGTGCTTCGCGCTTCAGGATGGCCGTGGATTGGTCTTCGAAGATACGCGGGCGCTCGGGGTCATCAATCTGCATGGCACTGAAGATCTCGACAGAGTACTTTCCGATATCGGGATTAATCCGCTCACGCGTGCCTTCACCCCGGAGTGGCTGGTTCAAGCTGCGAGCGCATCGAAACGACCGGCCAAGCTGTTTCTGATGGATCAAAGTATCATTGCGGGCGTGGGCAACATTTACGCCGCGGAGGCGTTGTTCCGGGCCAGAATCGATCCGCGCAAGCCGATGAATGGCATCCGCCGTCCGAAACTGGAAGCGCTCCACGCAGCGATCGTGGATATTCTGCGGCAAGGGATCAAAGCGGCAGTCATCGCCTACAGCAAGCCGGGAGATTATAGCGACACCCGCTTCATCGTGTACGATCGCAAGGACGAGCCTTGCAATACTTGCGGCCGCAAGATCCAGCGGATCGTGCAGGGCGGCCGGTCGACTTACTTCTGCCCTGGCTGCCAATGTTGACGGCGCTCGTTCTCCGCGCGCCAATCCATACGGAAGCCCTTCGGCAGCACGAACAACTTTCCTTCAACGCTCAATGTGCCCACACCGGGAAGATCGGCGTACCCGGAATACGCCCCGGCTGTGACACCCGGCCACGAAGCCGTCCCGGTCATTCGCCCAAGGAACATCGCCCGCTTGTCTTGGAAAGTTATTTCTGAAAATTCGAGACCGACAAGCATGTGCGGCGCCGGTTCGGTTTGAAGCTCCATCCGGCGGACGCGCCCCGTTAGCAGCGCCCCCTTGGGAGCTACCACTTCACCTTTCTGCTTTGCATCCGCTGCCAGCCGCGCACGAATCGGATCGCCCACCAGCGCGATTTTGGAATCGAGCGGAGCTTCCAGTTCAATGGAGATTGCCAGCCCATCGGGCAACGAGATTCGCTCGATGGTTTTTCGTTGCTCAGGAACGCTGGCCAACCCGCCAAAGCTGAGACGCGATTCGGCGCGAAACTTGCGCCAGTGGCTGAACCCGATCTCATTGCGGCTTTCGTGGCCATTCATCAACGTCAGGACTGTTTCCGAACTCTCGGGCGTCAACAGCGATTGATCGTCCAGATGTACACGCGCGTAGTCGATGCGAGTTTCCGCCGCCGAGATCGGCAAGTTGATCGGGATACTGGTCGCCGAAACCGTGACGCGCAGCAGGTCGAGCGAGGCCCGGTCGACCCAGAACGATCCGCGTGATGCGACGGTACCTTCCGAGTTCGCGTACCTGATCGTGTAGCCGCTCCACATCTGGGGAATCTCGTATTCGAAGCGCTCGGTTTCACGGCCGCGCAGGGTCTCGGGGCCGGTGTAATGGATGGTTGCTACCCGGTTCCCAAAGATTCCCCGGATGGTCGTCGCGAAATCGCCGATATTGACGGTACCCGCGCCAACCATTGCGGCCAGGTCTGGTCCAAACGCCTCTTCTCCCGGCCAGGAGAACAGTTCTTTATGGTCCACCAGCGCGACTTCGAGCCGAAGGGTGTCGGCCATATGAAAGGTGCGCCGCGCATTGGTGCGAACGTAGCGGCGCACCGTCTCCATGCAGGTGAAGTCGGGCATATGCGCGAGGTCGGACGCCACCCGGTGCTCTACCTTGGATAACAGGAGCACCTCCGGCGCCAACCCGGATTGTGCGGCGGCAACCGGAATGGCAAACAGGAGCGCCAACAGGCGGTACGCGTCCACTGGGTAAAATTATAAGTCAATTCACAATCTCCGGCGTGCGAAAATACAGTGGATAACGAGTGGCCACCGATCTCATCGAAATAGATCCCGAACAGCCTTGCTCAGAAGCGGTTCAACGAGCTGCGCAAGTGATTCGCACCGGCGGTCTGGTTGCGATTCCTACCGACGCACTGTACACGATCGTCGCCGATCCGATGAATTTGCATGCAGTGGGCCGGGTGTTTCAGGCGAAAGGGCGCGAGCCGCAACGATCGCTGCCGCTTCTGGTCAGCGATCTGGTGATGGCCGAAGATCTGTCGTCTGAGATCGACTCGCGTTTTTTCCTGCTCGCCCGCCGATTCTGGCCTGGGCCGTTGACGCTGATTGTACCGGCCGCCGCGAAAGTTCCGCTGAAAGTCACGGGAAATACCGGACGATTAGCCATGCGGCAATCGAAATCGAAGATCGCGAACCAACTACTCGAGGCCCTGAATGGACCAATCATTTCGACCAGCGCTAATATTTCCGGACAGCCAACGGCTCATAGCGGCATCGAAGTTTTTTTCATGATGGACGGCGCCGTCGACCTTGTTCTCGACGGCGGGCACTGCGTCGGCGAAGGCTCAACCACGGTCGATGTGACGGAAGCGTACTGCCGAGTTATCAAAGAAGGCGCGATTAGCGAAAAAGATATTCTCGACTGTCTGAAGAGTTAGCATGTTATCATCGCACAGGAGCGTGTCTTCGAAGGCACGTGGATGGCCTCTTAAATTGATCCAACAGTCAAGTCATTGGGGTCTAACTCGTTAGCAGCATCTGTGAGCCAGCTCCGGCGGTTTCGGCCGCTATGGAGACGCCTAAAGGTGCCCGGAGGACTCCACCCTTTCTATGAGGGTCAAATGGCGGGGTTTGAAACGGGTTTAGTGGACCGCTCCTTAGAAATTCCTCGTAAATGAATGTTCTGTTTATCGGCGATATTTTTGCCTCGGCGGGGCGCGGTATCGTCGCCGATAAGCTGCATTACATTCTTTCGACGGAAAATATCGATCTGGCCATTGCCAACGCAGAAAATTCCGCCGGCGGTTTCGGTATCACTCCTCTCATCGCGGAAGAACTATTGAAATTGGGATTGGATGTCCTTACCTCCGGCAACCATGTTTGGGACAAACGCGAACTAATGGAGTACCTGCCCGGTCAGCCGCGCCTCATCCGCCCGGCAAATTACTCGAGTGAACTTCCAGGACGCGGGTGGACCATTGTGCGTGCTCGAAACGGCGTGGACTGTTGCGTGATCAATCTACAGGGACGGGCCCACATGCCGTCGACAGACGATCCTTTCCGAAAAGCTGACGAGATTCTAGCCGGGCTTCCGCCAAAAATTCTGGTGCGCTTCGTGGACTTTCACGCAGAATTGACCAGCGAGAAAATGGCGATGGGTTGGTACCTGGATGGGCGGGTCTCGGCTGTTGTAGGGACGCATACACATATCCCGACAGCCGACACACGAGTACTTCCGGGCGGTACGGCCTATCAAACTGACGCGGGAATGACTGGTCCTTATAACTCCGTGATTGGAGTGGACAAAGAGATCATCCTACGGAAATTTCTCACCGCAATTCCGGTCAGGATGGAGGCCGCTCGGGGCGGAGTAGAACTGCATTCGGTGATAGTAGACATAGACGAAAGTACTGGCAAGGCTAAGTCAATTCGCCGATACACATTAACACAATAAAGACTGGCTTTCCTTAGACTCGCGCCGCTATTATTTACCTAAGCATGCGGCCGCCTCGCGTATCAGCCCGGGCATTCATGACGCTAGGCTTCGTCCTGGCTACCGTGATCCTCGCTGTTTACGCGGCTGCGGGATTGCTCCAAACCAGGAATCGAATCGATGCGATTTCCGGTACTGTCACCAAGTTGATCGACCTGGAGGACGCGATCCGGTGCAGCGATGATGGACGGTTTGAAGGTGTGGATCGCGACCTTAGGGCCGATATGGCCGCCACGGCAGTCTTTTACGCACTACCGGAGGCAATCGCCGGCGCCAAGGCTCACTTCGAGAAAATCCGAATGCTGGAAAATCAACTTCACCGGTTGGAACAGCATTATGTACCTGCCGGCAGCGAGATAGCGAGAATACAAGGCGAGTTACTGGAGGAACGATCCGCGGCCTCGGGAATTCTGCTGGACGCGCAAAGAGCCTCGAGGAGGGAGATGTCCCGCCTTTCCGCCATACTCGTGGGCAAGATGTGGGGTTTGCTCATCGTCATCGCGTGTCTTGGGGTGGTTGTCCTCCTGGCAGCCTTCCAAATACGCCGCTATCGAACGAGCTTGCGATCGTACAGGAAAGTGGAGGCCGGGCTTCGGGCATCCGAATCAAAATACCGAAGTCTGTTTGAAAACGTTCTGGAAGGCGTCTATCAATGTACGATTGAAGGCCGATTTGTGGCGGCCAATCCGGCATTCATTCAGATGCTGGGTTATCTGACGGAAGAAGAGATCAAGAGTGTTCCCGCTACTCACCTCTATGTGGATCCCACCCGCCGTCAGATCATGACACGCATTATCGAACGCGATGGGGTGCTGCGCAACCAGGAATTGTTGTTAAAGCGGAGAGACGGTTCGGAAATCACGGTACTGAACAATGCCCGCACCGTCAAGAGCGCAGACGGAAAGTCGACCTATCTGGAAGGAACGATCACTGACATCTCGGCGCGGAAAAAATTCGAGGAAGCTTTGGCTAGCGCTCGCGATGAGGCGGTCGAAGCATCGAGACTAAAGTCTGAATTTCTCTCTAACGTGAGCCACGAAATTCGGACTCCAATGAACGGGGTGATCGGCATGACCAACATGCTGCTCGATACGAGCCTTACGCTCGAGCAGCGGGAATATGCATCCGCTGCGAAACGATCAGCCGCTCACTTGATGGAAATCATCGACGATATCCTCGATTTCGCCAAGATCGAGGCGGGCAACATCAAGCTGGAGCAAGTGGAGTTCTGCCCGCGCGAATGCATCGAAGATGCTCTGGAAATGCTGGCGGAACCAGCCGAGTCCACTCATGTGGATCTCGCCTGTGTGGTTGCCGACGACGTTCCGGAACGCCTGCTCGGCGATCCCGGCCGGCTGCGTCAGGTTTTGTCCAACCTTGCGGGTAACGCGGTGAAGTTCACAGATCACGGACAGGTTGTGGTTACCCTTTCCGTGAAGGAGCGCCATTCGGGCCGGGTGACGTTGAAGTTTGAAGTGGAAGATTCCGGCATCGGAATTACAAAAGAGCAGATGGCCCGCGTGTTTGAACCCTTCACACAAGGCGATGGCTCGAGCACGCGCAAACACGGCGGTGCGGGACTGGGACTACCGATTTCCCGCCGGATTGTGGAGCAGATGAATGGAACGCTGGAGGCGAAGAGCGCGACGGGACTCGGCTCGACATTCAGCTTTACGGCCACATTTGGTCAAGTGGAACAGATGCCTTCTTTGGCCCGCCCCAAGTTTTCTCCGCTACGTGATGCAAGGGTTCTGATTGTGGAGGACAACAAGCGCCTCCGCGGCGTCATGGTGGCCCAGGCGCAGAGCTGGGGCATGGTCGCGGCCGAATGCGCGGAAGGAAGCGCCGTGCCCGACAAACTGCGGGGCTCGGCTCGATGGGGTGAACCTTTCGACTTCGTGCTGATCGATTGCCAGGCGCCCGGCGTGAACGCACCGGACCTGGTCCGCGCAATCCGCTCGAACGAGATGCTGGCCAATCTCGAGATCATCCTGATGACCAATTTCAGCCAGCACAGCGTACTGCTTGCCTGCTGGGACCGCGAGAGTGTGGGAATTATCACTAAGCCCGTGCGATCTCATGCGCTGCAGGATCTTTTGATTCATCGGCGCACCGGAAAATTGGTTACGCTGCCCGATCCGGAACCGGAGGTGGCGTCCGGCGGGCGGCCCGAAGGATTCTTGGTATTGATTGCCGAGGATAATCTGGTGAATCAGCGAGTGGCTCAACGGATGATCGAAAAGTTGGGGCACGAGGTGGACGTGGTCGGCAATGGGGCCGAGGCCGTGGACGCGGTCCTCAAGCGCCGTTACGACCTGGTGCTGATGGACTGCCAGATGCCGGAAATGGATGGTTTGGAAGCAACGGCGGAAATTCGGCGGCGACAGAAATCGGGGCGGCGGATTTCTATTGTGGCTATGACGGCTCATGCCATGGCGGGCGATCGCGAGCGGTGTTTGAGTGCGGGCATGGATGATTATTTGACCAAGCCGGTGAAGCCGGAGGAGTTGGCGGCGGTGCTGGAGCGCTGGCTTCCTTGGAAGTTACTGGCGGCCAACGCGAGCTAATCTCCGCTTCTACTGCGGGTTGGAGTTCTGGCGTTTGGCAGAAGCTGGGTGAATCGCTACAGTCGATTCAAAAGCTGGAACCTCCAAAGGACGAGGTAACCACGACATCCCTCCAGGCCTTCCAGGCATTGCGCACGCCGTCCTCGTCAAAGTCAAAGAATCGACCGGACCAAATTCCGACGGAAAAACAAGTAGCGTGCTTGGGCGGCTGCAAACGCTCCAGAGCCGCCAGCTTTCACGTATTCTTAAACATCGCGGTTCCCTCAGCCCAGCGCACCTATAATATCCACATGCCCTCTGACGGTAAGCGCGAGCTTCGTAGCCGCGAATGGTTTCATGGTTCCCTTTACTACAACCTGGCGCGCCGAACATACCTCCGCGCAGCCGGGTATACTCACGAGGTCTTCGAGGGCAAACCCGTCATCGGCATCTGCAATTCGTGGAGCGAGTTGAACCCTTGCAATATGCACCTCCGCACCGTCGCGGAGGCCGTCAAACGCGGTGTTTGGGCGGCCGGTGGCGTGCCGCTGGAATTCCCCACCATCTCTCTGGGTGAAACGTTCATCCTCCCCACTGCCATGCTCCTTCGAAATCTGATGGCCATGGATGTGGAAGAGATGATTCGCGGCAATCCGCTCGACGGCGTCGTCCTTCTTTGCGGCTGCGACAAGACCACGCCGGCGCAGCTGATGGGTGCGGCCAGCGTCGATATTCCCACCATCATGGTTCCCGGCGGACCGATGTTCGCGGGCAATTGGCGCGGCCAGCGCATCGCATCAGGTACGGACGGGCGGAAGCTGTTCGACATGTACCGCGCGGGCACGATCGGCGACGAAGAGCTGAACGAAATCGAGGGCTGCGTTTCGCGTACCCTGGGCCATTGCACGGTGATGGGCACGGCCTCGACCATGACAAACCTCGCTGAAGCGATGGGTATGACGTTGCCGGGCTGCGCGGCTATCCCGGCCGTCGATTCGCGCAAGATGCAGATCGCCGAATACAGCGGCCGGCGCATCGTTGAGATGGTCCACGAGGATCTCCGGCCTTCCATGATTATGACGCGCGAATCGATGTTGAACGCAGTCATCACCTGCATGGCGTTGGGTGGATCGACCAATGCCGTTGTGCACCTGCTGGCCATCGCGCGCCGGCTCGGCTTCAGCCTCACACTCGACGATTTCGACCGGCTCTCGCGCACGACGCCGTACCTGGCCAACATCAAGCCCTCGGGCCAATTCCTGATGGAGGATTTCTTCCATTCCGGCAGCCTTCCCGCGCTGATGAACGAGATCCTTCCGCTGCTGCATCGCGACTGCCTCACCGTCACCGGCAAGACGATTGAAGCAAACGTGAAGGGCGCGCAAAACTACAACACTGAAGTCATCCACAAACTCGACAATCCCATTTCCCCGGAAGGCGGCCTGGCCATTTTGCGCGGCAATCTTGCTCCGGAAGGCGCCGTAATCAAGCCGACGGCTGCTTCACCACATCTCCTGCATCATCGCGGTAAGGCATACGTCTTCGAGAATCATCAACAACTCGAAGAGCAGATGAATCTCGACTACCTGCCGGTGGATGCGAATTCGATTCTTGTGATGAAGAATGGCGGACCCAAGGGCGCGCCGGGTTTTCCGGAATGGGGTTGGCTCCCGATGCCGAAGATGCTCCTGAAACAGGGCATCACCGACGTTGTTCGCGTTTCCGATTCACGCATGAGCGGCACAAGTTTTGGAACCGTCGTGCTGCACGTTGCGCCCGAATCCGCGATCGGTGGTCCGTTGGCCATTGTGCAAACTGGCGATGAAATCACTCTCGACGTTCCGAATCGCCGCATCGACCTGAATGTTCCAGTCGACGAGATCGAGCGGCGGCTCGTGAAATTCACACCTCCGCCACCGCATTACGAGCGCGGCTACGGAAAGCTTTTCCTTGATCACGTAACGCAAGCTCACGAGGGCTGCGATTTCGATTTCCTGCAGGCGCTCCCCGCGAAAAAATGAGCCGGACGCGCACCCTCCTTGCCGCCGCAGCTCTGATCGTTCTGTTTTTCGTCGCAAATCGCGGCGCATACAAAGGATACTTTCAGGACGATGATCTCGACAATCTCGCATGGGCGCCCCATGTCGAATTGCAGACCTACGTCGAAGCACTCATCAATCCGAAATTCCACCGCAGCAATTTTCGTCCTGTGGGGCACTTGTTCTATCACGCCATAGAGCGGGTTGCGCATCTCAACTTCAAGCCGTACGTGGCGGGGCTGCAGATCATCCATCTCATCAATGCATTCTTGCTGTGGTTGGTGCTGAAACGCATGCGTTTTCATCCGCTGACCGCTCTCGCTTCGTTGGTGTTCTTTCTATTTCATCCGGCCACTTTCGCCGCGTACTGGCAGCCGATGTATGTTTTCGATGCTCTCTGCGGCACGTTCTGTTTACTCTCGTTGGTGTGTTGGATCGACCGCCGATGGGTTCTGAGTTTCCTCTGTTTCTGGCTCGCCTACAAGGCCAAAGAAGTCGCGGTGATGCTGCCCGCGGCGCTTGCCATTTATGAGTATTGGCTGGGCGAGCGGCGCTGGAAGCCGCTGATCCCGTTCTTGATCGTGTCGCTATCGTTTGGCACTCAGGCTCTGATTGAAAACCGCACGAGCAACGATGCCTACACACTCAAGTTGGATCGCTTCGTTGTCTTCCAGCTTCTGGAGTTCTACGGCTCACACGTATTCTTCTGGGCCTGGTTCACGCCATTGTTCTTCCTGTTGGCCTTCATCGTCCGTGACAAGCGTTTCTACTTCGGCCTGCTCGCCGCCTGTCTCTTCCTACTGCCCATGCTCGCGCTGCCGGACCGTATGTTCAGCGTCTACCTCTATGTTCCGCTCATCGGTGTGGCTGTCGCGCTGGCAACGGCAGTCGATCGCAAGCCTGTGATAGCCTGCCTCTTGTTTCTCGCCATCTGGATACCAGGTACCTATCTCGCCATGCGCGACTACCGAAAATCCGCGCTGACGCTCGCCGAGGAAAATCGCGGCTACGTTCAGACGATCGCAGACTTTCTGAAAGGCAATCCGGGGATGACCGAGTTCGTCCAGGACGGCCACCCGGCCGCCATGAACGTCTGGGGCGCCAGCGGAGCGATCGAATGCCTGGAGAATCGAACTGACGTCGAGGTTGCGCTGATTGATTCACCGGAAGCGCAGGCGATCCTCAAGAAACCGAGTCTGGCGATCCTAAGCTGGGACGGTACGTTCCGGAAGCTTCACATCAATCGCCGCGACCCTTCAGCCCCGCTTGCTTCCTACGTCCGGGTCAATCGCGATCTGCCTTTGTGGCAATTCGGAGAAGGTTGGTTTCCTCGTGAAAATCTGCTGCGCTGGTCAAAGACGTCTGCCACGGCCATGCTTACGCGTCCCGCTCTCGCGCGCGAATTTGAAATTAACATTAATGCGCCGCCGCTTCAGATGGACGCCATCCATCAATTTCAAATCGAGCTGCTGATTGACGGCGAGACGGCGGGCACACGCAAGGTCAACACCACTGGTTGGCAGAAGCTGGCATACCCATTGAAACCAAAACCTGAAGCAACTGTCCGAATAGAATTCCGCATCTCACCGGGCTTTCATCCCGAGCGCGATCCACGAACCGTGGGCGCTGCGTTCGGAAGCTTCGGATTTATCCAATGATCAAGATCCCGAAAATTCAGTGGGTCATCGCAGCCCTGCTCTGCCTGGCCACCATGATCAATTACGCCGACCGGCTCACGCTTTCCATGGTGTCCGTCGACATACGCAGCGAATTCGGACTCAGCGAGCAAGACTACTCGTATATACTCACGCTCTTTCTTCTCGCCTATGCGGTGATGTATGCAGTCTCGGGTTATATAGTAGACCGCCTGGGCACGCGCCGAGGCTTCGCGGTATTTATCTTCGGCTGGTCGCTGGCGCAATTGCTTCATGCCTTCGCGTTCGGAAAGTGGAGCCTGGCCGGATGCCGATTTTTACTTGGACTGTGCGAGCCGGCCAACTGGCCCGCGGCGGCGAAGGCCGTTTCAGAGTGGTACCCCGCCTCGCAGCGCGCACTGATCGTGGGGATCTTCAATGCCGGGTCGTCGCTAGGGTCAGCAATCGCGCCGCCAATGGTCGCCTACATCGCGGTGAGTTACGGCTGGCGCGCTGCATTTATTTTCACCGGTGGCATGGGGCTCGTCTGGATGGTGTTGTGGCTGATCATCTACGAGCCGCCAGCGCGGAATCGCTGGCTGCGTCCGGAGGATGCGCCGAAGCTCGAAGAACTCGCGCCGCCAGCGCCCAAAGTCAAGCCGGATTGGCGCAAAGTGATCGCGACTCGCGAATGCTACACGTTAATCATCGCAAGATTTTTCACCGACCCGGTGATCTACTTCATCATCTTCTGGCTGCCGGAATATCTGCGCAAGGAACGCGCGTTCAACCTGGCCGATGTCGGGAAATACGCGTGGGTGCCATTTGTAATAGGCGGAGTCGGGTATACATTGGGCGGCTGGCTTTCCGGACACCTGATGGAGCGCGGCTGGACACTTCCCCGCTCCCGCAAAATGATCATGGGCATTGGCGCGGCCTGTCTTCCGGTTTCGATTTTCGCGCCACTCGTCCCGAACGCGGCGTTAGCGATCGCTGCAACGTCGTTCGCAACCTTCGGACACGGCTTCTGGGTAGCAAATCTGCAAACGCTGCCCACGGATCTATTCGTAGGGTCGGAGGTCGGCACCGCAATGGGCTTTTCCGGAATGGGCGGCGCAGTCGGCGGGATGATCGCCAATCTCGGAACGGGCTACATTGTGGCGCATTATTCCTACGCGCCGGTGTTTCTGATGGCTGGGTTGATGCACCCGCTGTCGGCATTCCTGGTGTATTGGCTGCTACCTGACCGGTATTTCCATATTCGCGTTCATTCGCGTTAATTCGCGGCCAATTGCTTTTACGAGTGCCGGATCACCAGCACATCACCATCCTTCACCACATACTGCTTCCCTTCCAAACGAAGCAGACCCTTCTCGCGAACGCCCGGGTACCCATCGTTGTCCACCAGATCCTTCCAGTTCACGACTTCCGCGCGAATGAACTTGGTCTCCAGATCCGTGTGGATCGCGCCGCCTGCTTTGGGAGCCGTGGAATTCATCGGAATCGTCCAGGCACGCACCTCAGTGTCACCCGCGGTAAGAAACGACATAAGCCCAAGCGCCGAATACGTCGCGGTGATCAACCGTTCCAGACCCGATTCCTGCAGTCCGTAGCTCGACAGCAGTTCCTTCGCCTCCTCACCGGAAAGTTCGGCGAGTTCCGCCTCCACCTTTCCGCAAATCGCGGCGACGTGTTTGCTGCCGAGTTTTTCACGGAACTCCTCTTCGCGCTCCCGCAGGTTTTCCGCGTCTTCTTCACCCAGATTGATCACATACAGAACCGGCTTCTGGGAAAGAAATTGGAATCCGCGGATGCGCTTTTCGTCATCGGCCGTCAACTCGATCCCATACAACGGCTGATTCTCTTCGAGCCGAGCCTTGCACCGCTCCAACAATTCGAACTCACGGTCGAGCTCAGGATTCTTCAGCTTCTTCCGGTCTTTCTCCAGCCGCTCCAGCCGTTTCTCCACCACCACCAGATCGCTGAGAATCAGTTCGGTCTCCAGATCGTTCTTATCCCGCAGCGGGTCCACCGTTCCATGCTCGTGCGGCACGCTCTGATCCTCAAACACTCTCAGCACCTGCGCGAAAGCGTCAACTGTACGTAAGCTCGCCAGATAACTTGGGTCCCGCAACGACTCCTTGGAGATCGCCGGAAAATCGGTATACTCGACGGTCGCGTACGTCACCTTTGGCGGGTTGAAAATTTTCGCCAGCGCCTCGAGCCGCGGGTCCGGCACTTTCGTCATACCGATGCGCACTTCCATGGATCCAACGCGCGAGGCTTCATGTTTGCCCGTGAGAATGGTGAACAAAGACGTCTTACCTACCATCGGTAGGCCGATAATGGCTGTTTTCATATGTGGTTTTCTTACAAGGGAACGTCGACCAACGTAAGGATTTCCCGGATGATCCGTTCGGCCAGGTCGGAGCCACGCTGTGCCAGCGCGACCCGGGAATTCACTGCGACACGATGCGCGAATACCGGAATCACCAAGCGCTTTACGTCGTCCGGAAGTACATAATTCCGGCCTTCCATCAATGCCAACGCCTGTGCAGCCCGGTACAGCGCCTGAGCGCCGCGCGGGCTCACTCCCAATGCTAACGATTCGTGATTCCGCGTCTTCTCGACGATGGCAAGCATGTACTCCACCAGGGCTTCGTCGACCGACACCTGCTGCGCGCGCTGCTGCAGGCGCGTTACGTCGGAGCCGCTCAGCACCGCTTGCAGCGCGTTCTCAGCGGC
>Ga0207695_10004871_pt1 | contig 18105 bp, 17 predicted proteins | sample KBSC54metaG_FD_184354 | JGI IMG/M metagenome (GOLD analysis project Ga0207695, IMG submission 184354) | Corn rhizosphere microbial communities from Kellogg Biological Station, Michigan, USA - KBS C5-4 metaG (SPAdes) (version 2) | ecosystem: Host-associated > Plants > Roots > Rhizosphere > Soil... | reverse complement strand
GGGTAATATTTTTTATTACGAGAATTCAGTTGCGATGAATCCTTCGCAGTATAAACATAACAGGTCAGTTGAAGAATTGTTCGCCCATGAAACGGCGCATCAATGGTTTGGCGATGAAGCATCTGAGATTGATTGGCCGCATTTGTGCCTAAGCGAAGGATTCGCTACCTATATGACACATTTGTATATGGAGCACCAATATGGTATCGATACTTTACAAAAAGGAATGAAAAAGGACCGTGATAAAATAATTGCTTTTTCCAAAAAAAGAAAAACACCTGTTGTTGATACAACTTCAGGTAATAATCTTATGCAATTATTAAATGCTAATTCATATGAAAAAGGAAGTTGGGTCTTGCATATGCTTCGCAGAAAATTGGGAGACGCTGTTTTCCAAAGGGGAATACAAACGTACTATGCTACTTATAAAGGAAGCAATGCATCCACGGATGATTTCATGGATATCATGGGAAAAGTAAGTAAGCAAAATCTCCAAATCTTTTTTAAGCAATGGCTCTATACAGCGGGCCAGCCTGAACTGCAGGGAAATTGGAAATATGATGCCAAAGCAAAATCACTGGAGATTACTATCACCCAGAAACAGGATTTTGTTTTTCAGTTTCCGTTAGAGATTGCTATAAGCAATGGCAAGCAAACCTTGTTTAAAACGATTGACTTCAACGAGAGGCATCTTAAGAGCATCATACCACTCGACTTTACACCTCACTCAATTTCATTGGACCCAGCCGTTAATTTATTGTTCAATGGCAGTATTGAACAGGAAAAATAAATTCTCTCAGCCGTTGTCACATTTTCTACATGTATCCATTACTGTTGCATAAAATTTTTTTATGCAAAATAAATCCATCTTGTTCCATAAAGCGTAGGTGATAGAAACAATAATTAAAATATTAAAAAATGAAAAAAATTAAATTTTTAGGATTATTTATTCTTTCGGCCATTTTCACTTCTGCCACATTTGCGCAAATGGAGAAAACTACCATGGTTGGTGGTGCAGCCATGTATCCTTCCAAAAACATAGTTGAAAATGCAGTAAACTCTAAGGATCACACAACGCTGGTTGCAGCAGTTAAGGCAGCCGGTCTTGTTGAAACGTTGGAAAGTGCTGGCCCCTTTACGGTATTTGCACCTACAAATGAAGCATTCGACAAGTTGCCTAAGGGAACAGTTGAAACATTGCTGAAACCAGAAAGCAAAGCGAAACTTACGGCAGTGTTAACCTACCATGTTGTGCCCGGCAAGCTTGGTTCTAAAGAACTGTTAGCAATGGTAAAAGAAGGCCATGGCAAAGCAACTTTGAAAACCGTACAGGGAGAAAATCTTTATGTTACTATTAAAGGCAAGAAGGTAATGATTACCGATGAAAGTGGCGATGTAGCAACCGTTACAATTGCAGATGTTAATCAAAGCAATGGTGTAATACATGTAATAGATACTGTATTGCTTCCTAAGTAATAAATTAGTTTACAACTTCAAAATCAAGAGCCTTCGTTCATGAGACGGAGGCTCTTGATTTATATGGCAATTACATTGCGATATCAAATGATTAATAAAAACGCTGCTTTTAATTCGGCCTACTGGTTCACCTTTCAGTTATTAAAATCTGTTGCCCCTTTACTTAAATCAATTTTTAATTCATATACTTGCGATCGATTATTTGAAATCTTCATTTCTACTTTAATTACACGTCCGCTTCTTGGAAATAATATAATTTTAGGCTTCGTAAAAATTGTATTGATATGACAAAAAAGAATTGCCTCCTACATTTTATTCTTGCGGCTATTTGTTTTGCAACTGTATCGTGTAAATCCAAAACGGGCACACAGGTTTCAAACAATATCGATAGCGTTGGGGGTAGAAAATGGTGGAAAGAAGCCATCGTTTATCAGATTTATCCGAGAAGCTTTAAAGACAGCGACGGCGACGGAATCGGCGATCTGAAGGGCATCATATCCAAACTTGATTATATCAAAAGCCTGGGGATAAATACTGTTTGGCTTAATCCCATTTATTCTTCGCCTAATGATGATAATGGCTATGATGTAAGTGATTACCGAAACATTATGAAAGACTTTGGCACCATGGCAGATTTCGATTCGCTGCTAACTGGGATGCATAAACGAGGAATTAAGCTGGTGATGGACCTCGTAGTTAATCACAGTAGTGATGAACATGAATGGTTTAAGCAAAGCCGGAGTTCAAGAACCAATCCTTACCGTAATTACTATCATTGGTGGAATGCCGAAAAGGGAAAACCTCCTTATCGCTATAGTTTATTTGATATCAATAACGATGCATGGATGTACGATTCAACAACCAATGGCTATTATTTGCATTACTTTTCACGGAAGCAACCGGATCTGAATTGGGAGAATCCGAAGGTTCGCAGTGAAGTGTACGACATTATGAAGTTCTGGGCCAATAAAGGTATTGATGGTTTCCGCCTGGATGCGTTCCAGTTTGCAGCCAAAGACACAACATTTCCAGTATTTCCCAAAGGCTTTGAAAAAAACTTTTCAATGTACTATGCTATGCAGGGCAACCTGCATCAATATCTGCAGGAGATGAATAAAGAAGTTTTAAGTAAGTATAATGTGATGAGCGTGGCGGAAGGAGCCGGTAATTCATTTAAGGATGCGCATGATTTGGTAGATTCGAACCGTCACGAGTTAAATATGGCGTATGCTTTTGAGGGAGTTGATATTGCAAAACCAGGAGGCTATAGCCTGCTACACTTCAAAGAAGTTTTCACCAGGTGGGACAGTGCTTTTACCAATAATGGCTGGCTCTCTATCTTTCTTGCCAATCACGATCAGGCAAGGCTGGTGAGCAGATTTGGGAACGACAGTCCCGCCTACAGAAATTTGTCTTCCGAAATGCTTACAACGTTTATAATGACCATGCGTGGTACGCCTTACTATTATCAAGGAGATGAATTGGGAATGACGAACGCAGGCTTTACCAACATAGAAGACTACAGGGATATGCCCACCATTAATCGATACCTGCATCTAAAAAGCACCGGTAGCGATATTAGTAAATTTTTAAAAGAAAAGCAGTTTACTGACCGCGACAATAGCCGCACGCCTTTTCAATGGGATAATTCCGTTAATGCCGGATTCACAACCGGCAAGCCGTGGATAGAAATAAATAAAAATTATACAACTATAAATGAAGGTGCGGAAGAAAATGATCCCAACAGCAGTCTCAACTATTTCAGGAAAATAGTTAAGCTGCGTAAAGATAATCTTGTACTTGTTTATGGAAAATATACTTTGCTCGATAGAGATAACCCTAACGTTTACGCTTACACGAGAGATCTGGATGGAAAAAAGTTCCTGGTGCTTTTAAATTTTACGAGCAAAGTTGCCTCTTTTAATACGGGATTAGATAGGAGTAACGCCAAATTACTTTTGGATAATTATTCAAATCCGTCAAAGGGAAATAATACATTACAGCCCTACGAAGCGGCAGTATATGAGCTTTAATATAAAAAAATTACAGCTTGCCGCCGTTGAAATGCTTTAGCAAGTGGCCACTACTATTTTAATTTTTTAAATTATTTCTTTAAAATCACTTTTGATAAGATAACTATTGGATTGAGTTATATTTGAAGAGCAATGGGTGCTACCGGTAAACGAACCTTAGTATCATAAAATCCAAATAGCTTAAAAATATTGACATGAACACAGTTAAAAGAATATTAATAGCAGTCGACGACGGGCCTATTTCAGAAAAGGTTGCGTTAAATGGCTTTCAATTAGGAAAACAGTTAAATGCAGAAATAGCAGTGTTAAGCGTTATTGATATATCGCTCGTAAGGCGCGGTGATGAAGTTACACAAGACGAACTGGAGGATATGTCGAAAGGTGAACTGAGAAGGAGTCAGCAAATGCTTATTGACAAAGTGTTTAAGGATTTTAAAGTTTCTGCTTTTGTGGAAGACGGAAAACCTTCTGAAACGATTATAAAAATTGCTGATGATTGGGGGGCTGATTTAATTGTATTAGGCACGCATGGCAGAACGGGAATTAAACACTTACTTATGGGCAGCGTTGCAGAAAGAGTAATGAGACATTCCCTGAAGCCATTAGTTATTATACCAGCCAAATAATACCAGCTAAACAATCTTGATATGAACCGCCGTCTTTTACTAAAAGAAGCAGGTGTTGTTGCACTTTATAGCACTTTTCCCTCCGTTCTTATTGAGTTCATTTCCTCCTGTAATACCAAGGAAAAGAAATTGCGTGCAGGCTTTTTTTCTGATGGTGAATTTCAATTGACGGAACAACTTGCTGATACCCTGTTTCCTAAAACGGCCACGCCAGGCGCATTAGAAATACAATTACCTTATTTCATTGACCTTGTTGTAAAAAATTGTATGAGCAATGATGATCAGCAATTAATTAAAAAAGGATTGCAGCAATTAAATGATCTGCAAGGTGGAAAATTTACATCTCTTTCGAATGAAGAAAAACTCAATACAATAAAAATGATTGATGCCGCTGCTTACAAAGATGAAGCGGATAAAGCATGGTTCAGGATCATAAAAAAACTGGCATTGATTGGATACTTTACGTCGCAGGAAGGAATGACGAAAGCATTGAACTATGTAAAAGTTCCCGGAGATTATGAAGCTTGCATTCCTTATAAAAAAGGAGAGAAGGTATTGGCCAAAACATTTCTGCTTTACTGGTAAAAGATATTCCCGTAAATAAAAAATAAAACATGTACGATGCAATTGTAGTAGGCTCGGGCATTTCAGGCGGATGGGCCGCAAAAGAACTTTGCGAAAAAGGATTGAAAACATTGCTGCTGGAAAGAGGCCGTGATGTAAAGCACGTGCAGGATTATCCTACCGCTAATCTTGATCCGTGGGAAATTCCAAATCGAAATATGCTCACGCAGGAAGATTTGGAGACCTATCCGGTCCAAAGTAAAGTTTATCATTTCGGGCAGGATGATAAACACTTTTTTGTAAAAGATACGGAGCATCCTTACGAACAGGCAAAACCATTTTGGTGGACGCAGGGTAACCAGGTTGGCGGTAAATCGTTGTTATGGTCAAGACATACTTTTAGGTTTAGTGATTTGGATTTTGAAGCCAACATGAAAGAGGGCGTTGGTATTGATTGGCCCATCCGTTATAAAGATATTGCGCCGTGGTATGATTATGTAGAACGTTTCATTGGCGTAAGTGGAAAGAATGAAGGATTACCGCAATTACCGGATGGACAATTTATTCCTCCTTTCGAAATGAATTGCCTTGAAAAGCACTTGAAGAAAAGTATTGAAGAAAAATTTAAAGAGAGAAATTTAATTCAGAGCCGGATGGCGGTACTAACGCAGCCGCATAACGGTAGAGGCAAATGCATGTCAAGAAATCTTTGTCACCGCGGATGCCCGTATGGCGCCTATTTCAGCAGTAACTCTTCTACTTTGCCGGCAGCTTATGCAACAGGACATCTCACCTTGCGGCCGTTTTCAGTAGTGCAAAGTATCATATGGGATAAAGAAAAAAATAAAGCAACCGGCGTGCGGGTTATTGATGCTGAAACATTAGAGACCTTTGACTATTTCGCTCCCATTATTTTTTTAAACGCATCTGCATTAGCTACAACAAAAATTTTAATGCAATCAACCTCTGACAGATTTCCAAATGGATTTGCGAATGACAGTGGCGTTCTGGGGCATTATCTTATGGATCATTATTCTGGTCCCGGCGCTTCGGCTGGCTATGATATTTTAAAAGATCAATATTATTTTGGGCAAAGATCAACTTCCGTTTATGTACCAAGATTTCAAAATCTCAAAGAACGTGACAAGAAATATGCAAGAGGCTTTGCTTATGAAGTGTATGTTTCAAGAGGTGACTGGACAAGAGGTTATCATGGGGCAGGAGCCGGTGCTGATTGGAAAGATTCATTGTCTGAGCCTGGCGACTGGCAAGCCAGTATGTTTGCCTTTGGCGAATGTCTTCCCGATTATAAAAATCATGTATCCCTGGACGTCATAAAAAAAGATAAATGGGGACTTCCTCTTTTATGTATAGAAATGGAATACGGCGAAAATGAAAAGGCCATGAGAGATGATATGATCAACTCGGCAAAAGAAATGCTTACGAGTGCCGGACCAACCTGGGTTTCAGAAGTGACCGATCCTTCCGTACCCGGAATGACGATTCATGAAATGGGAACTGCACGAATGGGGAACGATCCAAAAACTTCTGTTTTAAATAAATTCAATCAATGTCATGATGCACCAAACGTATTTATCACCGACGGCGCATGTATGGTATCAACCGCGTGTCAAAATCCATCACTTACCTATATGGCCCTAACTGCGCGAGCCTGCGATTATGCAGTGACACAATTGAAGAAGGGAGAGATAAAATAGATTTTTCATTGCCCGGGAATTTCTATCGCGGCGGCGTTACGCTGGCAATTCAAATTGAATAGTAAGTTTACATCCGTTTCCGGCACTGGTTTCAATGTTTAGATTGCCATTATATGCTTCGGTGCGGTAAACAATATTGGTAAGACCAATTCCTTCGCTCTTTTCTTTCAGGTCGAATCCCTTTCCATTGTCGCTTATTTCCAGTGTTAATGAATTGCCAGACTGGATAAGTGCAATTTTTACTTTGGTGGCTTCAGCATATTTTATAATGTTATTAAACTGTTCCTGGATAATGCGATAGATATTTACTTTAAGACCTTCCGGTATTGTATCCTCCGTTATATTTATATCGATCTCAAGGTTTATATTGGTTAATTCAAAACTCTTCGAAAAGTATTCAATTGATTCCTTTAAACTCCTGTTATATAGAGTAGGCGAAACTAATGAAGCAGATAATTTTCTGATTTCTTCATTCGCGGTGGCGATAATGTTGATGCCCTTTTCCTTTAGCAACCTATCTCTGTCTGACGTAATATGCAAACTATTAAAATAAAGCGTTGAAGCAGCCAACAACTGGTTGATATTATCGTGTAGTTCCCTTCCTATGTCTGAACGGCTTTTTTCCTGCGCTTCCATTATTTCTTTCTGCTTCATTTCCTTTGCCAAATTCAATTCTTCCTGTATTTTTAATTTATCTGTTACATCTGTTATTGTAATAAGGTACGCCCGTTTGCCTCTATATGTTATGTCAGTAATTGAAGGTTCTACCTTCAAAATATTTCCATTCTTTTTCTTGTGGGTTCTTATTGTTTTATCATTGATATAATTTCCATCTGACAATTGATTTCGCAATTTTGAGTGATCCCCGGTTTCCCTTATGTCATAAGCTGTTAATTTCAGAAATTCCTCTCTTGAATACCCATAGAGTTCAGTAGCAGTTTTATTCACCTCCAAAAACTGCAAGCTTGTTTTTTCTAATATGCCAATAGCAAAGGGACTATTATTAAAAAGGTTTTTATACAGGCTTTCAGATTCTCTGAGAGAATCTTCTATTTTCTTTTTTTCTGTTATGTCCTGCACAGTACCTAATGCCGTTTTAAGGATAGCTGGTTTTTCAAATTCGAAACGTGCACGCTCACATACCCACTTTTCACCGCTTTGTGTTATTATCCGGTGATCAATCTCATACTTTCCGTTTTTTAGGGCCTTTTCCCAGTTCTTGTTTACCATTTTCCGGTCGTCAGGATGAACCCTTTCCAGGAAAGATTCATACGTCATAGGAGTTCCCACTGCTATTTCAAAAATATGGTACGTTTCTTCAGACCACTCCAGAATGTTTCCTGGAATACTCAAATGCCAGCTACCTGTTTTGGCAACTGCCTGTGCGTCTTTTAATTGTTGTTCCCTTTTTACTATTTCGTTTTGAATGCGGATGAGCTTGTCTTCATGGTCTTTTTGGATGGTTATCAAATTACGAACAGAAAGGTATTGGAAGATCCTGCCTTTGTGATCAAGCACTGGGGTGATAACCGTGTCTACCCAATAATAACTGCCATCCTTTGCTTTGTTCTTTATTTCACCCCGCCAGTGTTTGCCTTTGCTGATGGTTTGCCACATTTTTCTGAAAAATTCATCAGTGTGATAACCGCTGTTGATGATCTTGTGAGTTTTTCCAATAAGTTCCCCCGCCGTGTATTTTGATATTTCAGTAAACTTAGTATTGACATAAATAATCTTGCCCGCCAAATCGGTAATCGATACTATTGCTGCTTCGTTTACGGCGGTTTCATAGGCCTGAAGCGTCTGCAAAGTCTCGTTATATTGTTTCCTTAATGAAGGGATATACATATTGACTTTCTTTTGGGGCGAAGTTCCAACGTGAAACTTATCTTTTAATACTAAAATAATCATATTCGTAGACTGCGTCCATGACTACTTTCATATTATAAACTGACTACTATCAATAAAATATTGAATACACTTCCTGCCATTGCAGGTCTCAGAACCGCGTCTGGCTGGGTTTGGGAGGACAAGGATCGGGAAGAAATATTTTGTTATTTATTTAAAGAAATATTTCAATTTCGTTAAGAAAAATAAAACGGTTACTAGACCCCGTTATCTTTTACGCTGTGTGGCGTCATTGCTTTAGCCGGATCGATCATTTTTATTTTTTACCCTGTTCTTGCGATCATCAGATAAATTTATAACAGGTATTCTATCTTCTTTTTGTAACAATATTACTTATCGAAGCGATCTATGGTTTACCTTTCATTCAGTAAAAAAACCATTATGAGCAGATTGCAAAATAATAGTAAACTATCTAAATCGAACTTTTCTTTTTCAAGTTACCTGTTACACATTTGTCTTATTAGTGTGGTGATACTGGTAATTAGTAATGTGGTTTTTGCCCAGGCAGAAGTTGAACCCTGGGGAAATATGACAGGCATCCGTGTCGGAGGGCAATTAATTCCTTTTGAAACCAATCTTTCTTTGGTTAGCACTAACTGGTCTGTAATAAAATCGACAGGCCAGGAACGTCAGCAACCTAAGTATGAGCGTGACGATAATAAGCAAATCATCAGAACAAAAATTGATAGTGTAAATTTTATTGAAACTATTGAAGATAGTAAAGAAGGAACCGCAAATGTCAATGTAAAGCTTTTATCAAATTCGGTTATAAAAAAAGACGGTGGATTTTTCGTGTTGACGTTGCCGTTAGAAAGCTATACCCAAGCTACAGGAATTTTCAATCCATCCCATCCCTGGAAATATTTTGATATAAAGCTGAAAGGCTTTCCAAAGGATTTTGCATTTACAATTGATAGTATAAACTTTACTTCTAAGAATTATAAGCTTCAATTTAGTTTTGATAAGCCAACGGAAATTATTGTTAAGAAAAATACTGATACTACAAATAAAACTACAAAGGTTTATTTTTCTTTGATGGATGCTAATTCCCAGGCAGATTCAATTATTGAAAGGCACTTTACCATTAAAGCAAGTGGCACAATCGACAATCGACCGGTAACTTTTAAATTGAATACCCTAAAAGAAGGAAAACCATTTGATGGCTTCGGTGGCAATTTCCGTTTGCAAAATCCAAAAGCAGATCCACAGGTAATTGATTATTGTTTGCAGAATTTAAGAGTGGCTTGGGGCAGGGTCGAGTTTCCGTGGAGATTCTGGCAGCCGGAAGAAAATGTGGATCCTGTTGCTGCTGCCAAAGATGGGAAGCTGAATCTCCATGTGCAACAATCGATGGAGATGGCGGCCAGGTTGGGCAAAATGGGAATTCCGATTATTCTTTCAGGATGGTTTCCGCCGCAATGGGCAGTAGTGGGTAAACTAAATATGCGTCCGCAAAACGGCGTTTGGGGTAACCCGTTAGATTCAACTAAAATGATGGAAATATATAAGTCCATCACCGATTATATTCTGTATTTGAAAAATAACTATAACACTGATGTTGCCTTATTTTCTTTTAATGAATCTGATTTGGGTATTAATGTGAGAATTACTCCTTTGGAACATGATGCATTAATTAAGGGGTTAGGCGCTTATTTCAAATCTAACGGACTTACTACTAAAATGTTATTAGGCGATAATTCAGATGCAACGACTTACCAATTTATCTATCCTGCATTACATGATGCAGATGCTAGACCTTACATCGGCGCAATATCTTTTCACTCATGGCGTGGATGCGATAATGAAACCTTAAAAAAATGGAAAGCTGCATCTGATGAATTAAAAGTGCCATTAATAGTGGGTGAAGGAAGTATTGATGCCGCAGCCTGGAACTATCCTGCCATTTTCCAGGAACAGATTTACATCATGCAGGAAATCAATTTATATATAAGGTTACTTGTGGAATGCCAGCCTTTAACAATCCTGCAATGGCAATTCACTTCTGATTATTCTCCATTGGCAGGGGGTGGAATTTTTGGGGATAATGGTCCCCTCAGGCCAACACAACGATTTTGGAATTTTAAACAATTAGCGTCTACACCTAAGGGTTTGTTTGCCATGCGCGTTACCTGCGAGAGACCAAACGTAACTGTTGCAGCGCTTGGTGATAACAAGAAAAAAGAATATGCTATACATATAGTTAATAATGGCGCTGCCCGCAACGCTGTTCTCACAGGTCTTCCGGCTTCTGTAAAAAAGATGGGTATTTATACAACGGATAAAAACAATGCAGATAAAAAAGGAATACTATTGAAGGTGGTTAACGGAACTGTCAAATTTCATCTTGTTGATGAAAGTTTTACAACATTAATATCGGAGTGAAAAATTTTAAGATTAAAATGTTACTATGTGCCTATTCATTACTCTTTATCTTAAACACCCTGAACAAGTAAACAAATCCCGGTATAATTACAATAAGGCCAACTATCAACGCAATCAGCAATTGATATAAAGTTGCATAAGGCGCTTGCGTATTAAAGAAAGTGAGGGACGTTCCATTGTTCAATTTTATTAAAACAGGAAACTGGATATAAAACCAGCCTATTAGTACCAACGTTACCTGCAGGCTCACGCCTATTCTCAAATAAACGGTTTTGTTTTTTTCTTTATTTAAAAAATGCCAGATAACGGGACAAAGTACTGTTGCCACTACCAGGGTAACAATGCTGGTTATAGACTGAGAAAACTGTTTCACCAGGTTATGGCCTGAAACAGATGCCATAGTAAAGACCAATAAGCCGGTAAGCATGGTACCAATCATAAAACGTTTTGACAGGCGCACATACATCTTTCTTTCGCGGTCGATCTTTGTTTCGCCCACTAAAAAGATGGCAGAGATATATGCAAAAAGGCAAGTGGCAAATATGCCCATCGAAAAACAAAAGATATTGAGCCATGGTGCCATAAACACTTCATAAAAACTTCGGGAAGTATCAAAGGTTATTCTGCCGAGCATCATTGCTCCTAAAATTATTCCAAGGAAAATGGGGGTAACGAAGCTGGATACCCGAAAAAGTAACGTATAATATTTATGCGATTTATCAAGCACCACATCGTAATGCCTGAATGTAAATGCTGTTCCGCGGCTGATGATTCCAAGCAACACAATCATTAAAGGAATATGCAGCACGGTTGATAAGGAAGAATAGACCATGGGGAAGGCTGTAAACAAAATAACAACGGCCAATATCAGCCATACATGGTTGGCTTCCCATACGGGCGCTATCGCTTTGGAGATAGTTACTTCTTCTCTTCTGCCTGCAAGGCTTTCTATAATGCCTGCGCCAAAATCGGCGCCACCCAATAACGTGTAAAGAATAAAAGCAATAGCTAATATGATGATAATGATGGTAAGCATTTATGTTTCATTAGCGGTGCGGTAATATTGTGAAATGTATTTGATCTGTCGCTTCATGAGCCAGATAATTATTAATGACAGCAAAATATATACAAGCGTAATTACATAAAAAGAATAATGCAATCCCGGCATGGGCGATACGGCATCTTTAGTTCGCATAATTCCATAAATTATCCAGGGCTGCCTTCCCGTTTCTGTTACGGTCCAGCCAGCCTCCACGGCAAGGAAACCTAACGGTGTCGTACACGCAATTAATATCAGCCACCATTTTTTCATGAGCACTTGTCGCCATTTGACACTAAATATCAAATACAACACGGAAACAAAGGCAAGAAAAAATCCTGATGCTACCATCAACTGGAAGGCAATGTGGGTAATAGTCACAGGTGGCCAGTCTTCCTTTGCAAATTTATCAAGGCCGGTTACTTCTGCATTTGCATCTCCTTTGGCGAGATAACTCAAACCGCCGGGAACCCGAATGGCATAATTTACCTTTTCTTCATTATTATCAGGTATTCCGCCAATAAGCAATTCAACATGATTACCCGTTTTATACAACGCCTCTAATGCGGCGAGTTTTTCGGGTTGTCGTTTGGCTACGTCTTTTGCAGAAAAATCGCCACTGAAAGGTTGTAATACTGCCGCAACGGAACCAAAGATCAATGCGGTTTTTACTGCCTGTGAATGAAAAGCATTGGCACCTTTCCTCAATATCAAATATGCATGAACACCTGCCACAGCAAAGGAAGTTGCAATAAAAGCCGCTAAAGTCATATGGATAGACTGTTCCAGCCACGCGGCGTTAAACATGGCTTTTACCGGATCAATATTAATGGCCTGCCCATTTACCCAATCAAAGCCGGAAGGGCTGTTCATCCAGGCATTGGCTGAAACAACGAAAATTCCGGAGATAACGCCGGAGATACTTACAATAACTCCCGATGCCCAATGGATCCATTTATTCAATTTATTCCATCCGTATAGAAAGATACCTAACGCTATCGCCTCCACGAAGAAAGCAGTTCCTTCCCAGGAGAAAGGCATGCCAATAATGGCTCCGGCGTGCTGCATAAAATTCGGCCATAACAAACCTAACTCAAATGAGAGTACCGTTCCTGATACGGCGCCCACTGCAAAAAAAATCGCAACTCCTTTCGACCAGGCTTTGGTAATATCCAAAAAAACTTCTTTGCCGGTACGAAGCCAACGCCATTCGCTGAAAGCCATGAGAACAGGCATCGTCATTCCAATGCAGGCGAATATGATGTGAAAGCCTAATGAAAAAGCCATTTGTGTTCTTGCTGCTAAGAGATCATTCATTTGTGAAGTCTGTATTCGATTGAATAAAATTTACCGGCTCGTTATTTTATACAAAGAAACGGTGTAACAGTTGCATAACAATAAGAGTTTGTTGCTGATAAGAATTTGAAGAGGGTTAGTGTAGCATGTTACACGAGCTGCGGCAAATTGTAAATGTTGCCGCGGTGCCGGCCCGTATAAGTGGTAGCGTGATTAATGCTAAATTGCAATCATTTAAAAAAAGAATTATGCGTGAAATTTCAGATTTTTTCAGCAAACTTTTCAGCGCCGATAATTTTCCGGCACGGTGGCATTGCGGAAGATGGACATCCTTTCATGGCTGGCTTTATATCATCTCAAGTGTGTTGATAGCGCTGGCTTATTTTTCCATTCCGTTAATACTTTACTATCTTATAAAAAAATCAAAAAATAAACTGCCCTTTTTAAGAATTTTCTGGTTGTTTCTACTTTTTATTTTGGCTTGCGGATTTACACACGTGTTTGATGCTGTTATGTTTTGGTACCCCGTTTACCGTGTTTCTGCCGTAGTTTTATTTATCACTGCCGTGGTATCATGGATGGCTGTGTTTGGATTATACAAAGTAGTTCCCAAAGCGCTGGCGCTAAAGTCTCCTCTTATGCTGGAGCAAATTATCCAGGAGCGTACGGAGCAACTGGAACAAACCAATCAAAACCTGCTTAGAACAAATTTGCAGCTGGAAGAATCCCGCCTCGCAACTGAAAAGTTAATGAGACAGAAAGATGAATTTTTAAATATTGCGAGTCACGAATTGAAAACACCGGTTACCTCATTGAAGGCCTACACGCAGATATTGTCGATGAACGGACATGAAATGGGCGACGAAAGGAAAAGCATGTATGCCAAGATGGACGGGCAGATTGATAAGCTTACGGTATTAATAAATGATTTACTTGACACCACAAAGCTCGACCAGGGAATATTAGTTTATGATAAAGAGAAAATGAGTTTGTCGGACACACTCGCCGAAGTGACAGAAGAAATGCAACGTACTACGCCGACACATAATATAGTTCTTGCCGAAAATCAGTCAGCAACTATTTGGGGAGATAGAGAAAGAATTACTCAGGCAATCAGCAATTTTCTTACTAACGCGGTGAAATATTCTCCCGACAATAAACAGATTATTGTAAGACTTGAAATTAAAAACGATTGGGCCATATGTTCTGTGCAGGATTTTGGCATCGGCATACCAAAAGATCAGCAGGATAAAATATTTCAAAAATTTTATAGAGTTACAGGCGAAAGTTTACATACGTATCCCGGAATGGGCCTGGGCCTTTTTATTGTTAAGGATATTATCAGCAGGCACGATGGTAAAATTTGGTTGGAAAGTGAAAAGGGCAAAGGATCTACGTTTTATTTTAGTGTTCCGATCATGCAATAGACTTGCAGGTAGTTTAATATTAAGTTATTTCAAATCAAATAATTTCTCTGCTTCCAGCCAGTTATTCAAGCGTTCATATTTGGTATCATTTGCATTATGTGCGGCAGTAAACATTATGGGTCTTCCATTAAATACTGATAAGTTGAAATCATGATCGTCGATTAAGATATCACCTTTTAAAACACTTTTATCGCCACAAAATATTCTTTGCTTCCAGTGAATGAATGGGAAATGTTTATCGAGCCATTCGTATTTGTAAGGTAAAGAATGTGGAAATTCCATAGCTGCAGACGCGATGTACACATCAAACCTGTTATTGAGTTCTTCAATTATTTCCCTGCTGTTTTCAATTACCGGAAGGCCCTTAAAAAATTCTTTCTGATGAGGATACGCTTTTACAATTTTCCGGTGTTCTTCCGGAACAACGAGATGTAGCTTGGTTCCTTTAAGATCATCTTTCGTATAACGTACGCCAAAATCCCGCTCGTACCATTCATTGAAGCGCTCTTCCGCGTCTGCAATTACATCATCCATATCAATAAGTATTCTCATAGATTTTTATTTGCATGAGTGGTAAAATTAAAAAATCGGTTTGATGTTAAATTGAGAAACGTGATGGTTTTCTGTACGAAGTTATTTTAATTTTTGAGGTAGTATTATTTTGGGATGATTGATGTAATTGATTAGTTTTAGAATTGAGTTGAAAAAATGGTTTAAATATGCAAAAGGAATTAACTGAATATGAAAATAATCTGAAACAACATGGCGAGAAAATAATTGTCGACATTGACAACTGCGAGATAAAAGAAAATAATTACTACGAAGATATTGCCAGCAAGATATTGTTGCCGGCGCGGGCAGACGACTACAGGGAACAATACATAGTACAATCGGTAATAATCTACAACTATAAAAAAAATGGCACTTCTGAAATATTTGTAAGTCAAACTTTCCCGGTTGATACGATAACGCTTGAAAGCCACATATTAAACCATGAAATCATTCTTTATGTTGATCCGATTGATCGGAGTAAATATTTTTTTGATTTCAATCCAATTCTATGATGAAGTTGATCAATTTTCAAAGATTAAGCGATTTGCCAGTTTTGAGCGATCCTTGAATAAAATTATTATTAGAAGTTATGTCGGATAAAATATATTTCAGAATTGCAATTGGATGGACAATCTTCCTTTTATTATTGACTGTAGCGATAATTTCTTCAGAACCCAAAAACACATCTGGTGGTGAACAATATTTTCTTACATCAATAGCAAAATCAATTTTTGCATTTATTATTGGTCAGGTTATTTTATTAATTATATATTTTAGTGTTCGCACTAAAAAGGATACCTGAGTTATTTTTTATAGGATATTCGATGTGCAAAAGAAGATAGCAAACTAATTTATCGAACGTAGTCTCTATAAATGGATGTTATATGAAACTTTCCTTCCTGATCTTTTTTATTTTGTTATCAATTTCCTCTTACAGCCAGGATAATTCTCCTAAAAAAAACACAATGACTGCCGATTCATTTTTGGTTTTAATGGAGAAAAAAAATAGTGACTTTATAAACAAGCCCTTTCCTCAATTTTCAGTCTCAGCAAATAATGAAGAATGTTCAAACGCTACATTGAAAGGAAAAGTGGTTTTTATAAATTTCTGGTTTGCGGCTTGTCCGCCTTGCATGGCTGAAATGGATGAATTAAACAAACTATTTGAAAAATATCAGCGTAGCAAAAACTTCGAATTTGTTTCGTTCACTTTTGAAAAACCGAAGAACATCGCATTGATAAAAAAGAAATTTAAAATCGGCTATTCTATCTATTCCATAACGCGGGATGAATGTTATAGACTGAATAATAACAATGGTTTTCCAACGAGTATCATTTTAGATTCGGCGGGAATCGTACGATATGTGCATCCCGGCGACCAGCTTAATAAACAGGAAATAAAAAAATATTTTCATTCGAAAGTGTATCCATTAATTACAGAAGAATTACAACGTTAGCTTGCTGACTTCTTATGTGCCATTTCAAATTTCTATATAAATTTTAAGCAACTGCTTCCCTGTTGTACTTACTCTTATATTCAATTGGAGACAATCCGGTTATTCTTTTAAATATTGTTCTGAAAGCTTTGGTGTCCGAATAACCAACTTCATACATTACTTCATTCACATTCTTTCGTCCTTTTTCTAAATTCTTTTTTGCCGCTTCTATCTTTACACGCTGAATATATTCAGTTACGGTATTAGCGGTTGCTTTCTTAAATCGACGTTCCATATTTCTTCTTCCCAAAGCAAACATCGACGCCAGTTGGTCAACGGTAATCTTTTCTTCAAAATTATTTTCAATGTATTCCTGTGCCTGTTTTATGGGTTCATCGTCGTGTGTTTTTTGTCCTTTAAAAATTATAAACGGCGATTGACTTATGCGATCGATATCGATCATAAACATTTTAGCAATTAAAACTGCCACATCCCGGCCGGCATATTTTTCAATAATATATACAAGCAGATTTGTGAATGAATAGGCACCGCCGCTTGTATAAATGCCGTCTTCTTCAGTCATAATTTTATCGTCAACCAAATTAACCTGTGGAAATGCATTTCTGAAATCATTGGCTGCAATCCAATGTGTAGCGCATTGTTTTCCGTCTAACAAACCGGTTGATGCAAGAAAGAAAGAAGCGATGCACAAACTCGCTACCTCAGCCCCCGCGTTATATTGATTGATGATCCACGGAATAAATGGCGCGTTGTTTTCCATCATCGTTTTTGGATCACCATGAATAGCAGGAATAATAATGAGGTCCGTTTTATTCACATCATCAATTAGTACATCAGCGTCAATTTTAAACAATCCATTTCGCTGACTGGTTTCTTTTGAAATACCCACCAACTCTACCTTAAACAGGGGAGGCCGGTCCATATTTTTTAATATAGAATTTACATCATTAAATATCTGGTGCGAACCTTCAATATTTACAACGCTTGTATGCCCTTGAGGAATGAGTATTGAAACGTGTTTCATAATTGTTTTTACTTTTAAATGCATTTTTAATGCCATAAAATTAAAGAATGTTTCTGTCGCAATCAACCCTTTAGATTGCCGCATTTGCACCCGCATTTTCCTGCATGATGATTGTAGGTTTGTATTGAAATTAAACAAATGAAGATGGAAAAATATAATCTAACCAATGATTTAACCGTCTTTGGGCGGCAGGTAAAAACGTTTCCATCAGGCATTGGAGAAGCTTTTGATGAACTAATAAAATTGACGGGTGACGGTGCAGGTGAACGTTCTTATTACGGTGTAAGTGAGTTTAAAGATGGTAAAATGGTCTATTATGCAATGGCCGCAGAGAAGATTGAAGGCGAAGCCGGGAAATATAATTATGATCAATTAAAAATTGAAAAAGGAGAGTATTTAACAAGTACTCTTATCGACTGGCAAAAAAAGACCGGATGCATTAAGGATGTTTTCTATGAAATAATACAAGACCCGCGGGTGAATAAAACGAAACCTGCGATAGAATGGTATAAAAGTGACAACGAAATGATGTGCCTGGTTAAAATGAATGATTAGAAATGAATGATAATTATTAATGCTAATAAAAAGAAAAACATGTTGACA
>Ga0207695_10004865_pt1 | contig 18124 bp, 16 predicted proteins | sample KBSC54metaG_FD_184354 | JGI IMG/M metagenome (GOLD analysis project Ga0207695, IMG submission 184354) | Corn rhizosphere microbial communities from Kellogg Biological Station, Michigan, USA - KBS C5-4 metaG (SPAdes) (version 2) | ecosystem: Host-associated > Plants > Roots > Rhizosphere > Soil... | reverse complement strand
GGTCGTTGTGGTCGTCCAGGGACACCAGCTCGATCGGGCGGCCGTGGATCCCGCCCGCCTCGTTCACCTTGCGGAAGTAGGCGAGCGCCCCGTCGCGGATGTCCTTGCCGATGCCGGCGTTCGAGCCCGTGAGCGGCGCGGACTGGCCGATGACGATGCGGTTGTCCGCGGCGGAGGCGGAAAGCGCCGCGAGCGCCAGGGCCGCGGCGAATGCGATGGAGATCTTCATGGGCAACCCCTGCGAATCGCGGGACTTTCAGCGCATGCGGGGGACCATGCCCTTCATGCCGCGCAGCATCTTCCCGAGGTTCCCGCCGCGCATCATCTTCATCATCTTCTGCATCTGCTCGAACTGCGCGAGGAGGCGGTTCACCTCCTGCACCTGCACGCCCGCCCCCGCGGCGATCCGGCGCTTGCGCGAGGCCTTGAGGAGCTCGGGCTTCCGGCGCTCGAGCGGCGTCATCGCGTCGATGATCCCGGCCGTGCGCTTCAACGCCTTCTCCTGAAGCTCCGGCGAGGCCTGCGCCATCTGCGTCACCTGCACCGGCAGCTTGTCCGCGAGGCTCGCGATCCCGCCCATCTTCTTCATCTGCACGAGCTGCGCCTTGAAGTCCTCGAGGTCGAAGTCCTTGCCCTTGCGGAACTTCTCCGCGAGCTTCTCCGCCTCCTTCTCGTCGACCTTCGCGCGCGCCTCCTCGACCAGGCCCAGGATGTCGCCCATGCCGAGCATGCGCGAGGCCATGCGCTCCGGGTGGAAGGCCTCGAGGCCGTCCATCTTCTCCGAGACGCCCACGAACTTGATGGGCTTCCCCGTCACCTGGCGCACCGAGAGCGCGGCACCGCCGCGCGCGTCGCCGTCCAGCTTCGTGAGGACGACCCCCGTCAACGGCAGCGCCTCGTTGAAGGCGCGCGCCACGTTCACCGCGTCCTGCCCCTGCATGGAGTCCACGACGAAGAGCGTCTCGATCGGCTTCACGGCCGCGTGGAGCGCCGTCACCTCCTCCATCATCGCCTGGTCGATGCCCAGGCGCCCGGCCGTGTCGACGATGAGGACGTCGTGGTAGTGCCGCTTCGCGTGGTCGAGCGCCGCGCGCGCGATGTCCACGGGCTTCTGCGACGGGTCCGAGGGGAAGACGTCGACCTCGAGGCTCTTGCCGAGGGTGGCCAGCTGCTCGATCGCGGCCGGCCGGTACACGTCCGTCGAGACGAGGAGCACCTTCTTCTTCGCGGCGGCCTTGAGGAGCCGCGCGAGCTTGCCCGCGCTGGTGGTCTTCCCCGAGCCCTGGAGCCCCGCGAGGAGGATCACCGCCGGCGGCTGGGTCGCAAGATCGAGGCCCGCGCCCTGCCCGCCCATGAGCTCGACCAGCTCCTGGTGGACCACGCCCACCAGCGCCTGCCCGGGCGTGAGGCTCCCCACGACTTCCTGCCCGAGGGCCTTCTCCTTCACCCGGCCGATGAAGTCCTTCACGACCGGAAGGCCCGCGTCCGCGTCGAGGAGGGCCAGGCGCACCTCCCGCAGCATCTCCTGGACGTTGTCCTCGGTGATGCGGGAGTGGCCCCGGAGGGTCTTCACGACCGAGGAGAGGCGTTGCGTGAGCGCGTCGAGCATGGGGAATTGGTAAACTGGTGGGTCTTCGTGCGGGTGCGGGTGAAATGCCTGATTTGCTTTTGTATTTTAGCACCGCCGCGTGCTGGCTCCTCCTCTCGGCGGCGGCGTGGCGCGCGGCCCGTCCGGCGGTCGCGGGCGGCCCCGCGGCCCCGCGGGACGAGGCCCGGCTGGAGACCGCGTTCGTCCCGGTGGCCCTGGTCCTGAACGCCATGCTCCTCTACCGGAGCGTGGTGCGCCCGGACGGCCTCGATCTCAGCTTCGGCAACGGCGTCGCGATGCTGGTGTGGCTCACGGTGCTCATCTACTGGGTCGCCGGGCTCGCCTTCCGGGGCTTGGCCGCCATCCTGGGGCTCATGTCGCCCGTGGCCTTCTGCGCGGTGGTGGTGCAGGCGACCACGATGAACGTCCACCACGTCGTGAACTACGGCGGCGATCCGCTCTTCGCGCTCCACTTCGCCATCGCGATGCTCGCCTACAGCCTCTTCTTCGTGGCGACCGTGCACGCGCTCGTGATGCTGGCGGAGGAGAAGTGGCTGCACCGCGGCGTTCTCCCGCCCTTCATCCGGAGCCTTCCGCCGCTCCTCGAGATGGAAGCGCTCCTCTTCCGGATCCTCCTCGCCGCCTTCGTGCTCCTCACGTTGACCGTCCTCTCGGGCGTCTTCTTCTCGGAGGAGCTCTTCGGGAAGCCCTTCACCTTCACGCACAAGAACGTCTTCGCGATCCTCTCGTGGTTCATCTTCGGCGGGCTCCTGGTCGGCCACCACGTCCGCGGCTGGCGCGGGCGCACCGCCGTCTACTGGACGCTCGCGGGCTTCACGGCCCTGATGCTCGCCTACGTGGGCAGCAAGGCGGTCCTCGAGTTGGTCCTCAAGCGCGGCTAAAGGCGACCTGCCCGTGACGGACGCGGTCCCGCTCCGCTGGCTCTTCGTGGCGCTCGTGGCGCTCCTCGCGCTCTCGGGCTTCTTCTCCATGTCCGAGACCTGCATGATGGCGTTGAACCGCTATCGCCTGAAGCACCTCGTGCGCGAGGGGAACCGGGGTGCGAAGCTCGCGGCGACGCTCCTCGCGCGCACGGACGAGCTGCTCGCCTTCATCCTCGCCGGCAACACCGTCATCAACGCGGCCACCACCATCCTCGTGGCCGAGATCTGCCGGCGGCTCTTCGGCACCGGCGACTACGTGCTCGCGATCGCGACCTTCAGTGCCAGCTTCGCGATCCTCATCTTCGCGGAGATCCTCCCGAAGATCCTCGGCGCGTCGTATTCGGAGACCATCGCGCTCGGCGCCTCCTACGTCCTCACCCCGCTCATCCGCGCGACGCGGCCGGCGATGTGGATCGTGAACGTGATCGTGCGCTCGCTCCTGAAGCTCCTGCGCATCCGCAAGTTGGGCGAGGGCGCGGCGCAGCCGTTGAGCATGGGGGAGCTTCGGACACTCGTCCTCGAGGGCGGGAAGTTCATCCCGAAGAAGCACCGGTCGATCTTCCTGAACCTCTTCGAGCTGGAGGACATGACGGTCGACGACACCATGACGCCCCGCGGCCAGATCGAGGCGATCGACCTGAAGGACGACATCGACGACCTGCGCAACGCGATCGCCACGGCGCACCACACGCGGCTCGTGGTGTGCGAGGGCGGCCTGGACAACACCGTGGGCACGCTCCACGTCCGGAAGGTGCTGAACGCCACGCGCCGCGACGAGCTGGACGTCGAGGGCCTGCGCGCGATCATGCGCGATCCCTATTTCGTCCCGGAGGGGACGCCGCTCCTCACTCAGCTCACCAACTTCCAGGAGAACCAGCGCCACATGGGGCTCGTCGTGGACGAGTACGGCGAGATCCTGGGGCTCGTCACCATGAAGGACATCCTCGAGGAGATCGTGGGCGAGTTCACGAGCCAGGCGATCGGGAGCGCCGCCCTCTTCCACAAGGAGGCGGACGGAACCGTGATCGCGGACGGCACCTGCTCGCTCCGGGTCTTGAACCGCAAGGCCGGGTTCGACTTCCCGCTCGAGGGGCCGAAGACCATCAACGGCCTGGTCCTGGAGCAGCTCGAGGACATCCCGGAGGCGGGGACGGGGCTCACGGTCGCGGGACACCCGGTCGAGATCCTGCAGGTGCAGAACCGCATGGTGAAGGTGGTGCGGATCCTGCCGCGGCCCGCGCCGGCCCGCGAGGCGCAAGCCGCGTAGCCTAGCGCCGGTCCCGTGGTCGCGAAGCGCCGGTCAACTCGTAGCTCGCCTAGCGCCGGTCGCGTGGTCGCGAAGCGCCGGTCAACTCGTAGCTCGCCTAGCGCCGGTCCCCGGTAGTCCCGTAGCGCGCGACGAACGCGCGGTCGATCCGGTCCTTCCAGTTCCACACCCAGTCGCCCTCCCAGGCGAGCCCGTTCCAGACGGCGACCGCGTGGCGGTTGCCCGTCGAGACGAGCGCGAGGTAGCGCGGGTGCGTCACGTGGGGATGGAGCTCGCCCCCGGCCACCGCCGCGCGCAGGTTCGCCGCGAGCGCCGGCCCCGCGCGCACCGCGAAGACGCCCGCCTTCGCGTGCGGCCGTCCCTGCACCGCCGCGCAGTCCCCCGCGCCGAAGACGTCCGGATGCGAGACCGAGCGCAGGCGATCGTCGGTGAGGAGGAAGCCCCGCTCGTCCGTGGAGAAGCCCGACGCGCGGATCCACGGATGCGCGGCGCCGCCCGTCGCCCAGAAGACGGCGTCCGAGGTGAACTCGAGGCCCTGCTCCAGCCGCACGTAGTCGGGGCCCACCTCCATCACGGCGCTTCCGGTGTGCGTGCCGATGTTGCGCCGGCGAAGCTTCGCCGCGAGGCGGCGCCGGGCGCCCGCCGGGAACTCGGGCACCACGAGCCCGGTGTTCGTCACGACGCGCACGTGCGCCCACGCGAGGCCCAGCTCCTGGCGCAGCCGGTATTCCATCGCGAGCGCCAGCTCCACGCCGGCCGCGCCGCCGCCCACCACGGTCACCGCGCCGATCCGTCCCTCGCGCGCGCGAACGATCGTGTCGCTCCATCCCTTCACCGCGCGCTCGAGCGGGCGCATCACGACCGCGTGGCGCTCGACGCCGCGCACGTCGCTCGCGAAGGACACGGTGCCCACGTCGAGGGAGAGGACGTCGTACGGGACCCGGGCGCCGTTGTCGCACACCACCTCGCGGTCGGCGGTGTCGACGCGGATGGCACCCGCCTGCACGAGCGTCACCTGCGCCCGCTCGGCGAGCGCGCGCAGGTCGACCGTGCACTGGTCGATGTCGTAGTGGCCGGCGAAGAGGCCCGGCATCATGCCCGAGTAGGTGAGCCAGGGGTACGGCGTCACGAGCGTCGCGTTCCTCGCGGTCTCCGGATGGAGCGCGAGATCGTGGAGCACCTCGATGTGCGCATGCCCGCCGCCCAGGAGGACCAGCCGCTTCACCGCGCGCTCCCCGCCGCCTCGAAGTGGAGGTCGCCGAACCACGCGGTCGCGGACTCGCCCGTCTGGTCGGTGTCGTTCCCGGCCGCCACGCCCGAGACCGGGTGGAGCGCCGCGTCCGCGCCGAACGCCGCGCGATAATCCGCCGCGACGTCGCGCCGCTCCTCCACCCACTCGCCCGCCCGCGCGGCGCCGCTTTCGAGGACGATCACGCGAACGCGGTCGGTGTAGGCGCTCCACACCGAGGTGCCGGGCGGATGGCGGTTGTCCCAGACATAGCAGAGCGCGGCCGACGGAAGCGCCTCGCCGTAGAGCAGGCGCGCGAGGAGGAGCTTCACGCGGGTCCCCAACGGAAGCTCGGCGGCCGGGACATCGAAGAAGACGTAGACCCGCGCCGCGAAATCGTCGCCGCGCTTCGTCGCGAGGTCGGCGGACTCGACCACGCGATCGACCTTCCAGCGCCACGCGAGGACGGGGCTTCGCGACGGATCGAGGGCGAGCGGCTGCGCGGCGGTGCCCGCGGCCCGCGTCGAATGCACCCGCAGCACCGTCACGCCGGCGTCGTCCACCAGGGCGATCTCGGGCGCGCGCGCCCGCGGCGGGACGAGGACCCGCCACGGCGCCCGAAGCGCGCCCGCCGGCAAGGCGGAGAAGGCGCGCGGCGCGGCCACATCCGCCGCGAGCGCGAACGGCGCGGCGGCGGCGAGCGCCATGGCGGCCAGCCTCACGAGAGCACCTCCGCCAGGAGCCCCTCGCGCTGCAGGCGCGCGTAATCGTCCGGCCGGTCCACGTCCCAGAGCGGCGGGAGCTCCGTCCAGGAGGCCTCCGCGGCACGCAACCTCTCCCGCGTGCGGGTCATCACGGCGGCGGTGCCCCACGGGATGTCCTCGAAGACGCCCGCGATCGGGCGCGCGAGGCCCACCAGCACGTAGCCGCCATCCTCCGCGGGCACGAAGACCGCGTCCTTGTCGCGCAGCGCCCGCGCCGCCGCCTCGAGGTGCGCCGCGGTGAGCGCGGGGCAGTCCGCGCCGATCGCGAGGAGGGGCACGGCGTCGCGCCACGCCGGCTCGAACGCATGGCGCATGCGCGCTCCCAGGTCGTCTCCGCGCTGCGGCTCGAGCCGGGCGCCGAACTCCTCCGCGCACCGCGCGAAGAACGGATGCGCCGTGTCCGGCGCGCACCAGAGCGATACGAGGCCCGGCCGCGCGCGCACGGCGGTGGAGAGCGCGTGGCGCACGAGCCCCGCGTGCAGGCTCGCCGCAGCGTCCGCTCCGAGCACGCCCGCGAGCCGCGTCTTCACGGCCCCCGGGACGGGAGCCTTCGCGAACACGGCGATCGCCGCGTCAGGGCGAGGTGCGCTCGACGTCATAGCGGCGTGCGAGCCGGTGGGGATCGACGCCCAGGGCGTACGCGAGGCGCAGGCGCCACATGAGCACCACCGTGGCGAGCGTGCCGCGCCGCTCCCAGCGGCGGCCGGACGTGACGGCCCTCAGGCGGAGGCACGCCGGGCGCGAGATGCGCTTCAACGCGGAGGAAAGCGCCACGTCCTCCATGAGCGGGATCTCCGGAAAGCCGCCGGCCGCCTCGAAGGCGTCGCGCCGCGCGAAGATCGCCTGGTCGCCCGTCGCGATGCCGGTCGCCCGCGAGCGCAGGTTCATCGCCGCGCCGATCACGCCGAGGAGCGGGCTCGCCCCTTCGATGCGCACGTCGAAGCGGCCCCACGCGCGAGTGCCGTCCCCGAGCGCGGCGCGGATGGCCTCGGGCGCGGCCGGCGGAAGGCGCGTGTCCGCGTGGACGAAAGCGAGGTAGGCGCCGCCGCTCGCGCGCGCCCCGGCGTTCATCTGCGAGGCGCGCCCGCGCGGCGCCTCGATCACGCGGTCGGCGAGGGGAGCCGCGAGGCGCCGCGTGTCGTCGCGGCTGCCGCCGTCCACCACGACCACCTCGACCTCGCGCGCGCGCATGGGCTGCAGCGCTTCGAGCATGCGCCCGATGCCCGCCGCCTCCTCCAGCGCCGGCACGACGATCGAGAGGGGAACCATGGGGGCGATTGTAACGTCAGCCCCCCTCGCGGGCTCACGGTTTCGCGTCGTTGAGCGACCAGTCGTAGTCGAGGAAGGCGACCTCCGCGGTCCCCGCCCGGATCGCGGCGCGATCCTCCGGCCGGTCCGCGAGGAGGTCCGCGTACCGGGCGAGCATCGACTTCACCGACGTGTAGCCGTGCCAGCCGTGCTCGAAGTCCTTCCCGTACCAGTCGAAGATGCGCGAGACCTCCAGCCGCCGCGCCTGCGCGTCGTAGCGGTTGCGCGAGCGATCCGAGAGGAACCGGCGCATCGCGTCCTCCAGCTGGGCGTCCAGCCGGTCCGGGAGGAAAGGCTCGTTGCGCAGCATCGGGCAGCCCACCGAAGCGCACACGACCGCCACGTGCACGCGCGGCTCGTCGTACGCGCCTTCCTTGCGCAGCATCTCGTGCTCGATCATGTCGAGGTAGGCGGGGGCGCCGAAGAGCGTGAAGAACCTGTCCTTCCACGGGTTCCCGAAGAAGCTCCCGAAGTCGCGGATCGACTGGAGCGCCGGGTAGCGCGTGAGGATCTTCTTCACCGTGAAGGCGTTGTAGGCGTTGATCAGGAAAGCCTCGCGCTGCGGCTTCGTCCACGCGTCGAACTCCGCGCGCGGCACCTTCTCGATCTCGCCCAGCACGGCGTCGAGCCTGCCACCGTCGCGCGCCATGCCCGCGTAGTCCACGCGCGAGGCGTTCCCCTCGGGAAGGTAGCGGACGTGCTTCTTGAGGAGCGCATCCCACGCGGCGTAGCCGTGGTCGAACGCGAGGACGGGAAACGCCGCGGCAAGGGCCGCCAGCGCGAGCGCGAGCCGCGCGATCGTGCCCGCGGCGAAGCGCGGTGCGTCATTCACGGGCATGGCCCTCCCCAACGTCGTGATACGGCCGCTTGTCCGAAAGCCGGAAGAGGCCGCCCACGACCGCGGCGAGGCTCGCCTCCCCGCGCGTCCAGTCGTTGTAGCGGGCGGCGAGCGCCATCTGCCCGTGCGTCACGCGCGAGCGGCGCCAGACGCCCGCCGCGTACTTGTTCGCCTCGGCGACCGTGGGATACGCGTGGATCGTCGAGAGGATGCCGTTGAGTCCCACGCCGTGCTTCATCGCGGCGACGATCTCCGCGAGGATCTCGCCCGCGTGCTCGCCCGCGATCGTGGCGCCCAGGATGCGGTCGCTCCCGGGAGGCGTCAGCACCTTGAGCATTCCCTCCGCCGCCCCGTCCGCGATCGCGCGGTCGAGGTCGTCGATGCCGTACACGCTCGTCTCGTAGGGAACCTTCCTCTCCTTCGCTTCGGTCTCGTTGAGACCCACGCGCGCAACCTCCGGCTCCGTGAACGTGACCCAGGGGACCACCGAATAGTCCACGCGGTACTTCCGGAACCGGCCGAAGAGCGCGTTCACGGCGCAGTACCACGCCATGTGCGCCGCGACGTGCGTGAACTGGTACGGCCCCGCGACGTCGCCGCATGCGAAGACGTTGGGATAGACGGTGGCGAGGTGCTCGTCCACCTCCACCGTCTTCTGCTTCGTGAGCGGCACGCCCAGCTCCTCCAGGCCGTAGCCCCCGGTGTTGGCGACCCGGCCCACGGCGCAGAGGATCTCGTCGCACGCGATCCGGACCTCGCGGCCCTCGTGCTCCGCGACGATCACCTTCCCGCCGCCCTCGATCCGCACCTCCTTCGCCTTGTGGCCGGTGAGGACCGCGATGCCCTCCGCGCGGAAGCGGCGCTCGATCAACGCGGAGAACTCGGGGTCCTCGCGCACCATGAGCCGCGGCAGCATCTCGACCTGGGTCACCTCGGCGCCCAGCCGCGCGAAGCATTGCGCGAGCTCGCAGCCGATGGGGCCGCCGCCCAGGACCGCGAGGCGGCGCGGAAGCTTCCGCAGGTCCCACACGGTTTCCGAGGTGAGGGGCCGCGCCTCGGCGAGCCCCGGAACCGGCGGAATGAGCGGCCGCGCGCCGGCCGCGATCACGATCGCCTTCGTGGCGAGCGTGCGGGTCCCGCCTTCCGCGAGCGCCACCTCCACCGTCCAGGGCGAGGTGATGCGGGCGCTCCCCTTGAGGCACTCGACGCCCATCCGCGTGTAGCGCTCGACCGAATCGTGGGGCTCCACCCGGCGCACGACCGCCTGCACGCGCTCCATCACCTGCGCGAAGTCGGCGTCGAAACGCGCCTCGCGCACGCCGAAGTCCCGCGCGCGGCGCATGTCGGCGAGGAGGCGTGCCGTCCGGATCAGCGCCTTGGAGGGAACGCAGCCGGTGTTCAGGCAATCGCCGCCCATGCGATGCTTCTCGACCAACGTCACCTTCGCCTTCACCGCCGCGGCGATGTAGGCGGTGACGAGCCCGGCGGAGCCCGCGCCGATCACCACGATGTTCCGGTCGAACTTCGCGGGGCGCGGCCAGCGCGCGTAGACCTTCCTCGCCTTCATCGCGGCGAGAACGCGCTTCGCGACGATGGGGAAGAGGCCCAGGGCCACGAACGCGGCGACGAGCCCCGCGGAGATCCGGAACCGGCCCAGCTGCGTGCCGGCGTAGACGTAGACCACGGTGCCCGCGAGCATGCCCAGCTGGCTCACCCAGTAGAAGGTCCACGCGCGGATCGGCGTGAGGCCCATCACCAGGTTGATCACGAAGAACGGGAACGCCGGCACGAGGCGGAGCGCGAAGAGGTAGAACGGCCCCTCGCGCGCGATCCCCGCGTTCACCGGCGCGAGCTTCTCGCCGAAGCGTGCCTGCACCCAGTCGCGCAGCGCGAAGCGCGAGGCGAGGAAGGCGAGGGTCGCCCCCAGCGTGGAGGCGAACGAGACGATCACCGTGCCCCAGGCGAGCCCGAAGATGGCGCCGCCCGCGAGCGTCATGATCGCGGCGCCCGGGAGCGACAGCCCCGTGACCGCCACGTAGATCGCGAAGAAGGCCGCGGCGGTCGCGACCGGGTGCTCCCCGAAGTACGACGCGATCGCGCCGCGCTGCGACTGGAAGTAGTCGAGCGTCACGTAGCGATCGAGGCCCAGCGCGAAGAACGCGGCGATGAGCGCGGCGACGATGGCGACGACGGCGAAGCGGGCCTTGGTCATCGGAGCTCCTGAAGAGGAGGTTCGGCCGCGGGCGGGCCGCCTTACACCGCGGCGGCGAGCCGCGGTGCCGCCACCCCCGGGTCGTGGCGCGCGCCCTCGACGATGCGACGATGGTAGGACGCGTGCGCGGGAGAGCCCGGCGGCCAGCTCGCGACGAAACGCCCGAGCCAGCGCGCGTGGTCGTAGTCGATTCGCAACGCCTCGACGTGCACGCCGGCCACCTGCGCGCCGTACACGCGTTCCTGCCCGGAGAAAGCGCGCGTCGCGATGCGCGTGAGGAGCCCGTAGCGCGTCCCCGCGAAGTTCGGCATGCCCGCCGCGCCATTGTTGGCGACCGCCGCGCGGCGGCCGTCGACGTCGAAGAGCCGCAGCGCGGGAAGGCAGGTGTGCGCGCTCGCGAAGACGTCGACCCGCGCGTCGCGAAAGGCGCCCGCGATCCAGCGGGCATGGGCGGGCTCGTCCATCCGGTCCTGCGCGAAGCCCCAGCCGGCGAGCGAGGCCGCGTCGCCGTGCACGATGCCGATCCGCGCATCGCCCACGCGCGCCGTGAGGTGCATGGGGAGCGCGCCCAGCCGCGCGCGCGGGCCCGGCGCCAGCCGCGCGGTGGCGCGCAGGCGCGCCATGATCTCGTTGGAGCGCGAGACCTCCGCGTCGCTCACGTCCGCCGGGTAGGCGCAGCCGCAGCCCGCGTCGCTCTCGTCGACGGCGACCTCGGTCTCCACGTTCCCGCGGAGCGCCGCGTGGCGGAGCGCCTCGTCCGTGACCGCCGAGAAATCGTCCGGCCGCACGTCGAACCAGTGGAAGTCGCCGTTGAAGACGATCTTCACCGCTCGGCCCTCGCGCGCCGCGAGCGCCTGGATCGCCGCGAGCGCCTCGAGGTTCCCGTACAGGCCGCCCGCCACGTAGACCACCTCGGCCTCGAGCTGCGGCTCGCGGTCGAAGACACGCGGCGAGTAGCGGTACGCGAGCGGGCAGTTGCGGCCCGGGCGCTCACGGGCGTCCGGCGCTTCGCGACGCGCGGGGTCCGGCTTCGCGCTCAAGCGAGCGCCCCGCCGCAGCTCGAGCCCTGGCCCGCCGTGCACCCGTAGCAATGGTCCCGGACCACGATGGGGTTGCCCTGGAGGTCGCGCCGCAGCGCCTGCGTGATGTGCGTCCTCGGCCGTCCTTCGAGGCGGAGCGCCAGGCCCAGCATCTGGTTGAAGTCGCAGTCGTAGAGGTAGCCCTGCCAGTCCACGGAGACGAGCGAGCGGCACATCACGGTCTCCAGGTTCTCGTCGCGGTGCGCGCCGCGCAGGAGCTCCATGTACGCGCCGAACTGGCCCTTGGTGACCAGCGTGGAGCCGAACCGCTGGATCGGCATGTTCGCGATCGTGAGGAGGCGGTTGAACGTGATCCCCTCGCGCTCGCCCAGGATCCGGCGGTAGTCCGCCTCGAGCTTGTCCTGCGCGGGCGGAAGCGTCGGCCCCTGCGGGTTGTACACGAGGTCGAGCGTGAGCGCGCTCGCCGGCACGCCGTAGCCCAGAGCGTTCAGCGCGCGGATCCCGGCGATGCTCGCCTCGTAGACGCCCTTGCCGCGCTGGCGGTCCACGAGCTGCGGCGTGTAGCACGGGAGCGACGCCACGACCGCGACGCCGTGGGAGGCGAGGAAGCGCGCGAGGTCCTCCTGGCCGGGCTCGCGCAGCACCGTGAGGTTGCAGCGGTCGATCACGGCGGCGCCCGCGGCGCGCGCCTGCGCGACCAGCATGCGGAAGTGGGGATTGAGCTCCGGCGCGCCGCCGGTGAGGTCGAGGGTGGCGGCGCCGCTCGCCCGGAGGAACTCGAGCACCTGCCGCGCGGTCCCCTCGGCCATCGATTCGGTGCGCGTGGGGCCCGCGTTCACGTGGCAATGGACGCACGACTGGTTGCAGACGTACCCCAGGTTCACCTGGAGCGTCTCGAGGCGCTTGCGGGCGAGCGGCGGGAAGTCGGTGTCGGCGAGCAGGGGCAGCGTGGCGTGCATGCGGTGTTTCGTCCTTTGGGGTGGGTTTCGCGCGTCGCGGGCGCCCCGGTCCAATCGATCTTACCAAACGGGCCCCGGCCGGACCTGTCCGGCGCGAGGATGAGTCGGAAGCGGGCGCCCAACCTGACAACACGGCCCCGGCGCCCCTATTCCCCCGGGAGCCCTCGCGACGTACCATCGGTTCCCCAGACCGGGAGGCATTCCCTTGTTCGAATCCGCGGAGATCGGCCACAAGCTCGGGAAGGCCGTGTTCAAGCGCGAGGAGCCGAAGCTGCGGCAGCGCCTCCTCGCCCTGCAGTACGAGCTTCTCGAAAAAGGCGGCTTCCCGGTCGTGATCCTCGTGAACGGGGTGGACGGCGCCGGGAAGGGCGAGACGGTGAACCTCTTCAACGAGTGGATGGACCCGCGGCATATCCGCACGCGGGCCTTCGGAGCGCCCACGGACGCCGAGCGCGAGCGCCCCGAGATGTGGCGCTTCTGGCGCGAGCTCCCGCCCAAGGGCCACATCGGGATCCTCTTCGGCTCCTGGTACACCGACCCGATCCTGCAGCGCGTGATGGGGCACGAGAAGCGCGCCGAGTTTGCGCTGCGCCTGGAGGCCATCCGCCATTTCGAGCGGATGCTGGTCTCGGAAGGAGCCCTCCTCCTCAAGCTCTGGTTCCACCTGTCCAAGAAGGCGCAGAAGAAGCGCCTGAAGGCGCTCTCCTCGAGCAAGGAGACGGCATGGCGCGTGGGCCCGGGCGATTGGGAGCGGTTCCGCCGCTACGACGAGTTCATCGACGTTTGCGAAGACGCGCTGCGGGAGACGAGCACCGGGGAGGCGCCCTGGGAGGTGATCGAGGGAAGCGACCACCAGTACCGCTCGCTCACGGCGGGCGACCTCCTTCGGGATGCGCTCGCCGCGCGGCTGAAGGGAAAGCGCCCCGTGCTCTCGCCCCCGGCGCCGCCGCCCGTCCCGCCGATCGACGGTCGCACGCTCCTCACGTCCTTCGACTACAAGCGCAAGCTCGACCGGCGCGATTACGCGCGCCGGCTGGCGAAGCTGCAGGCCGACGTGAACCGCCTCACGCGCTCGAAGAAGATGCGCGGCCGCTCGATCGTCATCGTGTTCGAGGGCATGGACGCCGCGGGCAAGGGAAGCACCATCCGGAGGATCACGCAGGCGATGGACGCGCGCTTCTACCGCGTCGTGCCGGTCGCGGCCCCCACGGACGAGGAACGGGCGCAACCCTACCTCTGGCGCTTCTGGCGGCACGTCCCGGCGCACGGCCAGGCGGCGATCTTCGACCGCTCGTGGTACGGCCGCGTGCTGGTCGAGCGCGTGGAGGGTTTCTGCACGGAGCTCGACTGGATGCGCGCCTACCACGAGATCAACGACTTCGAGGAGCAGATGGTGAGCTCCGGCGCCATCGTCGCGAAGTTCTGGCTCGCGATCTCCTCGGCGGAGCAGCTGCGCCGCTTCAAGGCGCGGCAGGCGACCCCGTACAAGCGCTTCAAGATCACCGACGAGGACTGGCGCAACCGGAAGAAGTGGCCGGCCTACGAGCGCGCCGTGAACGACATGGTCGAGCGGACGTCGACCGATCCCGCGCCGTGGAACGTGATCGCCTCGGACGACAAGCTCTTCTCGCGCATCGAGGCGATCGGGCGGCTGCGGGACACCCTGAAGGCCGCGCTCTGAGGCCCCGGCGGACATGAGCTTCACGGCCCTCTTCCAGCGGCAGATCGCGGCGGCGATGGCGGTCGCGGTGGTCCTCGCGGCGATCCTCCTGTGGCGGCGCCCGGGGGACCGCGCGAGCATCCGCAACGCGCTGGTCCTGCTGGGCCTGTGCGGCATCGCGCAGATCGTCGACGCGATCGCGCGCTCCATGGGCGGCCTCGTCACGGCGGCCATCGCGGCGGACGCGGCGAGCGTGCTGGTGGGCCTCGTCCTCATCCGCCTCGCCGTCCTCTTCACGTTCCGCGTGGCGCTCGCCGCGCTGGGCTCGCGCCCGGCGCGCATCGTCGAGGAGCTCGCCACCGTCTTCGTCTTCGCCGCGTGGGGCTTCGTGTGGCTGCGGCTCGCGGGCGTGGACCTCGCGAGCCTCGTCACGACCTCGGCCATCATCACGGCCGTGATCGGCTTCTCGATGCAGCAATCGCTGGGGAACGTCCTGGGCGGCGTGATGCTGCAGCTCGACCGGTCGCTTCGCCCCGGCGACTGGGTGCGCGTGGACGACGTGACCGGGCGCATCGTCGAGATCACCTGGCGCCACACCGCGATCGAGACGCGCAACGGCGAGACCGTCGTGGTCCCCAACGGCTGGCTCATCCAGAACCGCTTCACCGTCCTCGGGACCCGCGCGAACCCGGATGCCCCGTGGCGCCGGTGGATCCGCGTGAACGTGGACCTTTCCGCGAACCCCGCCGACGTCTGCCGCGTGCTCGAGGACTCGGTGAGGAACGCCACCATCGAGAACGTCGCGACCTCGCCGCCGCCCTCCGCCGTGCTCACCGACTTCGGGCCGCGGCACGGAAGCTACGCGCTGCGCTACTGGCTCAACGACCGCGGCCCGGACGACGCCACGGACGGGCGCGTGCGCCTGCACATGGCCGCCGCCCTCGCGCGGCACAACATGCGCCTGGGGGTGCCGTACCAGGAGCAGCTCGACCTCCAGGACAACGAAGCGCACCGGAAGGCGGAATCGGACGCGGAGCACCGGCGGCGCGTGGCGGCGATCGCCGCGGTGGAGCTCTTCGCGCCCCTCTCGGAGGCGGAGCGCGAGTCGCTCGCGGCGCACCTGGTCTACGCGCCCTTCGCCGCCGGCGACGTGATGACGCGCCAGGGCGCGGTCGCGCACTGGCTCTACCTCATCGTCTCCGGGATCGCGGACGTCTCGGTCGAGACGCCGGCGGGCCGCCGCGACGTGGGGACGCTGGGGCCGGGCGAGGTGATGGGCGAGATGGGGATGATGACCGGAGCGCCGCGGCGGGCGACAGTGACCGCCCGCACGGACATCGCGTGCTACCGGCTCGACAAGTCCGGCTTCGCGCAGATCCTGCGCAACCGCCCGGACATCGCGGAGTCGATCTCGCGCATCCTCGCCGCGCGCGCGGCCGAGCTCGCCGGGCGCGAGGCCGCCGCGCCCACGCCGCACGCGCCGCCGCACCGCGACATCCTGGAGCGCATCCGGCACTACTTCGGGATCGCGGAGAAGAACCCGGTCGACTAGGCGAGGACGAGGCGCACGCGGTTGCGGCCGTAGACGTAGGCGTATTCCGCGGTCGCGGTGAGCCCCTGCGCGAGGAGGACTCCGAGGCCGCCTTCGCGCCGCGCCCCGGCGAGCGCCTCGAGCATGTCGCGGGTCCCGGGGGCGAACGGGTTGAAGGGCGCCGCGCGGTCCTCGTAGGTGAGGTGGATCCGCCCGCCCGAGCGCTCCAGCGTGATCCACACGGGCGCGTCGCTCCCGCCGTTGTGGCCGTGGCGCACGGTGTTGAGGAAGAGCTCCTCCACGACGAGGTTCGCCTTGAGGCAGGCTTCGCGCGGAAGCGCCGCGGAACGGCAGAAAGCGTCGATGAACGCCCGCGCGTCGCGCCAGGCTTCGCTCCGGGACGGAAACATCCCCATCCTGCTTGTGACGGCCTTCACAAGTGCACCCCCGCATTTTTCGGCATCATTAGGGACGCGAAAGCGCCTTTCTGGCAAGGAGAACGTAATGCGCATGACCCTGATCGCCGCATTGCTGGCCGCGATGGCCCTTCCCGCGCTCGGCGCGGACGTGGGGATCGTGAAGGTCGCGAACGGCTCGGTCGCCCTCGAGCGGGAAGGCGCGCGCATCCCGGCCGCGGTGGGCACGCCCGTCCAGGTCTCGGACGTCGTGGTGACCGGGGCGGACGGCGCCGCGGGCATCACCTTCAGCGACAACAGCCTCGTCTCCGTCGGCCCGGACAGCCGCTTCGCGATCGACCGCTACGCGTTCGACACGACGACGTATGCCGGGGAATTCCAGGGCACCCTCAGCAAGGGCCGGCTCGCCGCGGTCTCCGGCAAGATGGTGAAGCAGTCGCCCGAATCCATGAAGATCCGCACCCCGTCGGCGATCATGGGCGTGCGCGGCACCGAATTCGTGGTGCAGGTCGACGAGCCCGCCGCGACCGCGCGCCCGTAAGCGTCCCTTGGCAAGGCTCATCGCCGCCCTCTTCGCGGCGGCGCTCGCCGCAGGCTGCGCCTCGCAGCCCGTTTCTCCCGCCCTCTTCGCGGTGCTCCCCGCGCCGGACGGCCACATCGGCGCGATCGCGGTCGAGCACGGCGGCGAGCGGCGCGTGATCGACACCGCCTACGGTTTCCAACAGCTCCAGCCGGACGGGTCGCTCAAGCCGGGACACCTTACCGAGGTCGAAGTGAGGACCCGCTTCGGAAGCACGCTCGAGGCGCTTCCGGCGCCCCCGGCGAGCTTCACCCTGTATTTCCTCGAGGGAAGCGACGAGCTCACCGCGAGCTCCAAGGAGGACCTCGAGCACGTCTTCGCCGAGATCCGCCACCGGCCGCTGCCGGACATCGTGGTGATCGGGCACACGGACACGATCGGCGCCGTCCAGTACAACGACCGCCTTTCGCTCGCCCGTGCCGGGCGCATGCGCGACATGCTGATCGAGCGCGGGGTGCCCGCGGACCGGATCCAGGCGCGGGGACGCGGCGAGCGCGAGCTCCTCGTGCCCACCGAGGACCAGGTCCGCGAGCCGCGCAACCGCCGCGTCGAGATCAACGTCCGCTGAAGGACCGCTAGCCGCCTTCCCACCGGATCGCGAGGAGCGTGATGTCGTCGGAGTGCTCGGCGCCGCGCGCGAACTTCTCCACGTCCGAGCGCACCTGCCGCACGACGGCGTCCGGCTCCGATTCGTCGCCGAGCCAGGTGAGGGTCGCGCGCAGCCGCTCCGAGGTGAAGAAGGCGCGCTCCGGGTTCATCGCCTCGGTCACGCCGTCCGTCACCACGCAGATCCACTCGCCCGGCACGAGCGTGCGCCGCCCGGTCGGATAGGCGTATCCCTCGATCACGCCCAAGGGGGGCCCGCCGGAGGCGGCGAAGCGCTCGGGAACGCCGCGCGGGGCGCGCGCGAAGGGCGCCTCGTGGCCCGCGTTGGCGTAGAGGAGCTCGCCCGTGAGGAGGTCGAGCACGCCCGCGAGCACGGTCACGAAGAGATGCTCCGGGTTCTCGCGCGCGATCGCGGCCTGCGCCCGCGCGAGCACCTCGCCCACGGGCGCGCCGCCCGCCGCGAGCGCGGCGCTCTTGATCTGCGACTTCGCGGACGCCATGAAGAGCGCCGCCGGAAGCCCCTTGCCGGAGACGTCGGCCACCACGAAGAAGAGCCGGCGGGCGTCCAGCCGGAAGCAGTCGTAGAAATCGCCTCCGACGGAGCGCGCGGGCTCGAGGAACGCGGCGATCTTGAGGCGCCGGTCCTCGCCCAGCACCTCGCGCGGGTCCGGGAGGAGCCCCATCTGGATGCGCCTGGCCGCGTCGATCTCGCCCGCCACGCGCGCCGCCTGCTCGCGCAGCTGCCGGCGCTGGCGCTCCGCCTCCGAAAGCGAGCCCACCACCACGCTTCCGTAGACGCCCAGCGTCCCCAGGATCGGCCACGACGGATCGAGGAGGAGGCCCAGGCGCGCGAAGGCGGCGAGCGCGACGGCCGCCGTGCCGATCGCCGCGGCGGCGACGAGCTGGATGCCGACCAGGGCGCGGACGCGCGGAAACGCGGCGACGATGGTCGTGGCGAGCACGAGGAGGAGCGCCGCTTCCGCCCATGGCGCCCAATTCGGCCGCAAGAGCGACACGCCGTCGAACACGTTCTCCACGAGCTGGGCGTGGATCTCGATGCCGGGCACCGTCTCCCCCAACGGCGTGGTCTTCATGTCGATGAGCCCCGCGCCCGCGATCCCGATCATCGCGATCTTTCCCGCGAGCCGCGCGCGGTCGAGCTTCCCCGATAGCACGGCGGCCG